>ERZ1292629.436-Hain-H43-01um-R1-436-length-45036-cov-7_pt1 | contig 45036 bp, 42 predicted proteins | sample MGYA00564399_ERZ1292629 | MGnify/ENA primary metagenome ERZ1292629 (study PRJEB36523, sample SAMEA6512636) | groundwater metagenome | collected 2019-01-08 | study: AquaDiva: Metagenomics assemblies of 32 groundwater samples
TAATGTGGTATGGTCGCGTCAGAACTCTTTCAAAACCTCAAGCGCCAAAGGACGCTCAACTCCATGCCGCGAGTCCCCGCTCTATGGCTTAAACGCCCGCCGGGGTATGAATTGTTTTTTGCGCCACTGCAAACAACACTCACCCCCACCGATCAAGAATTGCTGCACTTCGCCTACGTCGCCTCAAAGTATGGTCATGCCGGACAACTTCGTGAAGGCGGTACCCGCTACTTTGATCATCCAAAAGCTGCAGCGTGGATATACATCAAAGAACTTGGCGGTCGTGATGTACGGCTCATTGCCGATCTTTTGCTGCACGACGTTCCGGAGGACTGTTACCTCATTTCTCCATACCGGATGAATCTCAATTTCGGCGAAAATATCATGCTCGATGTGCGGGCAATGACTAAGCTCCCGAAAGGCAAAGAGACAACCGTTGAGTATTTGGGGAGGGTTATCGAGCAAGGCCCCTGGGTTATCACGTCGAAACTTTGTGACCGCCTGCACAACGTGCGGACCCTCAATGCCTGCACCTTGAAGAAGCGCCGCGAGCAGATACGCGAGACAAAAAAATATCACTTGCCCCTTCTGGTGCCTGCGCTCAAGAAGTACCGCGAGCCTTGGGCGACCTACGCTTCAAAACTGGATAAAAAAATCCGCGAAGCACTTGCCGTCTACCGAAAGTAGACGGCTTTTTTATACAAGAAGCTCTTTAACCTTTCAGATAAAATAGGTTAGTTCTTTTACTGCTTCAATTAGCTCAGACGAGTCAGAATGTTCGAGTAAAATAAAAAGCACCGGCGATGAGGCCGGTGTTTTTTATTTATGCAGTCTTTGTGTCGGCTGCAGGAGCAGGTGCAGCAGCAGGTGTGCTGGTGCTTGTAGCAGGCGCAGGCGCGGCTGCCGCGGGCTTTGTATCTTCAGTCATAAATTCTCAAAGTGAATTATAGCCCATAGTAAAAGACGACCTATTTCAACATTAACATACATTTCTGTAAATAGCGATATTGTGGTATAATTGCGTAACGTGAAAAAAATCTCTCAAGAAGAGCAAGAACTCCTCGAACAAATCACCCTCACCGATTTTTTAGATTCCTACAATAAAAATATGCCCGAGCGGTTTCCACGTGTTACGACAGTAATTCTCAAAAAATTTAAAGAAGCACATCCCTCGTTTTTCAAGCACGGCGACCTTTGGTCCCTCAACCTCCACCGGAAAAAAATCATGGACTGGCTGCCGCTCAATGGCGACCCGGTCTAGCTGTACTTCTGCTAAATGCCTCGGCCGTAGTAGCGGATGAATATTTCTAGGAAAAAATTTGTTATCCTCTTCCTCATGTGTGGGTTTGCCTTTCTGTTTATCACTACCACACTTTTGGGAACAACAGGCCCCCGAGGATTTCCTAAGCCCCCTGACTCTGTCCTCAGAACTGGTGGTGACTCACCAATAGCATGGAAGAGCGCTGTGTCCAGAATTATATTACCCATTAAAATTATTTTGATAGGCCCTTTGGCTTTGCCCCAGATTAATTTCTTAAAAGATGATCCCCCACCCCCATTTATTGGCATCTACCTCATTTTTTACTGGACCATACTTGCCTTAAGTCTTTATTACATCTTTAGTAAAATAAAACGCACTTAAGTTATAACCGAGGGCTCTTTAACCTAAAAAAGCCGTATACTAAAGGTCGATGCCACTCGATCCCCAAGGATTCATCGCCGGAAAAGAGCTAACCCTCATCCTCAACGCAACGCTCACGATGCTCATAGTCATCGTGCCGGTACTCATATTGACGTTTTTCTTTGCGTGGCAATACCGCGCCCGCAACAAAAAAGCGACATACACGCCCGACTGGGAGCATGCAAAAATGGACGAGCTCATTTGGTGGGCCATCCCCTTTGAAATTGTGCTTATTTTAGGCGCGCTCACCTGGGGCAGCACCCACGAGCTTGATCCGCAAAAACCCATAGACGCGACACTCCCGCCGCTCACGATTGAGGTGGTCGCGCTCCCCTGGAAATGGCTTTTCATATATCCCGAGCAACGTATTGCAACGGTAAATTACATCGCGTTTCCCGTTGACAGGCCTGTCGCGTTCAAGGTAACCGCCGACGCGCCGATGAACTCGTTTTGGATCCCCGCGCTTGGCGGGCAAATATACGCCATGACCGGCATGGTGACTTCGCTTAATTTGATGGCTAATGCTACCGGGACATTCAGAGGCTCATCGGCCAACTACAGTGGCGAGGGCTTCGCGCACATGCAGTTTACGGCTGAGTCTCTCTCCGTGCAGGATTTCGATGCGTGGATTGGGGGCATCAAAACACTCTCGCCCGACACGCTGACCCGCGATGCATATGCCAAACTCGTCGAACCATCGGTCGATGAGCCGCGATTTTTCGCCGATGTTGAAAAAAACTTATTTGATATAATTCTTGAGAAATTCGGAATGAGTGGTCCTGAAAAAGAGGGTAGGACTGGCCTGAGCTACCCGGAGCGCACTCTTTTTCGGGGCCACGAATGAAGGTATGTTTGGCAAATTAACACTAGACGCATTTTTGCACGGCCCGGTCGAAACGGGCGGCCAGTTGACCGTGGTTTTCGGCGTGCTCATCGTCATTGGCCTTTTGTTTTACCTCAAGCGCTGGAAATGGCTCTGGCAAGAGTGGTTGACCTCGCTTGATCCTAAAAAAATCGGCGTCATGTATCTGGCGCTCTCGCTCATCATGCTTGCGCGCGGCTCGATGGACGCGCTTATGATGCGCGTGCAGCAAGCGGTGGCGGTCGGCGGCGCCGGTTACCTCCCACCCGACCACTATGCTCAAATTTTTACCGCACACGGCGTCATCATGATTTTTTTCGTGGCAATGCCGTTTATGTTCGGCCTCCTCAACCTCATCGTACCCTTGCAGATCGGCGCGCGCGATGTCGCCTACCCGTTTTTAAACTCCATGAGTTTTTGGCTCACCGCCGCAGGCGCGGTACTCATCAACCTTTCGCTTGTTTTGGGCGAGTTTGCCGCGACCGGCTGGCTCGCCTACCCGCCGCTCTCGGAGCTTGCGTGGAGCCCGGGCGTGGGTGTCGACTATTACATTTGGGCGCTGCAAATTGCAGGGGTGGGTACGCTACTTTCGGGTATTAACTTTTTGGTGACCATGGTCACAATGCGCGCGCCCGGGATGACGCTCATGCGGATGCCGATTTTCATTTGGACGTCGCTCGGCTCGATGATACTCGTTATTTTCGCGTTCCCGATACTGACCGTCACACTGGGGCTGCTTTCGCTCGACCGGCTGCTCGGCATGCATTTTTTCACCGCCGAGCTTGGAGGCTCGGCAATGATGTATATCAATTTAATTTGGGCATGGGGACACCCCGAGGTCTACATACTTATCTTGCCTGCGTTCGGTATTTTCTCTGAAATCGTGCCGGTGTTCTCACAAAAAAGATTGTTCGGCTATACCTCAATGGTTGTCGCCACCATGCTTATCGTAGTTCTCTCGTTTGTGGTATGGGTGCACCATTTCTTTACCATGGGCGCCGGTGCCGACGTGAACGCGTTTTTCGGCATCATGACCATGGCTATCGCGATCCCGACCGGTGTCAAAGTATTTAACTGGCTCTTTACCATGTTTCGCGGGCGCATCATTTTTGCAACGCCGATGCTTTGGTTTATGGGATTTTTGACCACGTTTGTCCTGGGCGGGATGACGGGGGTGCTCATGGCCGTGCCGGGGGCTGACTTTCAATTGCACAACAGCTTATTTTTGGTCGCGCACTTTCACAACATGATCATCGGTGGCGTGTTGTTTGGATTTTTTGCGGGGTTCACGTACTGGTTCCCTAAAATTTTCGGCTTTACGCTCAATGAAAAGCTGGGCACCTACGCGTTTTGGAGCTGGATCATCGGTTTTGTGCTTGCGTTTGTCCCGCTCTACCTATTGGGGCTCATGGGCATGACGCGGCGCTTGAGCCAAACTGACGCCGCTTCAGGCTGGCAGTTTTTGCTTATCATCGCCGCGCTCGGCGCATGCATCATTGCCCTAGGTATCCTCATGCAAGTGATACAACTCATCGTGAGCATCCGCAACCGTAAGAAAAACTCTGCAGGCGACGACCCGTGGAACGGCCGCACGCTTGAGTGGGCCACCTCCTCGCCGCCGCCTGCGTACAACTTTGCCGTAATCCCCGAAGTGCACGGCCGCGACGCGTTTTGGGAGCTTAAACAGGGTGCGAGTGAGCCGATGAAAGACGGTAGGACTGGCCTGAGCTACCCGGAGCGCCGTCTTGAATCGGCTCACGAGCACCCCCAATTCGAAATGCCCAAAAATACTTCTGCGGGCTTTGTGGTTGCAGGCTTTGGCTTTTTCTTCGGATTTGGATTGATCTGGCACATATGGTGGCTCTCTGCCCTTGCCGCGGTTGCCATTATTGCGTGCCTTATCATCCGCTCGTTTGACGAGGACAAAGAATACGCGGTCAATGTATGAAAAAAGACGTAAACGACAACGCAGTGTTTGGTTTTTGGGTGTATCTTATGAGCGACTGCGTGTTGTTTGCAGGTCTCTTTGCCACTTATGCGGTGCTGCAGGGCGCCACCTTCGGAGGCCCGACCATCTACGATCTGGCAAATCTGCCGTTTGTCTTTATCGAAACAATACTGCTGTTGACCTCAAGTTTTACCGTTGGTGTAGCACTGCTTGCCGCGCATCGTCACAAACAATCAGTAACGCTCGCGGCTTTGACCGTAACACTGGTTCTCGGCCTTGCCTTCCTCGGGATGGAGCTCAAGGAGTTTGCGCAGTTACTCGCCGAGGGCAGCGGTCCCGCGCAGAGCGCCTTTCTTTCATCATTCTTTACGTTGGTCGGTACCCACGGCGCACACGTGCTGGTGGGATCGTTGTGGATGCTCGCGCTCATCGTTGCGATAACGCTCCGAGGACTCGGGCATTCCAACCTGCGAAAACTCGTGTGCCTCAGCTTGTTCTGGCACTTTCTTGATATCGTCTGGATCTTTATCTTTACTTTTGTGTATCTCTTCGGCGCACTCGCACTATGAGCATACGCACCTACATAACCGGATTCGGAGCGTCAGTACTGCTCACCGCGGCGGCATTTGCGCTCGTGTTCCAACATACGGCGTCCGGGCACGTCTTTCCCCCGCATGAGCTTGCGGTTTCGATGCTTGTGGTGCTTGCGCTCCTGCAGCTTGTGGTGCAACTCGTCTGTTTTTTGCACGTAGGCCGCGAGCGCGGCCCATATTGGCACAGCGCCGCGCTTGCGTTCGCGCTCATCATCGTTTGTATCCTGGTCGGCGGCACGCTCTGGATCATGAGCAACCTCCAACAAGGGCACGTTGAGCCGGACCCTGAGTACGCCTCCCCCCAAACGTTGGATGATTAAGGATTTTTACGAGCTCACGAAGCCCGGCATCGTGTACGGCAATCTGCTGACGCTGGCGGCGGGCTTTTTTATTGTCTCACGCGATATCCTGCTTTTTTTGGCTTCGGCACTTGGCCTCGCGCTCGTCATAGGGTCTGCATGCGTATTCAATAATTATTACGACAAAGACATAGATGCGCGGATGGAGCGCACCAGGCATCGCGCGCTCGCCGCGGGCCGCATAGCAACAAAAAATGCGCTTATCTATGCCGCCTTCCTTGGATGCGCGGGTTTTGCAATACTTTTTTTATTTACCAACCTTCTCGCCTTCGGTGTCGCACTTCTGGGCTATGCGGTGTATGTGGCGCTCTATACGCCACTCAAACACAAAACGGGTCTCTCGCTTTTTGTAGGCGCCATTGCCGGAGCCACCCCGCCTGTTGTTGGATATGCGGCGGCGGCACATACGCTTGACTCCACGGCACTCTGGCTCTTTATGTTTTTGTTTGTCTGGCAGCTCGTACACTTTGCGGCGATTGCCATCTACCGCTCCGATGAGTACGCGGCTGCAGGAGTACCGCTTTTTGTCGGCGCAGGGCGATACAGTGCAGCACAAAAACGCGCGGCGCGGCTCGCCTTCTACGGTTCGTTAGTTGTGCTTGTGGTATGGTCTGCGGCCTTACTTCTTTTATCTTTCAGCGCTTCGCACTGATGCTCCACAGGTGGATGAGATACGGCACGATAGTCCCGAGCAAAAATGCGCCAACGACGCTTGTTAAAATAGCCCATTTTTCTGCCCCACCAAAAATAACATTACTGAGCCCTACTAAGTTGATGAGCAGCAATCCTCCCATGACCGAATAAAAGTTGATGAGGCTCCACCAGTTAAACTCCGCGACATCGTCGAGATGCACGTGGGCAAAATGCTCCATATAGTAATTGAGCCCTTGCATCGCAAGCTTGCGCTCCGCCTCCCGCACGCCTACCACATACCCGACAACAATTCCTCCAAGCGTCGCGGGGATGGTGAAGGGCAGAGTCGCCAGCGTATACTGCCAAAACGATACCGTGAGCGTAACCACGATAAAACAAAAAAACGAGGTCATAACAAGCCGCGTACGCACGAAGCGGTTCTGCACCGCATATTTAAGAACAAGCGTGTACGACAAAAAGAGCGTTAAAACCGCGAGTACGACGATGACTGAGAGCGGGAGTTCATTCATGCTATTCAGTATATCGCGCCGCGTGGACGCAAGGTCAAAAAAACCGCCCACAGGAGCGGCTTTTCCTTGCACAAAAAGGTGATTGTTAGGAGAGGTGTTTGGAAACGAGCGAGGTCATCTCGAACATGCTGACCGTCCCCTTGCCGCCAAATACTTTCTTCAAATTCTCATCCGCGTTGATATTTCTCTTATTCTTTGAGTCTTGGAGTCCCTTCTCCTTGATATATACCCAGAGCTTCTTAACGACTTCCGAACGGGGCATGGGCCCCTTGCCAACGACTTCAGCGAGTTCGTCGCTTACCTGCATCGGCTTCATAAACGCAGAGTTCGATTTTGCCATACGGCTGTTTTAATTGTCTTGTAAATCTCGTAATAAGAACGCCCTCTATACTACCACCCTTTAGGCAAGGCGCCACCGGGTGCCATTTAGGCCTTTTTTCCCAGTATGCGAAACAGCTTGGTGCCGCAGACGGGGCATACGCCCTGCATGGCGGATCGGGTCTGCCCGCCCTTGGCGGCAAACGAGACCTCCTTCCCATCCTGCATCTCCCGCTTAGTGCGGCACTTTACGCAATATGCCTCCATATCAAAATACTTATGGATAAATGACCCCTCTCTAGTATAGCTCCCCTCTAGAGGGCCCACGGCCGTACTGTAGATAACTATGGCTCACAGCTTAAGCGTGCGAATACTATTTTGAGATGCAAAAACCGCGAGCGCGGCGATTGCGGCCGCAGCAAACACATCGCTGCTCCAGTGCAGACCGGCGCTCATGCGCGCAAGGGCGATGAGCGCCGTCGCGACCCACAGCCCGAGTCCCAACAATCGGTGATGCAAAAAAACGACTGTTGCAAACACTCCCGCAATTGCAACATGGTCCGAGGGAAATGAATTGTCGATATCGTGCGGCACCACGGGGTCAAACTCATACACGGCAAACGGCTGCGGATGCGCATAGAGCAACCCCGCAAGGCGCACAAGAAGATACGCTATGGGCAGCGCGAGCGCGGCAGTGGCGATGAGGCGCATGCGCGCCTCTGCCGGTTTAAACCACAGATACGCGCCAAACACCATCACCGGCAAAGCAATCAAATAGTTCGCGCCAAAGACGATGCAAAGCGTAAGAAAATCCATACCCTATCGTATCATTATACAAACACCCCGCGGTTTCCCGCGGGGTAAGACACGCACTGATTATTTTTTATCGAAGGTGACGCCGCGGCTCTCAAGCCACGCGCGCTGCTCGAGCCGGCCAGTGTACGCATCCAACCCGAGGAGTGCGAGCCATATGGCAAGGAGCACCATGCTCCCCCACTGCTCGAGCCGCGTGCCGTTCAGGTAGATAACCGGCGCGACACTTGCAAGCAGGTAGAGGAAAAGCGGCACGATGATCATATGATGGTAATTGTCCATCACCTGTTCGGACCACACGACAATAAAAATAGTAATCCCGATGGCGGCCGCACAGAACGCCAACGCCCCGTGTGAGCCCGCACCACTTGCCCAATGGGGTAAGTAGAGCCCGTCGCGCTGAAGAATGGTCGCCCCGATGAGGACTATCATGATCAGTCCCACGTCGCCGAACTTGCTTGAGAGGGCGACGTTGTATGACATCCCCTCGAACACGGCGCGACCTAGGTAGAGGACGGCGATGGTAAAGAAGTACAGCACAGCTGCCGTGAGCCAAAGCGGTGCTACCGCCAAGACATAGTGACTTGCCCAAAGGTTCATCACACTCTCCCTATTTGTGTTGAACTACTAGTTGCAATTATACACCCAAACTAACAAAAAGTCAATAGCCACCAAAATACCCGCAAAAAGCCTTGGGGTATATACTTATTTCCATGCCACTTGAGCAAGCCATGGCACTGTTACAACACTACGGATACTTGGTGCTCTTTCCGCTTGCGGTGATGGAAGGGCCAATTATCACGGTTATCGCGGGTTTTTTGGTGTCGCTTGGCGTGTTTAACCCGTTTGTCATCTACGCGGTAATAGTATTCGGCGACATTGTGGGCGACGCGTTTTGGTATTTGACCGGGCGCTTTGGCGGCAACACGCGCTTCACGCGCCTTATCCAACGGATGTTTGGCATCACCGCGGGCAATATCGATGCCGCGCGGGAAAAACTCATGACCCACCGTTTTAAAATGATGACTATGGCCAAGCTTGCCTACGGTATAGGCTCCGCGGGGCTGGTAGCGGCGGGACTCGTGCGCGTGCCCTACATGTTCTTTGCGATCACGTGCCTTGTGGTCTCGCTCATCCAAGCGGCGTTCTTTTTGATGCTCGGGATTCTGTTTGGCGAGGCGTATGCGCAAATTGCCCACTACCTCGACTACTTTGCCGGCGCAACGCTAGTGCTGTTCTTTTTCGCGATAGTGTTCGGCATTTGGCACATATTACGCAACCGTAAACAATAGTATGAGAGTGTTAATTGCTTCAGACACCTACCACCCGCATGTGAACGGCTGCTCCTACTTTACGCAGCGTCTTGCGCATGCGCTTGCCGAGCGCGGTCACGAAGTGGCTGTGGTCGCGCCCGGGCCGACGCTGTACTCCACGCACGAAAAACATTCGCGGGTGCATGTGTATGGCGTGCGCTCTTTCCCCGTGTTGTTTGTGCCGAAGTTCCGCTTTGTTATCCCCATTGTGAGCGGCATCAGTCGCCGCATCCGCGAGGCAATGCGCGAGTTTAAACCTGACATCGTGCATATCCAGATGCACTTCCCCATCAGCCGCTCGGCCATAAAAGAAGCAAAAAAACAAAATATCCCCGTTGTGGCCACCAACCACTTTATGCCCGACAATCTCACCCACTACTTGTACCTCCCCAAAACCGTTACCCGCGGCATCAACGCGCTCGCGTGGAAGGATGCGGCACGCACCTTGCGCAAGACACGCGGCGTCTCAGCACCGACGCAAACGGCGGGCGATATGCTTGAGCCGTGGCTTAAAAATAAGGTTCGCACCATATCCAACGGCATAGATCTGCATCGTTTCAATCCTTCGCAGAGCCCCGAGCCCGCGCGCGAGCGCTACTCCCTGCCCGTAAAACCGATACTGCTCTTTGTGGGACGGCTGGACAAAGAAAAAAATGTCGATGTGGTACTCAAGGCTGCGGCGCTCGCGCTGCCGCATGTCGATTTTCATGTAATCATCGCCGGACACGGCGCCGAGGAGCGCAAGCTGCAGGCGCTCTCAAAAAAACTCGATATCGAACGCAAGGTCACGTTTGCCGGTTTTGTTCCAGACGAACTTTTGCCGAGCCTCTATGCTGCGGCTCATTGCTTTGTGAACGCGGGTACTGCAGAACTTCAGTGTATTGTCGCGATGGAGGCGATGTCGACCGGACTTCCCGTGCTTGGGGCCAAGGCCGTGGCCCTGCCTGAGCTCATACACCACGGAGAAAACGGGTACCTTTTTGAGCCAGGCGACGTGGTGGCGCTTTCGGAACAGCTCAAAACCATTTTCTCGCAACCCAAATTGCGCAAACAGATGGGTCGCAAAAGTCTTGAAATAATTTCCAAACACGATATACACTTAACGCTTGAGGCGTTCGAGGATTTTTATAGAAAAGCAATGGCATGAAAAAATAGTTACGCGTGCTTTGAAATCCCGTATACTGTTACTATGACCCGCCCATTGCACTTCCACAAGAATCCCATAGAAGAGCTAAAACGGCGCTACCGAGTATACCGCACACACCATGGGTTGTATGCCTCATCCCTTATTCCACTTATCCTGTTTGCGGTGAGTCTTGTGGTGAATTTTTTTGCAACAAGGTACGCCAACATACAAGCAAGTAATTACGTTGAAGACATTATCCTATCAAACACCCCAGTATTTGATGTAGATTGGTTTTTTGTATATGGCCTTCTTTTTCTTGCAACTTTTATTACGCTTTTATGCCTTGCGCATCCAAAGCGAATTCCATTCACTCTCTACGCGCTCACACTATTTATACTCATACGAGCGGTATTTATTTCACTCACACACCTTGGACCTTTCCCGCTACAAACAGACGGGGATGTAAATCAATACTTGGCTCGATTTTTCTTTGCGGACGATTACTTCTTTTCCGGTCACACAGGTGCGCCGTTTTTGCTGGCACTAATATATTGGAAGCACGATTATTTGCGCTACTTTTTTATTGCAGCTTCACTCTTTTTTGGCACCATTGTACTTTTGGGGCATTTGCACTACACCATAGACGTTGCCGCCGCATTTTTTATCACGTATGCAATTTACAAAATCGCTGTTTGGATATTTCCTAAAGCAAAAGAGCTCTTCGATTCCGAAGATTGAGTGCCAACTGTTACCTAAAGCGTTCATGCATGGTTGCAAAAAGAGTAATCATAATTAAGCCGGAGGTATGATAAGGATGAACTGAGCCGAGGGGGCACTCCCTTGAAGTGGGATGGCCCCCTCGGCGTATTTTTTTATTGTGTTTCTTTGACTTTGTTCGTCAACCACGAGGAGGACTGCACTTTGCCGCCGTGCCCGACATTAAACACCATTTCGATGGCAAGTTCGGCGCACACGAGGTCCTCCGGCGTGTTGTGCGTATGCCGGTCTCCTCCGTTTGCAAATATCACCGGCTTCAGCGTCCGCAGCGCCTCTGACACGCTCATATCCTCAGGCTCTGGCTCGTGCGAGGTCAAGAGCACGCGATCTACCACCCGCAAGGCTTCGATGATCTCCTTGCGCTCCGTCTCGCGCATAAATACAAATCCTTTCTTTTTGCGCAGCCAGTTGTCGTTGTTGAGGATGACGACCAACTCGTCTCCAATCTTTTTTGCCTCTTCGAACATTCGTATATGACCGATGTGGATGGGGTCGAACCCGCCTGACACGGCGACCACTCTTTTTCGTGTGGACATGTCATCAGTATACCGTTTTTTTGTACTACAATAAGGACATGTCCGACCTTCCTCAGTACGAGAAGGATATTCGTCCGTGGGGTAATTTTGAGCGCTTTACGTTGAACGAGCATTCCACCGTAAAAATAATTACCGTTAATGCTGGCGAAGCATTTAGTCTCCAAACGCACGCGAACCGCAAGGAGTTTTGGCGTGTGCTCGCGGGCTCGGGCACCATTACTGTTGGAGATGCCGCGCAAGAAGTAAAACCCGGAGATCAATTTCTCATCGAGATCGGGCAAAAACACCGTGCAGAAGGCGGTCCGCAAGGACTCGTGTTCTTGGAAATTGCATTTGGCACGTTTGATGAGACCGACATCAAACGTTTTGAAGACAAGTATGGGCGGGCTTAACCAATGGAAACATTCATCGCACTCATAACAGTTATCGTCGGAATTGTCGTCAGCGGCATCGGTCTTTTCTTGGTCTTTGGTTTTTTGTTTGCGGGGTTCATCGCCCTGTTTGTGTATTGGTGGAAGCAGATTCATCTCTCGCTTCATCTTGTGCGTATTCCGCAAAATCCCGTGTTAGAGCCAGACCCGACGCACTGGTGGGAGTCGGAGGCGGTGTTTAATCCTGCGGCATTGTATGAGGGCGGTCGCGTGCATCTGCTGTACCGTGCGCTGGGGCAAGACGGCATCTCGCGCATCGGCTATGCCTCAAGCGCCGACGGTGTTCATTTTGAGCGGCTTCCCTACCCCGTGTTTGAGTTTCATCAAAATGCCGTTACCGACCGGAGGCGCCAATACGGCCCGCTGACCTATCACCCCGGGCTCTATGCCTCGGGCGGCGGCTGGGCCGGCAGCGAGGACCCGCGCGCGGTCAATGTAGATGGCACGGTTTACATGACCTTTACCGCATTTCAAGGATGGGACAGTGCTCGTATCGGCTTGACCTCGACTTCGCTTCAAGATTTTTTGAAGCAACGTTTCGCGTGGCGCGCTCCGGCGCTCATTTCGCCCCCGGGCGAAGTGCATAAAAACTGGCTGCTGTTCCCCGAAAAAATAAACGGCAAATATGCCGTCCTCAACAGCGTTGCGCCGAAAATTTCGATCGAATATGTCGACAACCTCGATGATCTTGACGACCCTGACGTGTATCTGAAAAGCCCCGGCCGCTCGGGCGGGCGCAAAGGGCATTGGGACAGCGAAGTGCGAGGTGCGGGAGCGCCGCCACTTAAAACCAAAGAGGGCTGGCTCTTGTTTTATCACGCCAACGGCTACAATGTCGGCGTAATGCTGCTTGATTTGCATGACCCGACCAAGATCCTGTACCGCTCAAACTACCCTGTGCTGCAGGCGAAAGAGTGGTACGACAACGACTGGAAGCAGGGGGTAACCTATGCCTCAGGAGCGGTCGTTGTGGGCGATAATCTCATTGTCTACTACGGCGGCGGCGACAAGCGCATCGCCGCCGCGCGCGCAAACCTCCGCGACTTTCTGCGCCAACTTGCAACCGGCGAGCACGCCACCCTCGAACCGGTGAAGATATAAACAGCGCAAATACAGTTAAAGTAGCGTAGAATAAAATTTAAATGTACGTAATCAGACGAAGTCCACACAATCCGCTCATCGCGCCCGTCGCCGAAAGGCACTGGGAGTCGCGCGGCACCTTCAACCCCTCACCGGTGCAAAAAGGCAAAATCACGCACCTGCTCTACCGCGCGCTCGGCCGCCCCGACGCGCTCATGACCCCCGCGGGGATCTCAACCATCGGCCAGGCAATTTCGCTCGACGGCGAACACTACCAAAACCGCCGCCAGTTCATCATCCCACAGGAGCCGTGGGAAAAATACGGCGTCGAGGATCCGCGTGTTACTTTTTTTGAGGGCAAATATTATATTTTTTACACCGCGCTCGGCGGGATGCCTTTTGCCGCTCACAACATCAAAGTGGCGGTCGCCGTCTCCAAAGACATGGAGACCATCGAGGAGCGTCATCTGGTTACTCCGTTCAACGCCAAGGCGATGGCGCTCTTTCCCGAGCGCATCAAGGGCAAAATCACGGTCATTCTAACCGCTCACACCGACGAGCCACCCGCACGCATCGCGATAGCTCAGTGCGACAAGATCGAAGAGCTCTGGGACCTCGGCTTCTGGGAGAAATGGCACGCCGAACTAGCCGAGCATACGCTCAATCCCCTGCGCACCGACCGCGACCACATCGAAGTCGGTTCAGCACCGGTGAAAACAAAAGAAGGCTGGCTCTTGTTTTACTCCTACATCCAAAATTACTTTGGCGGAGGAGAACGCGTGTTCGGTATCGAAGCGATTCTGCTCGACCTAAAAGACCCTCACCACATGGTCGGCAAAACCAAAGGCCCTATCATGGTGCCCGAGGAGATTTATGAGCGCTACGGTATGACTCCGGATGTCGTGTTTCCGACTGGTGCGCTGCTGCAAAAAAACGGGAGGCTCGACCTCTACTACGGCGCCTCAGACACGGTGTGCGCCAAGGCATCGCTTAATGTGTCCGACCTCCTAAATGCCATGTTGCCCGAGCGGCGGACAGAGCTCGTTGCGCGTGCCAAAGAAAATCCGATCTTGAAGCCCGTCGAAGAACATCCGTGGGAAAAGAAGGCGGTATTCAACCCCGCAGCCATCGACATAGACGGCACCATACACATCCTCTACCGGGCGTTAAGCGACGACAACACGTCGGTTTTGGGGTATGCAACCACTAAAAACGGCGTCAAAATCACCTACCGGCACCCCACCCCCGCCTACATACCGCGCGAAGACTTCGAAAAAAAGAAAGGCGGTGCCAGCTCCGGCTGCGAGGATCCGCGCCTCACGCGCTTCGGCAACACTATCTACCTTGCCTACACCGCCTACGACGGCGTCAATCCGTGGCGTGCGGCGCTCTCGTCTATCAGCGTCAAAGACTTCGTCGCGCGCCGGTTCGACAAATGGCAGAAACCCCAACTCATTACTCCCGACCCGGTCAACGACAAAGACACCTGCCTGTTGCCCGAAAAAGTCGGCGGGCAATACATGCTTATGCATCGCATCGACCCGAAGCTCTGCGCCGACTACATCGACTCGCTCGATTTTACCAAAGTGCGCGTCAGCCGCTGCATCGAGATCATGGGGCAGCGCGCCGGAATGTGGGACAGTAAAAAAATCGGCATCGCCGGGCCGCCGATAAAAACCGACAAGGGCTGGCTCCTTATTTACCACGGGGTCTCTGTCTCAAACACCTATCGCCTGGGTGCCGTACTGTTAGACCTCGCAAGCCCCACCGTGGTCATCTCGCGCACGGTTGATACCATTCTTGAGCCGGTCGAAGAGTACGAGCGCGTCGGGTTGGTGCGCAATGTCATCTTTAGCTGCGGCGCGGTGCGCCGCGGCGACACAATCTTCATCTATTACGGCGGCGCCGACACGGTGCTTGCGGTCGCCAAAGTATCGCTCAAAAAACTCCTCAAGCTCCTCCTGCCCGACAATTTGAAGTAGCGTATGGATTTTAAGCCAAAACTTTGCGCGTTCGACCTTGACGGCACGTTAGCCGAAAGTAAAACCCGCATGACAGTGCAGATGGGCGAGCTGCTGGCCGACCTTCTCAAAAAAATGCCGGTTGCGGTGATGTCGGGCGCCGCTTTTCATCAGTTTGAAAATCAGTTTCTTGTGTCTATGCCCGACGACGCTAACCTTACAAACCTCTACCTCTTCCCGACCAACGCGGCGGCCTGCTATGTGCACCGCAACGGCGCGTGGCACCCTGAGTATGAGCATGCGTTTGGACCTGAGGAAAAAAAGAGGATACTCGACGCTCTCAATGAGTCTTTGCGTGAGGTCAAATTCGTGCAACCCGAAAAACTCTATGGCGAGCAAATAGAAGACCGGGGTACGCAAATTGCATGGTCGGCATTGGGACAGCAGGCTCCTATCGAAATAAAAAAAGTGTGGGATCCTGACCGAAAAAAGCGTCTTCCAATACGCGAGGCTCTACTCAAGCGACTGCCCGACGTATCAATCGGCGTAAACGCTGCCAACACTATCGACATCACCCGCAAGGGCATCACCAAGGCCTATGGCATCACCCGCCTCGCGGAGCTTAGCGGTATTACCATTGCCGAGATGATTTATGTCGGCGATGCCCTGGACGAGGGCGGCAACGACTCGGTTGTTATCGAGACAGGTGTGCGCACACACGCGGTTTTCGGCCCCAAAGAGACCGCCGAGTTTATCGAAAAAGTGCTCGCTACCACGCATCCGCATTAGGCCCACACAAAAAAAATCCCCGCTCTCGGGGGATTTTTTTGTTTCGTTTGGTGCGTACTTAGTTGCCGTATCCGTTGGGTCTTGCCTTGGCCAACCAAATGTGTCCAGGGCCGACGCTAGGATCTTGTCCTTGATCCATCACCGTTTCAAACTGCCCCCAGATGCAGTATCCGCCATCCGGTAGCGGGGTATAATCGGAGCCGCAATCCCCCACCCATTTAATTTTGTAGTGCCAGACCGCACCCGAACCGCTTTGCTTGCCATTCCACTCATTATCTATCCACGCTTTGTTGTAAGGCGGGTTGGCCCAACCGTCGGCATTGCCGCGATCCCAGTCGGCTGTCCACTTCATCACCAATTTGTCCGATGAGTAGCTTCCCATGCAGGTTATCGGCGCTCCGCGCGCTTCGCACCAGCTGCCGCCGGTACCGTTGAATATCCGCGCGGTCCTGTTGTAGCCGTATTGGTCAAAGGCGCCTGCCGCCGTAGCGATGAGTGACGGCGCAATAAATATGCCGATGAGTCCAAGCGCTCCAATCGAATAAAGTATTGTCCTGCCGTGCTTGTGCTTCTGCATGCTGCGTAAAACTTTTTGCATGAAAAATGAGCGATTAATTGTATAATTTGCTAATACCTCTAGCCTAGCACGCATTTTTGTGGCCTCCTTGGCCTATCCACAGCAAACCCCCCGCCTTAAGGCGGGGGGTTTTGACAATCACTCCAAGGGGTACCCTTGGAGTCAGATTATTCGCTGAAGAATTTTACGAACCATCCCAAGAAACTAAACGTACTCTCATGTTCTTTGAGGAAGCTCTCGGTCGAGCTCGCGATATCCTCGAGTGCAGTAATCTGCTCGTCGAGAAGCGCTACCGTGGTGGTGCTTGCGCGTTCTTTAGCCCGTTCAAGCCGGTCAATGTGATTCTCGGTTGCCACGAGCGCACTCCTCAAGCGGCCGAGACTCTTAAAGTCAGGCCCTAAGAAGAGCTTTTTAAAGAAGTTCTCATTCTCGAGGTTGTCGATGTCATCGGCCGCTTCGTCGCTTGTTGATGCTTGCGCGCGGGCAACCTCGCGCACTTCATCCCCGATGCCGCCATCGCGCCCTGCGAGCTCTAAGAGGTCGTGCACAAAGTTTGCCACTTCGCTGCGATGCTCTTCGCCCTTGCCGCGTCCTTCATTATCTTCGCGATCCTCGGTCGAGGAGGCATTTTTGCCCGGGCCGCGGTTGCGGCTTGATGTGGCGCTGTCGTCATCCACATCCTCGTCTGCATCATCATCTATATCTTCATCATCGTTCACGTCTTCGTCATCATCTTGATCTTGATCGCTCACATTTTGACTCGACGATGCCTGCGAGCCAGAACCGCGGCTGTCTACGCCATCTTTAGCAAACGCCAAGGGCGAGACCGCTAGGCTTACAACGGCAAGGACCATTACTATAATTTTGTATAAACTCATATGTTCGCAACTACTACTAATTGACACACTAAGTATAGCAGACGGTTTGAGGCCTTTTTTATTACAACACAAACACCCCCCCTCCTTGGCTTGTCAGAGGACGGGGTTTTTCTCCGCAAGGTCGGATCTTGGGTGGAGGTTCAGATTTGCGCGAAAATGTTGACCGTCAAGCTCCCGGTATTGTTTAGGTAGTACAGGTCATTTACCTTAAGCACCACTGGTGCGTCGACGCCTGTCATTCCGTACGAATACGTGTGCGAGGCGTTGTAGGCACCCCAATTGACGAATCCCCCATCCACCATAAGATCGAGCAAGTTGGGGCCAGACCCAACGTAGGGCACATCAACTCCATCTACCCATCCTCCCCCGTTGCTTGATGAGTATTCGGGGTCGAATATAATCGAGTAGCCACAACCGCTCACACAAGCATCGGCTGTGCCCGATGCTTTAAGTAGATAGTCGTGACCGGACAAAAGTGTAACGAGCGAAGACACCCCATCTTCATCGTTTGCAGGAACTGTCACGGTATCTACGAGATACTGGCCGTCTAAAATCCCATCGTTCAAATCGTTGTGGAATTCTTCAAGCACACCTGAGCTGATACCATATTTCCAGTGACCCCCCATGACGTCTCCTAATTCATCCTTGAGCATCTTGAGTATTTGATGGCCATTGCAGCCATAGGTGTAAGCAATGGATTGTCCGGCTGTCGGAGTAGTCGCTCCTTTCTTTCCAACTTTGTTCTGAAACCAAGTTAATCCGTTAGAAGAAGTAGATTGCACCTGCCACCTATTCTGACCCCAAGAAACTTCCCACGCTTCGTCGGCCCCAGTCGCAGGACACAAATCATCTCCATCCGCAACTCCGTCTGCGTCAATATCAGGAAAACCAGAAGCCAGCGAGAGATTATCGATGAGGAATCCTTTACCAAGAGTGCCTATTGCTTCATTACCAGCGCCCCCACCCGTGCGGAACAGAAGCGAGTCTACTGTTGGCGGAGCAATGGTGGGCTGATTATCCTCAAAATATCTCTCCCAGCTAGTACCTGTAATTTTGAGAACATTATCAATGTAGATTTTTACTATGTCATTCGTGGAACCGTCGACAAAGTCCATCACGAACTTAATTGAGTGCGGAACACTCCTGTCGAGCGTTGCTATGTCGGTCTCGTTGAATCCACTGGCGGTGTAATCATCAAAGAACACGTGGATGCCGTCTGATTGGTCCTCAAAACGCAAATAGCTCATGCGGGCGCCATCGCCACGGTCTGGAGAAACCGACATATACAATCCCGGTTGTTCAGCGCCAGGAACAGCTGACGCCAAATCAAATTGTGACTCAAAATGAGTCTGACGAGTGCCTCCCGAGAAGCCGGAGTTAATTGCTGCAGTCTCTCCTGCTTCGTTTATCAGCGACTTGGAGAAGGTCTGGTCGCTGAAGCAACCGCTTACCACCGCATTGGATATACGTAGGCTTTGCGCACCGAATCCTGTCGTGCCAAAACTCCCCGACACGGCATGGTCGTACACGGCACAACCGCTTCCTGCAGCACCCAGGCTGCTCCACCCATCCTGGCCATTGATGTTGCCTACCGTGTAGAGAGACGGTTCAAAGTTAATCCCTAAAGTATCTGCCGAAGCGAATACCGGTAAAAACAAGAGTGCTGAAGAGACGGCTACAGAAACCAGAAGTTGTTTTTTCATAGTTTTTTCTACACGGATAATCGCCCGTTAACAAACCTAATAATAGAGTTAGTCGTCTTGGTGGGCCTGCTGGTTACCGACTTCTAATTTGAGAGGAACGAGCGTGTTTAGCACTTCAGTGCCACCAACATTTTTGATTATCATCCATGCAGTATCATTCTTTCCTGGCTCACCATCGTCATTGAAGATGAAGTCGATTGTCGCGCCAGGCACATTGTTGAATGTCCCTATGCCCTTGCCATGTATGGTGTCTATCTCTGCTTTCGGTTGTTCTGGATCTATGGCTGGATCATCTGAACATTCCGCAAAAGTAAGTTGTGTCAGATGGAAGTTATTTTCGGATGCTTTGCCCTTACTTCCGATCACGCCTGCCCAGTTAACTTCAAGTCTATTTGGTAACCTCGTTGCGTCACAATGCAGAGTGAAGCCATGTGTCACACGTCCATTATCCGGCTTCTTGGAATTTGTCTTCAGTGCCTGCACAAAGATGCTGCCTCCGCCAGTGAAGTGCCCAGGGGTGTCGTTGTTGGTGAGTGTACAGGTCTTATTTTCGCCAAGAGCAACAGTTGTGTCTCCATTTGCATCACAGTCCCCAGAAAATCCTTCAAAAATATAACCGGGCAAAAGAGTCTCTCCTGCAGTATAAGTACCAGGATTTACTGGAACCTGAACTCCCGAGGAAACAGGAGCACCTTCCAGGGTAAGGTCGAAGTCATCAGGATTAGTAACCGGCCCACCATTATCGTTGACAATGACCTTGGTGACCGTGATATATGCCTGCTGGTCGTCATTGGTGATGGTGCAGGTGATATCGTCACCTTCATCCAAGGTAACGGTGCCGCCGAGAACTACCGGGCACTTAGTATCACCCGCAATAGACGTGAAAGTGTAACCAGAAAGTTGGGTCTCGTTGAGTGCGTACGGTGTGTTGGCATCAAGCGTGTACTCGGTGCCCGAGGTTGCTGGGTTTCCTCCTATCGTGAGGAGAAAATTGTCGGGGAGAGCACTTCCACCGTTGTCGTTAACAACAGTCTTGATAAGTGTGAGTTTAGGCGCAATATCATCGTTCGTGATGGTGCAGGCTTTAACATCCCCGACATTAAGGGTAACTGTGCCGTTTGTCGCACAATCACCACCCCAGCTACCTGGAGCATATCCTGCAAGATTCGTCTCAGATGCCGTATAACTACCAGCGTTGAATCCGTTCTGAATACCACTGACAACACCTGTTGCATTTACAAACAATGGGAAGTTACTCACGCTTGCATTACCGCCATCATCATTAACTACGGTTTTTGTGAGCGTAAGTTTTGGCTGGATGTCGTCGTTCGTGATGGTGCAGGTTGCTTCACCGCCAACATCTACCTTGATACTCGAGCCAGTTTGTTTACCTCCCACACAGACCCAAGCGGATGCCGTGTAGCTGGGGGCGCCGGACTCCGACAAAGCCCAAGTATCGGCAAGTAGCCCTGCGCCTGAGTCTACAGGACTGGTGCCCGAGAGATCGTTTGAGCCTGTGCCGTCTGCTGTCAGAGTAAAGTCAGCAGCAGTAGCGGTACCACCGTTGTCATTCACGACAACTTTGCGGAGGTGGAGCTTCGGAGCGATATCGTTGTTAGTGATGGTACACGTCTTGGTCTCGCCGAGCGCGACGGTAACAGAGGCGTTCGTATTGCAGTCACCACCCCATGCGCCTTGCGTGTAACCGGGAGAAAGTGTCTCGCCTGTAGTGTGAACTCCTGGGTTGACTGGGACTGCAACGCCATCGAGCGCAACACCGCTGTCAACGGTAAGTAGGAACTGATCTGCAACTGCATTGCCGCCGTTGTCATTGATGACCGTCTTGTCGACGATGAGGTATGCCTGCTGGTCATCATTTGTAATCGTGCAGGTCTTGCTCTCACCTACTGCAATTGTGCCGGAGCAATCGGCAGAATCGGATTCGGTATAACCAGCCGGGCCAGTTTCAGCGACAGAATATGCTCCCGCATCAAGAGTAATCGTGGTGCCCGGAGATTCTACGCCGGGGAACGAGTCGTCAGAAGGCTGCGTTGCCGTGACGTTCATTGTAAAGCCTCCGGCCACAGCGGTGCCGCCACTGTCATTGATGACATGTTTGATTACGGTTAATTGGGGGGCAATGTCAGTGTTTGTAATCGAGCAGACTGCCGTGTCGCCCAGCGCAAGTGTAATGCTATTGCCATCAACTGCACCTCCCTGATTCTTTACACAACTGTATGAAGTGCCGTTGGTATAACCGGTTGGAGCCGCACTTTCAGAGAGTGTGTAAGTACCAGCTCCAAATGATGCGCCGGAGACAACATCAGCAGAACCTGCTGCGCCAGGGCCCGAGATAGTCGTAGGACCGGTTGCTGTGAGTGTCCATGAGGATTCCGGTGCAGTACCGCCGTAGCTGTAGCTGGTAATCTTGTTGAGCGTGAGTGAGGGCGCAATGTCGTCGTTGGTTATGGTGCAGGTCTTTGTCTGACCAAGAGCGATAGTGCCCGAGCAGTCTGTGGAAAGTGTTTTGTCGTACCCGACATGCGCACCCTCATCCACACTATATGCACCAACGGTAGTAAGAACATTGTCTACACCCGGCGACTCGGCACCTGCCGCTGTTGGTGTAGCGGTGGTAACTCCAGAGATAGTGGTGCTAAATCCAGATGCAACCGCCGTGCCGCCATTGTCATTGACCACATGTTTGATGACGATCAAGTGCGCCGCATTGTCGTTGTTGTTTATCGTGCAGGTTGCGTTGTCTCCGGCCACGAGGGTAATCGAGTTGCTCACAACTGGTGCGCCGCCATTTTTAACACAGCTGTAAGTCCCCGCAGTGTAATTTGCAGGACCGCTATTTTCGCCCAAGGTGTATGCACCTGCATTTACTGCAGCGCTGGTCACGGCTGCACTGCCTGATGTGCCAGAGATATTGGTTGGGCCTGTCGCAGTGAGTGTCCAATCGGTTATTGCTGCCGTGCCACCGTTGTCGTTGGTAACCGTCTTAACAAGCGTCAGGTGTGCCTGTTGCAGTGTGTTGGTAAAGGTGCAGGTTACGTTTTCCCCCGCTGCGAGGTTGATCGTCGCCGTGCGTGTCCCTAGATTAATTGTTGAATTAGTCGTCGGGTCTGTGCAGGTTACGTTGCCCGTAAGACTCCATCCAGCCTGTGCGGCTTCAGTTACTGTGTATGTTCCAGCGCCAAGCCCAGAGAATGTCTGGGAGTTCGAAAGAGCACCGTCAGAGTCATCATCAAGACTAAACGGGCTCAAGCCTGTGCCCGTTGTGGTGAATGAGAAATCTTGGGCGTCGTTCGGAATTGCATCTTTAATGATTATAATGCTCGCATTTTGTACCACTGCAGCCGAAGCCATTTGGTTGTCGCGCTCACCTGCAGACCCTCCATCAAGCGCATCGAGGGATACATGATAAGGCGAACCAGGAATATTTACGGCTGAATTGCCTGCACCCCAATCTTCCTGACTCGAAACATGCGCACCAAAGAACAGCGCAACGCCGCAGCTCGTAACAGCATTTTGGCCACCGCCTTGGGTCACGCACATGTCATCGGCACCATCTGTTGGATCCACAGTAAACGACACAGTGATTGCAGTTTCGCTATCGCCAGCATACGTACCACTAACTATTGTTGGCACTGTAATTCCTGTAATATCTCCACCTCGAATTACCATGTCACGAATTGGCGACCCAATTGGTTCAATCGTATTTACAACATTTGGGTCGTCAGGAATGGCAAACGCATCTATAGGCACACTCGCTCCCGTGCAGTCGTCAATATCCTGACAAAGGTCAGCAAGTGTGGTCCAATTTTCTGAATGATCCCACTTGGTCAAGTAATCGTATGCGTGTTTTCCTCCCTTAGTAGTGCCATATTTAAGCGTGATGGTATGTGGACTTCCTGTCGCAAAGCCATCCAACCAAAGACGTTGAACTGTTGCATCATGTTCAAAATACCTTGAGTTGCTTGAACCTAGGTTGCCGTTAGTCCACCGGCATCCTGTATCTCCTGTTGTATAACCAGTGCCGGTATCGTTCTGACATTGGTCGTAAGTCCCAATAGACGCATCGCGGAACCATGTTTCGGCGAGTTTGTTGCCGTTCGTATCAAGCGCAACTACTTCATAGAACGGACGGTAGAGATCGTCGAGTGTGTATGAAGTGTCAAACGCGCCGTTTTCGTTTGCAGTCAGGCTTTGTACTTCTTCGGTGTAATTATCGCCATGCTTGTCGCTACCGAAAATTTTGAGGACAATATTTTGGAGCGAACCAAAGAGATTTCCGAGAATAGTCGCGACCTCGCCCGGATGATAGTCATCCTTGTCGGTCGAAAGGGTTGGGGGTTGGATTGGGGCAGGCTCCTCGGTAGGCACCACAGGGGCTGGTTCGACAGTGCTCACTACAGGAGTGTCGGCTGGAGTTTCGGTCGGGGTTTCAGTAGTCGCTGTAACTGGCTCGGTAACTGTTTCTTCAACAGGCACTGATGCATCAATAACAGGTACGATAACCACATCAACCGATGTTGACTCGTCTACGGTAACAACCACATCGGCTTGCGGTGAGGTAGTCGAATCCGTTGCTTCTTGCGCGCGCACCAACGAGACCGAAACAAATAACGACAGACCGACAAGCAGAGCAAGAGATACCGCAACCCGTGCCCGAAGTGAGAGTACCGACATAGGAGTATATATAACTAATAAAGGCTACTTATAATATTGCCCTTTTTACCTGAAGGAAGTATGAGGCTTACATACAAAAAAGCAACGAGACAAAATGTTGACAACGTGTTGATAATTAACCACCAAAAAACCGCCCGTTTGGGCGGTTTTTTGTCCAAGTCCAAGGGTACCCCTTGGAATACCAAGTAATAATCCTTTCCCACCAAAAAAGCCCCTTTGAGGGGCTTTTTTGGTAACTCACAAATTAATTGTTAGTTAGTCGGAACTGAAGGAACCCAACCGGTTACAGTCGGAATCTCATAGAAACGGAGTTGGGCTAGCTTTAGCCCATCGTTTTGGTAATCCCAGAGATAGCCAAGTGTATCATCGCCGAAGAGCGGGACCTGGCGGATATCTGTGCAGACACCGTTAACATCCCATGCGTAGCAGACGTCAACATACAGAAGATCTCGAGAAACGTTCTGGAAAGTCTGCTTGCCCTTGGTTCGCTCAAGCGTAATAGGATCTACACCACCTGCGAAGTCTGCTGCACACCACTCCTCTCCGAGCGCGTCAGTGTAGCAAGACTGAATAACTGCCTTGCCGCCTGGTTTGCCGAGCGCGCGAACGTATACAGAGTATGAAGTCGTACCATCCATGTCCGGATCAGGATTTGGGAGCTGAAAACGTGCCGTACCGTCGGTTCCGTTTGCGTCAAGCACCGCAAATTCACCCTCCGTGAGAAGGATCTTTGTATTGCCAGATAGCGGGACGAAGATTCTGTGACCGTTGTTGCCGGTCATATCCGCAGTCTTGCCCTTCGGGACGCCGATAATATTGAGGTTATAATGCGCGCCGCTTGGAGCGCCGTTGCCAGTCGCCGATGCGGGAGCCGGAGAGAGAAACAGGGACGCTGCCACGAGCGCCGCGAGAACGATTGCTGCTGTAGCTACAGAAGCAGAAACACGGATTGATTGCATATGTTTCGTAATGAAGAATTCATCTAACTGATAACTGTCGAGCAGAAAGCTCTATACATTGGCAATCGACCGGGCAATCAAGAGACTCTGCGTTTTTATTGACGCACATCCCTAATGAAAATTACATGACTGCCCTGCTGGTGCACACCATACTCCTCTCAAAAATGCTGTAAATATTGACAGCGTATCAACGCGTGTCAAAAACTCCTTTTGCAAACTAAACAAGGCAAGGTCGGACCTTGCCTTGTTAAAAATATCTTAATTTGGGCCGTTTTTACTTGCCCAAGAGCCAGTTCCAGAAATTAGTCCACCAGTTGCCGGTGCTTGCAGGCGCGTTTGCTGCCGCCGCAGACTGCGCTGCATTGTCCTCGGCCGAGCCTATCTCGGGAGTTTCATCAGATTGTGGGGCCGCTTGCCCTGAGCCTGTCGAAGGGGGGAGCTCCACTTGGCCGCCTACCGGTGCGGATGCGCCAGTCGAACTTTGCCATGCCTCGCCAAGTGCCTTGACGCGCGCTATCTCAGCCTCTTGCTGGGTTGAAAGCGGAAACTCTTTGGTGAACTGGCAGTAGATCTCGTTGATAGTCTTTTTGGTCGTGTAGTACACGTAGCCTGTCGAGCGGGTTGCACCCCACGGGGTCAACACGCGGTCAGCATATTTCTTTTGGAAGGAGTGCACCGCGTTGTAGCTGGCGTCGTCGTAAGTGCCGTTGACTGCAAGATTAAACGCTTCGAAATCGTTGAGGAACTGCTGGAGTTTGGTAACCTCGGACGGGTTGTTGGTGCCGCCAAGCTTGATGTACTCGAACAAATATTCAGAGCACTCCTCGGTCGAGGCGCCCAAGACGACGCCGCCTGAGCTCCCGCCGCTTGAGCGGCGCACGGAAGAGCCTCCGCCGCTTGTGTGATCTACCTCGTCGTCGTCACTGGCGCTGGAGCAGCCACTGTCAGCCGGAAAATCGGCCTGACCGTCATGGTCGTTGTCGATGCGGTCCGAGCACTGTGTGCCCCCGCCCACCACCGGGTCAGTCTCGTCGTTGTCAGTAGGAGTTTCGCAGCCCGGGTCAGGAGTACCTTCTTGCGAGCCTCCATCAAAGTCTACTTTGCCGTCTCCGTCATTGTCCTCATTGTCAGAACACTGAGTCGTCGGTGGAGGGGTAACCTCAACGTCGTCGTTGGTTATCGTGCAGGTTGCTGTGCCACCGGGGATTACCTCTACCTCGCTGCAGTTATCGTAGGTTGTGTTGTAGCCAGATGCCGCAGACTCAGCTACAGAATGAAATCCAACTGGAACAGTGATTTCATTTTGACCATCTTCTTCAAACACGATCGGTTCGGCGCTATCTACCGAAAAGGAGAAATTGCTATTTACACCAGTACCACCGTCATCATTGATGAGATTCTTTATTACCACAAGCGTGCCGGTCGTCTTAGTGTTTTCAAACGTGCAGGTAACACCGTCGACAAAATTGTTCTCGCCCTCGGTATTTGCATTGAGCGTGATTGCTGAAGGGTCGTCGCCATTATCGCAGGTAGCGGAAGTTTGTTCCCAACCATCGGGCACAGTTTCAGTAACCGCATATGTGTTAGCACTCAAGTCAGAGAATGTGGTGTTGGTCGTGCCTCCTTCTGTAGAGAGGGTAAACTCGCCAAAATCTCCGGTGAAGTCGAATGATTCATCTCCGCCGACAGTATTTTTGACAATCGTGACAGTACCGGGAGTCGGAGGAACGAAGGTATTAGTGATAGTGCATGCCGCATTTTGCCCAACACCGAGAGTAATGCTAGAGCCATTTTGGACACCACCAATGCACAACCATCCGTTCGGGAGATAGTGATTGGGACCTCCTGCTTCAAAGAGATTGTAACTCCCTGCGCTAAAAGTACTGTCGCTTGTTGCTCCACCCGTGCCGGAGAAGGGGGTAGGGCCGGCAGCAGAAAGCGTCCAAAGCGATGCAAGCGCATCACCAACCACCTCTTTCACAAGAGTTAGAAGGGGCGCGACATCATCGTTAGTAACAGTACAGGTATAGCTTGAGCCAGCAGTTACGTTTGAGATATTGCAGTCGGTGGACTTAGATTCGGTATAACCGCTTGGTCCGCCACTCTCGGTGACACTGTAAGCCTTGTCGGCTTGGAGCGTGTATGAAGTACCTGTCTCGGATCCTGCCGCATTGCCAGTACCAGTGCCACCATTTGAAGAATTTACAGCGAGATTCCAGTTCGCTGCGACTGCACTTCCACCGTTATTGTTTATCACCTGCTTTTTAACGAGGAGGGATGCGGTTGTTGGAGGAGGCGGGGTGTTGGTCTCATCATTGTCAGATGCATCCGTGCAGCCAGGGTCTTGCAAGTCTACAAGGGTATCTTCGGGATCAGCGTTGTCGATGCCATCGTTGCATTGTGTCAAGGGCGGAATAACTATGTCTATTTGAATAGTCGAAAAGTCCGAACCTTCACCTTTTCCTTTCTGAGAGGCATGGTGTACCTGTACAAAGAGACTGTAAGGACCACTTTCTGCGAAGGTGTGGGTTGCAGACCAGTTATTCTCTGTAAAAGTCTTGTCATTACCCTGGTTCGTAAAAGCATCGATGTCAAAAGTGATATCTGAAGTTAAACCAGCATCATTGCCACTAGCATCGGAATTTTCTTGCTCCCAGTTATCCGGTGTAGCGTTACCATCATCGTCCCAGTCGATAGAAATGTGTTGATCATTCAATAGACCAACGAAAGGATTGGCGGATGCAGTACCAGTGATAGTTACGGTTGTTCCAACAATAACTGCGGAACCAGTTTGCACAATCGTATAAACGTTAGCTGCGCGTGCGATCTGCGGAGCAATAATGACCGGAGCGAATGCAATCACAACCATACCCGCAGAGGCGAGTATTGAAAAAACCGAGCGGACAAACGGTGAGGCTGTATACATAAATGTCTGAAAACTAATAAAGTAAACGTGGCACATTCATACACCCTAAGCGTGGGTACGTCAAGGTCTTCGGTCAAGTGGACAACCCTGGGGATAAAATGGGTATAAAAGGCATCAAAAAACCCCGCACAGGTGCGGGGTTTTTTGCGAGAGGAGTTCTCTGTCTAGGAGATTAGCGAGTTACGCAAATAGCTTCACTGCCTTCTATAGAATCTTCCGCACCACCCGGAGCACAAACGCTCACTCTGCCAGTATCGGGATCAACTGCAACTGTGTAATCAGTATCGTATGATTCGTCAGCATCAGCACAATCATCATCCCCACTCTTATTACATGTATTGGAACCAGTAGAAGGATCGACTGGTATTTCTGGCATGTACGTAGGAACTATACAAAGACGCATATCGTAAGCCGCCTCTGAAATGTCCGCTGAAGCTGGCAATTCATCTGATGCGTCCGTCGTATTCCCATCATCATTTTCATCACACGTAAAAATCCCACGATTATCTGCAATATTCTGGCCAATCGCATTTAGGATTGCGTTGACATTGCTCGAGCGTTGGCTGTTGCGAGCCTGTGCAAACTGGCGAGCAGGATTAATGGCAATAAGCACAATAGCCGCCAAGATAGCGATGATGCCGATGACCACCAAGATCTCGATGAGCGTAAATCCTTTCTTAATATTCTTCATAAAATAGCTACTACTAATAAATACCTGATAATCGAGGACTCATAACGCCGTCGCTCGCTCGGAATCAGAGGTAAACTTCTGTTCACTCACTCGCTTGGCGATAAATAACGCTTTTTAACGAACGGCCCGACTCTACCACACGCCTACACTGTGCGCAACCTTCATGAAGCCCGGGTGTAGTTGCCCCACCACCCTCCCCCTGTTATTTTCTGTCTTACCTGTTATTCTCTGATTCGTGCGAATTAGTCAATGTAAGTGAAACCTGCTATCCTCTGCCCCACCCTGTTATTCTCTGATTCGTGCGAATTAGTCAATAAGCTTGATTACACCCCCCAACCCCTGCTAGTCTCACTGCTAGTCTTACCGTATTATTCTCTGATTCGTGCGAATTAGTCAATGTAAGTGAAAAAGGTGCAATAAAGAAAAATATATGAAAGACCTCAAGGAGACCGAGCGGGTGATGAAAGCGTTGGCAAACCGGCGCCGTCTGCAGATCGTCAGCTATCTGCACAAGCACGGGCAAAAATCGGTGGGGGCCATCAGCCACGAAATCAAGCTCTCGTTCAAATCAACTTCGCGCCACCTCGCGGTGATGTCTGCCGCAAATGTCCTCGAGCGGGAGCAAACCAGCACCAATGTTTTATATTCGCTCCACCAACCCCTTTCCCCCATCCTAAAAACCACCCTGTTCATCCTCTAACCTCTAACTACCCATTCTCTGATTCGCACGAATCAGAGAATACGGCAATCTATATATGTTGAATAAATACAATTACGCACTTTTTCGCATGACTGACACTAGTAGTGACTAAGGGACTACGGCTGGCCGTTTAAATACTTATGTTTGAGGGATATAGACATATACCCAACGCCAATCATGGCTAGACCAGCAATAACAAGAGAAAGTGGCCATCCTAGACCGCTTGAGAAATACTCAGAAGTGATTTTGAGAATATACAACATGAGGAAGATTGACCCCCACGTGAGAAACGCCTTGCTCTTTATTTGTACGCTTGTAAACAAAGTCGCAAAGATGAGGCCTGGATAAATCAATTCCCAAAAGATGTTTTGATTGGGTTCCCATTTTCCCAGCGCAAGAGTGGCACCAAGCACGCCCAGAATGCCAAAACCATATAAAAACCCGGAAAGCGAGACTCTTTCATCTTTCGAGAATGCATAACCCAGCAGGATATAAGTGACACCCATGGAAAGTACCCTGTATTCAGAAAACTCCCATCCATTAAAATAGGAGCCTCCAATCATATAACTGGTGAAGCTAAAAAAGAGGCAGGACCCAAACAAAATGCTAAATAAGACGAAGACAGTTTTTCTAAAAACAAGGAGGGACAGAACGTAAGTCCCCAGCATCACCCCGAAAATCAGACTTTGTGACCCATAGCTCCCCGCATCAAAACCCGCATTATCAAGAACAACATAGAGTCCGACTGGGCTTACCAAGGCTGATATAAGATAAAAAGCCGAACCGACGGTCTCTGTCCGTTCGTCCCGACTAAAGAGGAGCCCCACAAAGTAAGCTGCTACGCCCGATCCAAGTGTAGCTAAAACCTTTGTACCAAATCCGAGCGTCGACCAATTTTGCGCGAGTAAGATCCCGATGCCGAGGCATACTATTGCGCCTCCGATATAATACAAAATTTCTGCGATGCCGAGCTTCTTAGTTAAAACGACGTCTGTCTTGACTCCACCACTACCCGCATCAAACGCCAATTCTAATTCTTCTCTAGTTACCGCTTTTTGTTCGGCAAGTATCCTGATGTACTGTAAAATTTCGTCTTTTGTTGCCATAGAATTCCTAAATTACCCAGCTAAGAAAGCGAGCATTCACATAGTAGGCACTTCCATTTAATTGTAACCCCAATTTTTTACTGACATTATGCCCCTTTATATATTGAGCATTCCTGTCCGTCTCCGTCCAAAGAAAAAAAGGAAAGAAGCCGTCGCTGCGGGTCCCATAGACGATCTCAAAACCGTCTGGCGACTTTGACCTCGGATCCAAATTTAAATTTTGACCTAGCTCAAAAGAAATCTCGTGACTCTCATTGGTGGCCACATCATAAATGTATATTTTGGGGTCTACTCGCGCGGGATTGTTTTTTTGATTGTCGGGTATTTCTATTTGATTTTTGATCAATTTTCCGTGCTCGACAGAATACATTTGACCGTCGAAATAGCTGTCACCGACGACGTAAAGAAAATTGTATTGCGGTTTGATAAAAATACCGGGTAGATAAATGCTACTGGCCACAAATAAAATCATCAATATCGGAATTGACACGCCGAGAATCAAAGAAAAGTTTTTCTTTATATCCATGTTAGTCCTGGGACTTCCACTTCTGCCACCCTAACTTTAATTTGAGCACATAACCAATTATATTGCCAGTGGCAGCCACTCCAATAAGCCCAACATACATAGGGGTGCTGTTAGTTGAAATGTACAACCACAGAGCGAGGCAAAAAATCAAAGTGAAAAGGACATAATCAACAATTTTTCCTAAAGCCCCAAAAATTACACTCCCCCAAAATACCCAGCCTAAAATCGTAGCATATCCGATGAGTGCATATGTACCAAACGCGTTACCGACATGAAATTGAAGAACACTAACATTAATAAAATTAAAAAGTGGCCAACATACATACCCCAAAATGGCAATTAGGATGAGGAGTCCAAATCTAAGTAAGATATTTTTAAGCAGCACCATCAAATAATTTATCAAAAAAGAGGGGCCCTTAAGCCTATAGAAAAGTATAAAGCTACTAAATCCTCTGCCACATTTTTCGACCGTGGGCAATCCCGCGCCCGATTGCTATGCCTATAAGCATGAGAACCGGGAGACCGATGTATGCCGTTGGCACACCAAAATGCAATATAAGGCTCACCGTAAGGGCCAGACCAAGTAATATGTAATCCACCTTCTTCCCGAACATCGAAAGGACGACGCTGATTAAGAATAACCAGAGATCAAACCCTGTAAAGATAATCGCAACTAAGACACCCAGTGGGGCAACGGTGGGTATAGGATATCCAATTATTTCAGCAACTGAAAAAAATGGATTTACAAAAAGAAAATCGCCTTGTACAGAAAAAAAACTAAAAACAGCGGCCGCGACTAAAACAAAGATCCTTAATACTGTCCCCCAAACTATTCTCTCTGCCCTAGATCTTTCGGCCATAGCTGAGATTATATCCTGCTTTTAACGCAGACCCACCGTAGCTGTGTAAGTGTTGCCGTCGTCGAGCTGGGTGGAGATGCGGTACCAGTACCCCGCGGCAAGGCCCTTGGTCTGCCAGTTGTAGATATATTGCTGGGTGGTGTCGTCCCAGCGAAAGGTGTTGCCCATGCTCGCGGCTGTAGTTAGGCTTGCCTCGCTGACTGTGGAAGACATGGAAACTCCTTTCTCAAAGCTAAACGATGGGAGTGCTTCTGCTTGAACGTATTCCCCCACCTCGTTTTTGAGCTGAAATTTGACCGGCACGGTGCTCCCCGCCTTGAAGACGCTCAAAGGCTGGCTTGGGGGATTAATCGGCTGCAAAAAGCCGCTAAAGGCATATGGGTGCCGCGCCGGCTTGATGCTGATAGCCCGGCCGGTGGTAGAGACGGTCAGAGTATATTCGGTGATTTGATTGACCGCAGTGGTGCTGCTTGCCTCTGCCGAGACAAACCCCTGCCCGTCTATCAAGTCTGTAACAATTTCATAATGTCCCCCACTGCCGGTGCCTATGGCTTTTAAGATATATTCACCAGGCAAAGGATTCACAATAATCAGATATTCAGTATCTGTATTAAAGCCAGAATAAAAAGCGTCCGGGATTTCATCAAATTCAGTATTAGTATCAAAATCCTTTCCCATTCTCTTACCGTCTGGCGCAGTGATTTGAATATCAATAGGCGAATACACTTTAGTAAATAGAACGTGCCTAATTGTACGTGAGGTTAAAGAATTTGAATCATCCACAACAGTAGAGGGCTTTCTGTTATTTAATTCTTCAAAAATGTAGGCAGACGATGTAGACACAATGTCATTATGATTAACCCCACTGAACTCCTTATCTACAGATAACCATCTTTCAATGCTTTGACGGGGCACGGTACCATCACCTGGCCCCATTTTAGTCATTACAGGAAACCCATGTTCCCACATTTGAGACACAGCATCGGTAGTGGTTGCGGCAACAAGATACCCAATCACGGTGTCTTGCTGTTTATTGTCTGCCATTATATTTTTTATTCGTGTTCTATTTATTGCATTAACATCAAAATTATTTCTTAAATTCTCAAGAAAAGTATTTCGTGGATAGTTGGTTGGATAGATACGGACTCCGAAACTATCAGTTAAATAATTATATACAGGTAGTAATTCTCCGATTGATGCAATCGGTTTGTTTCTAACGTAGTCAAATGTATTCGTGAATCCCATCCATTTTTCAAACGCTTTTAGGACTTGTTGCATAAAAAACTCCTTTGCTGGGTTGTCATCGAAATGTACCTCACCCCCCTCCCAAGCCATATAAGCATAGGGGGCTCCAGAGAGGGGCGTGGCAACAAAAAATAATTGATCGATATCTTGTTGATATTCTTCACTTCCTAAATATTGCCAAGCAACCAAACCACCCATGGAATGGGCAACAATGTCAACGTGGGAACAATTACAGATGTGTTTTACCTCTTGAATTTTATCTTTCAATAAATGAGCAGTTTCTATGTTTGAATTTCTCCAGTCATAGGCAAAAGTAAATAGTGTCGCTCCCGTCGCATACCCATTAGCTCGAAATGTATCTAAGAAATTATTGTATGTAGCTCGTACAGGATCTATAACCCATTCCCCATTCTTGGGCATTGACCCCAAAATGCCCGGGATGATGATCACGGGGTCGAAGTCGCTCGCGGGTTTTGGGCCCCACTTAAACGGCAAGACGGTGAGGTCGGGCGGTGGGGACCCTATGCCTGCTTGCAAATAGATTTGGCCGAAGATAATTTCATCATCCGAGGATGCGCCGTAGGCGACGGCAAAAAAATCATTACCATCCACAGCTCCGGCAAATTGGTTTTGGCTCGAGCGCAGTGTTGAGTACGGTCCTGTACTGATTCCACCTTGCACATAGCTGGAATTGCCGACTGTGCCTTTGTAGAGCCCCACAACTTTAAATGGAGCGATTTGCGGCAGGGTGTAGTAGCAGATGCTGTTGTTATTTGGGATGTAAAAGCGGCCTGATTCAAATGGGATGAGGTATGGATCGCACCTAAAACTAAATGGCTGGGGTGTGGTTGGCGACCCGGGGTCGGCTATGACACTCGCCAGCGCAACATAGAAAGGCGAAAGAAAGAGGATGCTTGCAAAAAATCCGATGAATAGGGTCCTGCGCATTGCGGCCGCAGTCTACCACAAAAGTTTTGCCGGTCAACTTGTTACGGTATCTCGTGCCACTCGCCAGGCACAACGGCGCCAGTGGTTGAATCTATGATCACGCGCAGGTTGGTGGTGGCGCCGGTGGAGCTGGCAATTACCTCTAGCTGGCTACGTCCCACAAAAGGCAGGTCCTCCGAGGTATTGGCCCGTATGGTGAGAACACACTCCCCGCCCCCGACCGGCACCGCGCGGTTGGCGGTGGTAAACGAGGGGTCGTTGACAACGGCGATGATTCCAACCGCCACGCACCCTTCGGCCAACTTTTCGCTTGCCACTTTGTGCTCGAGGTCGAGGAGCAAAAAGCGGCTCGCTATCCCCCGGTATGCAAGCGAGAAGACGGCGGTCAGCAAAATTACTGAAATAATCAGTATCGAGATGAGTGCGATGAACCCGCGGTTAGAGTTTTTTACGGTCATAGATGTAAATATTTTTGCCACGGGCCGACATGCTGCCCGTTGATGTCGAACTCGACCGAAATGAGTGTCTGCCCCGAGGGCGCCGTGCGGGTAACCTCAAAATTTTCTACCTTAACTCGCGAAGCGGTGAGAAGTAGATATGAGACGCCATCATCTTCTGAGATTTCTAACTCCCCCGTTGTTGGATTTAATCGCATGATTACCGGGCTACCAGAATAACGTACAACCCTGAAGGTCGAGCTGAGAGCTCCTGCAAATGCGGGCGAGGTCACTGCAGTAGCATCCGAAAGCATCCACGCCACCTTGCGCAAAATGAATGCGGCCTCACCCTCGGCGGTCACTTTTGCGTTAATCCGCTCGGTGCCGGTAAAGAGCGGGTACACGCTCACCAACAGGCCCGTCAAAATCACGCTCAAAAGCGCGATGTATATAACGGTCTCGAGGAGCGTGAAGCCTTTGCACTTTATAGTGGACATTGAGTTGAGTCGTCTTTATTGTGGATAACACGAAGTTTTGACTGAGTCAGGTTTGTAACAAAAACATACTTGTCTGCATATGCAATATCTGATGCTTTTTCTGAATAGTTATACGTGCTACACATAGAAGGTTGTCTAATATTTTCGGGATTGGAAATATCCCACACTTGAAAACCGGCAGTCTGTTCAGAAGTTGATAAAAACGCATAACGTCCCTGTACAATGATGTCAGTTATTTCTGAACCTGAACCCAATCCACAGTTAGGTTGTTTAGCACACGCTTCCCTATTTCTGATGGAACCCAAGATGGCGTCATTGGACGGTATCCCAAAAAAAAGTTTATCGGGATTAAGAATATAAAAATCTTTCCTGGAAGAATCTGTAGCATATTGGAGACCGAGATAGAGTTTATTTCCTAATATATATACGGAGGTACCGGCTTGATTCTGTGTTTGTGTAGCGATGAAAGAACCTGAGGGGGTAAGCGAGATGCTGTTATATATTTTTAATGGATTGTTACTGCCCGCCGCTCCTGGCCCGGTAGCAAGATAGATGAAACCATCTTGTACTCCTATTGCGTTAACATCACGATTGACCCATATACTCCCAGCATGTGCTGGGACAGATGGATCGGACACATTGTAAATATGGAGTTCGTTGTTTTTTTCCGGGTCTGAACAACCAGAACCGCAATTACCATAATTAGTACCTATATAAATCTTTTTATCATTATAATAGATGCTTTTAGCAATGCCGTTTGCAAATTTTGGAAGAGTACTTGATGCACTGATTATTTTAAAGGGGTTGTTTTCTGGGTCCGTTATATTTATGACTTGAAGTTGTCCTTCGTTTTGGTCTGTTATGACAAATGCATATACTCCACCATTTATCTTGCCGATAGCAATTCCATTTAATCCGACATTAAGATCAATAGATTTAATTATGGGCAGAGTGCCGTTCGGATTAGAGACATCAATTACCCAAAAGCTATGCTTGCCCGGCGCGGGACTGTATTCAGAAGTTACAAAAGCATAGCGGCGGCCGTTGATTGAAGCGACAGCAACTCCAGTAGCCGAAGGAATATCTGCGTCCGGATCTGTCCATCCAGCAGAATCTGGATGCTTCCATTCTCCTGGAGGAAACGGGTCGCAACCGCCGCCCATGGCTTTTGCCACCGCTACGCTGCTAAGCAGCGTATCAAAATTAATCCCGAGGGGCCGTTCCTTTTCTGAATGCCACTGCACGGCGTTGCCGATGCCTTTTAAACACGGCGAGATGTCGGTGATGGCGCTCGAGGTCGCATAAAAATTGTCGGCGTTGACAGTTGGGTAGACCGGGTTGTTCCATCCTTTAATTACCGAGGCAACCAAATTTTCCATATGCGTGCTCGCGGTATACAAACCGTGCTCGCCAAGTTGCGTATCCAGCCCGGCGGTCTGGCCGCCAAAGGAGACCAGTATTACCCCCGAGAGCATTATCATGCCGACCGCAAGCGCGATAAGGAGTTCTAGGGTGACTATTCCTCTTGTATATATGGGTGTGCGTTTCATAAAGAGAATGATGTTACCACTCAATGCGCCCGGCTGCATTGATCTCAACCGTTTGAGATTTATTGTCTTGGCTAAGTGTAATTGTTTTATCATCGGACGCCCCACTTAGCTGCTCAAACACCACATCAACCAGAACACCCGGGTCAACCTGGATATTTGCGTTGCGGTCAACGTGGCGAGCATTTGGATCGCTTGGTGTGCCTTCAAACAAAATGAATTCGTCTGCGGTTATTTGAAGTCCGTGCGCTTTTTGATTGACATTCGCCAATGCTTTCGCACGCACGCCGGTTAACAAGGTTACCAGCAAGTCGCGCTCTTCGTGCACGCTCGAGCGGCTGAGCGTATCAAACCCAATAATGGTGCCCATCGCCGCAATAAGCCCCACCAGCGCTATGACAACAATAATCTCAATAAGGGTGAATCCTCGCGTGAGCCGCGGCACTTCTTGGAACGAGGGTAAGACTTGGCCTAGCGGCCCGGAGCGCCCGAGTGAAAGAAGCGCCGCGGCGGCTTTAACGTTGAAGAGTTTTGGTGATTTCATAGATAGGCGTAATAACCGACACCGCGATGAGTCCCACCAAAAGCCCCATCACAATCATCAAAATGGGCTCGATCGAGTTCGAGAGGTTGCGGGTCTGCTCGTCGACCTCGGCCTCGTAGAGTTCTGAAAGGTAGATGAGCGTCTGCGGCAAATTGCCGGTTGTCTCGCCGATGTGCATCATATGCGTGATCATATCGGGGAACAGAAACGGATTTTTCTCGAGAGAGCGCGACATCGGCTCACCTTTGATAACATTTTTTGCGATGCGCTCGTACTCGCGGCGGTACACCAAGTTTTTAGTCGTCTCGGCGGTGATGTGCAGCCCTTCGGTCAGATGCACGCCGCTCCGGATGAGGAGCCCCAATGTGCGGCAAAAGTTGGCTAGGTTGTAGATGCGCGTAATATTGCCCGCGAGCGGCAACCGCAGGAGTATCGTGTCAAAAAAGTAGCGCACCGGCACAAACATCCTCCGCATGACGGCGATACCTATCATGCCGATTATAAAGAGACCGAGCGTCACCAGCCCCCAATGCTGCAGATAGTTAGAGACGGCCAGCAGGATGCGCGTGGTGAGCGGGAGCGTCACGTTGAGGCTTGCGAAAATCGGCATGATCTTGGGGAAGATGAACACCGTGAGCATCGAGGTTACACCCAGAGTCGCGATGGTGATAAACAGCGGATACACCAAGGCGCCACGCACTTTGCGCTGGAGCGCGTGCTTTTTGGTGAGCTCGTCGGCAAGGTAGTTGAGGTTTTGGCTCAAGATCCCGCTCGATTCGCCCACACGGATGAGGTTGACGGTAAAATCGCCAAAGAGCCGTGAGTGTTTGCCCAAACTCGTTGCCAAAAACTGGCCGTTGGCGACGTCGCTGATGATCGAGTCGAAAATTCGTGCTTTGCTTTTAGACTTGGTCTGTTTGCGGATGAGGTGCAGACACTCCAACACCGGCACGCCGGCTTTAATTAAAAAAGAAAGGCGCTTGGCAAACAGCGTCTGCTCTTTGACAGAAAAGCGCACAAACAAAGAAGATGCCGGGCGCTTGCTTGGCATGGTGCTCTTTTTTGATTCAGACGAAGCGAAAAACCCGAAAAAAGTTGGTAGGACTCGGGCTAGCGCCCCGGAGCGCCGACTTTTTTCGGGTTTTTCGCGTAATTTATTCATTGATCGCGCGCAGAAGTTCGCTGATAGTGGTCTGCCCCGCGCGCGCTTTGGTGAGGCCATCTTCAAACATGGTGGTCATACCGTTTTTGACGGCAATCTCGCGAATGAGCGATGAAGACGCTTTTTTAAGAATGGCATCGCGCACTTCGGCGTCGACCACCATCACTTCGTTGATGCCGACGCGCCCCTTGTATCCGCTTTCATCGCACTCGCTGCAGCCCTTCCCGCGGTAAAACACGCTCTCGGGAGGCAGCGGCAACGATAGGCTCTCCTCCAAGCTCGCGCGCTCGGTGGCACTCAGCGGCGTGACTTCTTTACACGGGTTGCAGATGCGGCGCACGAGACGCTGGCCGATGGCGATGTTGGCGGTCGAGGCCACGAGGTACGGGTCGATCCCCATGTCGAGGAGGCGCGGCAGCGTCGTCGCCGAGTCGTTGGTATGCAAGGTTGAGAGCAAGAGGTGACCGGTGAGCGCCGTGTTGACCGCGATCGACGCGGTCTCGGGGTCGCGGATCTCGCCCACCATGATGATGTTGGGGTCTTGGCGCAAGATCGAACGCAAACCCTGCGCAAACGTGAGCCCCGCGCGCGGGTTGATCTGAATTTGCGTGATGTCGGAGACGGCGTACTCGATCGGGTCTTCGATCGTCACAATAGAGACATCCTTGGTGTTGAGCATCTTGATTAAGGTGTAGAGCGTCGTCGTCTTGCCCGAGCCGGTAGGGCCGGTGGAGAGGATCATGCCGTGCGGACGTTTGATGGCGCGGATAATCTTTTTTTGATCTTCATCGCTGAAGCCGAGCATGCCGAGCGAATAGTCCTCGGCATTGTCCGAGAGCAAGCGCAAGACGGCATTTTCGCCATAATAGGTTGGGGTAATAGAAACACGCACATCAACGGGCGTGCCGTCGTCGAGAACCATGCGGAAGCGGCCGTCTTGCGCGGCCTGATGCTCGTCGGTCCGGAGCCAGCTTAATACTTTGATGCGCGAAATAACCTCGGAGTGGATGTTGCTGTCAAAAAAAAATTTGTCGTGCAAGACGCCGTCGATGCGCAGGCGCACCTTGACCCCTTTTTCATTAGGCTCAATATGAATATCCGAAGCGCGCAACAGGTGCGCCTGCGCGACCAGCGCATTAACCAGCGCGATGATTGAAATATTGGCTCCTTTGGCGAGTTCCGCTTCAACCGAAGGATGCGCCCCGCTCTGCGCGGACTGCTTGGTAATGTCGCTGCGCATGGATGCGGATGCTGGCATAGGGCGCTGTTATACTACAAAAGCCACCTACTGTCTACGAATTTGGCGAGGGCAGTAAGCCCATCATTGTTCAATTGCTAGCGACGAGGCTCTGCCCAAAACACGTGCGTCAAGACTTTGTTTTCCTGACCCAAGTCGCGCTCAAAGATCGAGGCGCGACCATCCGCCGAGCGATGAATCTCCTTACCCCATTCGCTTTGGTTGTCGAGCTTATTCGAATTGCCGCGCGCGGTTGTCTGGCCAACGGTCGTGGTGGTGTCGAGGTGCGCGTAGATGATCTCAAGTTCTTCGTAGTCGTGCGCATTGGGATGCTGATTGCTTTCGGGATTGTCGGTGTAGTCCATGCACGTGCCGAGATTAACATTAGAGAAGTTTTCGTCCTGATGGTCGAGCCCGAAGATATGCCCCACCTCTTGGCACATCACCAAATTTTTCCATGCAGTAGTGTTGTAGGTTGGGGTATTAAAGTAGGTGTCGTTGACTTTAACCGTGCCTTGGGTGATATGCGAGCCCTTTACCCATATTTGCGCGACACCAAGCCAGCCGTTATTGCCGTAGGTGCGATTGCAGATCTCGGCGCGGCCTGCGGTCGGCTTGCAGTTTCTGCTGGCGTTTCCAGACACCACTGCGGTATCGAGCACATTAGATACGCTCCAATCGCTCGAGGTGGTTTGCAGATATGCATCCCAATTGGCAGTTACATTGTCGCCCAATGTAAGAGTAAAAGGGTTGGCGGCGCGCGCCCAGTGATAGCCATTCCACGAGTGGTTAGCCTCTGCTACACCCGCGCCAAACAATAAGACTAAGATGCCGAGCGCGAACACACGCGCAAAAGCTGAAGACTTTTTCATACTGGCATGATAGCAAAAGCGTAGCTATACTTCAAGCATGCCAAATTGGAGCATTTTGCTCGCGATCACTCTTATTATAGTTGTAGGAGCTGTAGCGTATGTCGTGTTCCCTATTTCCTTCGTGAAAGCGCCAACTACTAATACTACGCAGATGCAAAATCCCTCGCTACGGTGAAAATTACAAGTATGTCGACAGACGGGACACCAATGGAAGCTGATATAATTCTTAAAAAAGATAACCCTTAGCAAAGAGAAAGGCCCCGGTGTACCCGGGACCTCTTGGTGAGCCAGCGCCACATGAGCCAGTAACAAAGCACTGGAGTGGCTAGCACTGTAATAAAAAGCACTCAAGCCTCCCTTTTGAGTGTAGACGCGAGTCATTCGCATCCTCATCTCACAGCACCATATAACGCTAAACACCCATCAGTCAATGCACCGTTCCTTTGGGGTTGGAGGAATAAAAAGCCCGGCGCCGCGTCGTAGACGCGTGCGCCGGGCTATCAGTACGAAGACCGCCAGTGGAAGGTGCAGTTAACCTTCCCGTGATTTTTCGATGGCGTTACGCGCCTGTAGGGCGGAATGTATCCCAGCAAGGTTGTCGCCAATATTCCAAAGCTTGAGGTAAATAAAAAACAACAGGAGAACAATGAGCCAAACTGGATTGGCTTCTTCGAGGAACTTTCCAACCTGCTGCAGATACCAAACCGTGCCATACACGACGAGCACGACGACCGCTATGACCACCATTGTGATCAGGCTGTTTTTTGCATAACGTCTGATGCGAGTACTGTCTAAAGACAAAGACATGGAAGCCTCCCGGTTATGAGAACAATTCGTATGCAACTGTACAACAATCATAGTTTAAAAGCAATAGCCTCACACACTTTGAGTCTGGGCATTTTTTTGAGGGCCGATTGTGCCCCGACTTCACCAAGGCTTCGACGGGCAAGCAAGGCGAGCAACACCAAGTGGGAGAAAGGTGTCAAATTTGACCCATATTTCGCAAGATTTTTTACTATTTAGCCAAAATAGGGTTGCTTTTTTGCAAAAACGTTCTCTTTTCGTTTATACACATCACCTTTTCATCATGAAGCCGTACAATTAAGTTTCTTATCGAGTAGAGCGCTTATGGCTATCACGCAAAAAATAAAAAAGAGAAACGGCGAGATCGTCGACTTTGTCCCTGCAAAAATTGCGATAGCCGTGCAAAAAGCGTTTGCCGCGGTGCTTGGTGATTCGCGCGAGACGGAAGCTGCGGATATCACGCGCGTGGTCGCCGACACGATCGACTTGAAATTTGCATCCACTGCGTTCATGCCGACAGTCGAAGAAATTCAGGACCTAGTTGAGACCGCGCTCATGGAGCGCGGGTACTTTGACGTCGCAAAATCATATATCATCTATCGCTACGAACACGAGAAAATACGCGAGGAAAAAAAGCAAGAGGTCGCCGAAAAAATCGCTGACTCTGCACTGTATATTCTGAAGCGCGACGGTTCGCGGGAGGCCTTTTCGGAGAGTAAATTGACCCGCACGCTCCTGCTTGCCGCCCAGGGGTTTGAGCACTCAATAGACGTACCCGCAATCATCGCGCGCGTGCGCGCCGAAATGTATGAAGGTATCAAGAGCAAAGATATCCACGACGTACTGGTGATGATGGTGCGCTCGCTTATTGAGCGCGACCCCGCGCATTCGTATGTTGCCGCGCGTTTGCTTTTGCAAACGATGTACCGCGAGGTAGTCGGCGCCATCGACTACGTGCAACTTGAAGAAAAATATAAAGAGGCGTTCATGCGCAGCATCCGCCGTGGTGTGGAGATCGGTCAGTTTGATCCGCGCCTGCTTGAATTTAATTTGCCGAAGCTTGCCGAAGTACTCGTGGTCGAACGCGACCGCGACTTTAAATATCTCGGGCTCCAGACGCTCATGGCCAACTACCTCTCGCGCGAGCACGGTACGCGGGTCTTGCTTGAAACCCCGCAGATCTTCTGGATGCGGGCCGCGATGGGCATGGCACTCACTGAAAAGACGCCCGCCGAACGTGAGCGCCACACAATTGAGTTTTATGAGGTGATGTCGGCCATGTACTACACCCCTTCCTCCCCCTCGCTCTACCACTCGGGCTTGATGAAGCCCCAACTTTCGTCCTGTTTCCTCTCGACCGTGCCGGACGACCTGCACGCGATTTTTGACGAGTACAAAGACTCCGCGCAGCTCCTTAAGTACGCGGGCGGCATCGGCTGCGACTGGACACCGGTGCGCGCCACGGGCTCGCTTATTAAAACAACCGGGGTGGAGAGCCAGGGGGTCATCCCGTTTCTTAAAGTTGCCAACGACGTTACTATCTCTATCAACCGTTCGGGCCGCCGGCGCGGCGCCGCGGCGGTATACCTGGAGTATTGGCACCTCGATATCGAAGACTTTCTTGAGCTGCGCAAAAACACCGGCGACGAGCGGCGCCGCGCGCACGACCTCAACACCGCGGTGTGGATCCCAGACCTCTTTATGAAGCGCATCGCTGAGGACGGTTACTGGACGCTCTTCTCGCCTTCGGATGTGCCCGACTTACACGATTTGTACGGCAAAAAGTTTGACGCGGCCTACGAGCGTTACGAGCAGCTCGCCGAAGCAGGCAAGATCCCCCACCACAAAAAAATCCGCGCCGCCGACTTGTGGAAGAAAAACCTCACCATGCTGTTTGAAACCGGCCACCCGTGGATCACGTGGAAGGACCCGTCGAATATCCGCTCACCCCAAGACCACGTGGGCGTGGTGCACTCGTCGAACCTCTGCACCGAAATTACGCTGAATTCCAGCGCCACGGAAACCGCGGTGTGCAATCTGGGCTCCATCAACATGTCGAGCTTTGTGCGGGGCGGCCAATTTGATAGAGACCTCGTCGCACGCGTGGTGCCGGTCGCGATGCGTATGCTCGACAACGTTATCGACATCAACTACTACCCCACCGAAAAAACGCGCCGCTCCAACATGCGCCATCGCCCCGTGGGCTTGGGGCTGCGTGGGCTCATGGACGCGTTGTATAAAATGAACATCAACTTCGACACCGACGACGCCGTGCGCTTTAGCGACGAGTCGATGGAGACTATCGCCTACCACGCGATACTCTCATCCGCCCTGCTTGCCAAAGAGCGCGGGCCCTACGAAACGTATAAGGGCAGCAAGTGGGACCGCGGGATCATGCCGCAAGACACCATCGCGCTTCTTGAGCAGGAGCGCGGCGTAAAAATCGACGTGCCGCGGCATGAAACCCTCAACTGGCAGCTTGTGCGCGAGGCGGTGCGCGCTTTCGGTATGCGCAACTCCAACACCATGGCCAACGCACCGACTGCATCGACCGCCAACATCGCCGGCTGCTACCCCACGATCGAACCCATTTATAAAAATATCTATGTGAAGAGCAACATGGCGGGCGACTTTATGCTGGTGAACGACTTTTTGGTGGACGATCTTAAAAAGTTGGGGCTCTGGAACGCCGACATGCTTGAAAAAATTAAATACCACGACGGCAGCATCCAGGCCATCGCCGAGATCCCGCCCGCTATCCGCGAAAAATACAAAGAGGCGTTCGAAATTGAGCCGCAATGGCTCATCAAGGCGGCCGCGTACCGCGGCCGCTGGATAGACATGTCGCAGTCGTTAAACATCTTCTACGGCGGCACCTCGGGACGCATCCTCTCGGAGCTGTACCAGTATGCCTGGAGCTTGGGGCTTAAAACCACCTACTACCTGCGCACCATGGGCGCCTCGCGTATCGAAAAATCGACGGTGAACCTCGCTAAATTTGGCGCCACCTCAAACTCGGACAACCCGGTGGGTGGTGCAGTGGCAACCAGCGTAATAATTGAAGAAACAATAGCAGTGTTGCCGCGCCAGCTGCATGAGGAGCCCGCGATGCATGCGGAACCAAGCCCACAAGCACTCATGGCCGACGTGGCAGCCTCTATAGAGCAGCGACAGGTTGAGGCGGGGCAGCTCGTGATGCCGAGCTGGGCACCACGAGCTGTTCCTACCGCGGCGTCTATGGTCCCAAACTCACCGCCGCCTATGACAAGCACCGGCATTCCCTCCTTCGCTAAAGCTACGGAGGACGAGCCTACTTTTGGTGAAAAAGTACACCAGCCCTTCGACGCTGCTCAGGGCAACTCGCGTCCACGAGTTGAAATCCTGAGCGAACCGTGTGAATCATGCTCTGCATGATTCATCCTGAGCTTGTCGAAGGGTGAAAGTTGCAGCGCCTAGTAAGGCAAGCCTTAATAAAAAGATAAGCCCCGGCGTCGCGCCGGGGCTTTTTTTTGATCCACTGCTCGAGACTAATCGAGCATTTTGGATTTCGTGATTGGGTGAGGACCGAGATCTCGTTTCAAGTTTTCAGCGGCTTGATCAACCACTGCTTGCACGTTATCTGGCTCTTTATTCTCGTAGTCGAAGTCCGGGTCGGTGCCCGCGACTGGCCGGAGTGACTTCAGCTTCTCAAGTGCCTGTTCGCGTTTGGCCTTGATATCCTTGGCCGACCTGAACTTGGCGAGTTGCACGAACTCCATATCCATCAGAGGATCGAGTGTGCAAAGTCGACGCTCGATGTCGTCGACCTCTTCCTGTGACGTGTCGGGTGTCCAGCAAATCCGCAGAAACGGCTGCGATTTTCCTTCGTAATCGACGACGCTTGACCACACCAACGAGAAAACTAAATCTGCCTTGTACGGCGCAGTCTTGAAGATTTTTTCGAGCTGGTCTTCCAACTCGTCCACCCTCTTAATGTCTTCACAATCAGCCGAAAAGCCCCAGATTTCGATATTCGGCATCACCGTCTCCTCTCTGTTGAACTTTCTTCTTAATTATACTCCTACTCACTAAATTTGTCAACCCCTTACGGGGCTCGAAATTCGCATATGCCAAAAATTAGTATGGGGAAATATTCACAACTTACTACGACCGTGTATTCTTTTGAATGTTGAAATTAATGTTCAAAATACTAAACTCTCAAATAAAAAGATAAGCCCCGGCGCGACGCCGGGGCTTATTTGATTTGTACCATTTCTGAAACCCGCCGAGGTTAAACCTCGGCGGGTCCGATGTTTCTAGCGCTCGATGCTCCCGCACGACGGCGCGGCAAAGTACGGAGAGGCATCATCCCAGCAGCTCTTGAGCACCGGCC
>ERZ1292629.437-Hain-H43-01um-R1-437-length-45030-cov-18_pt1 | contig 45030 bp, 57 predicted proteins | sample MGYA00564399_ERZ1292629 | MGnify/ENA primary metagenome ERZ1292629 (study PRJEB36523, sample SAMEA6512636) | groundwater metagenome | collected 2019-01-08 | study: AquaDiva: Metagenomics assemblies of 32 groundwater samples
TTGTCCGGGTTTCTGTCCGCATTTGTCCGGGTTTCTCAGGGGGCGGAAAACTCCTCGCGCGTGTGAGTGGAAATTGTGACAGGGGGTCGAGGAGGGGTTGCCCTTTGCGCGTGTAGGCAGAAATTGGAAGAGAGGGTCGAGGAGCGCTGAGTGATACCCCCCTCTCCGCCTACCCCCCCCGCCACGCCCTGATGCCTAGAACCAGGCCGTTCCAACCCACCAGGCCAGTTAACTCTCTTCCTTTATAAGAGGTGTGTTCCCTGATCTCAGCAACAGGGTCTCCGACGGGGGTTCCACGGCGTTTAGAAGGTCTTCAGTCTCAAGAGTTCTGGCCAGCCGGTGCTCATGAGTGATGGTGCCGCTGATCTCCTTCGTCAGATGTCTAGCTGCCGCGAACTCCTCTTTAAAGGAAGGGTGATGTTCGAGGAGCCAGGCTCCTGCCCTCCACTCGGAGAGGCCGGTTTTCAGGTTACGCTCATCTGAAGCATTGGATATCTTATCAACTAGGTTGGCTGCACATTCAGCCTGGGCTTGAGCGATGCGTTGAAATAGCTGTAGGATACAACCTCTGGTCTCTTCCCTAACTGGCTTCCCCGTTGTCGGCCAGACGGTCATATGGCCCATGGCAATGCGGCGCCAAGTAGACAGCTGGCCCTGCTCAATACCAACCTTGCCGCAAGCATGGTGAAGCGGAATGCCCTTCCTGACTGCATCGACTAGGCTATCGGCCACCTCTGGCCTAGCAATCAGCAGTGATATCTGGCCCACGTCACACCTCCGAAACAACCGTCCAGGACTATCCTACCATTCCTTCCCGAAACTTGCCACCATGGGCTCACTGGTAGCCCATTTCTACCCATTCCTCTATTGACAACCACCACTCTACCCCCTACACTGAGGTCCAACAATCGAATAATCTAGCAGGAGGAAAGGGTCATGAGGCTCTCCGGCGACCACGCGCTACGGCCCTACGCTGGACAGTTGTATTTTCGTTGTCCAGCATGTTCCCGGGCGAGAAGTCGATCAACTCGCCGGAACAACGAGTCACGTGCAACGATAATCGTTGACTGCGACTGTGGCCAGCACATCACACTGACGAGGCGCGAGTATGCGCTATGGCCAGACGGATACGAAGTGCGCTATGACTTGGAGGCGACAGGATGATAGGGAGACTCAGGAACCTGGGACCAAACCAGATCGAGGTCAACATCAGCAACACGATCACGGTATTGTACAGTTACAACACGCCGGTTGCCTGCCACGCAGCAGGCGAGGGGTACTATCGGACTGCGACCCGCCACAGCAAAACCACCAGCCGCCATATCAACACGTGGCTGGACGGCGAGATTGCACGGGAGCGGCCACAGGCATACTTCGACAACCTGGTAGGAGAGGCAGGAGCATGAGCAGAGGGGAGGGGCGCAATGGCGCGCTCCTGTAATGCGCGGTCTGGTCCCAAGTCCGGACAATCAGCGCAGAAGAGAGGAGGTGAAACAGAATGAGGAAGACACTCGGCAAGCCAGGCTACCAGGAGTGGAAGGAGGAGATCAACAGGTACCTATGGAGAGAGTGGGACGTGACCATGGAGTACCTGCCGGACTGTCCCTACCGTGACTGGTACGAAGAGAACGTTTCGGCCCGAGAGGCAGCCATGGAGGCCATTCGCAACGCGGAAGAGTAGCTCTTCAGTATCACATTGAAAGGAAGGACAATCGTGCCAGAACAATCGGAACCATGCCGCATCTCCTGTATCGGCACACTGCGTAGTGGTGTCAGTTGCTGGACCTGTCCTGATGCAGACAGCCTGACAGCCGAACGGCGCCAGCGGTATCTGGACATCCTGACCCAGGAGGCCCGGGCCAGCCGCCTCAGTTGCACGTGTGGTGCATACACGAATAACTGCATATGCCCTCATATGCACAACCGGACTCTCCGCGAGGAGGTCCATGACCTCCTCGCGATACTGCGGGCCCGAACGTCGCCAAACCTGCCCATGTGGCCCATCACTACAGAGATGCATCTGCCATCAGTACCCATGGCGGATCATGGCATCTACACCCGGGCCATGGCCCTATATCGGCCAGATCCCGGCGACAACCCGTGTCCCGCCTGCCGCCACATACCGTTATCCTCGGAGGATGAGCGGCACGTCGAGCTCGACGCGGCCATGCTGGGGTGGGGGGTTGAGATTGAGACCCTCCTGCCGAGGCGGGCCATACGAGACACATGGGGAGAGCCCGGGCCGTTCACGCCGGGCGAGTACCACGTTGGACGGGAAATCGAGGCGGGCCCTCCCGGCTGGTTAGCGGAAAAGGACAGCAGTCTCAGCACGCAACGGGATGCCTACTATGGTGTCGAATGTGTCTCGCCTGTCCTCCACGGGGAGGACGGGTTGGACGATGTGGAACAGATGACTGAGGAACTGCATCAGTATGATGCTCGCATCAACAATACCTGTATGCTTCATGTGCATGTGGGTACTGGCGAGGCGGGCCCTCATGCTATCAGGCATGTCCAAGTTCTGTTCTCTGTCCTGGAATTGGCGTTCTTTGCCTCATGTGGGAAGGAAGTGGGCAGGGTGTGGAACCATCCACGGATGGAGCGGTCGGATAGTTGGCTGCCGCGGCCGTACGGGAATAGGTACCAAACGCTCAACTCAACGAATATCCATCCGACGTGCCCTCGCGACAGCCATTGGGAGATGCGCATCTGGCCTGGCACAGTCCAGATGCTCGACATCACCTCTGCTATTCACCTCGCGGTAGCGGTTGTGGTCGCCGGTTCCGGTGGTTACCTACCACCGGACGATGCCGACGTTGGCAGTATGGCCAGCGCAACCAGGGTACTGGACGATGTATTGGCCATGCATTACCCGGGTAGTGCCCTCCAGCGTGACGTAGCCCGGGAATGGTTGGGAAGACGCGCCGCGGCTGCCGACATGGACAGGCCATACACGGCGCCGTATTTGAGTAGCAAGGCCGATGCAATGCGACAGGGGGTGATGAGACGATGAGCACTCCCCAGCCAATTATCGTCGCAACATACAATGGCTACCAGGACGCCACGGCCGAGGCTATAGTCGAGGCAATGGGTGGGATCCTGGTACACGTGGTCAACGAGGACGCGGCCAAAACGCTGAGCTTCGATAGGCTGCTGCTGCTTGGAGGGGGCGATATCGACCCTGCACGGTACGGACAGCCGAAGAGCAAGTATTGCGGGACGCCTCAACCAGTTAGGGACGCGGTTGAGCTCACACTGGCACGGCGCGCCGCTGAGAGGCGTATCCCGACCCTGGGTATCTGCCGTGGGGTACAGGTAATCGCGGTCGCCCACGGCGGCACGCTGGTTCAGGATCTCCCAGGAACGCCAGTCTATCACATGATGGCACCTCATCATGTGAGAACCAGGCAGGACTACGGACTGCCCGGGTACGTGGTTAACTCATTCCATCATCAGGCGGTTGATCAGGTACCAGATGGCTTCGAAGCCATCGCTTGGACCTCGGACGGAGTGATCGAGGCCATCTGGAGCGAGCGCCTGCTTCAACACGGGGTACAATGGCATCCCGAGTTGCTGGCAGAGGACAACACGGAGTGGTTGCAGTCCTTCCGATGGTGGTTTGGGGCGTTCCTGGAACTGGCTCCAATGGAGCCAGTCCGGTGGCCCAAGAAGTGGGCCAGGCAGGAACCAAGCTGGTGGAGGAAACCCTTTCGCAAGCGAAAGGGAACAAGCCAAACAACGGCAACCGATATGGCCCTAACCGCAGACCTAACCGACGAATACCTCCAGTCCAGGCAGACGGCATTAGATGCCGAGTGGAATGCCAGTGAGGACAAACGATGGATCGAGATTGTCTCGCGCTGGCGAACAGGGGACAATACCGTTCCGACGGACAGTATCATTCAACACGTTGAGGAGCACAGGGTGAACGACACGCGCTAACCCAATCCGACTCCAGCCATAGCCCTGGCAGTTAGCCCGGGAGGACATATTCCCTCCCGGGCTTTCCTGTTGCCCTGCATCATCCATGTAGTTCCCTACCCTGGTTCCCCAGGCCGACCAGGGCGAACACCGGAGCCACCCGGGGCGGGCACGGTACCCGACGGCAATAGAACCAGCGACTGGCATGGGATAGCTCTACATGTGTCAACACCTGCTGTTCCCACTGCCACCCGCCCACAATCACCGCGCCACCTCCCTCACCCCGAACCACCCCGCCACCTCAATAGAACCAGCGAGAACACTCTCGCCGCTATGGTACTCCCCGAGTACGTGGCTCGCTCCCTCGTTTTGGTACTCCCCCGAGATCTTGGCTATCAGATAGCATGGCACACTCGCTTGTCTTGGCTACACGTAGGTCTTGGCACGCCTGACTACGATGGCTTGCTTGCACCCAGTGGTACTCCCGCCCGAAATGGCTCGCTCACTTCTTGTGGTACTCCCTCTCGCCATGGCTTACTCACATCTTTTGGTACACTCGCTTGTCTTGGATCACTCTCATGGTATGGCGCACTCAGGCCGGACGGTTCACTTCCACCAATTGGCACCCTCACGCGTGATGGTTCGCCCGGCTTCTATGGTACCCCTCGCCTCCGTGGCTCACTCTCGCCTATTGGTACCCTCGCGCGGGATGGCTCGCCCCCGTTTGTTGGCACTCTCCACAGACATGGCTCACTCTCGCCATATGGTACTCCCCGCTTCAATGGTTACATTGCTATGACATTGGCCAACCCGGGGGGGCCAAGAAATGCGTGTGTTCCGGCCTGGTCAGGATGTAGGGCTTGGGTGGCGGCACCCCAAAGTGATCCTCATAAAGAACATGCTGGTAGTGGCTGAGAAACAGCTTGACGGCATATCTCTTGGCCCGACTGTAGATGTGAGCCGGTGGCAGCTTGCCCTTCGAGTACCACTTGTAGGCCTCGGTGTCCTTGCCAATGTTGAAACGGGCCAACTTTGCCGCGGCCTGTTCGGCATAGTCGAGCGCCTCGTTCTTTGCCACCTCGTAAGCCTTGCGGCTGAGGTAGACCTTGCCGTAGGTATCGTTGTCCCGACCCGAGACCTTGACGAAGGACTCGCCCACTCGCCAGCACAGCACTCGCAGCCGGGCATTCCATGGCCTCCTCGCCAACCCAGCCGTCAAGGACGTTCGTGTCACCTTGCCCGTCACCTTATCGGGCGCCAGCTTCACGATGGTCTCCAGCTTGCGGTTGGTTCGGCGCGATATCTCCACCAGGTCATCGGCGGTCAGCGCCTTGTGGCCATCCGCCACTTCTGTCACCATGGCTTTCGCCCTCTCGGTGCCCAGCCACTCCACGGTTGGGTCCAAGCCAGCGTACCTCCAGAGGTGTCCCGCGGTTGGGCAGTGCTCGATGTCGGTGTGAGCCAACAGCCCCGCCGATAGTACTGGCCCAATGCCCATGATCGACTTCAGCCACCGGCCCACCAGTTGCCCATCGGTGTAGGCCTCCAGAGCCCGCTTGATGTTGGCCTCCAGCATACTCATGTTGTCGAAGACCCAGTGAATTACCTCGTGAGGCTCTGGCACAGCCTCGCCGTCTTCAGATATGGCGCCCATCACGGCATTGATCTGGTTGGAGGATCGCTTTCGGTCGTCCTGGATCGTGTAGTACAGGTCCACCAGCCAGCGCGCCTCCTTGCTGGTCATTGTCCTGGTCGCGTCCTTCAGGTCCCTGCTGAGTTTGGTCAACGGATCAAATGTCTCTGTCATCCCACTCTCTCCTTCCTGTTTATAGCTCCATCAAGGTGGCACTCCCGGCTATTTTGGCTCGCTCTCGCGTCTTGGTACTCTTGGCCGCTTTGACTCGCTCCCAATTCTTGGTACTCCCAGGTTGATTGGCTCACTCCCTCCGTTTGGGGCCCTCACTCTTCCTGGCTCACTCACGAGCATTGGTACCCCTCCGCCATTTGGCTTGCTTTCAGGTCTTGGTGCTGTCGGCCTGCTTGGATCGTCCAGACGGAATGGTACTCCCGGTCATGATGACTCACTCGAACCGAATGGCACTCCCATCAGACATGGTTCACCCCGCCCTTTCTGGTGCTATCGATCCCTTTGGCTCGCTCGCCATTCATGGTACTCTTCCCCTAGTTGGCTTGCACGAGCATCCTGATACTCTCTACTCTCGTGGCTTGTCCTGGTCATCCCATATGGTGACGACGCAGGGCGCCATGGAGTCAAAGGAGTGCCTGGTCCATTGCCCCCACCAGAACACCTTGTCATCCACCCCCAGCGCTGCTGCCAGGGCGTCCAGCAGCCCATCGACCACGTTGGCCGCGTCACCCTCCCTCTCTCGCTCGCTGCCTGGCGGGAAGTGGACCATCACGTGCACCGCCAGCAGTTTATCCGCCAGTGCCTCCCGCTGTTCGGGCAGGGTCTGCCGCATCACCTCGGCCCACACCTCTCGCTTGTAGGCCTCATACTCCGGGCTGTCTCGCCACCCCTGGTATCTGTGCCGTTGCCCCGTGCTATCCGTTGTCCACCGCCAGGCGGGCACGTGCAGGCGGTTCTTGGTGGGAGGCAGGGGAAGATCAAGCTTGAGTATCACAAGATTTCTCCCACTCGATCCACTTCTTCCTGTCGTCAATTGCCTGAAGCAGCTCCGGGTCCAGACTGTAGGTACTCCCTTTCTGCATGTAATCATGCAACTGACTTCTCAGGATGGCCTCCATCTCCCTGACATCCGCTTGGAGTATCTGTATCCTCTTCTTGCTCTTCATCTCTCACTCCATCAGCATCTGCACACCCGACCAGGTGTCGAGGTCGGGTACGCGAAGTACCATCAGCCGATTGGTGGGCGGCAGTTCAAGGATGATCCTCTCCCCGCCGCTGGCCCGCACCCCCTCGGCCAGCATGTTCGCGCTCACCTTCAGCTTGCGTTCTGGCCCCACTGTCTCGGCAGCCAGCGCCAGGCGTGCATCTCCTGCCTGTCCAGCCGCGGAGATGGTGATGGCATTGCCTCCGATAGTCAGGACCACCGTACGAGTCCCCTTGGCAATCCGGTGCTCGTCGGCCAGAGTTGCCACTGTTTCCAGGCCAGCCACCAGTGGTTTTGAGTCCACTGTTGCCCTGGTGGACCATCCCTCCAGGACGCCGCTTCTCTCCAGCACCTTATCAATGTCAGGCATCGTCGCGTCCGACTGGCGCAGGCGGAGGGCAACCCCTTTCTGCCTGAGCAACACACTGCGCGGCCCCACCTCGATGGAGGTATCTCCGCTCTCTAGTACCCTGGCCACCCGGGTCAGGGTAGAGATAGGGATTGTGGCCGAAGGGCACCACTCTCCCTGAGCAGGCAACCACGCCCTGGCCAGTTGGAACCCATTCAGCGCCTCCAACCACAGCCGCCCACCATCAGCGCAGGGAACCAGGTGAACACACATCGTCGCGGGCTTATCGCTCTCCCTAGCCGTGGCATACGCTACTCCCGTGATGGCCCGCACCAGGTCCATTCCCTCCATATGGAGAGGACCTCGCACGTCCTCGTCCTTGACCATCGGGTGAAAGTCGTCGGGCGGAATGCCCGCAATACGCGCCTGGGTATCGGCGGTGGTCAGATGGAGATTGTAACCCTTGACTTCCATCTCCAGCGGCCCCTCTGGCATTCCCTCTATCCACCGCCGCAATGTGTCAAGGAGCACCAGGGCACCACCATCCGCTCGGACCTTGGCGGAGACGGGCACCTCGACGTGCGTCAGATAGTCGGTGGCCGCCAACTCCAGACCAGCCTCACCTGCCCGCAGCAGCACATTGGGCGGACCAGACTTCTCCGGCGCGATAGATCCATGGATCAAGGCAATCCCCGCCTTGACATCAGATATCAAGCATGTGAGCTTCACTGATATCCCCCATTTCCATCTGGTGCTGGCGGTTGATGGTCGCCAGTCGATCTCTTGCGCGTTCCGCTGCCCCCGGGTCCATATCGAAACCCACGAAACTGCGTCCCAGGAACTTGCAGACCGCCAATGTTGTCCCCCCACCGCAGAAGGGGTCCAGGACCACCTCCCCCAGCATCGTCAGTGTATCGATGATCTTCAGCGCGTACTCACTCCCCTGCCCCCACTTGTGGAATCGCTTGTCCATGGCGCCACCATGGACAGTGAACCGCCAGGGTGTCCTCGATGGTGGTCCTTTGGTGAAGACCAGAACCGGCTTGTACCCTGACATCAGGTGCTTGTGCCACACTCGCGGAGTGGCTCTGTGATGCGTCAGTGCGTCGGTCCAGAAGTAGGTCAGCCCACCGTCCTCCATCAGCCGCAGCTCCTCTGGCAGGTGCTCGCAGGCCCCATAGGCGAAACAGTAGCCGCCTGGCTTCAGCACCCGCATCGCTGTCACCGATAGCCAACCGTAGAGTGGCAGGAACTCCCCAGGGTACGGTGGGTCGGTGAAGATCAGGTCCACGCTCTCGTCCGGCAGTGCCATGGCCAACTCCCTTGCATCCCCCGTCACGATACTGTCACGGTAGTCCTCGGGCATATCCAAATGCCAGGTCATGGCTGCTCCGCGTACTCACGCCGTAGCTCGGTATCCGCCTCGCGCAACTGCTCCATCGCCTCCGCCACCGAGTCCCCTGACCCGGTGATCTCCCAACCGTAGCCCCCTCGCTGGCCTCTCTCCAGGCGAATTACCACCTGGCGCGGCACCCTCTCGTAGTGGTGGTACAAATGCTCCTCGGACATCTTACTCTCCATCCTGCCTCAGCTCTTTCCCTCGCCGCCACCTGGCATAGTGCCGGTGGCACAGCCCCCTGGCACACGCTACACCTGTGCAGCCGGGGATGTTGCACGGCCTCCTCTGCATGCCAGGAACGAAGGGTGCGCCGGGTCGCCGGAACAACGCCTGCTGGTAGTGTGTACCGCATACCCCCAGCGACTCCGCGGGATGGTCGCACCCTTTCACCGAACACATCTCAGTAATCATCTTCTCTCGCCACCAATCCCCAGGTCGCCACATTCCCCGACCCCACGCTGGGGTTCAGGTTGGCAACGTCAGGCATTCGCCGCAGCGTCCTGGCCACGGTACCCTTGTCCGCCCCCGTCACGATGGCCATCTCGGCTACCGTTGTGGCGCCCTCCTTCAGGATACCCCGAAGCTGGAAGGCCAGCCCGCCGTGAGTCGCCAGCTCTGAGTCCTCCTCGATCTCGGTCTGCTCAATCCGAATTGGCCCCTCCTCCCCGTCGAAGACGAACCGAAGACCGATCGGTCGCCTGCCCATGAAACCGTCGTTATCCTTGCGATGCCACAGACTGACGATCAGCTTGTTGCTCTCTTGCCTGGACCTCACTTCCCAGGCATTCCGGGTGGCATTGTAGAAGTAGCTGCTACCATAGGGTTTGACCGGGCCGGTCTGGCGCTCCGACGCCTCCTTCGTCAAGTGGTGCACCGCCAGGACGGTGGTATCCAGATAGCGAAGCGCATTGAAGAGCTTCGTTGCCGCATCTGCCTGGGTCAGGTCGCCCTGAGCGCTGGCAAATCCCACCGAGTCGATGACCACCAGTCCCGCACCCACCTCATCTATGTCACGGCGCATCCGGTAAACGTCCTCGATCATCGGTCGGCGCATTGGCACGTAGCGCAGGGGCGGCACGACCGTTTTCCAGCCCACACACAGCCTTTCAAGGCGGCGCCGGATCACCCGCTCGTTTGTCTCCCAGTCGTAGTAGATGACAGGGACGGCGCCTGTGCAAATCAGCCCCCCGGGTAGCGACCTACCTTCCTGGCAGGCCACTGCCACCATCTGAGCCAGCAGGCTCTTGCCGGAGGCGCCGTCCCCATAGATCATGCTGGTTTCCCCCGCGGGGAGTAGCTTGCTCATCAAGAAGGAGCGCTTGGCCACTCCATTCTTGACCTCCGCCAGGTTCGTCATTGGCTCCCCCTCCCTCCTGATCTTGACTGTCCAGCAGCAGGACATCTCCAGAATTGCCGCCCAGTTGACCCTGCCGTCTTGCACCGCCAACTTCTGAGCGATGCGGTATCGTTCCGATGTCGATGCCAGGTTCAAATTAGACCAGTGAACATGGCCCGGATGGCCATTCTGATCCACTTGAACGCTCTCGACAGTCACTTCCGCGTGAGGCCCGTCATAGCGATCTATGAAGCGATCAATCGTCACGGCGTACCCTTGCTCCCGCCATATCCAGGTGAGGGCCTCGCCGCGCCTGGTGAGTTCTGGTCCTCCCATCTCAGCACCCCTCGTGGCATGGCCCCGTGATCTGGCACTGACACGGGAGTCCCCCTTGCGGAATAACACCGATGATCGGTGCCGTCGCGGTTGTATCGCCTACCGTTACACTCCGTCACCTCTGCGCCACAGAGACATTCGAGCTGCCTATCCAGTAGCACAGCCTCGCGCGTGAAGCGGTGACGATGCACCGCCATGTCCCCGAGTTCGGTGAACTCAACGTCGGTTGGATGCGCTACCCGACTGCCCGAGTAGGTTTGGACCGAGGCCCCGCACACCGGGCAAGAATGTGCGGGGCCATAGTCCGAATGGCACTTCATGGGACCAGGGCGATGTAACGAGCCCGGCCTTCCATGGCCCGATCCAGCCCCAGGTCCCGCCAGAAGATGGTGGGAAGCACGCTACAGGCAACGGCGATCAGATCGATCTCCCTGCCAGTGACGAAGCGACGGCGCCCGGTCTCGATGGCCTGCACCATTGACAGGTTCAGCCCCCACTTGGCGGTAAACTTCGCCTGGGTGAGCCCCTGTGCCATCCGGGCACTCCTGATCGACTTCGCCAGTACCTCCAGCGGGCTAACGGTACCCGGAATACTCTGGGTACCACTAGTGTCGGCAGTACTCCTGGCACTAGTCAACAACGGGGGTGTTGCTTGAACAGACATTCTCTCTTTCCTCCTCCATTGCTCTTTCGACCAGCGATCTGGTCATCACGACAGCCTGATGCATCAGGCACTCACGCACGGTGTTGCCGATCCTGGCGGGCGCTCCGTGAACCAGGAACTCCCAGTAGTTCCTGCCCGCGAGGGCAAGCTCCCGCAGCTCCTGCTCGACTGGGTCCAGGTTCCTTGGGAACACAATCATGAGCTGCTCCATGACCTCATTAGCAGCATTGAGGACATCCTGCATCGTAGGCTCTTCATGAGGCTGCTCGCTCTCATTCATCTCTCCCTCCTTAAAAGGGTATATCGGCGTCAGTGATGGGGCCAGGAAGTAGCACTCCTGGTTCCGTTGGCTGTTCGGCCTTGGCAGCGGACCAGGCCACCAGCCGGAGCAGCTTCTGCGCCCCGGCCTCACTGGCATTGTGGTTCAGCACCACCAACTGCCGCGGGTCCATGTCGGCGCCGCTATCGTGACCCGTGAGCAGCTCGTAAGCGGTCTTGCGCTTGGTGTCCCCGATGCCGTTCGTCCTGAGGCCGATTGCCAACCCCTTTGCGTTCTGCGTTAGCACCCCGGGCTTCCAGGTCAACTCTGGCATCGACTCGACTTTCAGCTTGAACCAGGTAATCATCTGCCCCGGGATGTCCGGCAGTAGGAAGCTCTCGGGCGCGCTCGTCTGCGGCGACTGTGCCTTCGGCTGCTGCTTGGTGTAATAGCGGGACTCAGCGGCAGATGGGGTGGTCACGTTCCCCTTGCCAACCTCCCTTGAGTCGGCCAGCGTATCGGGGTGGCCACTGGCGGCGTTGCCGTCGTCGTCGTCGGCTGGGATGCCGATCAGGGCCTGGAGCCCGTAGCGCCGACCGTAGGTGATGGCAGAGCCCACGCCCTGCACGTCGGCCTTGGTTGGAGTCAGGTAGAGGGTGCTGGATAGCCACTCGCCCGAGGCATGGAGTAGCATCGTCTCGATAGACACCCTGCCATTCTCGACCGACGTCCCCTGGACGTAGGCCAGGCCGTTCGCAGCCAACGGCTCCTTGATGGCGCCGACGATGGCCGCTAGGTCGGCATAGCGCGAATTGAAGAACGAGTTGGACTCACCCTTCAAGGCTGCCCCCATCGCACCCTGGGCCTTGGCCAGCGCCGCTGCCAATTCTCCGATGGTCTCACTCCTATCCACTCTTCCCCTCCTCATCAATCAGTTGGGTCGTTGACCTGCACGTGCAGGATGTGCTGGTCGTTGTCCCAGAAGTCTCGCAGAATGCCGTGGAGAGTTTCTCCGTCGTAGCGGTCAACCACATCAAAGGCCCCGGGCTCAGTCACGGGGGCAGTGCCCACCCTGGCCAGGCGGCCCTCGACAACTCGAATGCCAATTCTCGGATTTTCCATCTTTCCTCCCTTCTGTTACAATAGCGGCAGGAGGAGCCCACTCTCCCCCTTGAATAGCGACTCTGATGGCACGACAGAGTCGCTATTCTTTTGCCGCCACCCAATCCGCAAGCGTTTGTTTCTTCCCCAGTCTGTAATGGGTTGGTCTCCACCAGCGGTAAGGACCAGTCCGGTTGTCATGCGCATCCAGGGTGCGATACCGCGCATAGACGTAGCGAGCACCATCAGCCCAATACTGACCGTCGCCATCAGGAGCAGTGATAGTCTCCCGTCCGTCGGGCGGGGCATACTCATCGAGAGCTGGCATGCCTGACACCTCCCTCCTACTTGATTTCACGTGGGCACAGTATGCGCTGCCAGGAAGTAGCTGTCAATAGATCAAGGGTGCCCATTCCCCTGATTTCGGGCAGGGAGTAGATTACTTGATCGGGGGCAGCTTCACCCAGGGGGACACAGCCGTGAGAGCAGCCATGAGCAGGGCAACGAGGCCGATGGCTACCGAGTTCTGTGGCTCAGAAAGAGGGTAAGCGTGGGCGCCAAGCTGTGTTTCCAACAGCCCCAGGCCAGCTACGGCCATGGCGTAAAGCATGGCCTGTGTGTTCTTACTCATCTCACACCCCCAGGTGCCAGAGGTCGCGGTCGGACCGTGCTCGGGGCAGATCGCTTCGGCTGTCCAGCATCGGTACGACAGGACGCGAGATCCTGACCCGCCTCATGGCAGCCCTCAGGAACGCCCGGGAAGGCGCCGGCCAGGCCAATTGAGGGTAAGTAGCACCGTAACACTGGGGGCGAACCCCCGCGGCCCACCAGAGCCATTTCCGCCAGGCCGACCTCAGCGGGTCGATACCCGAGGGCTGAGGGACAACGGAAATCCAGGGTCGTATCATGGCCCGGGCAACGTAATTGGCGATGAAGGCATCGGGATCGCGGTCGTTCTGTGTTAGGAAGTATGGATAGGGCTCCAGGTCCAGCACGTACAGGCTCACCTGGCTGGCGGCCTCGCCGTGAGCGGCTCCCTCGGCCGCACCAAGCTCCCTCGGCACCCCCCAGGCTCCGCACTTGATGCCTGCCTCTTCGAAGCGGTCCACGATCCAACGCAGGTCGGGGCCATTCCCTGGTCGCAGGTCCATGTGGAGACGATTGTATAGCTCACCGCTGGCCTGCCAGATGGCCCCATAGACAGCGGGAACCAGGACTGCGGGTTGCCAACGAGCGGGCGTCCTGGCCTTCACCAGGGCGATGGTGTCGAAGATGTCGCCGGTGAACTGATGGGGGGTGATCCAGTGAGTCAGGGTCCTCATTTGCCCTGCTCATCCTTCTCGGCCAGCGGACAGCGAACGCCAAGGGGGCACCTCTCCCCCGCACGCAGGGCAACCTCAACCGAAGCCAGGCGATTTTCAATATGAAGTTGGCTGCTTATCACGTCTTTCTGTAAGACTGTGACGGTGGCCAGGGCATCGGCGCTTCTTGTCATGGCCTCGCTGTTCTGCCTGATGATGGTCAGCAGGTTGGGGACAAGAGTCCGAATGAACTGCCAGAGAGCGGCGGCAGCCAGGGCCGCAAAGCCAAACTGAGCAATGTTTGTCAGGTCCTGGACGTCCATGTTGTTCACTATCACATCTCGTAAGACAGGTTGATGCTGACCTCATCGCCAGAGGCAGCCGTGATCGCCGCGCCAAAGAGAGTGCTAGCACCGTCGCGGTACATCACCACGGCGCTGGCGGTACTTGTCACCACCGATCCGACGTAGTAGCCCGTGCCCGAGTCGAGATAGGTGAAAGCCCCAACAGTTGGAACGTTGGCGGCGGTCTGCTTGATGGCCGCCACGGCTGGGATACCGCCAATCGCCATGCCGTTGCCAGCCGTACCAGCACCGGTTGCCACCAAGTGGACCCGGACGAAGGCGACCTTGCCGACCAGGCAGTAGCGAGCGTACTTGACGGTGTGGGTGACAGCCGCGCCCTGAGTCCAGGTCGGCGTGAAGCTCACCCAGGCGAAGGCCCGGGTGCCGTCGGCATCATCGTGGATGTGGCCAATGGGCGCTTTCTTCATGAGAAGCTCAGCACTGCCATCTTCACCGTCGCTGCCACCTCGGGGTTCTCCTGCCCCTGCTGGTAGACCTCCCGCTCCTCGATTGGTGCCAGGACCGCCACCTGGCTGGCCGCTCCCGACAGGTCGATTAGGCTCACCGGAGTGGACAGTTGGGCGTAGGCTCGCAGGTCGGCCAGCATCGCTGCCCCGGGACGCATGGCCTTGCCACGGCGGTCGCGAACACCATCGGCCGTCCGAACCACCGCCGTGATGGTATCAACCGACTTCGGCCGCAGGGCGCCCCGCAGGACGACGGCGCGGTAGATCGGGGTCAGGGCCGGGCTGTGGGAGAACGACTCCAGGGACAGGGCAATCGACTGGCCGGTCAGGAAGGGCGCGGTGGCGAAGTAGATCGTGCTCTTAGGCGAGTCATTGGCCCGCCCAAGCAGGGTCCGGCTGCCACCGTCCACCTCGTAGTAGACATCGGTGTAGCGGTAGCCCGAGAGCAGGCTGTCGGCCCACACTTCGACGCTCCTGAAGACCTTGGGCGTCGAGGGGGCCTGCCAATCGACTGCCCCAAGGTCCACCCGGGCGCTGCCGACGTAGTTGGCGCTGAAAAAAGGACTTGGCGCCAGGGGGTTGCCGTTGTCTACTGGAATTTCCTGAACGTACAGAGGCGCTGTCCCACCTGTCACCATGCTGGCGTCTGTCGCTATCCAAAGCCGATTAGGGACTCGGTTGATCCCGCCCGAGGATACGGTAACTCCATCAAAATGCAGCCGGTGCACCTTCGCGATGTGGGGCAAGCGGTTCATCACATGCCAGGCGTATCCCCCCTTGTCCTCTCGGCCTGCCAGGATATAGGACTGAGAGCCAGTCCAAAGCCCAGCATACAACCAGGGGCCGGAACTCCGAACGACCCGAACCTGCCCGCAAACTGGCGAGCGGGAGCTGCCCTTAGCTGGCCCTATCTCCCGGGAGCGAGGAGTCTCTGAGCTTGCCAGGTAGGCAGTGATCCCCGCTACGTGAGGCGCGATCACCTGGCCATCATGAATAGTCAGGTCCCGACAGTTGTCCTCGTTCTCCTGCCATGCCAGATTGCCCAGCACATTGAAGAACGTCCCACTCTGATCCCCGGCGTAGAGCCCATCCGGCATGCCACAAAACACCTGCTCATCATGAGCAATCATGTCCCGGATGATCTGGCCTGGTTGGCCGATGGCAAGGGTTGCACTCCAGTTTGCGAGGTCATCCGGCAGGGCTGCCAGGCTCTGAAGATAGCGGCGATCCGGTGACGAGAATGAGGCTGGAGTCAGGCCAAAGTAGCGCCACATCCGATTGCCCGCAATACAGAAGCCTTGAGATGGCAGACTCCCCTGGGAAGTCCCGCCGATGCCACCTACTCCTCCTGATTGAGGATCAAGCACGAAGGCACCCGGAGGGGTTGCGTCAGCAGCAATGTTCACCTGTCCCACATAGGTAACGTTGGCCTGGAAGGTGGCGGGCCGACCAACATACCATTCATAGTTGGGCGTGACGTCTACAACACCAGTGACATAGTAATGACTGGGTGCCGCCGTTGGAGTTGGTATGTAGAATGACACATGGCCAAGCCCATGAGCCATTATCGCTTTCCGGGGAGGATCACCAATTGGAACATCAGAAACAAACTCGACTCTTACATTATGAGAAGCGCCTGGAGCCAGGCCAATTTGCTGACAGTGAACCATCTGGCGGGGGAAGCGGGTATCCATGCCTTCAGACCAGTGGACCCGGTTCGGCTGCTCAGGGTCGCGGTAGGCATCGCCATACCCCCCGCTCCAGTCATCCCAAACCTCAGGGTGGTCGATCTCATCAGGCAACTCGCCGTACTTCACATCAGTCGTGCTGCGCCTACCAGGAGCATCGGAGCGCCCTGTCCGCTGCCAGGCTCGGCCACGGGACTTCTCGTCTCGGGCCAGCATGAAGGGTCTGCCATTCAGGAAGAAGTCGGCTGTCTGGTTGATCATGGTATAATAACCCCAGGAGGTAGATCACAATGCTTACGCTCACAGACAGGTTCTGGCGAAATGCAACCATTCAACCACCAGCAACAAGCTATCCACTGGGACAGGATGCCGATCCATGCTGGGGCTGGGCCGGGTGCTTGAATTCGGCCGGTTATGGGATCATTTACGATGGGACGCGGCAGGTAAGAGCGCATCGCCTTTCCTGGGAAATCCACATCGGTCCTATCCCCATAGGAATGTTTGTATGCCATAGGTGTGACAACCGACGATGCACCAACCCCACCCATCTCTTTCTGGGCACCCATGCTGACAACATGGCCGATATGGTCACAAAGAACCGACAGCCACGAGGCAACAACCATTGGAGCAGGATCAAGCCTGAACTCATAGCACGTGGAGACAGGCATGGGTCCCAAACACATCCCGAAGCTATCCATCACGGAGAGCAGTGCGCCTTTGCTAAACTGACAGGCAGCCAGGTTGCAGACATCAGGAAGAGATACCTGACAGGAGGGACCCGTCAAAGGCAGCTTGCCACTGAGTATGGGGTTTGCAAGCAAACCATCAGCGACATTGTGCGCGGCAAGAAATGGCGCGAGGGTGCTGATGCACAGCCTGTCCTTCCCCGCGGTTGGATTCTCTCTGGGCGCGTTCACTATAAGCGCTCCGCTCTCCCCTAGATCGGGTCATCGAACTTGAGCTTCGAGTCACCCTGGGGCGCCCAGCGAGAGGTGAGCTGACGGTACTTCGCCGCTGCCCGCCTGGCATTGCCGCGATAGGTGCTCGCCTCCTCCCCGGGTGCCCGCTTGGATGCCATCTCCCAGCACTGGGCCTCAGCGCCGTAGAGCAGCCAACGGTCGGACTCCAGGTTGACGGTGGCCGCGTCCAGCGCCCCCAGGGTCAGGGTCGTGATAGCGTCCAGGATGATCTGGTAAGAACCCAGGAGGGCGGGCTCGATGCGCACTTCCCTGCCACTGGCCGTCGCGGCGTTGCCCCACCAGGAAAAGCGCCCCTTGAGCCGATCCAGGCTACTGTCAGGGTCGGCGTAGTACCAGGCATCGAGTACCTTGCGTACCCCTGATGGCCAGGAGTAGTGCTTCTGATTGGCCACCGCGGCAACCGGCACCTCCTGACGAACCGGCGTCTCATGCAGCACCCAGTCGATAGCACGGCTCTTGTCAGCAGGGGAGATCAGCTCATGGACCTCGTACTCGCCGCCTGATGGGACGTTCGCGGAAAGAGTCACCCAGGAAACCCAGGCACCCGATGCCACATTGAACGTTGCCACTCTCAGGTCCATGCTGTTGACCAGCAAGTAAGCTCGTGAGTAGAGATCCTCGCCCGAGAAGGCAGCGTTGGCCTGAGACCGGTCGATCACATAGCCGCTGCCAGCCGCACCGCAACTGCCACTGGTATTGCCCACCAGGGTATCACGCAGCAGGTCGCGGCCCAACGACTGGCGCAGGGTCTTGCGAGCAAAGATCGGGCTCATGGTTCACCTCACTGGCAACGGAACACGATATGGTCGCCGCTTCGACCGATTTCCTGATTATCGCTGAAGCCCGTGGCTCGCAGCAACCGCAGCAGTCCATTCACGGTTGGCTTCCAGAAGATGGTGAAGCGGTCGTTCAGCAGGCTGGCCTCCGGGTCCTCCAGCGTGAAGACCCGCCAGCAGCAATCGTCCCCGGGAACGTAGCTGGTACAGATCACCATCGTCTCCCGAGTCAGTAGCCGCACTCGCTCCAAAGCGCCCCATGGATCGCGACAATGATAGATTACATTGTAGAAGATTACCAGGTCGGCGGGCTTCGGTGCCCGCCAGGCGAAATCCATCAGGTTCCCCCGCTCATAGACCACCTCGGGGAAGTGGTGCGGCGGTGCCCAGGAGTAGTCTCGCCACTCCTCCGAGTCGTAGCAGATGGCGCTCTTGGCTCCACGGTCCATGCAGAGCTTGGCGAAAGAGCCATCGTAGCCGCCGATGTCGAGGACGCTCTTGTCGGTGAGGTCCGAGGGAATAGCCAGAGACCGAAGCCCATCCAACCTGGCATCGAACATTCGGAAGGCCCCCGCGCCACTGGGCTTCAGCTTGGCCTCGGCAATGGCATCCTGTAGCTCTGCCTCGTTGATCTGAAGGCCAGCCAGGAATTGAGAAAGAGGCGTCTCCCATCGCGACCCTGACAACTCCCCGCCCTTGAGAGTGTACTCCAGTTGGCGCTTGACAGGGTTGTACCCAACATGTATCTGAACATGCTCAGCCATGAGTCCTCATCAACTCCGCCACTCCGAGGCTGGGCAGTGGCACGATGAACTTGCCACCCCTGGCCAGGAACTCGCACTCTCTCTCCATGAAAGACTTCATGAAGTGCTTGCCTTTGGTTGCCAGAAGTGCTAAGATATAATCATGCCAAGAGGCCATTTCAAGCGTCACCCCAAGCCAATAGCTGAGCGATTTTGGTCTAAGGTGGACAAATCCGGCGAGTGCTGGATATGGACCGCTGCTCGGTACCACACGGGCTACGGTGCCTTTGGTATTCACGCCGGCAGAACAGTCCATGCCCACCGAGTTGCCTATGAACTTGCCTATGGCCCTATACCCAATGGGGTGTTGATCTGCCATCATTGCGATAATCGCCCCTGCGTTCGCCCTGGGCATCTTTTTCCTGGCAGCGCCGCCGACAATAATAACGACCGCGCCGCCAAAGGACGTAGCTGGCACGCCCAGGGTGCCAAGTGCGGCCTTGCCAAGTTGAGTGACGCACAGGTGTTGGAAATCAGGCGCCTCTACACCACTGGCAAGTATGAACAAAAGGAACTGGCACCTCTCTTCCATGTTCATCGCACAACTATCCATCGGATTGTCCGAGGCAAGCGGTGGCAACATCTCCTAGACCAACCACTCGCAACTCGGGAAGGGGAACGATGAACCGCATCCCCGTCTCAAGCAAGGCCCTCTCCCTCTGAATGAATGAGTTGAGAAAATGCCACGGTAATGTCATCAGGTAGTCCGGCTGTCGCTCCCGCATCTCTTTCTCTGAGATGATAGGGATATTTGACCCCGCCGTGACTTGTCCGCATTTGTCCGGGTTTCTGTCCGCAATTGCAGGAAGCAGGTCGGGGCCGATGCCGTAGTACTGAAGCAGTGTGTTGCCCTTGGTCGAGGCGCCATAACCCAGCACCAGCTTCCCGTCCATGAGCAATTCACCCAGCATCGTCCGGGTTCTCTCCCGCAAGCTGCTGACTCTGGAGGCGAAGATTTCCAGCTCAGCCCGTGTCCCCAGCTTCGGGAAGTCTGTCCATGGGGATTGCCTGGTTCCATGCCGAACCACGATCCGCATACTGCCCCCATTGACCTCGTTGGCACTGAAGGCCGCGATGTGGAGATCATGCCTGCTGAGCAGGTTCTGGAGGCTACCCAGGGAGTAGTACTCCAGGTGCTCATGGCAGATATTGTCGAAGGCATTGGTATCCAGCATCTGGCCCAACGTGGACATCTGAATGATCCAGACACCCTCAGGGTGCAGCCACTTCTTGATAGCCGCCACAAACTCGTTCGGGTCGTCAAGGTCGTAGAACATAGCCACGCTCGTGATGACCTTGCAGGGCTTGGGCTCGATCCAGTCCGGCGGCGGAAAGAAGGCGTGAATTTGCTCATCCCCAGGCTTCATCTGCCAACCTGAGTCCAGCAAAAAGCTCTCGGATGGCTCGACGCCGATCCGGTGAATGCCTGGATACTGCCATCCCACCAGCCCTAGCAAGGTGCCGTCATTGGCGCCAATGTCGAGCCAGTGGTCCCCGGGAGACAAGAAGCTGTGACACCAGGGGTCCTTCGCCACATCCAACAGCGCATCGATCATGCTTTCGTTGGTACCCGAGCGGTACCAGTAACGCCGGTAGAGCCGTTCGCGGTCCACGGTATGGCGAAGCTGAACCAGCGTGCACTCGTCGCAGCGCATCAGCACGAGAGGGACGCGCTCGACCTGCTGGCGTGGCACCACGAAGTCGCTGATGGCATGACGGCCCAAGTCAAGCACTCTCTCCAGCTTGGGACTGCCACAAACACGACACTCGCTGATCTCTTTCACCGACATCGCAGCACCAGCCTCTCAACCGCCTTGCCCACCGCTCCCACCTCCTCGAAGCCTGCCATCTCCAGGGCACGGATCAACCCCGAGGGAGATGGCCCCCAGTACACAGTCGGGTCCTCGGGGTTGCACTCCCGTTCGCTGTAGAGATACCATCGAGGTTGGTCATCGAACCGAGTCAGAGAACAGACCAGGGCTGTCTCGCGGGTGAGCTGGCGCAACCGCCGCAGTGCCCCCATCGGGTCCTGGCAGTGGTAGATCACGTTGTAGAAGATCACTAGGTCGGCGGGCTCCAACCAACCTGCATTCATGAAGTCACCGAAGCGGTAGTCCACGCCGGGGAGCCTGGCAGGATGATCCCACACGTACTGTTCGTACTGCTCGTTATCCAGGCAGATGGCGCTCGTAGCTCCCCGGGCAAGACACAGCTTGGCGAAGCGGCCATCGTAGCCCCCGATGTCGAGGACCGTCTTGCCGGTGAGATGCATTGGGATAGCCTGGCGACAAAGCTCCTCAACCGATCGGTCCGTGACGAGTCGGGGGGACTGGGCATCCAGCGCCAACTGCCTAACCTCCTCGGGCATCAGCTCAAGCTTCTGAAGAAACTGGGCCAGTGGCACCCACGTCTCGTAAATCGACCTTGCAGACCCGTCGGAAAGCCGAACTCGCATCATTCCCAGCCGATGGTCACAGACCATTTCCAGACCAGGCACGCCGTCAGTGGCCACGGCGAGCCTCCAGGGTGGTCAGCATGCTATCCCAGCGATCCACTACACAAGACCAGTCGTTCTTCTCTGCCAACACTCGACCAGCACTGGCCATCTGCCGCTGCTTCTCGGGGTCAGCCAGGATTTCAGCCGTCACGTCAGCCCAGTCCTGGGCATCATAGCGACTCTCCAGCTCAGGGATGAATGCCCCCGGGAGGGGTAGAATAGTCGCTACCTCCCCAAAGACCTCAGGAAATGCCTCGGTGTCCGAGAGCACCATCGGCACGCCAGCCGCCACCATCTCCATCTGGAGCATGCCGTGTATCTGCGTACCCGCCCCTGTCGGGTCGGAAGGCATGACATGGATAGAACATGCCTGGATTTCTCCCACCAGTGTCGCGTGGTCTATCTCTGGCAGCACCGTAATGGCCGGGTCTTCGGCTATATGGCGCCTGCACTCCCAAAGCGCTTCGGCCGTGGCGCTGGCCTGCCAGCGCTGATGCTCGAACTGCCGCTCAAAGCTGTAGCCGATATGCAGGGTGGCTTCCAGAACCTGCCGCTTGAGGTGTCGAAACACGTCGAGCAAATGGTACAGGCCGCGAGTGGGATCGTTGCTCCACAGTAGCCGTGCGGGAACCTTGGGCAATAGAGGGTCGTACTCATCGATATCCACTCCCAACCCGGTGATAAAGCACTTCTCGGGATCGACCTTCCTGCATTCGCAGAGCATCTTGCGGTGACACTCGGAAAAGACCGGGAAGGCATCAACCCCCACACCCCAACTTTGGTCTGGACCGAGATAGGGGTCAACTCCATTGCTCATGCAGACCAGGATATCCGCCTCGTAGGGCTCGACCATCTCCAGGCCAGGCACCATCACCACCGCGTTGACATCCGTAGGAAACACCTCTGACCCCCACCAGAACTCCCTGGCGCCACGCTGCTCCATCTTGCCCTGGTCAGGCGCTACGACGTGGACAACGTGCCCCTTGCCAGCCAACCCCGAGGCGATACGCTTCAGGTAGGTCTCGGTGCCACCATGGAAGCCGGGCTGGGCCACGGGGTACATAGTGAGAGACCTGGCATCAAATATGACTTGCAAGAACCACCTCCCCTGATGCCGCCATCTCTCTTAGGAAGTCGTAGATTTTGCGAATTCGCCTGGCGTCGGCGAGAGCGTTGTGCTCGTCATCCTTGGGAATGTCGATCTTCGGATTGCCGAGACGGTCGCACTCCTGCTTGAGATCGCGGCAATACATCGGCCAGCCCCGCGGCAGATCGACCATGGCACCGAATGTCTGGCAGAACACAACCCAGTCATAGTCAGCATACCAGCCGTAGAACTCGGGCTTGGTGGGATCGAACACGAAGGCTTTGATGCAATCCCCGATCTCTCGAAGTGTGGACCTCTCTTCTGGGTCAGACGACAACCGAGAGAGAACGTTCTGCCTCATCCATTCATTGGCCGACTCGGGGTCAAACTCGCTGGATTCCCGGTAGAACTCCCGCCCGTCCTCAGCCACGATACCGATAGAGACCAGGGCGATAGGCCGGTGCGGTCCGGCCTCGATGAACTCGGTATCTATAAAGTACTTGATAGGACCACCTCCCCACCCAGCAGGCTGTCTACAATCTCCTGCCACTTCTCGAAGGCCCCGTCCCAGGTGAAGTCCTTGGCCCGCTCCCGAATGGACCGTTCCAGAGGCTTGCGCACCTCGGGACTAGCCAACACCGCCCGGGCGTTCAGGACGTAGAAGTCCCGCCAGGGTCGGCTGTGGGGATGACCAGGGATCACCAGGCCATGCTGGCCCACTGTCTCCTTGAGAGCCCCCGCCGCGCTCGTCACCGGCACGGCACCCCCCGCCATCGCCTCCATGGCGCTGATGCAGGAGACCTCCAGGTAGTGGCAGGGGTAGAGCCAGGCATACGACTCCGAGTAGAGCCTGGCCAGTTGGTCTTGAGGCAACCGGTCGCGGAAGATCACCCCGGGCTGCTCCATCTTGGCCAGAACGTCCGCCTTGTACCTCTGCATGGCAGGAAAGTCCCGCGCCACGAAGTCAAAGGTGGACCAGCCGTAGGCGATGTGCAGTTCCGCCCCGGGCTCGTTCTCGGTGATGCGTGGCCACAGCTCCAGGAGGGTCAAGAGCCCACGGTCAGGGGCGCTGGCGTAGACACAGCGCCAGGGCACCTTGCGGATGGCCGGGTCGAACCGCTCCAGGTTGATGCCGTTGGGCGCGAAGCCTGTGTTGCTGATACCGTAGTACCTGGCCAGCATGTCGGCGTGCCATTGGGACACGCCCAGCACCCGGTTCCAACTGGGGTGCTGCATGTCCTGGGTTGCCTGCGGTCCGAAGTTGAGGTCGTGCATCCAGAGGAGACGCGCCCGGGCCTCAATCGGCAACCGACAGGCCGAGGGGTCACGCCAGGCCACCAGTAGGTCGCACTTCTCGTTCTTGTGCAGCCGCTTGTGCTCCCAGTAACCCACACCCTCGTAGACCCCCTCGTAGGCGCCGCAGTTGTTGTACACGTCGGCGCGCCAACCGGCAACGGCAAAGCGGCGAGCAATCTCGATAGCCGCTGTCTCCGAGCCTCCCACCCCGGTCTCGTTCATCTTGGGAGGCGCCCATTCCTCAGGGGCACCGGCGCACCACATCACCAGGCGAGGACTGTCCGATACTCGCCCCTTGATGACGGCAGGCATCACCGCGTCCCGCACCCGACCAAACTGCCGGATTTCCTTCGGCAGCAGGTTGTACAGCTCCGTTGCCTTGCCATTTATCACCGAACCCAGCGCCAAGAAGGCGTTGGCTCTTCCCTCGGCTCGCTCGATCTCAGTGTATCGCTCAATGGCCGCCTTCACCCGCTCGTCAGGAAACACTCGATAGGCAGCTTCCAACTCCCGCTTCGCCTCAGTGATGCGGCCCATCTGCCCCAGGGCGTCAGCCATGCAGACCATCCAATTAAAGGAGTAGTCCATCGGGTTCTTGAAAACAAAGAAGGGGGGTTCGGTCTTGTGCTTCGACTGCTCCGCCCAGTACAGACACTTCTCGTACTCACCGCTCATCAGGTAAACAGCGGCCAGTTGCAGATAGGGCTCGGGATGGGTCGGGTTGCAGTCAACAGCGCCGTAGGCTGCCTGAAGGGCTGCGTCGAGGTCTGACAGCTTCTGGTAGGCCATGCTCATGTAGACGTAGGACTGCCAGAGCTCGTAGGGATTGGGGTCTTCAGTGCGAGTGTAGCGTTCATACCAGGCAGTGGCGGCTCCCCACTCTCCCAGGGCAAAGTACTGGTTAGCCATGTAGAAGATGGCACGCCGATCCTCGGGGCTCTCCTCCAGGTCGATTTCCAGCAGGCGGGCGTTTCGTTCGGCACTGGACTTCTGGTGAACCCCCTGCTGGTGAGCCACCCGCACGGCGTCGCTGTGCAGCCATGGCCCCTCGGACTGCGGCACCACGACCTCGTGCACCCGATACTGCCACTTCCAACCAACCGAGGCCCGCAGGATGCGCTCTCGATGGAAGATCGTGTTGACTCGACGGATGTCGCCACTCTCCAGCGCCGCGTACTCGTAGGGCAGCCAGATGCCGACCACCTCAGGCGGCACCGAGGCCAACAGTTTCGGGAGGTGCTCGCCTCCCGTTACCACGTCGTCGGAGTCCAGCCACATCCACCACTCCATGCCAGGAGGAAGATGGGAGAAGGACTCGTTGCGCGCGTTGGCAAAGTGCTGAGCCCTGATCTTGCCATGGGCGGGGCACTCGTGCCAATCGGAAACCTTGATGGGGTGAACCACAGCGCCGTGGGACCGGGCGATCTTCACCGTCTTGTCCTGCGTGTCTTCATCCACGCAGACCACGATCTGGCTAGCATAGGGGCGAATGCTGTCCAAGCACCTGCCCAGGCTCTTCTCAGCATCTCGGGCGATGATGGCCACGCCCAGGGAAAGCTTAGGCTGCTTCGCCACCCTTTCCCTCCTCTTCGGCAATGGGCGCTGCTCCAGCGTGGGGACCGCCCCCGGGCTCGTACCAACCCACCCCGCCAACAGCCCTGGCCCTCACTGAGTCGGGAGTCGCCATGTCAGGGTGGGTTGGGTTGTCCCGCTTGCGCATCAGCCACTCGGCATGTTCCTGAGCAAAGCGAGTGTTCCGCTTGCTCTCTACGTAGATGCCATAGAAAGGGGCGGGAACCGTGTTCTCCACGTCCGCGATGACTGTCAGCGGCAGCCCGTTCCAGACTATCAGCTGGGTTACATTGGGAGTGAAGGTGATGCGCTCGGCATTGTCCAGGTCTCGCCACTGCCAGGGCTTCTTGTGCTCGGCCAGCGTCCCCTTGTTGTAGATCGTTCCCGGAGGGTCGTCCGAGGACTCAGCCTTTTGCTTGATGAGACCATCGACAAACTTCTGCACCTCAGGGTGATCCAGCAGGGCCGGGTAGTCAGCGGCGGAGAGCTTACCCAGCATCTCAGCCACACTGGCCATGGTCTTCGCCTTGCCGGTCTTCTCCTTGGCCATGGCCAGGAATGCCTGCCCCAGGGAGATTAGCGTCGCGGCGGTATCATCCGGTGCCTGGAGTACTCCTGGCGTCTCCTGGTCACTCTCGGGAGTCGATGCTGACTCAGGCATAGCAGTCTCCATGGCAGCCTCACCGGGCTCGTCCTTGTATTTCCGCCGGAGGTCAGGGTGCCCCTTCTGGAAAGGCATGTCATCTCCCACTCCTACAAGAGGGGGAGGGAGCCTCCCTCCCCCTCAGGCTAACTACGCTGCGTTCTTGCTCGAAGAAGCGTGCTCAAGACGCACCATGGCGTTCTCCTGAAGCCGAACAGCGGCGTAGCAGGCTTTCCAGCCCACCGATGCCACCTGGTCCAGGGGGTCGCCGATGGCGCCCGAGGAGCCCCGCTCCTTGCGAATGATCCGCGGTGGCGCACTGGCCAGGTCGATGGCCCCGTAGGCCTCCTCGCCCAGCACCAGCGTGCCAATCACGTCCGCGCCGGACAGGCCCGCCGAAGCGAAGACCCGAACCAGGTTGGACTCGAACAGCCGGAACCCCAGCGGCAGGTCCTTGAAGGTCACATCGAAGAGCTGGTTGGCTCCCGCCCCGACTCCACCACCGCCGTAGGTGAAGACGTTGGTGATGTTGGTGTCCCCCTCCAGGTCGAACACGGCGGCTGGAGATGTGACCACAACGAACTTGCCGCCCTCGGAACGAATGGGCCGGGCGTTGAGGGTCTTCAGGGTGCGCTTTGCCTCCCTCAGCTCAGCCAGAGAAAGGTACATCCCCGATCCAATCAGGGCACGGGAGCCTGCCGTCGAGGCGAACTGGACAGTGCTTCCAGCCATCAGCACGTCCCGGGCAACAAGGTCCAGGCAGTCGCGCATGGACTCCGAGTAGTTCTCGGTCCACTCGGGCACGATGTCGTCGATAGACTGATCCTCGGCCAGGTCCGAGATCAGGCTGGCCTGGCCGTACTGGCTGACGGTTGCCAGCACCTGGGACCAGGTAGCGTTGGTGAAGGCGGGCGGCGTGCCCTCGGTGAGGAGGTTCAGACCAGCGCTCGCCTGGGCTCCCCAGGTCGCGGCGCTGCCCGTGGGCCAGATGACCTCCATCTTGCGGAAGGAGATCGACTTGCCCATTCTCTTGTCGATCTTGGCCTTGGTGGCCCAGCGGTTAAAGACGTTCTCGGTCCGGAACCGCGAGAGAAGTCGGCGCTCGAATTGCCGCAGCGCCAACTGCGTGGTCAGACCGGCAACGCCAATCAGTTCGGTTGCCATTGCTTTACCCTATCCAGGTACGAGTCACGACCTACCCAGGATATGCTCCTCGTACCACTTGTTGTACTCCTGATCGCTCTTGATGGTGCTAGACGGATCGACCTTGGTTGGCCGCCCCTTGGGCCTGGTCAGGTCGGGCGAGGGTTCGCCGTTGAGACGCTCGGCTTCCCACTGGGTTTGCCAAGCTTTCTTCTCAGCAGCAACACGCTTGTCTACCTCGGCCTGAGTTGCCTTGGAGGCCATGCGGGTGGCCAGCTTCTTGATGACCGCCTGCGTGTAGGCGGGTAACACCTCGTCATCGGGCTTACCGGCAATGCTGCCCGCTATCTCCGCCAGGTCATCCTGGGTCATCTCCGCCCATTCAGGCAGGCTGCTGGCCGCCAGGCCAATGCTCCTGGCAAACTCGTCACGAGTCTTGCCCCGCAACTTGGCCAGCTCTTGATCCCGCTCTTGCTGGGCCTCCACCGTCTCCATGACCTCGGCGTAGGCCACCGGGTCCTCCCGACGCAGGTTTCGCAATCGCTCCCGTTCAGCGGCGGCGGTAGTTTCCCGCTGGTTCGCCTCCCACTGCTGCTGTTGCTCCTGCACCTTGCGCTGAAGACGGTCCCCGAGGATGCCCGCCACTCGGGGGTGACGGATCAAGTCCTCGGGCGAGACCCTATCCAAAATGCTGAGGTCGAGTGGGGCGACGGCCGTCGGATTAGGCGCCTCGGCAGCGGCCCCGCTGGTCGGAGTCGGCGCTGGTGCCTGCTCGGTCTGCCCGGTGATCTCGTCCTCTGCCATTCGGCCCTCCTAAAAGAAACTCTGGGGTGACTGATACTGATACCGCGTGCTCCGACCCGCAGTGCCCATGGGTCTCGCGGCATTCAGTTGGCGAGTGAACTCATCAGCGTCCCATCCCTGGCCCTCAGCCATACCCAGCGTCAACTGCTGGCCGACACTGCCGAGAGCATCCCAAACACCCGGGTTGATCTGATGGGGTAGGGGGAGGCCCCGGGCAGAGGCCTGGTCCCCCGTCGCGGGGGTCGTACCAGCGCCGCCCGCTCCCAACCCCAACCGACTGATAAGGTCCTGAATGGTCAGGGGCTCCATGGCCGCTGTCGGGGCCGAGAAGGTCGGTCGCGGCTGACTGCCATAAAGCTGGTCGATCAGCGACCGGCCCGCGGACGTGCTCTGAACGAAAGCCTGGTAGTCTCGTGGCCCCCGCAACCCTGCCGAGGCGGTAATCAGGGCACGTGCCAGCTCCGAGTAACGATCCTTCTCGTTGCCTGCCAGCACCGACTTCAGGTAGTCCTGCCATTGCTGAGCAGCGTCTCCACCGCCTGCTGCCCCACCACCGGCACTCCCGCCTGGCTGCAAGTAGTCCAGTTGCCCGGCCTGAGCGGCAGCCATCAGGCTTGCCCGCATGCTGGCGTAGGCAGGCGTGGCCAACAGCGTCACGGCCTGCTCAAAAGGAATGCCCTGCACTCGACTGATGAACAATGCCATCAGGTCTTCCGGTGAAGACCTGATGGGCGTGGTCGTTACGGGCTGAGCCACCTCGGGCGGCGGCGTAGCGGGCGCCGGGGTATTCACCGTCGTCGATGGAGTTGTGACACCCGGAGTCGCCGGATAAGTCACCGGCGTGACCTGAGTCACCGTTGGGGTCACGGGCGTGGTGCGCTGCTGGCCAGGGGCGACGGGTAGCAGGTTGAGCTGTCCGGAGGGTGCCTGGACAGGGGCTGGCGCGGGGGCTGGCGCGGGCTGACCCAGCAGGTAGTTCAGCTCCCCAGCCCTGGCCATCCCCAGAGCAGAGATGAGCCAATCAAGGTTCTCGGGGTTGTTGATATCAACCCTGGCCTGTTCCAAACTCACACCGTACTCACGCGCATACCAACGAGCGGCAAGTTCGTATTCCATCTAGGCACCTCCTCCCGCCAGCGCCTTGGCCTGGCGAGCCAGCTCCATCAGCTCGGGTGGGGTGTCGGGAGGCAACCCCTCGGTTCCGCCTGGAGCGGCTGGCGAAGGCGCCATGCCACCCTGTGGTCCTTGGAGTACTCCTGACCCCTGAGGGATCAATCCCTGAAGCAACTGCTGGGCGATGCTGCTAACCTGCGGCCCGCCACCAATATCAGCCGTGAAAGACTTCGCCATGGCGAAGGGGTTGAAGTTGAGGGGTTGACCGCCAGGCAGTGGCGCCAACTTGCCCGCGGTGCTGCCCAGCAGGCCGATCAGCGTGTTGGCCATCGAGGTGCCCGATTGAAGACGCTGGTTGAGGACATCCCGCCCAATCTGCCCCCGCTGGGTGGTCGTTTCGGTCTTCAGTTTCTCTTCATCGAAAGGTGTGGTGCCCCGCATGGATGACTCGAAGTTCTGCTTGAAGAGGCTCATGTAGGCATCGGCCTCGGCAGGCTTGATGGTCCCCTTGGCCATCATGTCCTGCAAGGCCTGGATCGCGTCGAAGTACTGCTGGAAGGCCAACTGCTGCTTACCCAGCATCTCCTGTTCGGTCTTGCGCCTCAGCGCACCGGTGTAGCCCACCTGAGCCTCGCGCGAGGCGATCTCCGAGGGGATGGCGCCTGTTTGGGCGCGAGCGAGGGCAGCCCGTGCCTCGCGCTCCTCTCGCTCCGAGGGAAACTCAGTACGAGGCGCAGCGCCACCACCAGGCACATACCCCGGCTCCCGGGACAGGCGACCAACCGACTGCCGCGCCCGACGCAGCACATCCAACTTGCTATCAACAGCAGCAATTTCCCGCTGCACGCCCGCGATCTCTTCTTGCATACTCGCGGTCTCTTCACCGGGTTCGCCAGGGGTTTGGAATTGGGGAGCCGAGAGACGCACCAACTCTGCCCTCTTGGCCATCAGCTTGGTGATCTCCTGGTCGATGATACCCGCCTGGATTTCGGGATCGTTGCGATAGCTCTCCCGCCCACCCCCAGGCAGCCACTGACCAGTAGGGAAGCCCGCCTGCCAATCAATCGTTCCCGGCTCTTGCCCCAAGCGGGCGGTGGTTGCCTGTTGTGCCGGACTGAGGGGTTTTGGCGGAGATGGCGTCCAGCCGGGAATGCTCAGGTCCGTGACGCTCCCAGCCTCAGTGTCCAGCCGATAGATTTTCCCCTGGGTCATGTCCCAGCGATAGAGGATCTTATCCTCTTCGCCCATGATCCGACCATTGCCACTGGGGTCCCAGTAGATCGTTCGACCATCGGGCAGGATGGTTGACTGCCACTGATCCAGCGGTGTTTGAGGCTGCCCACCACCCATGATAGCCTTCATGAAGTCAGCCAGCGTGATTGGCTGGGTTGGGCCTGCCTGTTGCGCTGCTCTTGCCATCTAGCGCCTCCCCGGCAGTGGTCGCTGCCCCCGCAGAACCCGATCTCGGACCATCTGGGCAACTCGCTCCTGAAGCTGCTCCTCGGACATCCCTTCCAGTAAGGCAGGTGTGAATTCCTTTTCAGCACCTTGCAAGGCCCAATCCTCGACTTGCTGAATGAGAAACGCCTGAGCCTCACCAGGCAACTGCCGGTACTCCGAGAACCCAATCAGGGTACCCATCGCTGCCCGCAGAACCCGACCGCGAGTCTTCGTATACCCAGCCTGTTCACCCGGCCTCAGTACCAGACCATGAACAGATTCACCAGGGGTCGGGGGCGACACCTGGAAGCCCTGCCCCCGCAGGCGAGCGTATTCATCGATTACCGGGTCGTGTTTGACCTGCGTCGCCCTGATGGGGAAAAGCGCCGACGCAACTCCCGTTGACCCCCGCTCGACAGGCTCCCCAAGAGGCCCCAGCTTCGGCTGGACTGCGCCGGTCATGCCAGGCATGCGAGCAGCCAACGTCTCAAAGACGTTCTGCGGGTCCTTCACCTCGGCGTCGAAGGCGCGGGCGAGGGCAGACAGGAACCCCGTCGCCGGAACATGAGAGGCCACCAGGGACTCCGCCAGCTTAGGGAAGTACCTATCGGGGTCGGTGATGACGTTCACCACATCCGAAACGCCCCGCAGGGCAGTGACGTTCAGGAAGAGATTGCCGAAGGACTTCATGGCATAGAGAAGACGTTGGCTGAGGTCTTCATCCCGCCCGGTCTTGCCGTAGCGTGCGGCATCAGCCACGGAGGCAGCTATGCCAAGGGGTACCACCAGCGAACCCATTCCAGCGTAGCTGATCCAGCGATCACCAACACGAATACTGTAAGGCTGGTAGCCCTTGGCGAACCAGAGTCGCCGGTCTTCTGGTTCACTCGGACCGTAGCCCGTCACCAGCTCGTTGGCCGCAAACCAGCCAGCCACTCCCATGATGCCACTGCCCAGGGTCGCCTCGGCCCTCATGGTTGCCGCCTCAGCGAACTTCCCTTCACCCGCCAACTGCTGTGCCTTGTAAAAGCCGTAGGGGGTGCGCTCGGCACCCATCTTGGCAATGTTGGCAATCGTGTTCCAAAAGGGAATGAAGGTCTGAATAGCCACGTTCCTCGACCGAGACTGAGCCAGCAACTTGGCGAGCCCTCCCAGCTCTTCGGTGTAGGTTCGGCGCTCCACCTGGCGCATGGTCCGACTGACCACCTGAGGGTAGTCTACAAGGTTCAACATAATCTTGTCAAGACTTACACCCCGGGCAGTCGCCTCCCGACGAGCCTCGGCCATCATCGCCCCGCCCTTGTTCAACGCCCTGAGGGTGTCATCAGTGGCGGCCATGATACGGAAGACGCCGTTGAGGGGAGATACGCCCAACCTGGGGATTTTGGTACCAACGGCGGCACCACCAACGGCGCCAAGGGCGGCACCCTTCGCCCCCGCAGCCAGCCTCTCCTCCAGGGTAGTCTCTTCGGGTAGGCCCGCCTGGGCTGTGATTGCACCCGCTCCAGCGCCAAATGTGGTGGTCATGGATCGTGGTACGATGTCGGTGGCATGAAGCCTGATCTCGCGGATGGGACGAGACGAGACCCCCGTCTTCAGGGTCGCCGCACCTTCCTTGAGGGCCAGGCGCCAGCCGTTCATCCAACCGCTGAGCTCGTCCAGGGCCATGCGCTCGGTGGCATTGCGGACCTGGACTCCATCAACCTTGACTCGCTCGACCGGAATGGCTCGCTCGATCAGCCCCGCCGTCAGACGAGAAGCAGGCACCCAAGCAGTTTCCCCCAGGCTGCCCAGGAGATTGATGACCAGGGTCGGCGGGCCAGATAGCATCGAAGCCAGCCGCATGCCGAAAGCCTTATCCCAGTTGGAGGGCACCGCCATGGATGCAGCAAACTTGCCCGCCGCCCGAGGGTCTTCCCAAAGCTCGGGATTGACCAGGGAGGCTACCAGGTCATCCCGCCTGGCCTGAGATAGCTTGTTCCATTCCTCGCTGCCCACCATACGAGTTGCTGTCGCCTTGGCCACATCCCGCTCGAACTGGCCCGCCATCACCCGCGCCTGAGTGCCAAGACCCCGCAGGGCATCGATGGCTTGCTTGGCCTGACGCGGGTCACCACCGGCCTTGAGAAACTGGTCGATGCGGGCAAGCTTCTCCCGCAGGGTGATTGTGACGGCCGTCTTCTCCATGCCCGCAGCCTCCCGTTCAATGCCCTGGTAGGTCTTGTTCAGCTCCTTCTCGACAGCCATGGAGGTTCTGGCGGTGAACTTCTGGGCTTGCTGATCAGCCTTCGCCATGTCCCTGGCCAGTTGAGCCTGCATCCTGGTCTCCAGGCCGCCCAGGAACTTACCCTTCGGCCAGCCCAGCAACTGTTCCTTGATCTCGCGCCGCCGCCTGGCAATGATGGGCCGCGCCATGGCGTCTTCGAGAACCGCCTGGGCCTGCTCAGCGGTGCGAGGCAGTTTCTTCTCTTTCGCCAGCGCCTTGGCAACCTCTTCATTGAGCAGTCGGTCGATTTCCTTCAGCAACTCCTGGCGCTCGGCATCGACCTCCAGCGCCCGATCCACTCCGACCCCACCCGGGCTGCGGGCCTCGGCTGCCTCGCGGTTGAGCTGGATGTATCGCCGTCCAAGAGCCGTCAGGTCCTGAGGCGGTGCCCCCGCGGCACTCGGAGTACTCCTGACACCCGCGGCACCGCCTGCCTCAGTGGCTGCACCCGCCCCACTCGGTCGGCGTGCCTTCCGACCAACAGCCTTCATCACCCCCGCAAGATCAGCATCGGATACCCTGTCCACGGGCGTTTCGGCCAGCTTGCCAGCGTTCTTCTCGTACCACGCCTTCACGTCTTCCCAGCGCCGAAGCACGTCCGGGTCAATCTCGCCCTTGCTCCGACTGACGGCCTTCGCCAGATCGTCAGCGGCCTGACTCACATACTTTGCGGACTCGGCCGCACTCTCTGCCCGCACGTTGCTGACCGCAATCTTCATTGCCTGGAGAGTGCGACCGGCCTCCTCCCCCAATCTCCTGGCCGCCACCAGCCGTATCTCCAGGTTGTCAACGCCCGCGGCAGCAAGATCACGCATGGCCTTTTCCTGCATGGCAAGAGAACCCCCGCCATCTTTCAAGACTATCCGGGCAGCCTCGGCCGCATCCTCGATCTCGCCAAGCGACAGTCGGAGAATGGTCAGCTCCTTCGCGTCCTTGCCGCGTGGATCGGCTAGCACCCTACGAGCCAGGTCGGGAGCAGCTCCCAGGTCATCAATGGCATCCTGAAGCGTCTTGGTAGTGGGAACAGGGATTGCGGGATTGTTCCTGAGAACGCTATTGACCCGACCCTTGAAACCCTCGCTCACATTCTTCTCAGCTCGTATCAGGCCAAGGCCCACGGCATGCCAGATGTCGTCCTCGTGGGGGTGAATGCCCTCAAAGCCACCCTCGCCTGACCCGACAGGGGGTGTCGGGGGCTGCCCACCGCCAGGAGGTGGCCCGATGGGCCTCTCGACATAACTCCCCTCGCCACCCGGGGAGAGGGCCTTGCTGCGGTTCTTCTTCGCCCCACGAAGGCTACCCAACCCACCAAGAGATAGCTTGCCCTCCTGCGACTCCGCCAGTACCCTGGCGGTGTACTCAGCCTCTGTCTGGACAATGCCTGCTTCCGTGGCAGCATCGAACAGGTCGGCGTGGTTCATCGTCTTCCCGGGAGTAACCAGGGACGCCAGGTCCTGGTCCGTCACCTCCGCCCTGAGCGCAGCCTGTTCGGGGCTGAGAGCCTCGGGGGCGATGTTGCCCAGTTGCACATCTCGCTCGATACCCTTGCCGAAGGAGGCTCGCATCTCGGCCTCAGCAGCAGCCTTAGCAGCCTCGTCACCCCCGCCCGGCAGCCTGAGTTCCCCCGCCTCACCAGCATGGAAGGCTTGCAAGCCCCTGCCAGCCCCCTGGAAAGCAGAGCTGATGATCTGGCCGCCCGGGTCGATCACCGACCCAGCAACATTACGCGCAAGCCCAGCCCCGAGAGACGGGGCCACCGCACCCGCCACGACACCCTGCGCCAGGCCACCCCCTAGCTCCAATCCCAACTGCTCGGGACTGCGTTTATAGGTCTCATAGGGACTCTCGGTGAATGCCTGGTTGAGAGTGGACTCCAGAAACTGAAGCTCGGGCAGCACCGATTGATCTCCAGCATCGAGACGGCGAACCAACTCAGATTGGCGACTCAGCAAGGCACTCTGCTCCCTGCCCATCTGCTCAAAGCCCGCTGTCTGGCGTAAGCCTCCAACCAAGGGACCGGCAAGAGGCCCCTGGAGGGCCTCGCCCGCTGCCCCGAGACCGCCACCAATGGCCTCCCCCGCCTGGCCCAACGCACCACCCACCTGTCCCCGCCAGAAGTCTCCCCACTGCTGGACAGCATCCGCCCGGGCACCGTCTCCCCACTGCTGGGCAGCGTCCATGCTCTCGGACTCGTCCAGCACGTCGTTCGGGATGTAGGTTGCCTCGTCGTCAATCAGTCGGGGCATGGCTGCCGGGATCCTCCTAAGAAGACTTTACCGTCACAACATCCTTGACGTGCATCAGCTTCGGGTCAGCCTTCATCAGGGTGTTAACCGCCGAGGACACGTCCAACAACACGATCCCAAACTCGGGGTTGCCCAGGTAACCTTCCAGGCCACCGGCGACCTTGCCCTTGGTGTCCTTGTAGTGCAGACTGTAGCCGTCATCGGCATCCATTGGCGGCAGGTCCGCCGAGTCGCTGATGCTGTAGATCGCTCGCATCTCAAAATCACTCCTGGTCAAGCATTACCATGCCTGAGCAGCACCAAGGGTGTTAGCTCCGGAAACGTCGAAGCCACAGACCTTGGTGCCAAAACTGGTCAACGTCACCGTCTGAGTGGTGCCGATCTGAGTGAAGACGTTGGCCGCACTCTCGTAGTAGACGGCAACAGAGGCGTCGCTGACGACGATCCGAATTTTGCGGGCGGCGGCATAGGTCACACCAGTAGCAGTGTCGATCAGGGATGTCCAGGTACCAGCCACCAGCTTCTTCAGGACCACATTGGTCCGGTCGATCCAGGCAAGCAGACCGTAAGTCGGCGCTGTCTCGCTGTCCACGCAGATGGCCATGCCAGCAAACTCACTGCCATTGGTAGCAGCCACCGTCACCGGACAGTCGTAGACCCCATTCTTCTTGCCGCTATCGCCGACCAGGCTCAGCAACGAAGCCAACGTCAGGGCACTGTAGCTGACGTTGTCAGCGGTGCCAACCAGCGGCACCGCTCCCCTGCTCGATACACCAGCGGCGGTGCCATTGGCGTGCAGGTAACGCGTCACCGCCCCAGCACCGTAGAGAGGCCCCTCGGTAGCAGCAGTGCCCCTCAGTATGCCGAGGCCGGCTCCAGCCGAGAGAGTGAGGTCGGCCGTGGCCAGGTAGAAGGCGCCGGCAGTCAGGGTCGCCTGCCGAATGTAAAACCCGCCACTGACCACGCTGACACTGGCCACCCCTGCCGCAATTGTCCAACCAGCATCTTTGGTCCAGTCAGTATCGGCGTCGAATGCACCATTGATAATGGCATCAGCCCCCAAGATTGGGGAGGTGACGGCCGGAGCAGCCGACAGACGAGCAACTGGTGGTACGCCCAGGAAGACCCGAACATTGTCCCATGTGCAAACTCCATCCTTACTCTTAAGATTGGCCTGGAGGGTGCCGGTCGGGTCGGTTGGGGTGAGGCCGATGCAGTCCCAGGTCAGGCCGCCGTCACCGCTCAGATACCAGGCCACACCCGGGTTGCGCAGAACCACCCGGACCCGGTAGGCCTTGACCGTGTAGGCGAAGCCTGCCAGGTGATTGGATCCGTTCAGGACAGGTATAACCAGGCCAGTCGATGCAAAGACGACCGAGGCGCGTCGGCCGGAGCCAACGGTGTCGCCGAGGGAGCCGAAACCAACAGCCTGGTCCTGGTTGGTCTGCGAGGGTGTGATCTCGCACTCGAAGGTCCGGCCAGCAACCAGGCTGAAGGTCAGGTCACCGGAGATGTCGGGATCATTCCAGACCGGGATCACCAGACCCCCATTGCAGGAGAGTTTGCCACTGGCTATGGACAGGTGGCTGCCAGTGTCAGTAACATCCCATAGGGCGGTATCAATGGCAGCACCGGCAAAGGGGTCCGAGATGAGCATATCCTCATCAGCGACCATCGCGGCCAGCTTGCGCAGGTGGTCCGGAACAGTGTCGCCCGGGTAGTAGAGCACTCCGGCGACCGGGACCGTGCCCGGGCGAGCGACGCTGAGACTGGCCGCCCACTTGACGTTGACCCGCCTCAGGTAATCGGGCACCGAGTCTGCACCGTAGTCGATCAGGGCCAACCGGCGCAGGTTGTCGGGACTGGACTGGTTCGGATGATAGGGCACGGCGGCGATTGTCCGATAGGTTGCCATCAGAGCACTCCAGGGACACCCAGGGCGTCGGCCTCGATTTGCACCGAAAGGGCACGGTCAATCCCCATGATCTGCTCAGGACTCATGGTCGCCATCAGACGCATGCCCAGGGGGTCGGTGCGATGCGCTCGCCACCAGGTCAGCGCCTCCCGCTGAGGAAGCTTCTTCGTGAAAACGGGTCGCTGACCTGGTTCCTTCAGGAGATAGAGCAGGACATCAATCCGATGCTTGATCGCGTCGGCCAGCAGCCTCGCCCTTCTCTCCATGATGTACTCGATCTCGGCCAATTTCCATGTCCTTCCGAGCCAGCGCCGTCTTCAACAGTTGCGTCTCGACAAAGAACCGCCTGATCAAGGAAGAGGACCTCTTCCTTGATCAGCAGATTGCCAACATCAATCAATCCCGCCATGGGAAATACCTCCCAGCCTAGCTCTCTTGAGATACCATTCCTTGCGGAGAATCTTGAGCACCTCCGGGGCCGTGCCTACGGGCCAACACGCCTTCTCTCGCCAATAGGACTCGGGCAAATCAGACACCTCGGGATAGGGATCCACCCAAGGCTTGTGATGCTTCTCCTCAGTCATCCTCTCTCATCTTCCCAGGTGGCCTCGTCAGCCAGACGTTTGCTTTCTCGTCCCATTCGAAGTCGCGATGCCAAGCCACACATATGCTCGCGATAGCAGCAATGCCCGCAAGAAGGATGAACAAATAGATCGCAATGTAGAGCGCGAGCAGGACAATCGACATAGCTACCACCTCAACACCCATCAGGTTACGGCTTCCTCTCTGGCAGCTTACGAGTCGAGTGGCCAGTCACGAACTCGGCCGCATCCTTCTTGGATAGCCCCTTCTTCTTGACCGAACCGCTGGCCACCGCTCTCATGAGCCGGGCCTGTTTGCGTGATACAGGAGGCATCTCACATGCCCTTCTTCTTCATAGCCTTGTGCTTCTCAGGCATCATGTGCTCCTCATCCTTCATCTCCTTCATCGGCTTCTTCTTGGCAGCCTTCGGAGGATACTTAGACCTTGGCATTATACACCTCATCTTCCTGGTACGCCCCCGGGTTGACCGGGGAATGTTCCCGCCGGGCGACCCCCCTGGCCTGGCAAAACAGCAGCGGGACCCGCGGGGGTGGCGGGGACAATTGGCGTCGTCAGTCCGGGAACGGCGGGCATGCCCGCTCCGGCCTGGCCTGGTGGCGTGGCAGGGAGTAGCGGCAACCCATTGGGGCCGACCAGGGCCGCCGCTGGGTTGGGGGCCGCCTCGGGTCCAAGACCTGCCAGGCGCATTGCCTCCTGGGTGATCCGCTCAACCAGCGGTGGCGCCTCAAGCTGCCTGTGCACCCAGGCCTCATCAAGGATGGCGTCGGGGTCCTCTTCCTGGAGGTACTTCTCCAGGGCATGCCGCGGGCTGGAAAGCGGCACCGGCGCGTTCACCAGTTGCATGGCGATCATCGCCCGGGCCTGCTCATCAGTCGGCAGAACCGGCCGGAAGGTGTACTCCAATCGGGCCAGGCGATCCACCGAGGCAACATTGCGCGATGAGGAGCCAGAGGGCGCCAGGCCCAACCAGGCCCGCTCGCCCTTGCCCGCCTCACCCGCCAGGACGTAGACCGGCTGACGGATGCGGTAACGGACGATCCGCCAGATGAAGGAGATCGCCTGGGAAAGTTGCCGCTGAGCGGTCAGGGAGAGGATCTTGTAGGTCAGGTTCGCCGCAGCGATGAGCTGATTGATGGCATAACCCGCCTGATCCGCTCCACCCACCCCGCGGAAGACACTGGGGATGCCCGCGATATCGATCAGGTCCCGCAGAACGGCCACCATCTGGTTCAGGTCTTGGCCCACCGGCGGCGGAGAGAGGAAGCTGAACCTGTAACCGGGCGGAGTCGTCAGCATCTTACCGGGCTTCCAGACAAATTCTGGTGGTTGGCCATCGTCCCCCAGGGGAAGGTCAAGCTGCTGGGAGGTCTCAACTGGCTCCAGGGTCGGGTTCGGGTAGGCGCCCAAGTAGGCCCAGTTCATCTTCATGGTGAGTAGGGCATCAAGGCCCGGAACAAGCCAGCGCAGAGCCAGGAGAACAGGGTCGGCAATCCTGGCCCTGAAGTAGGGCAGTTGGCCGTAGGGGTTGGGCTTCGGGAAGCCCGGGGCATCCTCGCCATCGATGACGACATGCCACCACTCTGAGTCCCAGTACTCCATCTTGATCGAGTGACCCAGGCTGGTAATCAGCTCCCCCTCGGGCTTCGGGCGACCGGCCAAGAGATACTCGGGGTTGTGAAGCTTATCGCCATCATCGACCATTCCGTAGCTATGACCAAGGAAAGCTTGCGGGTACTCGCCGTACTCGATCATGTCCATCAAACCAAATTCCCCTTCACCCGGGAGACAGCAGAGACGGTCCACCACCCGCCAGGCGAAGGGGAGGTCGGAGAATTTCTTGAAGGCATCGACACGGCCGTCGTACTCATCGGAGGACTCGGCTGAGTTGCGACGGGGGAAGCGAGCCCAGGCGTCGGGCTTGTGCACCACCTTGATGATACTCTCTGTGTCTCGCACCAGCGCCTTGACCGCCTCGTGGACAACATCCTCCCCTAGGTTCTCGGCCAGGCGGGCCACCACGGCATCAGTCCAGCGTTCGGCGACACTGCTGGCCGCTCTTCCCGCCTGGTCGTCAGTGGTCGGCGTGACGTGGACCACAGGCGGGTGCTGGGTCAGGGCAGCGGTGACACGCAGCCAGGTGTCCCGGGTGAATGGGGTCCTAATCTCGGTGGCGATGGCCTTGTACTGCTCGGGAATGTCCACCTTGCGCCGAAGCTCCGTCTGGCGACGAGCATCATCGGACTCCGCCCGCAGCTTCGCCTCGTCTCCCTCGGAGAGCCTCAGGCGATAGAGTGAGGAGACGTAATCAGCGTCAGGCCGCCAGCGGTCCTTGGAGTCTCGGGAGTCTCTCTCTTTGGCCATCAGGCCTCCACCCGGAAGTTTCGCAGGACCGTGGCGCCATTGACACGAATGGACCGCACCGCCATGCAGATCAGGCCCATGCAGAAGCTGTCCACCTGGTCGTCATGCTCCCCAGCCGGAAAACGGGAGATTTCATCCAGGAAGTCGTTCAACCAGGGAGCGCTATCAGGCAGGATAACCTGGCCAGCCTCGATCAAGGGGGTGACGGCGTGGGCTCGCTGAATTTTGTCCCTGTCAGGAATGTACCACTGAAGCGCCATCTTGGTGGCTCGACGCAGCTCCCGGTAGGTCTCGTCGTCCCTTCCCCGCTTCTCGATGACGACAGCACGAACTCCAACTGGACTCCACGTAGTGTGCTGCTCTCGAAGACGAACGATGGCCTTGGCCGCCTCAGGGAAAGTCAGGCGAGCACGATAGACGTCCAGCAAACGATAGGTCGGGCCTGGCTCGACCCCGAAAGTGGTGCAGACAGAATAGTCGGCATCCTGGCGACGGGAGAAGGCCAGGTCCCAAAATTGGTACTTGACACGGGGATTGGCACGATCCAGCCTGTCAAACCGCCACCAGGCCCGCTGGAAGATGGCCCCCTCGTCATCGGTCGGCCGCTGCTGGAACTTGGCGCTCCATTCACGGCTGCCGACCGTCACTCGAAGGGTTTCGAGTTGCTCACGGTCGAAGCGTCCGGGGGCGAGCGGGTCCCCGGGCACACGACCAAGGGGGTCGATGGCGCCACCTGGAGTACTCCTAACATCGTCCCCTACCTCACAGACAGCCTTGAAGCTCAGCACCTCCCACTGATCAGCACCCGGGTTGTCCCTGGCCAGCCGGAGAAGCCTCCCGGGCAGGTCGTCATGATGCCAGCGGGTCGCCATAACCAGGATGCCGCCACCCTTCTGCACCCGGTCACGAGCCTGGGGCCACCAGGACCAAGTGTTGTTACGATAGGTCTCGGAATCGGCCTCTAGACGACCTTTTGTTGGGTCATCTATAATTTCGACCTCCGCGGGCCTACCAGTGATCGCGCCCCCGACCCCAACGGCGGCCATGCCGCCAATGTGGCCAGCGATGCGCCAGGCGGCAACAGCCTTGCGCTCCTTGCTGATCTCGACCCCATCCCTGGGATCGTCAACGGCCTGAGGGCCAAAGACACTGGCATACTCCTCGGAACGAACGATGTCACGCACGTCCCCCGACATCTCCTCGGCCAACTCGGCACCATAGGACGCCAGAAGGATGCGCCAATCGGGGTGGCGACCGAGAAGCCAGGCGGGGAGGTTGCGCGACACCAGTAGAGACTTACCATGTTGCGGCGGAGCGAAGATCATGACCCGAGGTGATTTGCCCTCAGCCACCTCTCGCTCGAAGAGCTCCAGGCGAGCGGCCAGGGCATAATGGAAGGGGTCGGGGATGTAGTTCCGAAAGACCAACGGAACGAAGCCCTGGGGACCGTCCTTCGCTTTGACCAGGAGGTGGCGAGAGGCCAGGGCTAATTTTCGGGCCTCTCGCCACCTCTCGGCATCCATTAAAGGGGTTTCAACCGCAACTGGGGCCAAGCTGGGCTCCCCCTGGGCTTAAAATCTTGCATCGAGAGCATGATAGCACCTTTGCTAGCCCTGTCAAGCCGCAAAGAGGCCATTGCTTCCTGTTTTGGCGATTTCGGGAAGTGCGCGAAGTGTCCAGAACGGGCAGAGGTGCTGAAAGTCTATTGACTGCAACATCTAGGAGGAATACACTGAGAGCAACTCACATGGCAATGAAGGAGGAAGGGATGCAGATGATATCAGGGATCACGCTGGAGGATGTGCTGCGTGAGGAGTTCGCCCTCGCCGGGGATGATCCGGTGGCGTTCCTGCGCCTGTTTGCGCAGAGGATACGCCGCTTGGAGGATGCGTTCTGGAGCCAGGCGTACCTCTGTCCAGAGTGCGGTGCTGAGGCGCAGGCGGCGGTGCTCGATGCGCAGGTTGGGGCCGTCTACATCGAGCCATCATGCCACTGCCGGGACATCGAGGATCGGATTAGCGCGGCAGCCCTGGAGAGATCGCGGCTACACAACCTACTGAGTGGGTGAGATGGAAGGGGAAATAGGATGAGTCGATTTGAGGAGTTGGAGGCCGACCTGAATGACTGCGCGGGGGCCGCGGGCTGTGATCCGACAATGTACGTGATGGACACGACGGACCTGCGCTACCTGCTGGCGGAGAACCGGCGGCTGCGCATCGTGTTGGAGCGGCTGGCATCCATGGAGGGGTTGGCGTGGATTGGCATGATACCCGGCTCTATGGCAGGCGATGAGCTGATGGCGCGGATCAACTTCGCCCGCGCTGCCCTGGAGGAGGCGGACCATGCCGACGCACGCTGAGGTGATTGAGAACCTGGTCGCGGAGTTCCGCAAACTGGAGGCGGAGCGGGACACAGCCGTCCGCGACCTCGACAAGGCCACCCGGCGGTGGCAGGCGGCCGAGGCGGATTATCGCCTGGCTGTCAGTCGATATGATCGGGACATGACGGAGGCGAAGGTCGAGCGGAACAATGCCATCCGTGAGAGCCACGTCGAGTCGGCGCGGCGGCAGAAGCTTGAAGCCGAGCTGCGCCAGTGGCAGGGCTGCCCATCCTGCCACGAGGATCATCCTGAGGGGACGATGTGCCCGCCCCACGAGGTCCGCACGACAGGCATGGCCTGGCATCGGCAACAGACCAGGCGACTGGCCTATAGGGCGGAGAAGGCGGAGCGGGAACTGGAGCAAGAGCGGGTACAACTAGCCGGATGTCTGACTGCGGCTGAGGGTGCAACTCATGATCCAGCCAAGCAGGGCGATTACGGCTGGTCCTTGGCATATCAACGAACTCTGGAATTGTTCCGCAAAGCCGAGAAGGTGGAGAAGCAGCGGGACTGGGCTCGGGAGACGGCGGTCCGGCTGGAGCAGGAGTTGGCTGAGCCACGAAATCGCCAGGGTTGAAAAGTCTTTGAGCGGCGCGTGAGGCCGCCGCTGGTGATCGGCGAGAAGGACTGGTGGGATGATGACTGAGATTGAGTACTACACGCAACGGTGCTTCCAGTTGGCGGATGCGGTGGCGGCGGCGTTGGCTGAAGAAAATGCCCAACTGAACCAGGCCAATCACATGCTGCTGGACCGGTTGGCAGAGGCCGCCGACCTGGAGGAGAAGCTGGCCGTGGCCCTGGAGGCCCGCGACCTGGCGCAGCGGGTGATGGCGACCGCCATATTCCGGGAGGCGGCGCTGAGACAATGCCTGATGGGCATCCGTCAGGACTGTGGCACCTACTATGGTCAGGGTCATCCCTACATGTGCCGGATAGCGGCCGCCCTCGCAGCCCCCTCCCCGGTAGCAGAAGCGATGGTGGGCATGGTGAAGGCAGCGGGTGCTTGGGAGCATGCACAGGAAGCATGGGACCATACCGAGAGGAACATCGTTGGAGACTGGGATGGCAGCAAACGGGCTACCGGGATAACCCGAGAGGATGCCGCCAGGCAGGCCAAGGTTGATTTAATGGCTGCCGTTCGGCGGTGGCAGGAGGTTGGGAAGGAGTAGGGAATGACCATCAACGAGTCTGAACGGATGGACGACTACATTGAGCAGCTCCAACAGGAGCAGGGTGCCGCCCTTACCCGGGAGACGGTGCTTCGGGATGCTCTCCAGCATCTACTATCCGAGGTGGAATACCGATACCTGGGCAGGGACGAGACCTCACCACACACGGATGACGCGGCTAAGCATGCCCAGGCCGCTCTCGCCACCCCCTCCCCGGCGGCGGAGGCGCTGCTGGAGGTGGTCGAGGCAGCGGGGACTTTTGAGCAAGCGGACATGAGTCTGGGCCGGTCGTCAAGCTTGGAGTCTGCCAGGCGAACAGAGTGGAAAGCCCGAGCTGATTTGATTGCTGCTGTCCAGCGGTGGCGGGAGGTGAGAAGATGATCCAGACGTGGGGAATGCGTAGGCCGGGGGGTCGAGTCAGGCACATTGTCCAGACAGACAGAGAACAACCCAAATATGCCGGGATGTTTTCGCTCTGCGGGCTATTCGTCGAGACCATGAACCTGGCCGACACAGTGGGCGAGACCTGCCAGAACTGCTTGAAACATCCGAAGTTCAATGCCAAGGAGGTAAACAGTGAGAGATAGCAAGGACAGGACAATTGAACAAGAAGCCAGCGACTCATTGGCCATGCTCGAAATGGCCATCGAGCTAACAAAGGCCCTATTCCCCCATAAGGCGCTCTCGCGCTACTCGGTAACCATCGACAGCGACAAGAATGAACTGGATGTACGGCTCTCAGTGCGCCGGCACCACCTGTTCTACTGCTTGACCGCCGAGGAATGTAACCAGACTTTTGAAGGCATCCCCGAGGCAGCCCGTTTCATTGCCTCCCACCTGGTCCAAAGCCTGGAGCTGATACCATGAGTACGTACTGCCTGATTGGATGGCTGGAAAGGCTATCCGCCAGCAATGCCATGACACCCGCCGAGACGACCGAGGTTTTCCGACTGCTCAGGGCAGGGCTAAGACTTTGGAACAGTGCCGAAGTGAGGCGAAATGACATGGGCCACCATGAGACTCTGATGAGCGAGGTTGCCGCCGATGAGTTCTACCGGCGCCTGCGATTGTTCGAGTCAAGGATCCGACCAGACTTCGACGGCGTGCGGCAGAGATTGGAGCTGATACCATGAACAGAGACTGGGAAATCATCAACTGGTGGCCAGATGATAGAGAGCGTCCACTTCTCAGGGAGGTCCGAAGGTGGATACCCGAACCGCTTGCCAAGATTGGTTACGACCCCAATGACCCGACCACAGACGCAGAGATCACGTTCGTGACAGTCTGGATGCCAGTCGGGGTCATTGACGTGATGCCGACCCTGCCCGAGAAATCTGACACTTCATGACTTCCCAAACTGGTGGAAACGAGCAGTCTTTCTGTGAGTTTCCCCCAGTTTCCCCCGTTATGTCAAACAACCCTTGACATTACACCCGTCTGGTGCCTATAGTCTTCGACTATAAAGAGAAGACCTACCTACCTACCTTCTTATAATGTATCATCTGAACACTCCGGCACTTTTCTCCCAAAACAGTCGATTTTGCCCTATAACACGTGTAGAAACCCGGACAGAAATGCGGACAAACCCGGATTAAATGCGGACAAATGCGGACAAGTCAATAGTTGTCCGGATTTGACATCGTGCATCTATATGCACTGTGCACATAGTCTATATCAATGATCTCTGGTTCCAGTCAACTGGAAACGTTCTTTAAGGCTTCGCCTGGTGGTCGGGAGTACTCCAAATACCGTTCGCCAGGCTTCGCCATGCTCACTGTGAGTCCTTTCAGGGAGGTCCAGTTGGGTGAAGAGTGGCTGGGGTTGGTTCTTGGAGCAGACAGGGTACCCTTGTCATATACTTATAACAAAGTCCTGTCCGGACTTGTCCGGGTTTCTGTCCGCATTTGTCCGGGTTTCT
>ERZ1292629.235-Hain-H43-01um-R1-235-length-58983-cov-10_pt1 | contig 45012 bp, 78 predicted proteins | sample MGYA00564399_ERZ1292629 | MGnify/ENA primary metagenome ERZ1292629 (study PRJEB36523, sample SAMEA6512636) | groundwater metagenome | collected 2019-01-08 | study: AquaDiva: Metagenomics assemblies of 32 groundwater samples
TGAGACAGACCATCCGTCTGGTAAGGGAGGCCCTACCCCGCCTCCCAGATATGTCCATCAATCTCCGTCCCAGGTTGGCGGCTTTCCCTCGTCAGATGGAGGCTATCAGCCCCAACAACCGCCTAGCCCCCGCCTACGCTGGTAATGGCTCCATGACTATGAACGTCAGCACCGTCAATGTTTATGGTGTCCAGAACGTGGCCCAATTCCAGGAGGAGTTGCGACGCCAGGGCCGAGCCGCAGTCATCCGTAGTCGGACACCCGGAAGATAATATGCCTGATTCCTTGATTTTGTTTAGCGTGGCTGGGTCGGGAGGGATTAGTCTAACCGATACGACCAACTATTCCCTTGCGTCTTTTGATTGGGGAGACAGAACCATTGATGAATTGGTGTTCGCCCAATCTTCTATGAGACCTGGGGCAACCTTAGTGTTACAACAATTTGCTAAGCGTATAGTTACCTTAGATATAGAGATAAACGCCACCGCCGCCTCTATCCCAGGTCTATTGCAGACATTGAATCGCAACCTTGCATCCCCCCCTGTCACCGCAGAGCTAGCCTATCTTCCCAGCGGAGGAAGCACGACAAGTTATCTCGATGTAGTAGCGGGTGAACGACCTGTTAGGCTAGACCCCGATGCCCCTATTGGCCGCAAATATCGTATTACGCTCTACACCTATCCCTTCTGGCGTACCATCTCCCGGTCGGCCCCGCGGATTCTCCAGAACAAGGTCAAGAATCCCAGCTTCGAGCGGTGGACGGCTGGTGCGCCAGACAACTGGACTGCCGTTAATGCCCCAGTCACTACCCAACACACCGCTTGGTCTAAATACGGACTCTCCAGCCTGAGAATCTCTAAGGCGGGGGCTGCCGCCTCATATTATCAGGACATTACCTGCGTGGCTGAGACAATCTACGCCCTCAAAAGCACAGTCAAGCCTGTCTCAGGCACGTTGCGCTTTCGCGTCAACAATGGGGCAGGAGCTGGCAATGCCGTCACCCTGGGAAGCTCTACAGGAACCGCCGAACAGGAACTAAGCGGCCTTTACGCTACGGCGGTAGGACAGACGACCATCCGTATCTTCGTCGAAGTGCTAACCAATAGTGATGGCATGTTCGATGCAGTCTACTGCGACCTCGCCTCCAACACTGGCGGGGCTATTCCCGCCGAGTGGATTAGCTATACCTCTGCCCTCAAGAACCACCAATGCACAGATACCGACCATGTCAACGACTTGATGGTTCACAACTTGCTGGGCGATGTTTCGGCCCTGGCCGAACTGCGCCTCACCATGTCCACCCTAGCCGCCGCCTGCGACCGATGTTGGCTAGCCATGCGGGTAGAGAACCCTGCCTATCATATCGCTTGGTATCAGGTGGAGACGGGGACACTCAATGCCGCCTGGGGGGGCGCTGGTGGCTCCTTGGTGACGGTGGCTACGGCGACACCAGAGAGCGGGGCCGACAATGCAGTTCGCTTGACCGCGCCAGCAGCGGGCAACGTAGCCTGGACGTGGGCGGCCCGAATTACCCTATCTCCTCTGGCAGGAGAAGCCACTACGGTATGGCAGAAACGCCAGGGGCGATTCCGGCTGCTGCTCCGGCTGCGCACCGATAGCCTGACGGCGAACGTGGCGGCCTGGCAGTTACGGGGGTCACTGAAGACCCAGACTAGTCAATCCGCGGTCTCGGGGGCAGTCTCGCCCTCGGTGGGGGGGAGCCTATGGCATTTTGTCGATATGGGAGAGTTCACCATCCCGGCCTGGCAGATGCGGGCTGCGAGCGCTATTAACCCCCTGAGCTTCCAGGTGGATGTGTCGCTGACAGCCGAGAATAACAAAATCCTGGACATGGATGTGCTACTCCTACTCCCTATGGACAGCCTGAGCCAGAAGGTAAAAGCTACTGGCGGCGGCTCATGGCCCGCTACCGCCCTAGTCTATACCTCCACCTTAGAGCTAACGTCCTTGGCCGAGGCGGTAGACAGTGCTGGACTCAGTTACGCCTCGGCTATCCCTATTAGCGACCCGTTCTACCTCCCCCATGACGGCGGGGTGCTAAACCTGATGCTGGAGCAGACCGACAACGAGCACAAGGAGAGCGATACTGTGGCCGTCATGCTAAGTTACGTCCCCCAGTATCTGGCCCCAACGTAGGAGGCGGTTATGGCCTTGATGCAGACGCTCCGTGACAACTTTGACGACAACGTGCGGAACGCTGCGCTCTGGAGCGATCCTGGCTCGCACGTAGTCGAAGTCAATCAGGAGTTGGAAACCACCACCCTCTTGGCGGGGGCCTACTACTACCTCACCTCGGTCGCCACCTACGACCTTACGGGTTCTTATCTCTACGCCAAGCTGATCGATGCGGGTAACCAATCATTGGTGAGCCTAGAAGCCATCCTACGGGTTCAGCTCGACTCCAACAATGCCTTGTTTTGGTCGGTTAACGGCGGCCTAAAAAGGGCCTACAAGCGGGTTGCTGGCGTCACTACCCAGCAGTGGTCAGCCACTTACGATGCCTTCTTCGATCTCTATTTCCGTATTCGGGAAACTGGCGGGACAACCTATTGGGAGACATCGAAGGACTCTATCAGTTGGCGCATCCGATATTCAGAAGCCAACCCGTTTGTCGTTACCGCTCTGTCCGTTCTAGTTGGGGCGGGGACTTGGGCTGTCGAGGCGTCAACGTCGGTTATTAAATGGGATTTTCTGAATTATCCCGTCCCCGCCCTGAGCAAAGCGGAGACTCTTCAGGACAACTTTGACGATAACTCAATCAATGCCATCAAGTGGGATAACCTTGTTCCCGCCCAAATCATCGAAGCAAATGGACAAATCGAAGCCACAAGCACGCTGGCCTCGGGCTATTACTACCTGGCGTCACATCTCACCTACAATCTAACCGGCTCCTATGTCATGGCCAAGTTAGTGGACGCGGGTAATCAAGCCCTGACGAGTCTGGAGGCCCTCATCCGCCTTGAGGATGGCAATAACGCCCTTTACTGGTCGGTGAATGGCAACCAAATAAAAGCCTACAAGCAGGTCGCCGGGGTCACTACCCAGGTCGGGGCGAGCAGCTCCTATGCCGCCCACCAGCATCGATGGTTCCGCATTCGGGAGCATGGGGGAACCATCTATTGGGAGACTTCCATCTGCGGGGTAATCTGGGAGACTCGGCAGACCCAGGCCAATCCTATAACCGTAACGAGTCTCACCGCCATGATAGGAGTCGGGACTTGGGCCGCCGAGGCTTCCACCACCGTCGTCAAGTGGGATAGCTTTGGCACGATCCCACCCCTTGGCCCCGTCATCCCCTACGTTGGGGCCTGGGAACTGGGCTTGCCCCAGACTTTTGCCAACGTGGACATACTTGAAGCACAGTTTGGCTGGAAATTGAACATCCTGCATTGGTATGCGGGATACGACATGGTCTTCCCTGGCACTTATCACCAGGCTTTTCTTACTGCTCATGCCCGTGGGGCCATCCCGATGCTAAGTTTGGGGCCTATCACTGGGTCACAGACCTTGCAGAACATCACTAACGGTGTCGTCGATGGCTATCTCCATGCCTGGGCACAAGGCATCGCCAGCTTGCCATTCGACATCTTTGTTCGACCCATGTGGGAGATGAATGACCCCAATTCCAATTACGCCTGGTGCATCGGGGTTAACGGCAACGTGGCTGCTGATTTCGCCCCAGCCTGGCAGCATATCGTCAATCTATTTACCGCCGATGGTGCTACTAACTGCATCTGGGTATGGTGCCCCAACGTAACCTATACGGGAACGGCGCCGCTGGCCGACATCTGGCCCGGGGCAGATTATGTGGACTGGACGGGGATGGACATCTATAACGCTACGGAGGCTGGGGGCACCTGGCTGGGATTCAGCGATGCCGTTGACAACGCCTCCTTTACCTCCTACTCCACGACCATTGCTTTGGCACCCACCAAACCGTTCATGTTTGGCGAGATAGGTTGTGGCGAGGCTGGGGGTAGTAAAGAGGTCTGGATCACCGAGGCGTTCGACGCCATCCGCCGAGCCTACCCCAACTGCCGGGCCGTGGTCTGGTTTGACGAGAATGTCTATTGGGGCGTCAATTTTATGCCATTCCGCATCGATTCCTCTGCCAGTTCGATAGCCGCCTTCGCTGCCATTGACCGGGGGCAGCCGGAATATCGGTATCGGCGGCCAGAGACCCGTCCCTTTAGTATCGTGACCCAAAGCCCTGATGGAGTTGAACATGTTATCCCCGATGCCACACCGCCAGTCTACGGATTCAACTATCCTGGCGGCTGCGCCTCCTTGACCTTCCAGGTTCCCCGGCCTGGGCGCAACTTCTACCCCTTGGGCATCGGTCCGTTCTACACTGCCCAGGTCTACCAGGGTTTGTCGCGGTGCTGGGGTGGGGAGATTCGCAGCGTCGAGCCTAGCCAGGACGATGCCGAGTGGCTTACGGTCACGGCCTACGGTAAGGGGGTGGTTCTCAAAGACAAGCCCTACAACCGGGTCTGGCAGGACAAGCGATACGACGCCTGGATAGAGGAGAGGCCCACTGGCTACGAGGGCTTCGACGCCGACCAGGAGAGTCGCATCTATTTCCGGGTCAAGATGGGCGAGCTTTATTATCAAGATGAAGATAGAGTATCCTACCTCTACAAGCTGCCCGCCTCGGCGCACCACCCCGCCAACGTCGCTAAGGTCTCGGCCACCATCGCCTACAACCTGGGGGGCAGTTCCAAGTCCAACGGCTCCTGGGAGCTTTTAGGGGCGGCGCTTGATGACAACGGGGCAGTCTTGGGCTCGACCGTGATTGCCACTACGGGCAAGAACGCCGCTTACGCCTGGTCGTGGACGGTGCCCGCAGGCACGCGGCAGGTTAGGATTTACCTATACTCTAAAGGAGCCCAAGTCGAGGCCCCACCAGAAGGCCACATGCAGGAAACCAATCCTCACATCGAATACATGCGGCTCCAGGACGTGGCGGGATTAGCCAGCAATATGCTTCTCAACCCGAGCTTCGAGACCTGGCCGGCTCCACCCGCCGCTCCTCCCAACTGGACGATTTTCGGTTCGGCAGTGTTGGACGACAATGACGGGACGGCGGCTTGGAAGAAGCACGAATACCGAGCTATGTTTATCACTACCGCCGGCGTTGACGGCGGAGTCTACCAGAATAGGGCTTGCGCCGCCCAGACCCTTTATTATCCAGGCATTTGGGTTTACCCAGGGACAGGTCAATGCAGGTTACGGGTTGATGATGGGGTAGGGGGCAACGCCGCCATCATCGGGACTAGTGCGGGCGCGGGGGAGCAACTCCTATCGGGGACATACACCACCGCCATCGGCCAGGTCAATATCCGTTACTATCTGGAGGTGCTCTACTCCGTCAGTGACAAGAACGGGGCCTTCGACATGGCCTGGTTGTTCACGTCGGCCATCCCTAACCCGTTGGAGGAATACGCCCCATTCAACTGGAGCGTGGCTACCAACGGCGCCGATAACAACTTCACGAACGACATGGGTGCCATGGCCTTTGAGGAAGTCTATGCTTCGACCGATTCCAACGGCGTCGCCGACCCTTCCGACCAGGCGGGGCACAAGGGCTGGAAGGCCCGCGTCCACTGGCAGGGGACGGGGGTGAAAATCTATGGCATGAAAGGCCCAAACTTTACCCAGATGACGTTTCAGACCTTCGACGACGTAGGGGTAGCGGTAGATGGCGTCAATACGGTGGACTGCTACGCCGCCGCCGCCGCCTTCAAGCAGCAACTCTACAGCATCGCCAGCCTAACCCGCGCTCGCTACTACACCGACTGCATCATCACCAAAACCCACCACGCGTCCGCCATAGAGCTGCTGCATAAGGTGGCGGGCTCCACCGACTACTACATTCCGCAGGGATGGTCTTTCTTCCAGGCACCCCGAACCGACATCTACGCCACCATCACCAACTTGGCTATCGCCAGCACCACCGCCGCTACACTGACGGCAGACGACGTGGCGGACGACATCGTGTCTCTACTGTCAGCGGCGGCCTACGGCCTGTCTTCGGACAACTCCCTGGTAGCTACGGGCTCGACTCGCGACCTGCTGCCCCTGGTCTTCCTGGATGACGACGATTGCCAGAGCGTTCTGGAGGCTTGCCTGTCGGCAGGTGACCAGGGCAACGCGCCCTTGGCCTGGGCGGTCTGGGAGGACGCCAAGCTGGTGGTCGAGGCAGTGCCCCTGTCCAGCATCGGCTATTATCTGCGGCCCGACCAGACCGAGGGCCTGGACGTTAGCTCCGACCTGAGTGAGACAGTCCTGGAAGTCTATGGAATCTATCAGGATGCCGACGGGCGCCCCACTCGGACGGCTGTCCAGACCTCGGCCAACGCCGCCCTGCTCTACGGGGGCCGCAAGCGCGTCTTGGCAGTGGGCATCCCGCCAGAGCTGGTGCCCACCGACGACCCACGGCAAATGAAGGGCATCATCGGAACCCGGCCCACGGTGGACAAAGTGACCCAATATCTCCAGACATTCCTGGCCGAGAACGACGACCCCAGGGTAAGAGCCACCGTGGTCATCAAGGAGGCCCTGCTTAATCCTGACGGCGGCCCCGTGCCCCTGGCGCTAGTCAGGCCAGGCAAGCTGCTCCAGATAGCGCGGCTCGGGGCTCCGGCCTCCGGCAGTGACCTCCGCGACAGATTCAGCACCTTCCTGGTAACCAGAACGGAATACGACTCCGGCACTGGCTCCCTCCGGTTGACCCTGGGCGGCGACCAGTGGGGCCTGGCCGAGATGCTGGCGAGGGCGCAGCGATGACCAGCATCTACCAATATCAGGAAGGCCAAGGCAAGACTGCGGGGCACGTCAAGCAAATCATCGCAGACGCTGATGGCCACGAGTATGTTGATTTTGCCGCCATCACCGCTGCTATGCTGGCGGCTCATGCCCATAGCGGGGTTACCGAGGGGGGAGGGCCACTCCTGGCCGCCAACACCCACGCCAGCCCCTCGGCAGATACCCACCACGCCCAGACGCACGGGGCAGCACAGCACACGGACACCACCCGCTCCATCTGGATTCCGGTGGGTGACCTGCAATTGGGAATTGCCACTGGCACCCCAGCCAAAGGCGTATATGGAACGTGGGCAACAATGTTCAGCGCCTGGGCCTTCGACGACACCGTCAGCGAAGCCCTAATCGCCAACCCCGTCATTCCCGCCGATTGGGTTGGAGGAACTATCTCGGTCAAATACTACTGGGCTAGCGATACCGCCACCAGTGGGGACTGTTATTGGTTTTGTGACTACCTCTATGTCTCCGACGGCGGAAACCTGAAGGCGGCGGTTACCAGTTTTGGGGCAGCGGTGGCCTCTCCCGCTACTGTGCATTATGAAAAGGTATCTACGATTGGAGCGATAGCCGCCCCATCCGCCGCCGGACAGCACCTGAAACTGTATCTTCGCCGTCGGGGAAACGACGCTGCCGATACCATGACTGGGGACGCCCTGTTGATTGGGGTGCTCCTTGAATACACGGCAAATCAATGATGAGTAAGGTCTTCGGCGTAATCATCGCGGCTTGGTTCTGGCTCGGCTCGGCTCTGGGTGGCTCTGGCCCTCCTGGAACGGTGGACGTATGGGTGGCCACCTATGCCCCAGCCAGTGCCGAGGTCTACGGGGGTCAGTCTGGGAACGGCCTAAGCTACTATCAGCTGGCGTCTTACCAGAAGGGCAGTGACGCCTATGCCATCTGCGACCTCTCGGGTCGGAAGCGCAGCCTCGCCTCTCGAGTAGAATATCAGCAGCCAGGGAGGCCGCCATTTAGTGTCCTTGTCCCTACAACCCTGGAAGTTCCGGCTTGGGGCTGTGGCGCCTTCAATGTGGCTATCGAGACAGGTCGGCTGGGGACATGGTCAAACTGGGACGTGTTCGTTTCCTGGGAGGACTACGGCAAGGTGCCTATCTATGAGGGCTGGGCGGAGCCCGCAAAATAAAGAAAAGGGGTAGAGAATGACCACTCCAACCGACCACGACCGCCTGGTAGCCTTGGCTATCCGGCAAGAGCAGCACGATATTGACTTGGCAGCACTGAAGGTGTCGATAACTGAACAGACACTCAGGCAACGCAGCGAGGCTGTTCTATGCCCCTTTTCGCCAGAGAAGGGTAGCAACGGAAACTCGGTTATCAAACGGGTGGAGAAAATCGAGACGCGCTTCGCACAAATCTATTGGTTGCTGGTGGGGATAGCGGCGGGCACCGGCGTGACCTTGTTCAAGGAGTGGTGGCCAATGGTCGCCCCCCTCATAAAGTAAGGGAGGAGGCACCCCTTGGGGAGACCGGACTTACCGCCGAGACCAAACTGGAACTTCTCATTGAAGCCCTGCACCGGATACTTAGAACTCCCGCAGCCTTGGCAAAACCCATCGCCTATGAGGCATTGGAGAAAGTAGGAGAACTTGAGACTTCCTCTTCACGCTGATTACTGGTATCCAATAGGGTATGTTCGCCTCTGGGTGGGAGCATTGGGTCTTTTTGATGATAACGGCCAAGGCGTCACATTTAGCAATGTTCAGGGGTTCGCGGCCTGGGTTCATGCGATTATGCAGGGTGAACTTCCAATAGTGCAACCCACACCCGACCCAAATATCTTCAAAGTCATCATGGGGGTTTCAGACTGCCACTGAATAAGCGGTTTCTTAATCTCCCGTGAGGACAAGGACGACATGCTGATGGACTTAGCGGGGCTCAATCTAAAGATGGAGCAAGCGGCACGAAAGAATGCCGTTGAGGTCTGGACAAATTAGGAGGATATGATGCCCAAGTTTACCTTTGACCAACTAATCGGCGGAGTGATGGTTCTGACCGCCCTCGGCGTAGTGGCCTATGCCAGTGTTATCCAGGGCAATGTTGCGGCCATGACCGCCCTTGTCGGCGCTCTAGGGGCTGGTGTTAGCTACTTCTTGCGGGGCAAAGTTGAGGCTCCCAAGTAGTTGTGGCCTCTTGACATGGTGCCTATACTGGAAAGAGCGAGGCCATTGTGATTCTGATTGCTGGTGGGAGCGATGGGAACGACTACTAGACAAAAAACTGCCCAAGGTATCTGCCCTGTCTGCGGCGTCCCTGACGCTGCCCACACCAAGTGTCGAATCTGTGGCATCGCCGCTGGGCCTGGGCACTGGGAACGCAGTCTCATAGACGGGGTATGCGGGAACTGCGCTGCGGCTATCTACAAGCTCAAGCAGAGAAAGGAACGGCGGTGAACGATAAAGAGTTCAACATGACAGGGTTCCCGGGGGCGACGCACCAGCGGGTTTCCTTTCCCCGTTGTGTCCCCGGGTGCACCTCCTCTAGGCGGGCGGCTCTATTCTCTGGTTCGATGCCCCATCCCATCGCCCCAGAATCTCCACTCTCAGTTTGCCTTCTGAGACTACGGCTTTGGGGCCGCCCGCCCCAACTCTTGACAAGACATGCTACAATGATTGTGTGTAGGGGACGCCCACACAGTCCAGCTGAGACTCGGCCACGGATCGAGTGACGGGAAATAGTCGCCAAGCGTCAATTCCGTCTCGCCCCTGGTGTGGCGCAAGGGGCGCAAAGTCCCCTCCGTTGCTTCGGTGGCGGAGCGCAGGCGGTTCTGAGAAATCAGGGCCGCCTTGCATTTGCCCAAATGGGGGGCTTGACAGACCTGCTACAATGGCCCTAATAGGTCTGTAACCGCATGTTACATTAGGAAAGAGGACTCATGCCTAGTGATGGTTTGGTCAATGAAAAGGCGCAAACAATAGCTGTGGGATGCCGGATTTTGCAGACTGATTTTTCCATCTTGCAGCGCCTCGCTAAGGCCCAGGGAGTGCGCCATAGTCGGTATATTCGCCGCCTTCTGCAAGCCCATCTCCGCCGCATGGCCCGAAAGGAGCTATTTGATGGCCACAAAGCACCGACAGATTAAAAGGCCGACTCGCTGCTACACTGGCATAGACGGCCATTCATTTGCCTGGACTGGTGGGCTCCCTGGCCGCTGGGTGCTACGTAAACTGCCTGATGGTTATCTAATGGTTGCGCTTCATACCGAAATTGGAGACACGAACCTAGTGCCTTCTGATCCCTGGATTCGCTGCGACTGCGGGCAGTTCGCTTGGGCAGACCTTTATGCGCTGCCAGAGCAAGCCGATGGTGCTTAGACAAGGGGCAACGTCACGTTTTTGGACAAAAGTAGCCAGGGCCAGTGATGGTGAATGTTGGCCCTGGCTCGGATCAAAGGATCACGGTTATGGCGCATTTTGGGATGGGGTAACTAATGTCCGGGCTCACCGTTTTGCCTATGAACTTCTAGTTGGCCCAATTCCCGAAGAATTGACGCTCGACCATCTTTGCCGAAATCGTGCGTGCGTAAATCCTACTCACCTGGAGACTGTCAGCCACCATATCAATCTCCTACGTGGTAACGGCTGGGCTGGTCTTAACGCTCGTGCAACCCACTGCATGCATGGGCACCCATTTAATGTCACCAATACTATCATTCGCCCTTCAGGGAGGAGGGCTTGCCGAGAGTGCAATCGCCGCCGTGGACGAGAATATGGCCTTAGAAAGAGAAAGGAAGGAATCATGCCCCCAGATTATCGCAAGATGGCCCATGAGGTGATAGACCAAGCCTACAAGGACAGCGGGGCCGAAGGATTCAATCCTGATACGGGCGCCTTCCGGTTTTACACTGGAGCTGGGATGCCCCTCGGCCCAGAGAGGGAAAGCGCCTTGGTTTTTTACCAGGCTTACGCTTTTGGAACTCTGGTAGTGCCCAAGAACAACCCCCAGCCAGAAAAGGTGAAGCTCTTTCCCCCCGGCTTAGACGGGGAGACTATGCTGGCGGCTTATCTGGCCCTACTCCCAAACGCCTAGAGCCTCCCGCCGTTGTAGACAAGCTGGTTAGCAACTACACCCTTGGGAGGCAGGGCCGCCCCATTCTGTATGTCACCATACACAGCACTGCCTCGGGCCGAGACATTCCTTATACAACTGAGGAGCAGGGCACCCTTAACTGGTTCAATAACCCGAACTCCAATGCCAGCGCCCACGTGCTGATACCGCGGACAGTGAAAGAGATTTGGCGATGCGTGGATGACGACAATACCGCCTGGACGGTGGAGGGCCTAAACCCCGTGGCCTTGAATATGGAGTTTGCCCATAGGTTCGTCAATGATCCAGCGGACGCCGTTACCCGTTCCCAGTTGGAGCGGGGAGCTTACCAGGTGGCCGTGTGGTGCGGAAAGTATGACATTCCCATCAGGAGGGTGATTGACTTCGATCACGGCGCGTCGGGCATCATAGGCCACGGGGAGATACCGACTAGATACAACACCAATCACCATACCGACCCTGGGCCATATTTCGACTGGGATACTTTCTTGGAGTTGGTGCGGGACTGGCGCTGAGTATTGACAGCGTGATATAATGGGTTCATGGGAAACAGGATAAGAGACTTACCTAAATAGAGTTCGCATGGTAGCGTCCCTGCCACTTGCTAGGAGATAGTTTCTCTTAGCCAGATGCCCCTACGTGGGGGCGTCTCTTATTTCACCTAACGCAAACAAACCAGCATAAGGCCGAGCCTTATTATGCTTTTGACCCTGAATCTGGAATAACGTCCCTAGCGTCTATTATCCCCTCATCCACATCCTCACCCTCGGCCTCAATCTCGGCGATCAGCGCCTCGTCTTCTGGGTCGGACAGGGCTTGCGAGGCCAGGACACGGGATCGTTCGGCGCTATAGTTGCTTGCTGATTTAGAGACAGCCTCAAAGACTGCCAGATTAGAGTGCCGGATAGCCTCCAGCATCAGCATCAAACGACGGAACTGGTCTTCGGTCATGGTGTCTCCTCCAAGTTCATAGCGGATTCCTGCGCTCCGTGTATATCGTAGGCTACTACCTGGCCCCAAGTCCAGGTTCCACAGCGACATCGTGATTGACTGTAAACCCGTGGCCCCACCCAAACATGGTTGGCATCGCGATAGAAGTCACACCAGGCGCTTGTGTCTTCTGCCGAGCAGTATAATCGTTGGATTATAGGTATCATTTCCTCCTCAGCGTTCTTCGGCTCACGACTTCCCGTTGTCCATTCTCGAACTCAATCAGGGCGCTGTTTAGCTTCCCCCTGGCCAGGACTCGGCAACGCCGCCCCTTTAGCTCAGCCCGCTTGGGGTTGTTGGCCCAGGTGTAGCGGTAGGTCATGACGCCATCCCTGGGGGTTCGGATAGGCGGGCGGCGAAGGGGTCGGTCATTCCGTCACCGTATAACCCAGGAACTCGGCGATGATAGTTCGCAAGTCCTTAGTAGCCTCCCCGACTGGCTCCCACTTCTCCAACGCGCCCCGTAGCACCTCCAGGTTATCGTTGAGGCGGCGCAACTCCACCACAAGGTCGGCCAGTTGTTGTAGCGGATTTATCATCCCCCTATCCTTTCCACTTCCCAGAAGCCTAGTCGCCCCTTTGCTGGAATAGGCCTATCGTAAAGCACTGGAGAACGCAAAACGAACCCGTAGGGGCCAGTGAACCAAAGCGATGAGCTTTCGGTGACGCAATCGACAATCTCCACCTCACCGATGATTGCGCCGTGTGGAAGAGCGATCTCTAGTTGCGCTTCTAAAATTATCTGGAGTAGGGCCTGGTCACTATCCCACGAATCATCCCACCCCTTCGAGGCGTGAATATAGATACGCCCCCGAAGTTTAGTAGGCCAACTCCGATTTTCTATGTTCTTCAGCCCCGAACAAATCAAAGAGGCCCAGGGCTGCTTGATACTCAGGGCTTTCATTACCCCATCCTTTCCCGTCGTCATGCTCGGCTCCACGTCCTGGTGGATCGCTCCCACCCTGGCCCCAGCATGTCGGCTATGTCTATCATTGCCCCAAGTTCTTTACCTCTTCAATCTGCCCTGTCTTGCAACTAGGGCAGCGTAGTAGGCTCTTGCTCCGAATCAGGAATGCCTCCCGAAAGGTGAACATACTAACTCGATATTCCTGGCCGCAGTTGTTGCATTTGCCCAATTTAGGAAGAATCATCTATCACCCCTTTCTCGGATAGGCCCCACGGTCATTCATCCCCCCACGGATTGCCCAGGATGTCCCAGACCTCTTCCAATGACCGCACTACGAAAATATCGCAGCCGGCTTCTCGCATCTCAGCATGGAGGGCTTCCTGGGCAGGGCTGAGACGGCCCTTGGGGGCCTTGACCTCGAAATAGACGTGGCTCCCATTTTGGATCGCCACCAGGTCGGGGAAGCCCACCGGCAGAGAGCCGCCGAGCCTACGATGCGTGCCCCCTTTAGCAAACTCAAATACCAACCAGCCCCGCAGCCGGAGCCAGGCCACGATGGTAATTTGAATATCTTCCTCGGTAGGCAGGTTGTGGTATTTGGTCATGGGGGCAACGTTTGCCAATAGGCTTGCCTGGCCGCATCCAACTTGACCTTCGCCTTGGCAATCTTAGCCGCTATCTTATCGTGTTCGGCCCGCATTCGCACCCACTCTTCCTCTCCAGCACGTACCAACCTCAACCATGCGGCCTCAGCTTTGATAAATGCTGCTTTCGTCTTGTCTTTGGTCATACCAACCCCTCCATCGGTAGGCTCCATCACAGGGGGGCCACCTGGGAGTCGAACCCATGCTCCTGTCTTTCGACTGCGCTACCGCTGCGCCATTGGCCCATTATCTCCATCGGCAGACTCACCGCGGCGATGCGCTTGATTGTTGTTCTGCCCAGGAAAACAAGTCCCCGGCCCCTGCTAGTTGTTCTGCCTCTCCAAGGTGCTTTACTGCCATGTTGTAGTATTCCGGCTTTAGTTCGATGCCTATGAATTGGCGGCCTAGGCGCACAGCCTCATAACCTTCAGAGCCGATGCCTGCGAAAGGTGAAAGCACAACCTCGCCCCGATTCGAATACAGTTTGATGCAGCGTTCAATGACACCTAGCTGCAAGGGGCAAATGTGCTTCTCATCTTCCGTCCCCCTGGCCTGATGGTAGCTCAGGGTGTCCGATTCACTGATTCCCAGCCAGATGCCGTGCGCCCATTCTATCCACGTCTCATTATTTAACTCCCCTGACTCCACTGGCAAGACGGGCACGGCATTGTCACCTGATTTCTTAAACAGAAGGATTTGGTCTATGAGGGCGGGGCGGGAGTCAGCCGAGTCCTTGCGTAACTGCACAAACAGGAGTGCCTTGCTCTTGACCCGAATGGCTTGAGCCTGGGGATTCTTCTGCACGAAAGCTCGTCCGACGAACATCCAACCCTCCCTCTCGTAAGCCCGAATTACAGCGCCAGGGAAATCCTTGACTCCTATCCACCCATCGCGGGATTGCATGGCCGGAATGTCGCTCGTGTGGACGCATGTCAAGCGCCCTGGCTTTGTTACACGCAATACCTCTCGGATGATGAAGGCGTAGTGGCGGAAGAATTGCGGCCAGCCCCTACTGTTTCCCAAATCCCGATCTGAGGCTGAGTAGGTGTAGAGATCAGCAAATGGTGGAGAGTAGACCGACAGATCCACCGAATCATCTGCGAGTTCCTTTAGACGTTCACAGGAATCACCGAGCATCATGCGCCAACTATTGCCCGATGTATCTTGTTGTTGGTAGTCCTCGTTCGTATGTTGCGTCAAGCCCAATTCCTCCTGCTCATAGACTCGTATAGCCTCGATGAGTTTGGTTTTCAGCCGCTTGGCTAGCGCCTCTTTGCGCATGATGTTCTGGTAGATACCCGTCTCCAAGTCGGACATTATGATATGCACATCTACCGGGGACTCCTGCATATAGCGCCACTGCCGGCGAATGCACTGATAGAACGTCTCCCAGGAATCATTGAGGCCAAAGAATACCATGTGATGGGCATTCTGGAAGTTCATTCCGAACCCGCCAATGCGGGGTTTCGTCACTAAGATACGGGATTTGCCATCCTGGAAGTCCTCAAACGCCTGGGCCTTAGATTCTGGAGAATCGCTGCCTTTGACCTCAATGGCGTTGGAGAATTGTGCGGCGATAGCTCTTGCTTCGGCATCGAGGCCCGCCCAAATAATCCATTGCTCGCTATTTTCGCCAACTAGCTCTTGCAACCTTTGGAGTCTTTCGGGTATTGTCTGGCGCCGAATGTCAGCGCGGTCACTCAGGCCCTTAAGGTGCGTAAAGAGCAGTTGCCCTTCGGGGAGATAGTCGCTACCAACAAATATGGGGCTTACCGAAAGCGGGGGCAGAATGAATCCATCATCATCATAGCCAAGGTCGCTAGGCTTGGTGATAGTCGTGGCCCAGGATGCCAACCAACGAAAGAACGCATCCTCGGCGTGGCGCTTGAGCCGCCATTCCTGGCCGCCCTTATTGCTGCCCTTCTTCTCATATATTCGCCCGTCAACTTCAATCGCCTGTTGCTTGTTGGCGTTGACGAAGAACATCGCCAGCATTTCGGCCACTGAACAGATACCCAGGAATTGGGCATGGTTGCCGAGCTCCGTGTAGTCGTTGGGCGCAGGAGTTGCCGAACAACAAAGGCGATAGGGAATCGCAGAACACAGGTCGATTAGTTTCTGGCGGGTCTTCCCGTCGAACGACTTGAGGATGCTGGATTCGTCCAAGACAATAGCGCCGAATTGGGAAAGATCGAATCTGTCCAGCATCTCATAGTTGGTTATCCATAGATTGCCATCCTCGACCTCGGCCTGGGAGCGGGCATAATGCACGTCAGCCTTAATCTTGGATGCTTCCCGAACTGTCTGGCGAGCCACTGAGAGGGGAGCCACGATAAGAGTTTTCTGCCCCATAAGCCTCGCCCATTCCAGTTGCATGAAGGTCTTGCCCAAACCAGTATCGGCGAAGATGGCGGCTCGCCCTTTGCGCACGGCCCATCGCACAATATCCCGCTGGAAGGGAAAGAGTTTGGGATGTATCGCTGAGGCGCTTACATCACGGCCGATTGATTGAAGCAATGGTAGTTTGGCTGCGAGAAATGCTTGATAATCCCTCATACGTTCTCCAAGCTGGACTCTATGAACAGGCTGGGCCGGAACTTCGGGTCGCGCTCTTGTAGCACTTCCGCCACAACCTGGGCCACGTCTATTAGAGTCGTGTGCATGGGCAACCGCCGTAGAGCATTAGCGAGCCGGTCATAGAGTTCTCTGTCCGTCATCTCATCCACACAATCCATTGCACTGTGACCCTAGCCACGCCCTGGGAGGCCGGATGGCCCAGGTGCAGCCAGGTTAGCTTTTCTCTCTCGTCGCTTCTGTCGCCATGCTCTCCAATATGCGGCATTCCTACGCTGTTTGTTACGGGCCCGTCTACAAACTAAGCAATGGCGGCGGCCTCTCTCCCAGAGAGTATTGAAGAGGTCATACGGATGCCCTTGGGGGCAGTGTGTGGCTCTAGCGTGGGCCGATAACCAGTGATTCTCAACAGCCATAGTGTGGTCTCTCGGCAATTGTGGTCGTAAATGCCTGGGGTTGACGCAGAGCTTGACTTGGCAAAGGTGGTGGACAATGTGTTTCAATGGGATGCCCCCATAATACAATGCCCAGGAAAAGCGATGGGCCATCACTGTGCGCTGTCCTCTACGCCCCTTGCCTATGGAGAGCGTTCCATATCCTGCTGAATTGGGGGCACCCCGCCACAACCAGCAATCATTTCCCGAACCTTTAGTTACCTTTGCCCAAAACCGCTCTTCTGGAGTCATTGCCCCCCAACCAAACAAAGTCGCACACCTTGGTTTGATAGTGAGGGACGGAACGAACCCCTCCAAGGTGTGCGACGTAGGGAAGTATCACTTTGTCCGTCCTTGCCCCTATCAAAAGGCACCCCTAGTTTACCATACTGGCAATAGAAGGTCAAGACGCAGCCGAAAATCTCGGATTTCCCATACCTTCACGGGCACTATCCCAGCACTTGCTGGGCGACCTAATAGTTTCCATGTCTGGTCAGGGAGGTCGAACATAGAGTTGGAGCACCCAGGGCAAGTATCGAATACTTTCACGGTGACAGATTGCCCCGTCTCCGTGTTCTCTATTATCAGCCACTGGCCCTTGTAGCGGCTGTAGTTTTCAAGGCTTACAGCTACTCCTTTGGCTGCTGGATGATACGGCTCTCCCGATGCGGTGGTCATGCCCGCGGTAAAGTAGGGGCCATAATAGGTCGCCGTGGCCTGAGTCCAGAGTAAGGCCAGGGTGAGAAAGGGCCAGAGGGTCATGGCTTCTCCTCCCATCGAAGGCCATCTAGGGTTGGCAAGTGAATCAGCTTGCCGGAATCCATGGCCTGCTTAAAGTAGAACTTGGTTCCAGCCGCCACGCATTTGTCTCGAACAGCACGCACCCAATCCAACTGCATGGGCCGGGCGTTGGGGCCGCTCTCGGAGCCTACAACACACCATGAAATCCCGTCCAGGTTCAAGCCGCCCAGGTCTTCCAGTAGGGGTTCCAGACTGAGCCATCTTTTGGCCGCTGGTGCCTGGCGCAGCAGGTCAATGCGGGGCTTCTGCTCCTGATTCTCCACCGTGACGCCGAGCCAGACGTTGGGGAGAGGCCAAGCTTGCAAGAAGCCAAGTCCATCAGGGTTGCGTTCGGCCCACCAATCGGCAGCGCGGTTTAGAATCTGGGGAGGAATAGAAAAATACAACCCCATCATGATTTGGAACACTCGCTGTGTGACATCCACCTCTGGTATACCATCTCTAACTATTCGTCCAGCCCAAGGGCCTTTAACCAATTCAGCCATATAGGGCAGCATTCGCTCTGGCCTTTTGGTGAGAATGAGGTATTGATGCCAAGGTGTAAGCGCCATTATTGCCAATGTCCTGTCAATGTAGTTATCTGGCACCTCCTCGTGAAACAGGTCGCCGGTGAACGCCACTCCGATTGTCCTGGGCTTGTACCAGTGCCAGGGTAGTTCCAGCTTGTCGGGATGTAGCCTGACTTCGCCCGTCCACTGAGCCCGCCCATGCTGGTCGAGGCGGGCCAGGCCCTGGTAGGCGGGTAGGTGCCGGCCCCGATTGGCGGCGTAGTAGGCGGCCCAGCATCCCTCACAGGCTTTGCTTACGGCGCTACAGCCAGTGACGACGGCCCAACCCTCGTCCAGATAGGAGATGGAGCTAGGCATCCTGCGCCTTCGTATCTAGCGGGGTCTCAGCCCACTCATAGCCGCAGTTCTGGCAAGTTCGGTGCATGTGCTCAGAGTCACCTAAGTTACACCTTCGCCCAAAGGCCGCTAATTCTGCTATGTCCGGCGCATGGAACGGATGATAAGCCGTTCCTACCCGAGACCGGTTGCCGCATTTACGACACACCCCCTTTGCCTCATACTTCTCCACGTTGCACCTCCATTATCTGCGCTAGGACTATACCAGCGGCCTGGGTGTCGGTGGGGCCGTGGCCTTCAGATATGGTCTCGTATATTCCTCCATGATTACGTTCCACATAGCAGCTTGTTTCGTGGCCATGAGCAAAGGTGATTTCGGCATCAGGCACCAGCCGCTCTATCTCATCGAGTACGTCGCCAAGGCGGAGGAGCCAGGTATAATTATTGGGTTTCCGACTGCGAATGGCGTGAATAAATCGCAGAGTGTGACGCCTTACCAAAGATGGCGATTGGGCTTCTGGCTCCTCTGTATAAACATAAAAGTCACCTTCTCGTGGCGTCCATGCTAACCCCAACTCTTGGAGTCTCTTGGCTGTCTCTAGGCTAACTGTCTGCATCATTCACCTCCTAGTGCTTTCCATGCAGCTTCGGCAACGGCAGCAGGCATCTTACTAGCTAAAGACCAACTGGAGCTACCCTTTTTATTGCTCGTCTCGCCAACATCAAACCAGGCTTCATTCCGAACTTTTCCTCCGTGTATATGCACATGATGCCCTCTTCTTGCCATAGCCTCCACCACCAGGCCCATGCTGGCCCAGTCGTTTAGAGGCTTGAATGCGTCAACGAGAACTATGCTTTCTCCTTTAGCATCTACCCATAAGGCTCCGCTCACAGGGCCGATAGGAACCAGATTGTAGTTTCGCTTTTCCTGGTGCCACCCCAGCAACTCCGCCAGGGCCTGGGTCTTGCCTTTGTCGTTCAGTTTATTCCAGGACACGAGTTGCCTCCTGCACTTGGTGTATCTTTGCTCGACTCTTCCGCCTAAGATTTCTTATCCTCTGGTAAGCTCCTCAATGCGCTCCTGCGCCTCTGCCAGTGCTATCTTGGCCTTCACATATTCATTGGCATTGTTGACTGCAACATCGAGCCGTGCCTGCATCCCTTGACGCTCGGCCTCCAGTGCCACAACATACTCGTGCATCTGTGGCACGTCGGGCCAGGTATGACAGTCACAGACTATGACGCCAACCCCCCTTTTCAAGTCTCCATACTCGGCCAGGAGTATAGAGTCTCGAGGCCCTGTTTTCTCCTTCTCTAAAAATGCTAGGCGATCCTGCATCCCCCCTCGTTCAGCTAGTATCGTTGCCCAGGCAATCAAGGTTCTTGCACGATTGCTATGCTGAACCCAGGCATCCATCTCAGCAAGAGCGGTGTCGATGTTCATTTCCCGACTCCTTTTGCTTTCAATGCAGCCAAGACCATGACTCGGCCAAAGTCGGCCTTTCCAAGCAACCACTCCAGTATTCCATAATCCTGGGGGCGCATATCTCTTAAAGCATCGAGGAAACGCCACTTTGTTTGTTCATTCCCCTCTAGTATCTTCCTCACCACCACCATTGCCTGGTGCTCGCTGCCCTCAGCGGTGGGAGTCCAGCTACTTACTCGTGCTATCACCTCTCCTTGACATACCCATGATAGTTCTCCCTCTGGAGAAACCCAACTAGGCTCCTTTTTCTGGTGCCACCCCATGATGTCAGTCGCGGCCAGGGTGTCCAGTTCTTTGTTGGTCAGGTCATCAAGATTCTTGTTCATACTCTCATCTCCTATGTAGGCCAAGTCTGGTGCCAGCCCTCTGGTCTTTCCCTGACCCATATTGACCATGCGTTAATCCCAAGAGCAACTCTTATAAAGCCTAAAGCACTAGCGACTCTATACTGCCATTCCGCAGGTCTAAGGGTTACAGGTATCCAACCAGCTTCGATGTAATCACTCTCCTGCTTTTTAGCACAGGAGTCGCAATAGTATTCTTCCTCCGGTGGGTCAAGGTCAGTAGTTGAACCCATTGGAGATTCGTGGTCAGCATCCCAAGGGACGAAGTGCCCACAAACACAACAACGAATATGCAATTTGTCTACCTCCTACAGTATGCCCTTCCTTCCCCGCCTCAACTTGGGCGGATGATCCTTTTCCCAGGGCCATCGCAGCCATACGTTGCGCTCAAACCACTGCGCGGCCAGGGTAAGCATGATTCCGGCGAATCCGCCAAACAGTAACCCCAATCCGAAGCCGTCCATTCAATCCACCTCCTGCGACGCTTTCTCTGCGTAGTAGCACAGCAACTCATAGGCCAGGGGGCCAGGTCCCACCACGCCCAGGACAAATCCGATGATAAGCCAGAGCCAGAAAGTCATTGTGCCACCCCTCCTTCTCGAAGCCACCGAATCAAGTCCCATTCGTCATCTTCGCTCCAGCGCCTTGTCTTATCTCCGAACTTCCAGGGGGTTAATCTCCCCTCAGCTACAAGGCGCTCATGCTCTTGGACTTGTTCTGACGTTGCCTTGCGGCCTGTCAGCCACAATTCGGGGAACTCTTGCCTTAGCAAAATCCCCACTAGGTCGGCGGTCATTTGCAAGCTGTATTGAGGCCGGAAACCCCAGCAATCATAAGGGTCGCCATATTCGGCTGGCCCATACTTGATAGCATCCAGAGGGTGGATGCACTCACTATCCCCGCCGTCTTCGTAGCAGGGGCTACCGCCTGAGCCAACCTGATAGACGCAGAAGTTGCAGAGCCCACTATACTCATTAGGAGCGTGGGCTAGGGCAACGTAGGGTTCGCGTTGAGTTGCCTTCACTGGTTCCCCCCTATCTCAACACCGGCGCTTCTGGCTCGCCGTCACCATCTGGGATACCCGCCACCAGGCTAGGCAGTGACGGGAATCTGTGTTTGAATGCAAGGCTACAGGGCTATGAAAAGCACTTCGTCGGCGCGTGATAGGCTCTCCGCACCAGGCACAAGGCCGAGTCTCAGTCTTGGACTTGAAATAGCAGGTTCGGCAGTAGTGGCTTTTCAATCTCTTGACTTGGTGACGTTCGATTTCCCTGGTCTTGCCGCAACCAGGGCAGACAACGCTCACCCAACATTCGGCGTGGCGGCAGGCGGGGCAGAGTTTAGCTGCCCTGGTTTTGACGCCTCCACAGTTGGGGCAAATTGTGGAAGTCTTTGGAGCATGGCGCAGAGATGAGATACCATTCTTCTTGGCGATTTGCCGGACACGTTCACGGGTGACCTTGAACTGCCGACCTATCTCAGAGGCCATCAAACCCTGATGCACCAAGTCCATGATGGCCATATCACGCTCTTGATAATTCCGAGAGGAACGAGCAGGGCGACTAAGGCGGGAAAGGGCACGAGAACAGGCTCGGCAGTAGTGGGTCTTCCTTTGCTTGGCGTGGCTACGGTACATATCCTTAGCCTTGCCACAATCAGGGCAGACAATACTAACCCAGTTTTTTGCATGCTGGCAGGAAGGACAAAGTTTAGCTGTTCCACTTTTAGGCCCGGAGCAGGATGGGCAGGTCACATCGGCCTTGATGCGCTCTAAGGATTTCATGTCAAAGCCGGCCTTTCTATTTCCCCATCGTCCTCGATGACCTGATGCACCACTCGCCAAGTCCGGTCTTTTCCCGCCTCATGGGTAAGCCATCCTTGACGCTCTAGCCAGGCCAGATGATAGGCCACAGTAGCTCGACCCTTGCCTATGAGGTTGGCCATGTCCATGATAGACGGCGGGTAGCCATGCTCTTGGGTATACTCCATAAGAGCTGCCAAGACCAACTGGCTTTGGGTGTGGTTGCTGATTCCTTTTCCCATCTCATATCCTAGTATAGCATGGTTGGCAATACGCATTTTGGCGTAGATTTTGGCCCATCATCCCCTCTTTACACTCTTTACACTGTAAAGACAACAGCAAAGAAATCCTTTACTTTACACCCCCGCACCTTTAGGTGCGGTGTAAAGAAGGCGCAAAGAGCTATTTGTAAAATCATCGGGCTGCTAGTCCCCACTTGCCAGATAGGTTCACCACAAGGCCCCGCTTTTGGAGCCGCGTCAGGGAAATAGAGATTGTGTTGGCGTTGCCTTCCAATAAGTCCACTATCTCTTTTACGCCAAGCAATCCATGATCCTTGAGGCAACCAAGGATGCGGTCAGATACTGAAAGCCCCCCGGCGAGTTCGGGCACGTTGCGTAGGTTATTGCGCTGGAAGAAAACCGAATCGCCCTCAAAGAGAATGTGAACGCCGATGGGTTTGAAGATCTTAGAGTTGTTGGCTTTCCGGTGAAACAGCCCCAGGTCAGCCTCAGACGCTCCTGGTTCTTGAGTCGCCTTGGCTTCCCAAGCCGAGCGAACATTATTGCGCCAGAAAGCCGAGCCATAAGGGGTCTTCCCCCGCCTAGAGTCCCCACTGTCGTTCTTGGGGACATGTCCGAGTAGGAGGTTGGTTGTTCTGAGGCTGCGAAGGTCGTTGCACATTTGGGATACGGGCTCCTGTTTCTCAATGTCGCCCCCACAGGCTTGGGCGACAGAATCGACAACAATGAAGCCTATGTCGTTGGTCCTTACGAATCGGCGGAGTTCAGCAATCCCCTCAGTAATGGGGCTGGACCGCCGCTGGTAGTAGACAGAGACAAAATGGTCTGGGTCATGGCCGAGTCCAGAGACGATGCGCCATAGTCGCCACTCATGCTCATCCTGGGATGTTTCATAATCTAAGTAGAGCACCTTGCCATAGATGGGGGTGGGTAGCTTAAGTCCTTCGGTTGGCAAGGCCACCATAACAGAGAACAGGCCAGCGATGTAGCTCTTGAATGACCCGCCATCGCCATAGATGAGGGCATTTTGGCCTTGGGGCAACAGGGGAAATAGGCGGTATTGCTCTTCTTCGGGGAGTGGCTTCTGAGGAGAGATTTCTACAATGGGTTCGCCTTGGCGTTCGGCCTGGTAAACATATTGGCAGATGGCCTCGATCCAGTCACGCCAGGGGGCCTCTAGGCGTTCTTCGAGTTCTTTGGCTAAGGTCTTGCGGGTGGAGGTGGAGGATATGTTAAAGCTGGCGCCATGAAGATATGGCTCAATGCCAGGCAAGTCGCAAGTGACTTGGATGTAGCAGTGCGTTTGGTGATGTTCTTTCCAGAGGTCTGTAACTTGGAAGGTGACATCGGGTTCTGTCCAGTGGAATATATATTCACCGTCCCCCTGAGTGACTTCAACGTCATTCATTGTGGGGTGCCTGGATCAGTCGAACGCCGCCTTTGGGTTTTGAGTTCTCTTTGCTGGGTTGCCGTGCTTCATCCTGTAGTTCCTTAGCTTTGCCCAACTTGGCCCGCCTTTCTGAACAATCTTTGACTACCCAACAATAGTCCTCAATGAAAACACTGCTCATCATGTTGGCTATGAGCATGGAAAGGTAAGCCTCGCCGCCACAGGCTTGGAGTAGGTCTTTGCCTTGTAGGGCCAAATCATGGGCCACGGTGATTTGATTGACGCCGTGCGTCTTGGCGACTCGGAGCATGGCGGAGAAGATAAACTGGTGGCGGTCACGGTAGAAGTCGGCGGGTTGCAACATGCGTTTGGCGACCTTCCAGGCATCAGGGTCGCCGCAGAGGACGGAGGCTAAGACTTGCTCCTCGGCCTCGAAGGAATGGGGCACAGGGCGGAGGTCGGTTATCTGTGCTTCCCAGTCAGGAGATTGGCGGTATGGCATTATCCCTCCTAAAAAAAACTAACCGCCCTGTGGCTGGAGCCTGGGAGTAGGAGTGGGGCGCTAGTAACCCCATTTCCCAAGACCCAGCCACGGAGCGGCTAATCCACTAGCCTTTGGCCTCCTACAGCCACCGCCATCATAACCTGGAGCGCCATGCTTGTCAAGAAGTCTTTGGTCGGGCAGGCAGGACTCGAACCTGCGGCCCCCTGCTAAAGAGTTTGCCTGTTAGAACCCCACGAACAGGCTGCTGCCATTTGCCCCAAGGGGCTTTCTCCGGCTGGTTAGCTAGACCAACCCTTGCTTGTCCGACGGTGCACTCGACGAACAAGCCCTGTTCAATAAGTATCAGGCAGCCTTCCGACATTTTGGTGCTGGCCCAGGGCCTCGCTTCCCCGGTGGTCGGCTGTTACCTTGAACCCTAGTCCAGTGCTACTCGGTGATTCGCCTTGCGGCGACAGTGCCTTTCGTCAAAGCTAGGGGGCCATTATGCCAGCACCTATTTGCCAAAGCCCCAGGCCATGAGGGGCGAGTGGCCTATGTTAAAACTTTACCCCTGGGAGAGAAGTTCGGGGGTGCCTTTGGGGCAAGAGCAACCCCTTCCCCAAACCCCTCTCCCAGGGGTAAACCGCTCTTGCTTAGGCCAGGCACGGCCCTCAGATTCACTATATACCACGTGTCAAGCCTCCATCCACATCCAGACCCGAATCTCGCGCCCATGATTACTTGGTATCTTGGACTTGGTGCGCCCTATGCGAATCTTGTTCTTTCTTACACTGGCGGCAATGGCGATGTCCATTATTGACGAGTAGGTTCTGTCCTTTTAGTGGATGGCCTCTCAGGCAATGGGTTTTTCGGGCATTAACTGCGCTTGGGGAAATGCCTCGCCGAAGATTTTCCTGGATAGTCACTGGTTCCATATGCGAGGGATTGATACAAGACCGATTCCGGCAAAGGTGGTCTATCGTCAAGCCTTCTGGAATGGGGCCGACCAAAAGTTCATAGGCGAAACGGTGAGCTTTAAGTTGACGGCCCTTGAAATAGAATTCACCATAGCCTCTCACGGTAGCACCCACCCAAAGCCAACATTCATCGACCGCTGCTGGTTTTTTCACCTTAGACCAGAATCTTCCTCCCAACTCTGGATAATTGCGCCTAGAATGCCCAAGGACAAAACGCCTAGTTCTCCCTTTGGCATCTGGCGTCTTGATTGGTTTGCCACAGCCGCACTCGCAAAGCATCATCTCATACTCCTAAAGAGAAGCCCCGCCTTGGCGGGCCGCTTCTGACTAAGGAAACAGCGCATTGGCCGAGGCGGGGCATGAAAAGAGCGGCCCCATGTTTGCGCCTACGTCTCCTTAGTCACCTTTAGTATAGCACGCCTGTCAAGTCTGCCTTCTGGATGCCCTTCTCTTTCAGGGCCAGGCCGAGGTCAAGCTGGGTCACCTTGCGCTCCTTCCCTGTTTTCCACGTTGAGGGGTGCGGGCTACCTGGGTTATCGGGTCCTCTGGCGGGATTATCTCACCTTGTGTGCAAAGTGGACAATCACGGCCTCGGAACTGGTGGCCCACATCGCAGCGAATCAAGGGCTCTCGTGCAGTGATGGGGTCGGTCGGGGCCTGGAGGACTATCATGCGCGAATCTCCTCTATAGGGGGTTCGTCAAAGGACAATTCATCGGGGTCGATCTCGCCCCGATTATCTACCAGGGCTTGCTCGATGCGCTCTCGCAGTTCCTTCTCTTCCCAGGGGCACCAGGCCCCAGATGGGGCTTTATGCGCCCACTTGGGGACGACCTTATCGCCGACCTTCCAGTTGGGGTAGAACTTCAACTCGCCGCCGTGGTCGGGGCAGACGGGCTTCCAGGCAGTGTCTTTGGGTTGATCAAGGGTCGCCCCTGCTTGAAGGGCGGCTTGGAGTAGGGGGCTGGTCGTAGCAGCGGTCGCTGAGCTAGTCTCTATAGGCTCAACGACGGGCGGGGCCACTAGCTCGCCCTCCTCGGTCACCTCCATCCCCATCTCCTCATGGGTGTAGACGCCAGCGATCAAGTGGGGACAGACGATTCGTGCCCCTTGGGAGACTGCTCTTGAAAAGAGCATGGCCCGAGGGTAGGTTTGCCAAGCACTATCCTGTTTCACTAGGCCCGCGCCCTTGGCATCGGCCATTGTGAACGTGCTGCTATAGGCTTTCTTGCCGTCCTCGTAGAAGTCAATGGAGCATCGCTCAGAGCTATGCTCCGTGACTTGATAGTGGTAATGCGAGTCACGCTTGACTAGGGCGGCGATAGCTTCGGCCCCCACTGTCACCCGGCCTTTGACGATGGCGATTTTCGTCATGGAATAGATGGGAGGCAGGCCGAGCTCTTGACCCGCCAGAATCTTGACGACCGCCTGAGCCTCGCTCTTGATGTCCGGGAACATTCCGGATTTGTAGAAAATGGCTCCTAGCCCCTCTAGCGACGGGACATCTTGACGGACTAATGCTTGTGTCATTTCTCCTCCTATCTCACGGCCTTAGCCATCGTGATGATGGCTCGATACCAAATACCATGCTCATTGTCTGGTGCTCCGTAGACCAAAGCGACCCTAGCCTCGAACTCAGCCAAGGTGCCCCTCCAGCAACCAGCCCAAACCTCATCCATTCCTGGCCCCCACTTAATCACGAGGTAGTCCCCTCTACTCCCACCAGGGCCAACTTGCAGGACATGATTAAGCCCAAGGTCGGCTTCCCCAAGGTCGGCTCCCCGAAGGTCGGCTTCCTCAAGGTTGGCATCCCGAAGGTTGGCATCCCGAAGGTTGGCTCCGAACAGGTTGGCTCCGGTAAGGTCGGCTCCGTACAGGTTGGCTCCGAACAGGTTGGCTCCGAACAGGTTGGCTCCGGTCAGGTTGGCTCCGGACAGGTCGGCATGCCAAAGGTCGGCTCCCCGAAGGTTGGCTTCCCCAAGGTTGGCTCTTATATTAGAGTTGCCTTGCCGCCAGGCATTCCAGTCAGGAATCGATGCTAGTAGTTTACTTTTATGTTCGTTGTTCATTTCTCCTCCTTAATCTCTGGGGCCTCTCCCCATTCAGGAGTGGCCCACCAGCGTTGCCAATAAGTGGATGTTCATGGCCCCTCTTGTTCGTAGCCCTCTATGAAGGCTCCGTCAAGGGCAAAGTTTACCGTGTCTTGGTATAGTTCGCCCATGTTCGTTGACCCTTGGAGGGCATACAGGTGGCGGGATAGAGTATCGGAACCTAGGATAACCCCTGGAATACCCTTGGGCTTTTTAATCTGCCTACCCTTACGATATTGGATGTAGAGTGTTATCCATGTCGCCATCATGCCCCTCCTTACTCTGGCTCATCGGGCCAGGTATCAAACTCTTGGGCCTGGGGGCTTTTTGCGACAAAACACCTGAAGCATGTTGCGGGTTCAGTAGTAAAGCGCAGGTTACCGTCAACCTCAGCACCATACCTACCGCAACGTGACATATAGAGAACCACCCAGGTTTGAGGAGGATGTTTCACCCGGTGCACCTTGCGGCCTGCGCCGAGATAGGCATATTTCATGGTTCGTTCCTTTCCACCAAGTCTAGGTCTATGCCCATATTCGCCATGCCCCAGGCAACGCCGTAGTCTTTATCCGAAAGAGACATTCGGCAAGCGTCCCAGGCATCATAGGCCAACTGGTGCAGGATACGGCGGATATTCAGTTCCAGTTCCTCTTGATTGATTAACCCCTCCGAGGCTAGCAGAATATAATCTGATATGGCCTCATTCATGGCTATCTCCGCCTCTTTGAGCGTGTCTTTAGTCCACATCGAGGGCCTCCTTATCGTATTCTCAGATGCCGGCCCTGGACAACCTCAGCCCCAGGCACCTGTTCACCAGTCTCCTTCCAGTGCTTGGTGATGGCCTTTTTATCCACCACCGGCGGCGGAGGTGGTGGGGTATACCAGAAGTCAGCGGGAATCGCGGCCTCGTCCGATACTATGCAGGTGGGCATGGAGTTGGCTTGGAGGGCCACCGTGAATAGACCAGCCTTGAGAAAGCTGAGGCCCGCAGCCTCCAGGTTGCTTTTGAGGTATTCCTTGAGACTGTCAACGCGCCGCCCTCGTGTGGCAGCTTGAGCCGCCATGCGCTGGGCCTCGGCCGTGAAAGCCTCAGCCTCGGCCTCCAGGATTCGCACAGCCTTAACGATGGTCTCGGCCTTCTCTTCGATGGCCCCCTGTAGTCCGGCCAGGGCTTCCAGCCATTCACCATCCTCCGCTTCCTCGGCCAGGGCCAAGATGCGGGCATAGGAGTCGGTTAATTCATAAAGGCGTATCACGATGTCCTCCTGTCTGCTTCTAAGCCCTGTTCGATGCCGTCCTGCTCTAACCTATCAAGGATGGCAAAGAAATCATCCTCTGTCTCGGAGGTTAGGGCAATAGGCATCCCGAAGGTTTTAGCCAGCGCAACCATGAGATTGTCGAAGGCTGCGACAACATAGGAGGACGAATCTGCCCCTTGCTGGTTTTCTATGTCGGCGTCGGTGACGCCAGGGGGTAGGTTAGACGGGTTGGTCAGTGGCATAGCGATTATTCTCCTTTCTCTGTCCATTTCGGCGGGGGCCATCGTTTGGCCCCGTGCTCCATATGCTCCAAGCTATGAGGCAGAATCCCGTCTTCTAACATGCGCCAGTATCCGGTCAGGACTTTGCAGGTCGCAAAGTGCTTCTGCTTGGCTTCCCATTCACGGATTCCCATACCGGCGGGGCGCTCTCCGAGCTTGCGGCCGCAGATGCAGTAGGAGGGGGGTTGCTTTCGTTTCACGATGGCCTTCACTGCTAATATCCGTGCGGCTTGTGTTCTGCCTCTAGGCCCTCATTGTAGGCGTTAGAGTCCAGGCGTTCCAGGATGGCCAGGACTTCCTGCTCGTGCCTGTCGAACCAACCACCCCAAAATATGTTCTTGATGGCCTCGAGGGCGGTTTCGACGTAAGGGTCGTCATCCCCCATTTGACCTTCGATGTCGGCATTGGTTACGCCTGGCGGCAGGCTTGATAGCCGCACCGCCTTGAATATCCTGATGATGTCGGGGGCAGGCACGCAGCCCTCGCCAAAGACCTCTATCGGTATGCTCGTAAGGGCCGGGCAGCCGCACTTACAATCCCCGCGGCCTGCTTTTATCAGGGCCGCTCGGTCGGCGGCGCTGTAGGTTATGTCCTTACAGTCGGGGCAGATGTAATAATGGGCCATGGTTAGACCTCCTCGGAGAGTGTGTAGTATGTGGCGCCGTGGTCATCTCTAGCCATCCAGACAATATAGCCATGGCCCAGTAGATGTTCAAAGGTCGCATACCTTACTCGTTCCCTATAGGGCAGTCCGGCAAAACGGAGAGTGACGACAGTATCACCACCCGATGAGTAGCGCCAGACTGATTCTGCAACCAACTGCCATCCTTCCCGCATCCGATCCACGACATGCTGTTGCGTTGGGGATAGCTTAGGCATCGCCCCTTCCTTTCCACAAGTTCTCTCCGTACCTAGAGCATCTTATGTCGATGTTCAGCGCCCAGGATGTCCTGGGATGCCGGGCTCCCCGCTTGTGGTGCCCGATGTGGCATAGGAACCGGCCCAGGGGTGAGAGCTTGTGGCCTGGTTGTTTCATGGCTATTCCTCCTCAAAGAAAAAGAAGCTATCAGGAGTAGTGAAGAAGTCAGAAGTCGAGCGATAATCGATCTTCTTAGCGTGTTGGCCGCAGACAAAGACGCATTTACCGCTAGGGATGTATCTACTGACGGCGGCATTGTTTTTGCAGCGAGCAACAACATCGCTCATGGCGTGAGTCCAAGGTTCATGCCGCTCTACCAACCACTGACATTTCATGGCTATTCCTCCTCGGCAGCAGTTAGGGCTGCTGCCAGTTTACAGGCCTCGCTGTGTCCCCGCCGCCCCGTCCCAAAACACTCTGGACAATACCCTGGTTCCCCTTGTTCGTCGAGGCCCATCCACTCAAGGGCTTTGAGCGCATCCCGCAACTGCTTCCAGGTCTGGAGACGGTGGCGCTCTTGCTGCCTTAGTTGTTCAACCGTTGCAGCATCCTTCGCTAACATCTCGTCATTCCAGGGGTCGTTACTAACGTCGGTGGGATTAGTTGCCATCCTCTTTCTCCTCCCAAGGCCCTATGGCTTCCAGGGCCTGCCTAATCTCTAGGGCCAGCTCTTGTCGTCGGTGGGCTTTCCGCCTGTTGACATTACGCTTGACCTCTTCGTAGGCGTCAAGCACCTCCTGATGCTCTGCCCAAAAGGTTCGCCGGATGTCTTCCAAACGGACGTCCCATTGGAGGTCATCGTCTTTGGGCATGGAGGCTAGTGCCTTGGCATATCTACTGCCCTTGTTGTGGATTTGCCTCTCCCATTTGGTCTGTAGGTCATCAGACTCGGCGGTATAAGGAAAGGGGGCAAACCGCCTTATGGCGTTCTTGGCCTCCATCCGGTAGCCCAGTTGATAAGCCATGCGGGGGTAGTGTTTGCTGGGGGTCGCCAGAATGTCAAGACTATCTTGGATTTGGTTGTATTCCTGTCGCAACTGCCGGAGGATGATCAGCCGTTCCTGTATGGCCTGCAAGTCGGCGGGCAGAACGGCTATGCGGGCCGCCTGCTGCTCTCGGCGGCGCTGATCCTCCGCCGCTTTAATTCGTTTAGATAGCTCGCTGTCCACAGCGTGGTAGGCGTCAACGGCCCTGCGCTCCTCTTCATTGGCGAGGAACGAATTGCCCAGAAATATCCAGCGGTCAGCTTCCCATACGGCTTGATATTCCTTGATTAGTTTAACGGCTCTGTTGGCTTGCTCATTCATTCTCTTGCTCCTCCTCCCGCCTTGCTTTCTCATAGCGCAGTGCCTCAAGCCAGGCTTTCGCGAAATCATCCGGTAGCTCAGCCGCCTCAGCAAAGGCAAGCTCTTTCTCCAGATGAGCCCATGACCACCGTTTCAAGTTTGCCATCATCTTACTCCTTTCTTAGCTTTTCCCATCCCCGCCCTCTGTCACTAGGGCGGAGTGGAGAGGTTAGGCTATCAATTCGATTGATGTGAACGCTCTAATGTCAGCCTTGCGTCCATGTAGCAATCGAACCCAGATATACTCGTTTACAGAGACTACTACTGCCTTTTTCCCCGCCCAATAGTCGGGTCTTCCGGTTCGATATGTGCTGTCACCGACAGCGTGTGAGTCTATCCTTACTCTATCGCCAGATTGAAACATCCTCTTTCCTTCCTTTCCTGGGGCCTACTGGCCCTCTTTGCGGGGCTTGTCCCAGTAGGGGCTCCGACATGGTGGGTTAGGACACCGGATGGGTCGCCCGTCCTTGTAGGGTGTCCAGACCCACCCACATCTTAGGCAGGTATGCTGTGGTAGTTGTTGGGTCATTCAGTTCTCCTAAGCCTCCTCGCATGCCTTCCGAGCAGCGGCTATGGCCTCCTCACGTGCCCTCCAAGCGGCGTCCTCGGCTTCCTTGTATGCCTTTCGAGCGGCGTCCTCGGCTTCCTTGTATGTCTTTCGGGCGGCAGCCTCAGCCTCCTCGTATGCCTTCTGGGCGGCATCTATGGTCATTCTTCCTCCTCCTAAAATAGAGTGTTGTTGGGCCATTTAGTTCTCCTAAGCCTCATCAGCGCCAGTGTCTCCAGCGGACGCCCCGAAGGGCGTTTCGGCTAGCTCCCGCCTTATTGCTCCTGCGCCTCTTTGAGCTCGTTCTGCACTTTTGCGATCTGGGCCTTCCATGTGACGATCCCGCCTTGGTCGCCGTTCCGCCGCGCTTCTGCCAACCAATCCTCAGCTCGACGCACCTTGGCCTGCAACTCCTCTATTACTCCTTGCTGGTTTATGTGATTCTCCTTTCGTCTAACCCTACCCATCCCCGCCCTCTGTCACTAGGGCGGAGTGGAGAGGTTAGTAGCCCCGCTTCTTGGTCTCCTTGAACTTCTTTTCCACTGCTTGCCTGTCTACCTCTGGATGGGCGTCGCAGTAGGAGTCCACTATCTTTTTGACGATCTTCCAATCTATTGCCATCATGTCCTCCTGGGCCGGGGCCTTGTCGCCCCTGTGCCTTATCCCTCTTCTTCCAGCAAAAGGATACCATGCATGGATACCATTCGTCAATACCCCAGGGGGTATAGGTTTACCCTACTCTTTAGCATGGGTATATACCCTACCATTTGAGGCCACTTGACAGCCCATGATACAATGGATGCAAATGAGGCTATGTTCAGAATGTGGTGAGCCTCCCGATTGGCGGGGCTGGCATATTCACCATGTAATCAATCGGGGCATGGGAGGAGACCCTGCCAAGAAGAGGGCGGAGACAATCAGGATTTGTGCTCGTTGCCACGCTCGGCACCACAATATCAAAGAGGTAAATTCTAAGCCCGACTGGTCAAAGAGGAGATGAGTTGGACATAGGCGCAGTCATCGATGGGTCTAGTATCGCTATCACTGGCGGAACGGGAACGTTAGGCCAGGCGATAGTGAGGGAACTGACTCGCTACTATCACCCCTCCAAGATTGTCATTATCTCCCGGTCCGAATCCCGCCAGGCATCTATGAAACAGAACTATCCCGAAGATGGCGGCCCCATGCGCTACCGGATCGGTGATGTTCGAGATTTACGTCGCATGAACGAAGCCTTGGCCGACTGCAAACTAGTGATTCATGCTGCGGCCCTCAAACGGGTTGAAACCTGCGAAGCCGAGCCCGAAGAAGCCCTAATGACCAACGTCATCGGGACGCTGAACGTCATCAAGGCAGCTCGCAATGCTGGGGCCGAGAGATTCATGTTTGTTTCCTCCGATAAGGCCACGGCCCCGATCATGACCTACGGTGCAACGAAATACATGGCCGAGCGGTTGACCGTCGGCATGAATGCTCACCGGCAAGGCACTTCACTCAAACTGTCCTGCGTCCGCTACGGCAACGTCCTGGGTTCAACGGGGAGCGTCATTCACCAATTCCGTTCTGGTGATGATGGACCGATACCGATAACGGACAAACGCATGACCCGCTTCTGGTGGACTCCTAGAGATGCGGCGCGTTTCGTTCTTTCCTCTCTTTCAATCATGCGGGGCGGCGAGATATTCATCCCCAAGATTCCCGCTATGCACATTACGGACATGGCCGAGGCTATCGCCCCTGATCGCCCCCAAGAGATCATTGGCCTACGGGGGCCGGAGAAAATCCATGAGTCCATGATCTCCCCTGACGAATCCCGCTGGGCGCTAGAACTCAGAGACCGCTATGTCCTGATGCCCGCCCTCTCGTTCTGGCCTGGGGCCTCTTGGCCCGAAGCCATGCCTTTACCTGAGAACTGGGCCTACACCTCGGCCTGGGCCGCGCAGAGAGACCCACTGACCAAGGAACGACTCTTAGAGATGCTGGAGGACGTATGAACCCCTGGCTATGGTTTGTTGCTATCCTCGCAGCAGGAAGTGAACATCATCCTGGGATTTCTGGCCCAATTAGCACTATGCCTCCTACTCCGCTAAATATCGCTATCCTGGCACTTATTGTCAGCCTTGTATTTGCCCCCCTATTCGTCGCAATCTTCCTGTGGAAGGGGCAAGTCAAACTTATTCTTTGGGGATCGTTTTTGACCGCTGGTGATGTGTGGCTGTTACTGCAAATAACTGGCGGTTGGCAAGGACTCTGGCGTTGGTGGAGCATTCTATGAATCCCTGGCTTACTGAAGGCGACGCCTGGTTCCGTCGTAATCAGAAGGCGCTTGAGACGGCAGCGGAGCGGGACTGGGCGCTGAGATTGATAGAGCGCAATGGGTTGCAACCGCAGCGAGTCCTGGAGGGTGGTTGCGCTAATGGCTGGCGCTTGGCGGAATTGCATAAACGCTATGGCTGTTTTGGGCAGGGTATAGACGTTTCGGCTGCGGCTATTGAAGCTGCGCCACATCACCCCGATCTAATCTTTTATCAAGAGGCTATTCATGAAATGGGTTACTTTGATTTTGATTTGGTTATTTGTTATTTCGTCCTGCACTGGGTAGACCGTGATCGCTTAGTGGCGTCTCTATCTGCCCTGGATCGTGCTGGCAAAGACGGTGGCTACCTTCTCATCGGCGACTTCCTACCCGACACCCCGACCAAAGTTCCCTATCATCACCGTGAAGGGCTCTGGACATGGAAGGCCGATTACGCCGGAATCTTCCTGGCGACTGGAAACTATCGTCTCATAGATAAGATCATCTTTGACCATGATACAGGCGAAGAGGGGGATATGAGTATTCCAGTTGACAGAAGGGCGGTTGTGTCGCTGCTGAGGAAAGAGGGCTGCTACCAAGAGGCGGTTAGGCCGTGAGAATCGCCGTCATCGGGGTGGGTTCTATAGGTCTTCGACATCTAAGAAACCTCAAGACTCTTGGCTATGCCCATGTCCGGGGATGGGACATAGACCCCGCAAAGGGCGATCCGATAGACTGGGCCTGGAAGCCGGATGTGGTCTTGGTATGCACGCCGCCAGCTAGTCATACGGGGTTAGTCTGGCAAATACCTAGCGGAACGAAGGGCATATTTGTCGAAAAGCCTCTTTCCGACCAGTTGGGGGAGGATGAGGAAACCATAATACGCTCTGTGGCAAATCTAGGCATCATAACTATGGTAGCAGCCAACTGGCGCTTCCGGTCGGGGATGCAGGACTTGCTTTTCCGCCCTGGGCCGCTTCATATAACAGCGACTATCCCCATTCCGCAGGAACGGCGCACCAATCTAACGTGGGATGTGACCATTCATTGGATTGATTTAGAGACCTGGGCTACCCGTGAGGGCTTTGAACACCAGGACTTCCAGGCCATATCGACCTACGCCGAGCCCTATAGTGTCAAGATACGCTGCGGGGATAAGGCCCGAGAATGGCGCAAGGGCAATAACGCTATGTATCTCGGAGAGATGCGTCACTTCATGCACTGTATCAAGACGGGTAAACCGACGGGCAATGATTTGGGGCAGGCGGCGGAGACGCTGAAACTGGCGCTGGGGGTGAAGGATGGATAATAAAATTGATCCGATGCGCGTCTTCATTGACTCCGAACCAGAGTATGGCCGCTACAAGATATATGTCTACCGGCGCTCTGGTGAAATGCTGTGGCTTCTGGATTGTGTTGGAGACAAGATGTGGCAGAAGCTGCCACATCCTAATGAATCTGTAGACTCCGAGGATAAAGAACAGCCATCCTTCTGGCTGCCTTGGGATTGTATGCAGGCCCTCTTTGATGCTATTACTGCGAAGGGTTTTAAGCCCAAAACGTTGGAGGGGGAATTGGCGGCAACACAACGCCATCTCGCTGATGCCCTACAGGTAAGGGATAGAATATTAGGACTTTGGGAGTTGCGACCGGCTACGCAAATTGTGGAGGACAAAGATGATTAGAACCGTCGCCATCATCCAGGCGCGAGTCAGTTCCCTTCGGCTCCCTGGTAAAGTGTTTGCGGACATACACGGTAAGCCCATGCTGCAACGTGTCTATGAGCGGGTCAAGAAGGCCAATCTCCTGGACGACGTGGTGATCGCCACGTCCTTCGCTGAAGAGGACTATCAGATAGTTCAGTGGGGACAGAACAATGGGGTTCCGGTTTATCGCGGCGGAACGACCTTGGAGCAATGGTGCTTGGCGAAAGGCATTGAGCCACCACCCGGGGCAGATAAACGCAACGATGTCCTGGGGCGCTATTGGGACGTGGCCCAGAACGTCAAAGCGGACGTTATCGTTCGGATAACGGCGGACTGCCCGATGCACGATGCGGCGGTAATTGATGCATGTGTTAAGGCTTTTGGGGTCACTGATTATCTTTGCAACACTGAGCCCATTCCAACATTTCCCGATGGCCTTGACGTTGAGGTCTTTTCGATTTCCGCTCTCATGGAAGCCAATAGCGATGCCCACTTAGCCACCGATAGAGAGCATGTTACCCCTTGGATGCGACGTCGCACTACGGGGGCATTGAATGTCTCCCATGATATAGACTTGGGGCATTACCGCTGGACGGTAGACGAACCCGCTGACCTAGAGTTTGTGCGGGCGGTCTACCACGAGTTGGGCGGGGACTTCGGCATGGAGGACGTGCTGGCGCTGCTGGAACGTAAGCCAGAACTGGCGCAGATCAACGCCCATATCGGGCGAAATGAAGGATATAAGAAGTCGTTGGAGGAGGAGCGGAAAAAATGAACGACGTTTCGCGCACTTGCCCTGTTTGTCTAGAGGGCCATCCCCCTGAGTTGAATTGTCAAGAGAATGCCTTCGTTTTGCATCATGTCGGTCGGGCCATTGCCTCTGTCGAGGCCGAACAACAACAGGTTGCCAACGTGGAGCCCCCAGAGTCTTCGATGGGTTGCCAACACGTATGGATAACGGGCGAAGTTACTGCGTTAGGACTACAGACCTACTGCGAGTACTGCGGAACGTTGAGCCCAAAAGCGAAGGCATCTCTCGCAGAGGGTATTGAATCGGGGCGATTGAGGTGGATTCCTAGTGAGGAGAAAGATTGGAGGAGGAACGAAAGTGAAACTGTCACACCTACTAGAGCAAGCAACTGACAAACTGCCATATAATTCATCTCACAGAGAGAGGGTTGTCCGCCTTACACAGAATCTGCAATATACGGAGTATATCGAATCATTTCAGGAGCGTCAGGAATGGCTCGCTAAATTCAGGGATAGGGGATACCTGTGGGCCGTTAGTGAGCGGTTCGTGCAGGTATTTCGGTATGCCGCATCTGTGCGGTCTACAATGCCACGTTCAAGTCCCTTTTATCCTGTTCGGACGCGAGAGGGCAACGTGTCGTATATTGGCGATATACCCGACTTTGCCCTAGACAATATCGAGAAGGCCATTCAGGATGGATTAAGGATTATAACCATTCACAGCACTAAACCGTTGCCCGTCGAGGTCTTCAAGGTGACTGATCCAGTCCTTGTAGGTTGGGCGGCTACCCCCAATATATATCTGGATTACTATCATCAGGACTATCGTGGTGGTGCAGGCTACAAACACTGTTTTAACCATGCTGACAGTCACTGGCCTGCGCCACATCGTTATGGTTTTGTAATAGCCATTTGGGATGATAATGGTAACCCGACGGAGTTAAGCTGATGCGCCGCATAGGGATTATGGGAGACTAGACCATGCAAGAAACTCACCTTAATCCGCTCCCAATAGCGGCGACCTTTAGCAAAGACCCATCTTTCTGGGGGGTGGACTTCGAGCCTCAATACATAGTCCATGGGGATGGCTCCCATGTTCTTGGGTCCGACGGGAGAATATATCTGGACTGGGTATCTGCCCTGGGGTCTAATCTCCTAGGCTACAACTATCAGGAGTTTGTCCTGCGAGTCCAGCGACAAGTGGGACTAGGGGCGGGCTTCTCGCTTCCTCACTGGCTGGAGCAGCAGGTGGCCGAGAAGATTGTGACTCTTCTGGGAACGCATGTCTCTGGCTGGAATCCCGAAGGCTTAGGGCTGCGCTTCGGCAAAACGGGAACGGACGCCACTACGATGGCCGTGAGGTTGGCCCGGGCTGTGACGGGAAGAGAGCGAATTTTATCCTCTGGCTATCATGGCTGGGGGTCGTGGTCTATTAGCAAAACCCCACCGGCCTGGGGAGTTCTCGAAGAGGGCGTGTTTGATTTCCCCTTCAACGACCTCGATAAGTTGGCTTTCTGCCTAGACGCCTACTCTCCTGTCGCAGCGGTCATCCTGGAACAGCCCATGCAGAACCCGAACCCTGGCTATTATGCCGGCCTCCGTAAACTCTGCGATGAGCATGGAGCATTGCTGATCCTGGATGAAGTGGTGACAGGATTTCGGTATGCTCTTGGGGGTGCCGCTGAGGTTTACGGGGTAGAGCCAGACATCGCCTGCTATGGGAAGTCCCTGGGCAACGGCATGGCGATTTCTTGTATAGTTGGTCGAAGGGAATATTTCGACTGGTTCAGCCGCAACGATCCGGTGTTCGTGTCCTCGACCCATTTCGGCAATGCCGTAGACTTGGCGGCGGCAGATGCTGTCCTGGACATTTGGGGCGAAGCACAAGTGGCCCATCTGTGGCGTATTGGCCTTGACCTAATGGACGGCCTGAAGGTAGCGGGATATGACGTGATAGGTCATGGGCCGCGGTCACTGATTCAGCACAAGACTCCCTATGAGCGGGCCTTCTTCATAACGGGGATGCGGGATAGAGGCTTCCTGATGAACCGCCCTAACATCCCGAATCTGGCCCATTCCTCTTGGGATGTTATGAAAACTATAGCAACCGCCTTGGAGGTTAAGGCCGAAATGCTTAACTGCGGCCCCGAAGAACTAGAGGCCAAAATGAAGGACAAGCTGCCGCGAGTCCTGTTCGAGGGACGCTAATGTGCTGCCAACCCGTCCACCAATACGACTACAATAAGCTGGCCTACGCTTTGAGAAGCGTATCTCTTCCGGCGCTCCTGGAGGTGCTGCCAGTGATCTGTGACACGCTCAAAGAGCAGAACCAGAGCTTTGATTCGGGGTTATTCCAGGAGTGGGCATTGGAGGGGAAATGACTAGCCGTGCTGAATTGGAACAACAATTAGCCTTCGCCGAGAAGATGTTTATCTCGGCCAGCATACATAACGAGGCTTATTGGGCGCTACTGGCTGAAGAATTAAAGTGGCAACTCAGGAAACTAGATGCCTAGAATCACGTTCCAAGTATCCTATGACTTCTTCCTCGGTTTGCTACGGCTCCCCCAAGGCACTAGGATTATCGACGTTCAGCGCGGCGTTATACCAGGGCAATTCACCGTGGAGGCAGAAGCTCCCAATGCCGAAGGAAAGGTAGAGCCGCTATATGATATTGTCACTATGCAGCAGCCATTCTTCAAAGAGTGGATGAAGAAATGAGCATCTGGAATCAGCCTGGAGCTGTCGCCTACACTTCTCGAGACCGTATTGCCAAGCAGTTGGAGATAGAGGCTATCGCCAAATACGTCAAGGACGGGATGACCGTTCTGGACGTGGGCTGCGGGGACGGGGAGACGTTGCTGGCATTAGCGCACCGTTGCGTCATTAGCGGTTTTGGTATTGATTCTAGCAAGGCGATGCTTTCTTCGGCTTGGCAAAACAAAGGGCCGATGGGCAAGTCGCTAGTAACCTTTGTTGAGGGCGATATTTGCCGAACGGCTTTACAGGACTTCCTCGGGACTTTCGATCTCATCTACTCTGAACGTTGCCTAATCAACCTCCCCGACTGGGAGACGCAGAAGAAGGCCATCGGCAACATCGCCAAGGCGCTGAAGCCAGGGGGCCTTTATGTAATGCTAGAGAACTCCTGGGAAGGGTTGCAGTTTATCAACGACCTGCGGGAGAAGGTGGGGCTATCGAGGATAGAGCCGCCGGGCCATAACCGGTATCTGCGTGACCTGGAAGTGATAAACTTCGCTTTCGGCAATGGTTGCGATTTAGAGCCTTACGGGATTGACGACTATTCTAGCACCTACTACTTCCTATCCCGTGTCGTCAACGCTGCCTTGACTCCGCATGGGCAAGAGCCAGACTACGATAGTCCGATAAACAAGCTGGCCCTGAGCCTGCCTGCTATTCCTGGACTACGAGGACAAGGTCAAATATGGGTGTGGCGAAAAAGCTAACAGAGGAGCAGTGCCTAGAAATAGGCGGACATTGTTGGGAGCCTGATGATGCGGTGCTGACAAGTATGCCGCCTATCTATGGTCGTCATTGTAAGCACTGCGGCAAGCACCAATTATCGACCCTAGAGCCTCAATGGAGGGATGCCCCATGAGAATCGGCAAATATGAGCTAGGCCCGCCTGTCTTCATAGTCGCCGAACTATCAGGTAATGCAGGCAAGGACTTCGACAAGGCCCTGCGCCTAGTTTATGCCGCTCATGAGGCTGGCGTGTCAGCAGTCAAAACTCAATGCTTCACTCCTGATAGTATAACACTTGACAGCGACCGCTCTGAGTTTCGCCTAACTTGGCAGGGACAAGAGCGAACCCTTTACGACCTCTATTCCGAAACAGCCATGCCGATGGAGTGGCACCCAAAACTTATGCTTGCCGCTATGTCTCTCGGCATGGAATACTTCGCCTCTGTATTCTCACCCCAGGACGCCGACTATATGGAATCCCTTGGAGTCTGCGCCTATAAGATAGCGTCATTCGAGCTTAATGATCTGCCCTTGATACGGCATGTAGCAAGGAAGGGCAAGCCTATGATTCTGAGCACGGGGATGGCGTCGGCGCTAGAGATCAAGTTGGCTGCAAAAGCGACAGCCCCAAATAGGATATTCCTCAAATGCACCTCAGCCTATCCTGCGCCGCTAGAGTCTGCTAATCTGAGAACCCTTACCGATAGTTTTAGTGGCCTATCTGACCACACCCTTTCTATCATCCCCCCCATCGTTGCCGTCTCCCTTGGTGCCGTCCTCATAGAGAAGCACCTTTGCCTATCCCGCGCCGACGGTGGCCCCGATTCCTCATTTTCTTTAGAACCCGATGAGTTTGCTGCGATGGTGCAGGCGGTTAGGGATACTGAAAAGGCCCTGGGCAAAGTCCATTATGGCCCAACCGAAGCCGAGAAGCCGATGCTCAGATTCAGAAGGTCTTTGTTCGCTGTCCAGGACATAGCAGAGGGCGAAGAGATAACCCATAACAACGTCCGCTCTATCCGCCCTGGGGACGGCTTGCCGCCTGACTCAGAGGTCTGGGGCAAGAGGGCAAAGCGGAGAATCGGGAAGGGTACGCCGCTTCAGTGGAATCTACTTGACAGTATGCTATAATGGGCACAAATGAATAAGACTGATACTCGGCCTGAATTGTCGCTCGTCCCTTCTGCACCACTTGCGGCACTTATAAAAAGCCGTCAAAAACTAGAGACAGAGCATGTCGCCGAGGCGCTTCGGGAGTGCAAGGGCATGGTGGCAAGCGCGGCCCGCCATTTAAGAGTGGATAGGTCAACAGTCAACCGCTATATCAAAGAGTCGGCCTATCTGCGCCAGATCGTCAAAGATGAGCGGGAATTAGTCACCGATATAACCGAACTAAAACTGTTCGATGCCATAGCCAGCGGTGAAGCCTGGGCGATTTGCTTCTACCTCAAGACCCAGGGCAAGGACAGGGGCTACGTGGAGCGCCACGAATTAACGGGAAGAGACGGCGAGAACATCGGCGTCACATTCACCTTCGATCGGCCCAATGACAACGATTAAGGGTGTCAAATACACCCGCCCCCATCTCTATCCGAAACAGGAGCAGGCCATCTTTGATCCTGCCCGATATTCCCTGATCGAAGCCAGCACAAAGAGCGGCAAGACGGTCGGCTGCCTAGCGTGGTTGGTTGAGAAGTCCATGAGGGGCAAGGCGGGACAAAACTTCTGGTGGGTGTCTCCAGTCTATCCCCAGGCCAAAATCGCCTTCCGCCGAATGAAACGGGGCCTACATCATCTTCTCTACACCCCGAATGAATCAGAATTGACCATAACGCTTCTCAACGGGGCGGTTATTCATTTCAAGTCGGGCGAGAAGCCGGACAATCTCTATGGAGAGGATGTTTATGCCGCCGTGATTGATGAGGCGTCCCGAATCCGAGAGGAGTCCTGGCACGCCGTCCGGTCTACCATCACGGCCACCAAAGGGCCGGTGAGACTTATTGGCAACGTCAAAGGAAGAAAAAACTTCTTCTACAAAATGGCGCGCCGTGCTGAAGCTGGCGAGCCTGACATGGCCTATCATAAGATAACGGCCATGGACGCTATCGAAGCGGGAGTTCTGGACAAAGACGAAATTGAGGATGCCCGAAGGCAACTGCCCGATAATGTCTTCAAGGAACTTTACCTGGCTGAGGCCAGCGACGATGAGGGCAACCCATTCGGGATAACCGCTATCCGGCAATGTATAGCCCCTATGTCTGAATCTGAGCCAATGGTGTGGGGCTGGGACTTGGCTAAATCGGTGGACTGGACAGTGGGGATAGCCTTGGATCGAGAAGGGAATGTCTGCGACCTCCACCGCTTCCAGGCCCCTTGGCATCCGACTATGCTGAGGATACGATCTACAGTCCAGGGGCTTCCCGCCTTAATAGACGCTACTGGGGTTGGCGATCCCATCCTTGAGGAACTACAAAGAGACGGCGGCAACTATGAGGGCTACAAGTTTTCAGCCCCATCCAAGCAGCAGCTTATGGAAGGCTTGGCGGTGGCGATTCAACAACGGACAGTCCGGTTTCCTGAAGGGCCGATAATGTCTGAGTTGGAATCCTTTGAGTATGTTTATTCCCGCCAGGGTGTTCACTACTCGGCCCCTGAAGGGATGCACGATGATTGTGTCTGCGCCTTAGCGTTGGCCGTGATGCACTTTAACCGAGCCCCAGCCCTTCCCTTTGGCTGGCTCAATTTGGAGGTGGCCCATGTTTGACTTTATCAAAGCGACAGTAAACCGTATCCGAGGCCGGGGCCAGGACGCCTTTGGGCTCATCTCGAACTGGCTGGCTAATGCCCTCTGGCTGATGGACACCAAGTTTTTGGCATTGGCGAAACAAGCCTATGCTCACAACTCAATCGTCTACGCCTGTCTTCGGTTGCTCTCTCAGTCTGTGCCTGAACCGCCACTGAGGGGCTATATCCAGAAGGGCGATGAGAAGACCGTCCTTCCTCCAGAGCATGAGCTATCGAAATTGATTCACGCCCCCAACCCGATGATGACCGAATACGAGTTCTGGGAGTTGACGACTATCCATATCGGCATAACGGGGAGATCGGTATGGTGGAAGGAACGCGATAATGCGGGGCGGATTCTTAATCTCTGGCCTCTGCGCCCTGATCGGGTGGGGCCTATCTATGTGGGTGCTGATTCTGAGGATAAAGTCATTTCGGGCTACTCTTACCAGGAGCCGTCATCGGGGGCCTTCTTCCAGATTCCCCGGCGGGATGCCTTGGCCTTCAATCTACCCGATCCAGCGGGGGAATCGGGGGGCATTGTTGAGGGCTTGGGTCCAGCCCAAGTCATTGCGCCAGAGATTTCGGCGGACAATGAGGCGACCAACTTCGTGGGGGCTTTGCTGGCGAATTACGCGGCGCCGACTGTCCTCTTGAAGACCAAGGCGAGCATCCGTGACCAGGCCAGCGCCGATCTTATCAAGGGCAAGTTTCGGACTGAATTTGGCGGGGCTAGACGAGGAACCCCTGCACTCCTTGATGGCGACACCACCGTTGAGGTCCTCGGCTTTAATCTTCAGCAGTTGGAGTTCCCCGGCGTTCGCACCAACACCGAGTCCCGTATCTGCGCCGCCTTTGGAGTTCCGGCTCTTTTGGTCGGCGTCAACGCTGGGATTCAAGGGGCTAGAGGCTTAGGCGGTGGCGGAGTGGCGGCCCAACTGAGGCAGTATTTCGCTGAGACTACCCTAGCAAACTACTGGCGCCGGTTCTCCGACCAGTTCACCAATGACGTGGCAGTAGAATACGGCGATAATATCGTCTGCGAGTTTGACACCTCCAACGTCATTGCCTTAGCTGGGAGAAGGCAGGAAGCCCTAGCTCCCATTGAGGCGGGCTTCACTAAGGGGGCTGTGACTCGGAACGAATATCGGCAAGCCCTGGGGCTGCTGCCTATGGAGGGTGGGGACGTTTACCTTATTCCGTCTTCAATGGTGGAGATGCCGGCTGAAGCCGAAGCGGCGGCGGTTCGAGCGGCGATGCGTTTTTTAGTATCCGAGGGGGAGCCCAGGCAAGTGTAAAGGACGTTGAGGCCCGCAAAGCCGTAGACCCCCGCTTCACTGCCGAGCAGCGTCTACAGAACGCCCTAGAGGAAGCCTTTGGCAAACTCCAGGCTGACATAGCACTGAGAATCTATCACGGCCAGCCAGTAGATTATAATGAACTTACCGACGCCTTTCGAGGCGTTCTAGAGGCCGAACTGGTGGAGATAGCCACCGAGGAAGGGATAAGGCTAGGAAATACCATTGGCTTCGATCCAGCAGCGATCAATGCTCAGGCGGTGGATTGGGCTCGGGCCTACAGTTTCGAGCTAGTCAAGGAACTCACCGAGACAAGCCGAGAGGTTATCAGCCGGAGCATAGCGTCCTTCTTCTCGACCCCAGGCATGACTAGGGGTGATTTGGTCAAGCTCCTAGACCCTGCCTTCGGTAAAGTCAGGGCCGAGATGATAGCGGTCACGGAGACGACCAGGGCTTTCAGTCAGGCACAGAATGCCTACCAGGGGCACTTATCAGAGCAGGGCATTGAAATGGAGCGGGTGTGGCGAACTGCTTCAGATGAATTGGTCTGTCCTGTCTGTGCACCCCTGAATGGCCTACCCGAAGAGGATTGGAAGGGCACTTATCCCGATGGGCCGCCAAGACACCCTCGTTGCCGGTGCTCGACGACGCTCAGGATACCCGTTAATGCGTAGAGCTTTTCTTGCCTGGTGGCGTTCCTACTGTATCTATGCCCTGGAGGTGAAGCCATGGCTTTTCTAAGGCTCTGGTGTAAAGTCTTTTCCGTTGTGCAGCGTAGGGAGGGAGTGATCATTGGCTTTGCCGAGGCTTTCCGTATCACGCGCTTAATTCTAAGGATGAGTAAGTGACCTACTCTATCCGCATCGAAGGCATAGATAGAGTCCAGAAGCTCTTGGGCCAGGACTTCGGCTCGGTTATCAGGACGGCTACCTTTGGCATTGCCGCGGAGATAGAGAACGCGGTTGCGCCCTATCCGCCGGCCACTAGCGCAAACAGCCCGTCCACAGGGCGGTGGTATGAGCGGAGCTACGGCCCGAGGTGGACTCGGAAACGTGGCGGGGGGGGGGGAAGGCGCACCTCCCAGATGATGAACCGGCAGTGGTATAAGGAGTATCGGGGCAACGGAGCCGTGTTAGGCAACCGAGCCACTTATTCAGGGTATCTTCATTCGGCCAAAAGACAAGTAAGATGGGCGGGACCGAGAGGCTGGGTAACAGACCGACAAGGGATAGAACGGGCTATACGGTCAGGGGCGGTGACCAGGATTATGCTCCAGGCGATTATGGCGAAACTAAGGAGACGGTAAAACGGAACTCTGGCGCTGCGGCAACTGTGGCCGGATACTGGCCGAGGTGGAAGCCATCGGCTATATTCGGGTGAAGTGTGGGTGCAACTCCTGGAACGTCTACAACGTCCAGCAGCGCC
>ERZ1292629.438-Hain-H43-01um-R1-438-length-45000-cov-8_pt1 | contig 45000 bp, 46 predicted proteins | sample MGYA00564399_ERZ1292629 | MGnify/ENA primary metagenome ERZ1292629 (study PRJEB36523, sample SAMEA6512636) | groundwater metagenome | collected 2019-01-08 | study: AquaDiva: Metagenomics assemblies of 32 groundwater samples
CAGTCCTTTCATAAATTTTGGGTTATTAAGGAAATAAGATTCATATTTCTAATCGGCTAACTCAGTTTAGCAACCATCACAGATTTCTTACCCTTAAAAAGTAGCCACAACGCGCCCGTTAAAATTACAAATTCGGACCAAAAATCGCACTGAAACCACCATTGACTAAGCAGTTCTATTTTAGTAAATCTTGAATAGTACCCTCCCGTCGGGTCCATACCAGAGATTAAAAATGAGAAATGTCCAAGCATTAAAAACGCCGTAAATATTATTGCGCCGATTAGTATGAGCTTATAGCTTCTTGATGTTTGCGGGGTTGATTTTGTCAAAAAAAGGACTCCAAACAGCAAAGCCAAAACTGTCGTATCTGTAAAATGAACATTAAGAAAGTCCCATAAAAGCTGTGGCCAAACATGGATATTGCCGGTTCCGAGGGGAAGCTCAAAACTTCGCATTCCAAAAACAGAATATCCGTCTTTGTACGGCATCCAAATCTCCTGAACAAAAATCATTATCAGTATAATCAGAAAGAGAAAACCTCCCGCTAAAATCCATTTCCAATTTGTATCTCTTTTCAGATTTAAGCTTGGCTTGAATATCTCATATGCCAAGCCGATAAGAATAACAAGAAAACCAATCCACGGAGGACCAAAAACTACCCCCGGAGCATTTCCCACATTTATTTTTGTCCAGGTGGGCATCCAAAACAACAAAGACAAAACTATCGTGAAGAAGATAGACGCAAAGACGCGATTTGAAGTATTGCTCATATTTTTAATTATACCACTTTTATCGCCGAATTTTTTGAATAAATTTTTGACTTCAATCATAACTATCTGCGGGACATGGACTCGAACCATGATACCATCCTCCAGAGGGATGTGTCCTACCATTAGACGATCCCGCAATAACTCTTTAAATCCTACCAAAAAAAAGCAAAAAAATCAAAAACGCCCTGTCCGCCTTAGCGAAATGGGGCGCCTTAAAATAGTTTCTTCTAAATCTGGGTCGTATAAGCAAGTGGCCGGCGGACTGAATGTTTATTTATACTTACTAACCAGCAAATTACTTATATTTATAATCATAATCGGCGTAAGAAGTGGTGATTTCTTCTCCTTTTTTGATTTTTCTGGTACTGACAAAAGTCAAAAAATTATCGCCCTTGTTAATGGTTTTGGCGTTTGGTTTTTTTGAATTATTGACAAAAAAAGAAATATCCATGGCGTTAAGAGCGCTTTCGGGAATATAGACGGTCTGGTCTTTTTCAATGACAAAAAAATCATCAATCATTTTCAATACCGCCGGGTCTAAACGGTTTAATTCGGCTAACTTAAATTGATGCCACCGGTGATTGGTGATGCCGGTGAACAATTTAACTCCTTTAGGGATATTTCTTACGGCAAAAACACCCACGCCTTTTATTTTTGACGGCTTGAGGCGGCAGTAAGTATTTTTTAATCGGTCTAAAATTTTTCGCTGAATTTTATTCATTTTTTATAATTCTCTTAAATAGCCCCAGTTGTGAAGCCGGTCGCTGTCGTCAAACCAGCGGTCGCCGATATCTTTCCGATAATACATATTGGGAATTAAAATATTGTTAACGCGGTTATAAACTTGGGTTTGGGCTTGTTTTAATGTTGAACCGGTGCCCACAACCGTTAAAGCGCTGCCCTCGGTTCCAGCCACCAGCCATTCGCCATCAATAATTTTAACTTCTTCAATATGAATCCCCCCATTGGCCGGTTTTTTAAAAAATATTACCGAATCTTTTGAATTCACTTCAAAAGTTCGTTTGTCGTCAAAAGGAAACGGCGGCACGACAACTTCCACTCCGACTTGAAAGCCGTTTTTGGTTTTAAGCTTTGTTGTTTGGCCGGAAGCCAATTCATAAAGGAATTCGCCGATCGGGTTTAAAATCCCCTCTTGCTGAATGTTGATAGTCGGATAGCCGAAACGGGTGGTAAATTCTAAAGGATAAATGCCATAACCGTTGACGATGCAATTCAAATCAATATAGCCGACATATTTCTCTTCAGCCAGTTTTGGCTCCATTTTTTTTAAGGTCGCGTTAAAAAGATTGTTAGGTTGGCTCCAAAACATTAAGGTGCCCATTTCTCCGGTAAAGGGGCCAATATCGCCGGGAAAAAATTTTTTATGTTCAAAATTAACGTTAATGGGATAAATAAATTCTTTGCCGTTAAAAAAAACGCCGACGGCAATTTCAACGCCTACCACCCTTTTTTGCAGCTGAAAAGTTTTAATTCTTTTTGACCAGGCCTTGCTGTAGGCCTCAAGAATTTGAATCAGATCCCGACCGTCTTCTTCTTCGCCCAAAAAAAGAAGTCCTTTATAATTGCTGGCTTCGCCGCAAGGCTTAAAAGCATAACGGCCGGGATTTTTTTTGACAAAATCAATGGCTTCTTCAAAAGAATTAAAATCCTGATGGGGAATTATCGCAATACCGACCTTTTTCAATTCTTCTTGGCCGAAAAACCGGTCATCCTCAAGCATGTCGGTGTAAGTCGTACCGCCCACGACATATTTACCCTTTTTGCGCAACTCTTGAGCTTTTTTGCCTTGGCCTAAAGTATCGTCAAAAACAATAACATCGGCCCAATCAACTTCTTTTTTCCAATCGTCAATTTTAGAGACAAAGCCGTCACCAACGTCTTTGGCTGATGAATCTTCAATATAAAGTTTTACTTCATTACCCTCCTTGGCGACATGCCAAGCTAAATCAACGCATAAGGCCTCGATAGTGACAAAAAGAAAGTTTTTTTTGCTCAAGATTGAATTCCCGTTCATAATTTTTTTGTTCTACTTAATTATTAATTAACTTTTTTAATTTTAAATTATTAAACTTTATCCCGCAATACTTCTATTTTGTGTTGCGGACAAGTCCAGCAATAATCTTTTTAAATAATAGCAGGAAAAGATAGAAAAATCAAAGACGCCCTGCTGGGCGTCTTTAAAATAACCATTTAGCCATTTGACAATTTATTATTCAATCTGCTCAATTCGACATTTAATTTTTCCGGCTGGGACTTGAAGCTCGAATTCGTCGCCAATCGTCTTACCGATAAACGCCCGCCCCATCGGCGATTCATGAGAAATCTTGCCGCCCGCCGGGTCAGCTTCGCTGTGGCCGACAATCATATATTTGATTTTCATCCCATTATCGCAAGTCGCGTGCACAGTTGAACCAAGCGACACCACGCCGGTATTTTTTTTATTTTTAATGATGACGGCGTTTTTAATCAGCCCCTCGAGCTCCTGAATCCGGCCTTCCATAAAACTCTGTTTTTCCCGCGCTTCATGGTATTCGGCGTTTTCCGACAAATCGCCGAGGTCTCGCGAACGCGCGATGCGATCGATGATTTCCGGCCGTTCCTCGTTTTTGAGATAATCCAGTTCTTTTTTTAACTTCTCCAAACCATCTTTGGAAATGTAGTTTTCTTTCGTCATAATTTTTCAAAAGACCCCCGAAGGACGGCTTCGGGAGCTGATTATTTATTGGGTTTTACTATGAGATGGTTACAAAACTATATTTTTTCTAAATCTGTCTTTTTCGGCTGCGGCTTTGTCGGACTGGCGCAAAAAGATTTTCACCGTAGCTACGGCTACGATTCAAATCTTTTTGCTGGTCCTCCTCGCCTCGCTCGAAAAATCCTAAATTTATAAACAAAATAGTTTCGTAACCATCTCTATTTATTTTTTGAGATAATAAAAGATATGATATTACATCTTAAAAAATCTGTCAAGGGGCAACTGTTAATAAGATGGGATTTATTTATTACCTGTTATCTCCCGAACCAATAAGCCATAATATCTCGGGCAATTGGCGCGGCGATGGCGCTGCCCTCTCCACCCTCTTCCACGAGAACGGTAATGGCGAAATTGGGGTTGTCGTAGGGCGCAAAAGCAGTAAACCAAGCGTGATTTTGCTTTTTCGTGTTCCATTGCGCCGTGCCGGTTTTGGCCGCCGCCGCGATCGGCAGTGAGCGAAGCGCCGCGGCCGAACCGGATAAAACCGCCTCCCTCATCCCTTCTCTCACCATCGCCAAATTAGCCGAATCGATAAAATTTTCCCTGATTATTTTCGGCTCGATCTTCTCTCGCTGATTATTGGGATGAATGATTTCTTTGACTAAGTGGGGCTGATAAATTTTGCCCCCATTGGCGACCGTGGCAGTAAAACTGTTTATTTGAAGCGGCGTGACCAGTAAATCTCCTTGCCCGATGGAAAGATGATAGGTGTCGCCGATATACCACGCTTCGCCCTTCTCTTCTTCTTTCCAGGCGGGCGTGGGAACAAAACCGGTCTTTTCATTCGGTAAATCGATGCCGGTTTGCTCTCCGGCGCCAAACAAGGTGAGATATTTATCAATCCGGTCCACGCCCAAACCGCCAAAATCGCCATAACCGCCGCCGATATAATAGAAGAAGGTGTTAATCGACCAGGCCAGCGCTTTGATGACATTGGTGACCCCATGGCCGCCCGCTTTCCAGTCGGGGAAAAACCATTGCCCGATTCTGATCCCCCCGACGCTCAAAAAACTGGTATTTCGGTCAATAATTTTTTCTTGTAAAGCGGCGCTGGCCATCACCGGCTTGATGGTTGAACCGGACGGATATTCGCCGGAAACCGAACGGTCCAGAAGCGGTTTCCTTGGGTCGTCAATCAATTTCTGATAATCTTCCTGGCTGATGCCTTGGGCAAAAAGATTGTTATCGTAAGAAGGATAATCAACTAGGGCCAAAATTTCACCGTTTTGCGGATTAGAGACGATGACCGAGGCCGCTTTGCCGCTGCTTAAATATTTTTTTAAAATTTCATGAACTCGGCTCTCCAAATCGGCGTCAACCGCCAAAACCAAATCACTGCCGGCCACTGATTCGGTTTGGGAGATTATCTTTTTTTCCCGGCCAAGCGAATCCACTTCAATTCTTTTTTCCCCGTATTCGCCGCGAAGCTCTCGTTCATAATATTTTTCCAATCCGGTCTTGCCGATATTGTCGCTGAAAAGATAGTTGCTTTTATTTTTTTCAAATTCTTCGGCGTTGATTTTGCCGACATAGCCCAAAAGATGGGAAAAACCCTCCCCCAAAGGATACTGGCGCCAAGCGTCCGATTCCAAATCCACGCCGACCATCTCCGCGCTGGCAATTTTTAAGGCCATCGCTTCTTCATAAGCGATGCCGGTTTTTATCACTATCGGCTCATAATAGTATTTATTGGCGCTTTCTATTTTTGTCTCAATTTCATTCACGGGCACGGCCGAAATTTGAGAGATTCTCTCCAAGACTGTCCGGCGGGTAGCAAGCTCTTTCGGCAATCCGGCCGGCGTCACTAAGAGCGAGAAACCGGAAATGTTGTAAACTAAATTTTTACCGTTCCGATCATAAATTATCCCGCGTTGGGCTTTGAGATATTCCACTTTAATGCGATTGTTTTCCGCCAAAGAGAAATAATAGTCGCCCTTGAATGTTTGGAGATAAAAGCTTTTTGCCGCCAGAATCAACAAGACAAAAATTAAAAAAGAAAAAAAAGCGGCCAGCTTTTTCCGGCTTAGCGACAAACTCAAAAAATCCGAATGCCAATGTTTAGAATCAGCCGCCAAATCAAAACTCTCCTCCACCCACTCAAGCGAGCTGCGCCGACCGATATCTATATCCTCGGTGATGAAAAAAAATTGGTCTTTTTTGTCCATTGTAGTGTCATTCCCGTCCCCGCCTTCGCGAGGATAAACTGCGGCGGGAATCCAGATTTTTAAAGTTAATAAAAAATAATTATCTTCCCAGAAACATCGGTTTGAACCTTTTGGAAATCTTGTCTATCAGTGAGTAGCAGATTGCTAAAAGAAAAACGGTCGTGACGATTTGACCCAAAAATAAATACCAATAGGAAGCGGTTGGCAGAAATTCGCTGCCGCCGATTAGATAAATCAAGCCGCTCGCAATTAAAAATATAAGATGATAAACCGCCGCCCCGAAAAGGCCCAAAAAGATCAAGGAGTAAAACGAACGATTGGTAAAAAAATTCTGAAGCAAAAATTCCAAAATAATAAAAGAGGCGGCGAAAGAAAAAAGAAAGATGCCAAAAGGCAGGGGGGAATAAAGATCAAAAATCAAGCCGCTCCACAGAGATACGGCCAATGATTTTTTAAAATCAGCCAAAAAAACGAACAAAACCAGAATAACCAAAACCAAATTAAAATTGGCCGAGATTTTAAAATTAGCCAAAAAACTTATCTGAAAAGCCAGAATCAAAGTCAAAAAAATAAAAAACGCGGGCCAGCGATATCTCATCTTCTAAGGGATAATGACTAAGACATCGCTCAAGTTATTGAGCGAAATAATCAGTGAAAGAATCGCGGTTTTAAAAATCTCGCTTTTAACCTGACGGACATTTTCCACCCTGGCGATAAGCAGATTCTTCGGGATCTGCCCTTCAAGGCCGGAAGTGACGATGAGATCGCCCTCTTTGACATCCTCATTTTGCGGAATGTTGGTCATTTGGAGCCCCAGGCCGAATTGCCCTTCCACTAAACCGATGGTTTGAGTCAAATTTTGGACCGTCGCCGCGACTTTGCTTTTATTATCGGTTAAAAGGGTCACTTTAGCGTACCCGTCCTCCGCCTCAAAAACCTTGCCGACCAAAATTCCTTGTTCCGCCACGACCGCCAAACCGGCAACCACGCCGTCTTTTTTTCCACGATTGATCACCACTGATTGGGACAAGGGATCGGAAACGCCGGTGATGATTTTGGCGCTGATGAATTTATAGCCGCTGCTCTCGGTAAATTTCAATTCCTTTTTTAGAAGTAAATTCTCCTCCGCCAAACTTTTAAGCTTTGATTGATCCAGTTGATAGTTCTTCAATTGATCTTTCAAATCTCCGTTTTCTTTTAAGAGGTCTCTCTTGATAAGCCAACCTTCTTTAAAAGATTTCAAAGACCGGGAAGCGGCGTGCGTCTTCTCTTGAAAGAAAGAGAGGGATTTAACCAGTAAATTTTCAGCCGGTTTCAGCCAGCCGAGATAGTGCGTCGCGACAATTAAAGCGATTATTACCAAAACAATAATGATTCTTTTTAAAAAAATATTCATGGATTTAAATCACGAAAGCGCAAAAGCACAAAAAACACAAAATCAAAAAATGTTTTCGTGCTTTTGACTCGCCCCGTAGCCAGCTTTGCTGTGCTACTGGGGTGTTTTTTTGTTTTTGTGAATTTATTTTGTCGATAAAACCTCAATGTCTTTCAAGAGCATTTCGTTTTCCAAAATCAGGCCTAATCCTCGCACAGTGCAAGTCTGCGGATCATCGGCGATGTGGATGGGAATCTGGATGTTTTGAAAAAGAAATTGGTCAATTTCTTTAAGCAGCGAGGTGCCGCCGGTCAAGATGATGCCTTTTTGATAGATGTCGGCGACCAATTCCGGCGGCGTCGTTTCTAAAGTTGATTTTATTGTGTCTAAAATCTGATGGAGAGAACGAGCAATCGCGCTGTGAATTTGAGCGTCCGTCACCACCACTTCGCGGGGCAAGCCGGAAAAAACGTCCCGACCGCGCATTTCCATTTGCATCGGCTCTTTAAGCTCCGTGGCCGCGCCGATTTTTTTCTTAATTTCCTCCGCCACGATATCGCCCAAAACCAGATTGAATTCTTCCTGGGCAAAACGGATGATATCGCGATCAAAGGTCAGCCCGGCGACTTTTGAAACTTTTGAATTGACAATGCCGTCCAGAGAAATCACCGCCACTTCCGTCAGCCCGCCGCCTAGATTGACGACCATGCTGCCAGTCGGGTCTTGGGTGGGAATCCTGGCGCCTACCGCCGCCGCCATGATATTTTCCACCAAAAACACCGTTCTTGAACCGGCCGAAACGACCACGTCTTCCACCGCTTTCTTTTCCACTTCCGTCACATCCAGCGGTATTCCCACCACCACCCTCGGCCGAAGGGAAAAAGAAAAACGGCCGGCTTGGACCCGGCTCATAAAATATTTAATCATCTTTTCCGCGACCTCGAAGTCGGCGATGATGCCGTGCTCCAAGGGCTTGGAAGCGACGATGTGCGGTGGGGTCTTGCCGAGCATCCGCCGCGCCTCGTCTCCCACCGCCAAAATCTGGTCGGTGCGATTATTGACGGCGACAACGGACGACTCACTTACCAAAATTCCCCTGCCTTCCTGGTAGATCATCGTCTTGGTGCTGCCCAGATCTATACCTAACCCCTTATTTAACTTGCTAAATATATTCTTCAGCATAAAACAAAATTTTTAATTTTATAATTTTTAAATAATGCTCTAATTTTTAATTTTTAAAAATTAAAACATTAAAAAATTATTTACAAAATTAAAAATTTGAAATTAAAAATTTAAATGGAAATCGTTTTGATTAATTTATTGATTTTCATCACCTCTACTTTATTTTCCCCTCTCTTCTTTACTTCCACTCCGTCTCCCGTCTTCTTGCTAACCACCACCCGATACGGAATACCAATTAGGTCCGCGTCAGCGAATTTGGCGCCGGCCGAGTCGTCTCTATCGTCAAAGAGGACTTCAATTCCCTGTCCTTTAAGCTCGTCGTAAATCTTACCAGCTTTCTTGTCTTCCTGCAAAGAAATCAAGTGGATTTGGAACGGCGCCACGGACTGGGGCCAAATTATGCCATTTTTGTCATGATAAATTTCCGCAATCGCGCCCATCACCCGGCTCGGGCCGATGCCATAGCAACCCATCACCACCGGCTGGGGCTGGCCTTTTTCGTCGGCGTATTCCAATTTGAATGGCGCGCTGTATTTGGTTTTGAGCTGGAAAATATTGCCGACCTCAATCGTCTTGCCTGCCATGATTTTGCCGCCGCATTTGGGGCACTTGCCGCCTCCGCCAAGGACGGATCCGCTAATGGCGGAGACATCGGCGATTTCTTTATTTTGAGCGTAGCGGCATTTCTCGCAATAAAAAATCGTGTCTTCGCCGTTTGGCGTCAAAACCTGAAACTCGTGGGAATATTTTGAAAATGAGCCGCCGGACGCTTCCACGACCAGCGCGTCCAATCCGCACCGCTTGAAAACTTTCTGATACGCCTCAAGCGCCTTTTGATAATATTTTTCCAAATCTTTTTCGTCGCGATGAAAACTATACAGGTCCTTCATGGAAAACTCAATGCCACGCAAAAGTCCGGATTTGGCGCGCGGCTCATTCCGAAATTTGTCTTGGATCTGGTAGACATAAACCGGCAAATCCTTGTAGGACGAAATAAATTTTTTGGCCAAGGGGGTGACGATTTCTTCGTGCGTCCAGCCCAAACCAAAATCCTTCCCGCTTCGGCCTTCAAATTGAAACATTACTTCTTTCCCCGGGTCGTCCCAGCGGCCGGTGGTTTTCCACGGCTCGGCCGGCTGAAGCGTTGGCATTAAAATCTCTTGGCCGCCAATGGCGTCCATTTCTTCACGCGTTATCTGTTTGATCTTATTTAAAACTTTCAATCCCAACGGCAAATAAGAATAAATACCGGCCGAAAGCTTGTCAATAAAGCCGGCTTGGGCGAGCAATTTGGCATTGACGCTCACCTCGTCTTTGGGTGGATTTTTTAAGGTTTTGCCGAAAAGTTTGGATTGGAGCATAAAATTTAGTTTTTAGTTTATAGTTTTTAACTTTTAAACCCAGTTTTTGTGATTTTATTTTACCTTAATCCTCCCCAAAAATCAAGATCGGTCATTTGACAAAATTATTAAAATGCTATATAAATATTCAGTTAAATGTTAGCACCTTAACACCAACCGACAAAGGGAAAAAGAAAGGAATTGGACATGAATATGTGGCAAAAACTTTTCGGCAAGAAGAAATCTACGCGGCAGTATGGGCGCGTTATCGGGCAAATTGGGGGTAGGCCAGTAATCGATTTACGCGATAGCAAGGAGCGTCAAATTGAGAAAGACGCCCACGCAGGAAGGAGCCTCGGTCCTGATATTGATCGTCTAGTCACCGAGTTGATCCAAATTGGCGAAACTGATGGCTACCTATCAATGACCCAGGGCGGTAAATTTAACAAAGACTGCGTTCATATTCGTGCCCACGAGATTGGGGAATCTTTAAATAAACGTGGGGGAATAGATCTAATGCAGGCGGTACACTATAGGATTCGTGTAGCGCTTCCAGGCAAGGCACGCTCGCTTGAGAGGGCTTGGGGTTATATAGGAGAATGGTTGCCATAAAATGATACATAACCATGACCAACAGATGATAGTATAAAAAAACACCCATCTGTCGGCCGTTCTCTCGGTGAAATCGGAACAATTGTACAAACAACACCCGAGATTCTTCACGAATCTCGGGGTTTTTTATTTTAGATTTTATTTTGAGAGACACTTGTTACGTAGCATGCTACGTAACATGCTACGTAACAAAAATTATCTAAATAAATTGGAGAACCAGCCGCCGGATTTTTTTTCTTTTATTTCTGAGGTATTATTATTTCCTTGAGAATTTTCAAGCGTTCTTCTTATTCTTTCCGCTTCGCGTTCCACGGTCTCACCGTCGTATTCGCCGCTGTGCTTATTGGCGCCCTCATAGCTCGCCTGTTTCTGGTCTAAATGAAGATTAAAAAATCCGCCTTCAATATAGATATGAAAGCGCGGATAAAAGCCCGAGCCCATTCGGCGACTGAAACTTTGCTCCCGCGCTCGCCGATCGCCCACTAAGCCATACCCGCACCGGCGGATGGCTTGGGCAGGATTGATATTTTGCGGGATGGGAATTTTCATAAGATTGATAACCGATAACCGATTACTGATTACCGATATTTACAGCTATTGACAAAAAACCGCTTTTAATCTAAAATACCGATAAATCCAATGGGAGGATTTTTTTGAAAAAACGGCACTTTAACAATAAAGGAGGTGATGCTTTATGAAGCCAGAGCAAAATATGGCTATGGTCATGAATGCGAGCGTGCCAATGAATGGCTTTTGCTGGGCATACTGCGACGCTCTTTACCGGAAGATAGTCCAACTTTCAAAGGATGATCGAATATTTGAAGGTGGTATAAAAGAAGCCGAGCGGCAAGAAGAAAAATCATGTTTTGAATCTCGCGTAACAAAAATCGCCGAAGTAATATTGGATCTGCTCTATCAACAAATTCCTACAATCTTTGGGAATGCACCAACCCACTTCCAACCATCAGAATTAGACGAGCATCTAAAAATTGTCCGCGAAGCTTTAGATTGTTTTGAACAACCCAAATAGTCCGCGTCCGCGCCGAACACAAATTGTTCGGCTTTTTTTATTTCCAAAAAAATTTTAAAGTCCGACTACTTTCCCCAACGCGCCCAAAATCCGGCCGCCGTATTTCGCCAAATCCCGATAAGTGACCAAAACCACCAAAACCATCAAAAGGATGAAACCGATATTATGCGCCAAATTTTCCCATTGCTGTTTGATTGCCCGGCCTCTTAATTTTTCAATGATTAAAAACAAGATGCGGCCGCCATCCAAAGCCGGAAAAGGCAGGATATTAATAATTGCCAAATTCAAAGATAAAAGCGCCGTAAATTGCATTACATAAATAAAGCCCATCTTCGCCGCCTGACCGGTGAGGACCGCGATGCCGACCGGGCCGGCGATTTCCAATGGCACCGGCGCGTGAACGAATAAATTTTTGATGAGCAAGCCGACCGCCGAAAAAATCATCACCAGCCAAAACCAAGTCGCTTTGATTCCTTCCCAAAAAGCCAGATGCCAAGGATAACGGACGATGCCCACCTCGGCCAAGGCGACGCCAAGACCGACCGTATTTTCAAACTCCCCCACTTTCACCTGCCTAATTTCTTCTGCCCCGTTCCTTTTTATCTTCAAATCAATCGTCTGGCCGGATTTGTCGGACAGAAAACCGCGCAAAGAATCGTGGGTGGTAAAATTGTTGCCGTTAGCGCCCAAAATCACATCGCCCGCCTTTAGCCCCGCGGCTTCGGCGCCCGTGTTCGGAAGGACTTGAATTATTTGAAGGCTTCTGTCGGAAACTACCGCGCCCTTGGGAATGCCGTCTATGGCCGCCGGCAAGCCGATGCCGAAGCCAACGGATAAAATCGCGACGCACAAGAGAATATTCATGGTCACACCCGAGGCCAAGACAATCGCCCTTTTCCAAATTGACTTACTGGCGAAGCTGTCTTTTTCTTCTTTGGCTTCGCCGTTTTCACCTTTAATTTTGACAAAGCCGCCAATCGGAATCCAATTGAGGGAATAAATCGTGCCGACACTGTTTTCCTTTTCATCGCCCCGTCCCCACACCCAAGACCGCTTTTTTATCGGCGTCAAAAGGTCAATTTCTCGCGTTTTATCCGTGATGATTTCTTCGGTCGCCACCGAACCATCCGCCCTCTGTTCTTCTTTGACTTCAAGGCTGATTTTTTCCGTTTCCGTCAGTTTTTCTATCTTATTTTCCCGATAAAACCGCCAACCAAAAATCCTCGGCGGCAAGCCGAAACCAAATTCCTCCACTCTCATCCCGAACCGCCGCGCCGTCCAGAAATGGCCGGCCTCGTGGACGAAGACGAGAAGAGAAAGAATTACTACGAATATAATAATAGTAATCAACATAATAAAAAAATATAAACTTGGATTATTTTCAGACAGTCATAATTTCCGCCTCTTTTTTCTCCCCAATCTCTTTTATCTTATCATTATATTCCCCGGTCTTCTTGTCCAGTTCCTCCACCTCTTTAAACCTCTCATCTTCCCCGAATTCCTTATTTTTTTCCGCTTCCAAGATTTCTTCCTTGATTTTTTCTCGGACTGTTCTTATCGCGATTCTGGCTTTTTCCATTTTCTCTTTGAGTATTTTAACGATTTCCTTTCTGGATTCCTCCGTCATCTGCGGAAAAACAATCCTGATTTTATCGCCCTCATTAGTCGGATTGATACCCAAATCCGCTTGGGTAATCGCCTTTTCCACTTCCTTGACGATGTTTTTATCCCACGGCTGGACGATGATGCTTCGCGCTTCGGGCACCGAGATGGAAGCCAGTTGATTTAACGGCGTCTTGGCGCCGTAGGCCTCCACCACCACCCCGTCTAAAATCGCCGGATTAGCCCGGCCAGTCTTTAAGGTGGCAATATCGGTTTTAAAATGTTCTATCGCTTTATTAAATTCTCCCTGGTTACTTTCGATAATATTCATATTTTATTTTTATTTACTTGTTTCATTAAACGCCCCCAAATAAATAACCTTTGAATTCTCCGGATTGATGGCGATGGCGCCAACCGAGCGAGCAAAAGGCAGCTTTTGCGATGACCAGCTTTTACCCCCGTCAATTGATTTGACCAAACTGGTCCGGGTCGCGTAATAAATTTCCTCGGCGTTTTTGGGGCTGACGGCCGCGGTATAAAGCAAAGTTGATTTCGGCGCCGGCAGAAGCTCCACGATTTCCCAGGTCGTTCCGCCGTCCTTGCTCCTTAGCATGCTATATTTGGTGAGTAAAATCAAGTTATTTTTTGTCGCCGACCCGACAATCAATTTTTTATAATCTTGGCTACCCGCGTATGATTTGAGCCCGGCGTCCAGCGAATTCCAATTTCTGCCGCCGTCGATTGTCTTATAGATGCCGTGTTTTTCCGTGGTAGCATAAATAATATTGTGATTAAAAGGATCAATGATGACATCTAAAAAAAGTCCATTTTTTACCCGATAGGAAACCGACCAGGTCTGGCCGCCGTTTGAACTTTTCAAAATCTCGCCCGCGCTTGTCGCCAAATAAACCACCGAGGTCGTCGTCTGATCAATGGCTACATCAGTCAAATAGATTTTCGCGTTTTGATGGTAATAAGGATTCTGCCAAGTCCGGCCGCAATCAACTGATTTAAAAAGTTTATTTTCGCCAACGGCGTAAATCACGCATTTAGAATGAGCATCAACAGCGATGGATCTGATCCGGCCAATATTCAATTCCTTGAATTGCCGCCAAGTCACGCCGCCGTCATAGCTGTAAATGATGCCATTTACTTCCGTCGCCAGATAAATCGCGCTGGAATCGGACGGGTCGAAAACGATCCGTCTCACATCCACGTTGGCGATAGACGCGGTCTTGCCGCCCGTCGCCGGCACGGCGACCGTCTGCGCCCAAGTGACGCCGCTGTCAGTCGAACGCCAAACGCCGCCGTCAATTTGCGCCGACCCGCTTTTTTTCGCGCCGCCGCCGATCTGCAAGGTGCAGCCGCTCAAAGCCACGACTAAAAAAACCGCGACTAAAGCAAAAACGACTTCTTTCGCGCGCAGAGAAATGATCTTTGATGTCATATTTTTTATTTAATTTTATATGATACCAATATACGAATTTCTACCAATGATACGAATGATTGCGAATGACTTTCTTTACTGGCTCCATTTGTATCCATTAGTATGATTGGTATTTATTTGTATATTGGTATCATCTATAAATTTATGATTAAATTTTCTAAAACCGATTTGGAATTGACGTTTTGCCTGAAAAAAACTTTGGCTTGATCAATGAGATTTAAGATATTCTTTAATCTTTTAAAAGAAAGCTGATCAGCGGCTTTCTTTGAGGCCGGCAAAAAATCCAAATTCGCCACCACCGGCTCATTGTCGCTTTTAATCAGCAGAATATCGCGGAGCGCCGCTTGCCAACCACTAAAGACGGCGGAGAGCTTCTCCCGGTTGAGCGTCTCATCGGTTTCGAAGTCAATCAATTCGTCAATCAGATCAAAACGCTCGCCGATGCTTTTTGAAAACAGCTCAAACAACCGCCTGATGTTTTCTTGGTAGTCGGCTAATGACTCTTTATTTTTAAAAAAAGAAATGGCGCTGCCCGGCCGGCCGAGAGCGAGGCGAGCCAATTTTTTCGCTTCCTCGGGAAAGGCGGAACACTCTTTGATAAGATAATTTTCTATTTCCTTTTCCGGCACCGGCAGGAATTTTATCACTTGGCAGCGCGACATGATCGTCTTGGGCAAAGAGTTGATGTTGTCAGCGATTAAAATAAGAATGGTTTTCGGCGTCGGCTCTTCCAAAACTTTTAGAAGGGCGTTAGCGGCGCTGATATTGAGGTGCTGCACTTCCGGAATTAGAGCGACTTTATAGCTGTTCATCAATGTTCCTTGGCTCAACCGATTTTTTAAGTCCCGAATTTGCTCAATAACAATGTCTTTCTTCGCTTTGCCGGTTTTTTCATCGACTGTTTTTTCCACGAAATAAACATCGGGGTGGAGGCCTCGTTTGATTTGTGAACAATGAGGGCATTCACCGCAAGGAATATGCCCGTCTTTGGTCTCGCAGAAAACAGAAGCCATAAATTCTTTGGCGACTGCCTCCTTGCCGACACTATTCGACCCGACAAAAAGATAGGCGTGGGCCAGATTTTTATTTTTTATGGACTGCTGTAAGAAATTAACGATATTCTGGTGGCCGCAGATGGACCAAATAAAGTCTGGTTTTTCTTTTTCCATAATAGTTATATTATAGCACGAATTAAGCGATTTTAACAAATAAAATAAATTCAAAACCCAAAGTTCAAATTTCAAAACAATAAAAATTTAATTATTTGAACTTTGAACTTGATTTGAAATTTGACATTTGAACTTTGAACTTTAAAATCGATTTATTTTTAATTCATTAAATCCCATATTCCCCTCGCCGTCTTCTCCCACGAGAAATCTTGGGCGCGCGCCAGCCCTTTTTGAGATAATTCTTCTCTAATTTTATTATTGCTTAAAATCTCAATGATTTTCTGGGCGATTGCCCGATGATTCATCGGCCTGGCTAAAGCCGCCGCGCCGCCGGAAACTTCCCGATGCGGCTCCAAATCGGAAGCGACGACCGGCACCCCGCTCGCCATCGCTTGGATAATCGGCAAACCAAAACCTTCATAGAGGGTGGGGAATAAAAATATCTCCGCGTTTCTTAAAATCTCCGGCAGATCTTCTTCGGCGACATATCCGGTCATAATAATCTCTTGCTCCACTTTTTCTTGGAAAATTATTTTTTTTATTTCTTCGTAAAGATTTCCTCCCTCTCCCGCCAAAACCAATCGCAAGCCGGGAAATTGACGCTTCACTTCAATGAAAGCGCGGATTAAATTGGCGACGTTCTTTTTTCTTTCTATCCGGCCGACATAAAGAAGGTAAGGTTTGACGATTTGGTATTTTTGAAAAATTTCCTGAAGCCGAAAATCGGAGGCCTCACCCGAAAGGTTATATTTTTCTCTGTCATAGCCGGGATAAACCACTTTGATTTTTTCCGGATTAACTCGGTAAAGTTTGATGATTTCCCGCTTGGAAAAATCAGAGATGGTAATGATAATATCGGCGCGATATTTGATGCGCCGCATCGTCAAATCGTGATACCAAATCTGGATTTTTTTATAAAGCTCCGGAAAACGTTTAAAGCCGACATCGTGGACGGTGACAAAAATTTTTGTCTTTCGCCTGATTGGCAAAAAAGGAATCGTATGCGCCGGCACGAATAAAACATCCGGGGGTTTGATGATGAGCTCCCACCAAAGGCGGATTTGCGTCCATAAATATTTCGGCGGCCAAGACAAATCTTTTTCCCGCCAAACCAAACTAACCCCCTCCCCTTTATAAGGGGAGGGTTGGGGAGGGGTAGGCATCACGCTTAAATCGCCTTTGAGCGAAGCATTGGTATATAAAACCACCTGACAATTATCAGGCGTCATTTTCTTTAATTCTTGGATAATATAATAAGAGTACCATTCGGTACCCGTTTTGTTGTCTTTGTTGGCGCGCGAGGCATCAATTCCAACCATCATAATTTTATAAAAAAATTACTTTGTTGCTAAAATACTCCGCTTGTAGCTGTCCAAATTATCCAGCGCGATGCCGGTGCCTTTAGCGACGGAAAAAAGCGGCTCGTCGGCGATGTAGGCGGAAACGCCAGTCGCTTGGGTAATCATCTTTTCAATGTTGCGCAGTAGCGATGAGCCGCCACTCATCACCACGCCCTTGTCAAGGACATCGGCGGACAATTCCGGCGGCGTCTTGTGAAGCACCACCTTGACGGCGGCGATGATACCCTCTAATTCCGTCTGAATGGCGTCAGTCACGTCATCAGAAGAAACAATGATTATTTTCGGGAGTCCGGAAATCATATCCCGACCGCGCACTTCCATTTGCATCTTGTCTTCCAGATAAAGCGCCGAACCGATATTAATTTTTATCTCCTCCGCTGTCCTCTCGCCTATGGCCAAGCCGTATTTGCGCCTAATAAATTCCGTGATCGCCAAATCAAATTTATTGCCGCCGATTCTAACAGAATTGGAAGCGACGATGCCCCCCAGTGATATTACCGCCACTTCCGTCGTCCCGCCGCCAACATCAATAATCATATGGCCCGAAGCCGAACCAATTGGAATGTTTGAACCGATCGCCGCCACAATCGGTTCTTTAATGATATAGGCGGCTTTGGCGCCGGCGGCAATGGTGGCGTCCACGACCGCGCGACGCTCGGTAGAGGTGATGCCGGCCGGCACCGCGACCATCACTTCCGGACGAAAAAGCTTCACGCCGCCAAGCGCTTTATTGATGAAATAACGAAGCATCGCTTCCGTCGTCTTGTAATCCGCAATGACGCCGTCTTTTAAGGGCCTTAGAGCGATGATCGTATCCGGCGTCCGGCCGATCATCTCTCGCGCTTCCACGCCGACCGCGATGATTTTTTTATCGATATTGGAAATAGCCACGACCGATGGTTCGTTGATGACGATGCCTCTTTTGGGCACAAACACCAAAACATTTGTCGTCCCGAGATCGATGCCGATTCTTCTTAGAAACATAAAATAATTTTCAATTTCAAATTTTTCAATTTCTTTTGTCATTGCGAGGAGTACGCCGATCCGCCAATCGGCGGAGAGGCGGGATCCCTCACTTTCGTTCGGGATAAACTCCGCAATCCCATGTTTTTTAAAAGTGTTCCTCTTTATGCCCTGGGATCCCCACGCTTCGCCCCGCCCCGCAAATGCGAGGCGGGGCTCCGCTCGGGATGACGGTTAAAAATTGAAAATTCTAAAATTTAATTTGAAATTCCCTATCCACCATTAAATCAGTTTGCCAACTAATCGAGCTGCCCTTGAAATAAGATGGCTTGACATCGCTCTCGTAAGTGCTGATCCGCTGATTGAAGTTTAAATTAATTTTCAAATCATGTCCAACTGTTCCGGCTTGCTTTTGAACACAAAATTTGTACAACCCTTTTTTGTAATTTTCCTTGATGTTTTCCGGTAGGCGGTATTCAAAAACTAGGGTCTTTTCTTTTTGCGGCTCAACCGTTAAAAATACGCCGGCGTATTTCTTGCCTAAATCATCGCCGATTGCCACCTCGCTTGGAATTTTCAAATCGCTTATCTTGTCCCCTTCTTGAAAATAAGCTTTCAAAAAGTAGGCGCCCGCCGGCGCGTAAACCCGGACATAATCCCGATAACGGCTGATTAAATCTTTTATCTCTTTCCCTTGGTGACGGTAAGTTATCGCCACCTTAGCGATCAAATCACCATTGACATTGGAATTGTTCAGTTCATATTTAATTGATTTTTTCATCACCGAATCGGTCTTCAAAGCCGCTAAGTTGCTGTCAATTACCAAAAGATAATCACCCTCGCCTGATTTCACTTCGCCCGACCAGTTATTATCACTGATAATTTTTTGTAAATCTTCATTAAAAAAATAAATCAGAATTTGTTTCCGGTCAAGATTGCTTTTGGTCGTCACCCATAAATCAAAAAGTTCTCTGGTTGAAAAATTTGAAATCCGATTTTTAATCTCCCCCGTCAAATCGCCGATAATGTCTTTTCTCTCACTCTTCGGCAGTCCCCTTTCGTAATATTCAAATTCCACGAACCGTTCAAGCGCCATCGCAAAATTGTCATGACTGAATTCTATGCCTTCAAGGTTAATCGGCCCGATGATTTCCAGTAAATCGGCGACAAAATCCGGCGTAATCGCGATAATCCCGTCTATTTTTGTCGCTGGCAAACCCGCGGCTTTTCTTTCTTCGCTAAAAAACCACAAAATTTGCTTGGCCGAAGTCGGCCAGTCAGGCGACCAGTTGGCGTCGCGCAGATACCAATTTTTTTGCTTATTATACTCTTGCATCGGCCAAGGAGCCGGCACCACTAATTTTCCTTCCGCCAATTTGTCCAGATTATAAACGTCGTCAATAAAAATTTCATCAACTTTTCCATTCTTTATGGTCACCAAGCCGTAAGAGCCGATAAAACCGCCGGTCGGCCTCATCTCCATATTGTTTTGAAAAACAAAAAGATAATTTTTCTCTCCCTCCGCGCCCAAGATTTCCGACAGCTTGCTAAAAAGGAAAAGCTCGGTGCCGATAAGACGGCCGCTCGGCAAAAAATTTTTCACCGTCCGATTAAAGCCGGAAAAGAAAAACGCGGCAGCGGATAAAACAATAACCAAAAAAAACAAAACCACTAAAGAGCCGACTGTCTTTTGCCGACGGCTTTTCTTTCTAGATGGAAAAAAATCGGTTAAATTGTCTTTTTGGCGGCGAAAAAACATTTTAGTAACGTTAGCCCCCTCCCCTTGTTTGAAGGGGAGTCAGATGCGACCATGGGAGCATTGACGGGAGGGGTCTTAAATATTTTACGAATATTTTCTTAAATATTTAAACCAATCGAAGATGTGGAACCAAAAAATTTTGGAAAAAAAACCATTTTGGGCCGATTCGCGTTTGTGATAATGGATGATTTCCGCGCCGACGAAGTAATACACTTTATAGCCCGCGTCCCAAAACTTCCGGCACCAAGCAATGTCGCCGAAATACAAAAATAAATCTTCATCCATCAGCCCCACTTTTTCTATCGCTTCGCGCCTCACCATCACGCAAGCGCCCAAAATCCAATCCACCTCTCTCGTCTCCTGATGGTCAAAATCAGTCATCAGATAATTATCCAATTCTTTTTTAGCCGATGGCATCTGGCCCAAAAAAGTCCGACGATAAATCGGCACCAATTTCCCGGGGAACCTCAAACACGAGGCCTGGATGGTGCCGTCCGGATTTTTAAGCCGCGGGCCGACCAAAGCCGCCTCCGGATGCGACTCCATAAATTGATAAATTTTATCAATCGCATTGTCCAAAACGGCGATATCGGTATTTAAAATCAAAATATACTTGCCAGTGGAATTTTTAATGCCTAGATTATTGCCTTTATGATGGCCGAGATTTTCTTTGGCTTCTATCAATTTAATAGCTGGAAAATTTTCTTTGACCATTTCCGCGCTGCCGTCTCTGGAATTATTATCCACGACAATGATTTCATACGGCACCGAAGGCGGATACGTCAAAATCCCTTTAAGGCATTGCTTTAAAAGACCGCGAGTTTGATAATTATTGATAATAATGGAAATCTCTTGTGACATATATTAATTTATCCATTTCCTGATATCTACCGCCTTGATTTTTGCCTTTTTAAAAATCACCTTCCGTTTGGTGATCATCCTCGGCAAAAGGGAAATGACCGAAAAAAATGATTTCAAATTATACGGCTCAAAAAAAAGAAGATAAATCTTCTTTTTAAGCTCATACCAGCAAATCGGAAAAAAATATTTAAGCAAATTGCCGAAAAATTCGTTTTTTATCAAAACCAAGAGATGGTTGCGATGGGAATAATAACGGGCGAACCTTGATTGTTTCCGGCGATTCTTAAAAACCATCTTAAAGCCGCCAGCCGTGGCGCCAAAACTGCGAAAATGATAAGCGACCGCGCCGGCGACAAAAAGCGACCCCCAGCCCATAAGCTGAAGCCGCCAGCTCAAATCAACATCTTCCTTATAAAAGAAAAAATCTTCGTCAAAATATTCGCCTTCCGGCACGCTCTTCGTCTTAATCAGGCATTCTTCAAGCGCCTCGCGGCGAAATAAAGCCAAAGCCGCGCTCTGCCCGAAAACCAGCTCATCACTCATAAATTTTTCGCTTGGTTCGCCTATTCCTCTCTCCACCACTTGATGATTTTTATATAGTTTCAAACCGCAGGAATCAGCCACATTAAGCTTTTCTATTTCATTTAATTCTTTATCCAAGATTTTCACTTTTAAGAGTTTGCCGCCGAAACTGCCAACGCGGCGATAATTTTCGTCTGCCGCGCGAGCCATTATCTTTTCCAGCCAATCCGGCTCTAAAATCACATCGGCGTTGCAAAAAACGACATAAGGCGAGTTGAGCAATTTGAGCCCTTGATTGTTGGCGCGGGCGAAACCGAGATTTTTTTTATTCTGGAAAACCGTCACTAGCGGATAATTTCTTTTTAAAAATTCCACGGTGTTGTCTTGGGAATTATTGTCAACCGCCAAAACTTGAAAATCGCGATAGGTTTGATTAAAAATCGAACGCAAACAGTCGGGCAGATATTTCACGCTGTTATAAGTGACGATTTGGATGGTAACTTTAGGAAAAGACATAATTTAGTTTATAAAGTTATAAAGTTGAAAGTTTATAAAGTTAGAAAATAAAAATACTTTATGAACTTTAAAAACTTTATGAACTTTTTACTTGTTTCTCCGTCACCCAAAAACCCAGCCGGTATTTGCCGCCGATCATCAGCCGCGTTTGCGATTCGGTCGCCGGGATGGAGCCGAAGATGATCATAGTCACCGGAAAAATCACCCATTGAACAATCATAATCAGATAATTAAGCGAGCTGTAGCCCTTCGGCCTAACGGGCAGCATTAAAGTATACATAATTGAGTTGACGATGAGTCCCGCCATGCCGATCATCATCAGGCGCTCCAAAGTGTAAGGCGCGTTCTGGAAAAACGCCGTCGCTTTGTCGGCGTCGGAAGCGAGCCATAAGGGCAAACGGCCTAAAATCATAATCAGCAAAGGAGCCGTCGCCCAAGAATACATCCCTTCCAATTGATTCCACAAATATTGGACGCGCTTTTTGAGCGGTATTTTTCCATTGGCGTTCTCGCCAAAAAATTTATCCCAAAGCCATGGAAAGTGCTCGGCTCCCCAAGCCCAGCGCCGCATCTGCTTATATTGGTTTTTCAAACTTTTCCAAAAAGAGCCGATATAAACCGTATCCATGGAAAGCGTGATAAACATCGGCACCACTTCATAATCGCCGTCATATCTCACCAAAGCTTGAAGGCAGATCCGCGAATCTTCGCTGACAATCGTCTTGTCGTGGAAGCCGACATCCACGAGCATCTTAAAACTCATGCTGTGGGAAGAAAAAGTCAGGAGCCGCTCCGGCCGCGACAAATCAGTGAGGAGCCAGAAGGTAGTCGCCGAAGCAACGACTCGGATAATCGGATTTGACTCCCAGATATTATTGTTATAAACGATGAGCGGCTGATAGCTGGCGTGAGTCGGGTTCGGATGGGTCAAATATTTATAAGCGAGATAAGAGAAATACTCCCGGTGGGGCAAGGTCTCCACGTCAAAGCAAGAAACAATCACTTTCTCATACGGAATTTGTTTTTCGTCAATGAACTTTTTCAGATTCTCTTCCATAAAATGGACATTAGAGCCCTTGCCCGGGAGCTCGTCGGCCGAAACCGGATGAACGGTAATCATTAATTTGAAAAATTTATCCTCAAATTTTTCTTTGATTTTGGCCGCGATTTTTTCAAAATTTTCTCGGTCCCTTTCTTCGCCGCCCAAAACCACGATTATTTTGTCTTTGGGATAATCCACCGCCGACAGTTTTTCAAAAGACCGCTCAATCACTTCATCTGGCTCTTTATAGGTCGGATAAGTGATGACTTGATAATATTCTTGATAATTCTGGCCGCCTTTTTCCGCCAGTTTTTCCAGTTCCTTAATCCAATTAATTTTTATGTCGCGGCGATACCGAAACCAGGAAACGACCAGCCAAAACATCATGTAAAAAAGCCGGACAATCCAATACACCGAAAAAACAATAATAAAATAAATCGCCCAAAGCGGACGAACAAAAGACAAGACAACGGTCGCCAAAAAAGTAAGCCAAACCAAGGTGGCCGGCACAAATTCGGCAATTCTTTGAGAAGAAATTTTCTTCATAAGATCATTGATGAATATAACATTTTTAGGATAAAAAAACAAGGCCACGATTAAAAAATTAAAAAATTAAAAAATTAAAAAACCGCCTTAAACTATCCAAGACGGTATTTCATATAATTAATTTAATTTCTTATTTTCTTAATTTCTTAATTTTTTAAATCAAACTCTTCCCCGTCATTTCCTTCGGCTTTTTAAGCCCCATGATTTTAATAATCGTCGGCGCCACATCGGATAAGAGACCGGACGGCTGGGTCAAACTCAAATCGGAATTCGGACTGTCTAATGAGCCGGCGGTCTTGCCTTCCCATTCCTTGCCGACAATAATAAACGGCACCGGGTAGGTGCTGTGCTCCTTGTCAATCTCATTTGACTGCGAATTGACCAATTCTTCGCCGTTGCCATGATCGGCAGTGACCAGCACGGCTCCACCCTTGCCCAAAACCACTTCCACAATCTGTTTAAGAGAATCATCAACCACTTCTACCGCCTTGATCGTGGCTTTGAGATCACCGGTATGACTGACCATATCGCAATTGGCAAAATTGACGACGATAAAATCATATTTTTCTTCCATAATTTCTTTGACCAGCTTTTTAGTCACTTCTTTGGCGGACATCTCCGGCTTTTCGGCGTATGAGGAAACGCGCGGCGACGGCACCAAGATTCTTTCCTCGCCTTTAAACTCCACCTCCAATCCGCCATTGAAGAAAAAAGTGATGTGGGCGTATTTTTCCGTCTCGGCGATATGGAGCTGGGTCAGACCGGCGTCGGCAATCACTTTTGCCAATGGCTCGGTGATAATCTCCGGCGGATACGCGATTTCCACCGGCAAATCTTTTTCGTATTCGGTCATCGCCACAAAATACAAATCGCGCGAATACTCCCGTTTGAATTTTTCAAAACCGGGCAAGACAAAGGCCTTGGTGATTTCTCTGGCGCGGTCGGAACGGAAATTGAAAAAAATCGCCGAGTCCCCAGTTTTTACGGTCGCCACCGGCTGGCCGCCATTTTCCATCACCACCGGCACAAACTCCTCATCATAGACTTTCTTGCCGTATGATTTGTTGACGGCCTCAATCGGGTCGCTGAATTTTTCCTTGCTCTCGCCCTTAGCCATCGCGTTATAAGCCAAAACCGCGCGCTCCCAATGGTTGTCTCTATCCATCGCGTAAAAACGGCCGGCGATGGTGGCGATTTCACCGACGCCGTATTCTTTTATTTTTTGCTGGATTTTGGCAATGAAATCCACGCCGGAATTATAGGGCATATCCCGGCCGTCCAAAAAAGCGTGAATATAAACTTCTTTTAATTTCTGCTTGGCGCAAAGCTCCATCAAGGCGAAAAGGTGCTCAATGGAACTGTGGACGCCGCCCGAGGAAGCGAGCCCCATCAAATGAAGAGCAGTTTTGTTTTTTTTCGCGCGGCTGACCGCTTCCAAAAATTTCGCGTTTTTAAAAAATGAGCCGTCGGTAATCGCTTTATTGATTCTCGGCAAATTCTGATAGAGTAATTTACCTGAGCCGAGATTGAGGTGGCCGACTTCGCTATTGCCAATTTCCCCCCAAGACAAGCCGACCGCTTCGCCCGAGGCCTGAAGCGTCATCGCCGGATAGGTCTTGACCAAATTGTTAAAAGTCGGCGTCTTGGCTTGGGAAATGGCGTTGCCCTTTGACGGCGGCGCGATGCCCCAGCCGTCGAGGATGACCAATACGACTGGTTTTGGTTTATCTGAAATTTTATCTGTCATAAAAAGATAAATCTATATTTAAGTAAATTGCAAATTTTTAATTCTTAATTTTGTAATTTTATAAATAATTTTTAATGTCTTAATTTTTAAAAATTAAAAATTAGAGCATTATTTAAAAATTAAAAATTATAAAATTAAAAATTTTAAACCAAACTTTCTCTCTTCATCAACTTGCTCTTTTTCACTCCCATAATCTTCAAAACTGTCGCCGCCACATTCCCCAAATAGCCGCCTCTTTTCAGCCGCTTGAAACCATCACCGACCAAAATAAGAGGCACCGGATTGGTCGTATGTTCGGTGATAATCTCGCCGGTTTCCAAATTAAGCATATATTCCAGATTACCATGATCGGCGGTAATTATCAATGACCAATTTCTTTTCAAAGCCGAAGAAACGATTTTTTTCACGTAACTGTCAACCGCCTCCGCCGCTTTAATCCCCGCTTTCATCTCGCCGGTGTGGCCGACCATATCAGGCGCGGCGATGTTGGCGCAGATAAAATCGTATTTTCTTAAACTTTTGATAATCGCGCCAGCGATTTTTTTGGTGGACATCGCCGGCGTCTCGGCGTATGATTTGACATTGGGCGAAGGAATTTTGACCCATTTCTCGCCGCCCAAAGCATGGTCATAGCCGCCATTGAAGAAAAAAGTGACGTGGGCGTATTTTTCCGTCTCGGCGATATAAATCTGTTTTTTGTTTTTTAACAGTTTGGGCAAGGTATCTTTAACGTCTTCGGACGGATAAGCGGTCAAGATGTTGTCCAAATCCGGGCCGAAATCAGTCATCGCGACAAAAACGATATTTTTTAAAATTTCTTTGCGTTTTTTCGCCCCTTTATTCTTTTTCTCAAAATTGTGCTGGACAAACGGCTTGGCCATCTGCCTGGCGCGGTCGGACCGCAGATTGAAAAAAATAATGGCGTCGCCGTCGGCAATGCGGGGCGTCATCTTCCAGCCGTCCCCCTCCCCTTGTTTTAAGGAGGGGGTTTTCCCCCAATCCCCCTCCCCTTGTTTTAAGGGGAGGGTCGGGGTGGGGTCTAAATGACCGCGAAATTTCTGATAAATCACAATCGGCTCAATAAATTCGTCGGTGATTTTGGCGTTATAAGCGCGGTCAATGCCGGCTTGCGGGCTTTTCGCTTTGTGGCCGCGGCCGATGGTCATCGCGTCATAGGCCCAAAGCGTCCTGGCCCACGCTTTTTTCCGGTCCATCGCGTAAAAACGGCCGATGACGGTCGCGATAATTTCATTGGGCTTGAGGAAGCGCTCCAAAGCCATTACTGATTTGAGCGCCGAGTGCTGGGGCGAATCTCGGCCGTCGGTAAAAAGATGGAGATAAATTTTTTTGACTTGTTTTTTTCGCGCCAAGGTGAGGAATGCCAAAAGATGGTCCGGGTCGCTGTGGGGGCTCTGACCGTTAGACAACATACCCATTAAATGGAGATTTGATTTATTTTTTTTGGCGTGGCTAATGGCCGCCTCAAAAGCCGGATTTTTGAAAAATTCACCGGTGTTGATGTGTTTGGAAATTTTGACCGCGTCTTGTTCCACAATCCGACCGGCGCCGAGGTTGATGTGGCCGGCTTCGGAATTACCCACTTGATTGGGCGGCAAACCCACGCATTTGCCCGAGGCGCAAAGCTTAGTCCATGGATATTTCTTGTAAAGAGAATCAATAAACGGCGTCTTGGCGAGGTAAATGGCATTGCTTTTGTCGTTTTTACCAAGGCCCCAGCCGTCTAAAATGAGTAAAACTAATTTTTGAGTGTTATTTTTCTTAATCATTTATTTAAATAGAAACAGATAATCAAATTTTAAAATTTTCAATTTTTAATTTTCAAACAATGACTAAATTTAATAATTTAAAAATTATTTGAAAATTGAAAATTTTGGAATTGAAAATTATTTTATTTCCTCCCAAATCTCCATCAGCCGGTTGTATTTGGCGATGCGTTCGCCACGCGACAGTGAGCCGGTCTTGATAAACTCGGCGCCGGAAGCCACGGCCAAGTCGGCAATGAAATCATCCACCGTCTCCCCGCTTCGGTGCGAGACGGCGACTTTAAATTTGTTTTTTTGCGCCAATTTAATACAGTCAATCGTCTCGGTGAGCGAGCCGATTTGATTTAATTTTATCAGAATTGAATTGCCGGCTTTTTCTTTTATTCCTTTTTTCAGCCGTTTGACATTGGTGACGAACAAATCGTCACCCACCAAGCAAATCTTTTTGCCGATTTTTTTGGTGAGCATTTTCCAGCCGTCCCAATCATCTTCGGCAAGGCCGTCTTCAATGGACTCTATCGGATATTTTTCCACCCATTCGCTATACATCTTGACCATTTCGGCGGAGGTGCGATTTTTTTTGTCGGCTTTCATCTCATATTTGCCGTTTTTGTAAAATTCAGACGCGGCCGAGTCAATCACCATTTTCACATCCTTGCCTAGCGAGTAACCCGCGGCTTTAACCGCCTCTTCCATCACTTCCATCGCTTTGGCGTTTCCTGGGAGCTTGGGCGCGTAGCCGCCTTCGTCACCCACAGTGGTAACATAGCCCTTACTTTTCAAAATCTTTTTGAGAGCGTGAAAAATTTCCGCGCCGCATCTGACCGCCTCTTTGATATTTTTCTGTTGGGGGGTGATCATAAACTCCTGAATATCAATGGACCAGCCGGCGTGCGCCCCGCCGTTCATAATATTCATCATTGGAGTCGGGAAAGATATTTTTCTATTCGACCAATATTTTTGATGAAGATAATTATAAAGCCGCTTCTTGCTGTCAATAGCGCCGGCTCTGGCCACGGCCAAAGACACGCCCAAAATGGCATTGGCGCCGAGCTTGGTTTTATTTTCCGTGCCGTCCAACTTGATCATTATTTGATCAATTTCTTTTTGCTTGGTCGGATCCAGCCCTTTGAGTTTGGGAGCGATGATTTGGTTGACATTTTTGACCGCTTTGAGGACGCCCTTGCCGCCATAGCGCTTTTTATCGCCATCTCGGAGCTCCAGGGCTTCGTAACTGCCGGTTGACGCGCCACTAGGCACGCCGGCCCAGGCCTTTCGGCCGCTGTCTAAAACGACTTCCACTTCCACCGTGGGATTGCCGCGAGAATCCAGAATTTCGCGCGCGGTAACTTTTTTAATTTTGGACATGACATTTAAAAATTATTTTTAAATGTCATCCCGAGGGAAGCCGCCATAGGCGGCTGACCGTGGGGATCCCAAGTAACTAAAAGATAATTGCTCTTTTAAACATGGGATTGCTTCGCCCCTTCGGGGCTCGCAATGACAATATTTTAAAGTTATTTACTTATATTATATCAGAATTGGCTAATTTTAAAAAATTCAAAAACCTTTTTACTTATTTTAAAAGTATTCCCGTGCTTTAATAGTCCCAAATAAGAATTAATGGTTTCTATTTTTGAATTAAGCAAAATTCTCCTCAATATCCGTTTTTTAGTCTTGGTCCGCAGAACTCTGTGATCAAAAAAATTAACCCAGCCAAGAAAATCAATGCCGGAGTTTAAGGTTTTGATAAAAATTTTGTCCGGATGGAGTGTGAGTTTTAAACTATCCGATAAAAAATCACCAATTGGCCGGACTTGGCTTTCCAGCCATTCTTTATCGTCCGATAAAATAACAAAGTCATCCGCGTAACGGAGATAATATTTTGCTTTTAATCTGTGCTTCACAAACTGGTCAAATTCATTCATATAAATATTAACTAATAACTGCGAGGTGAGATTGCCAAGCGGCAAGCCAGTTTCTCCCCCTTTCAAAGGGGGTCGAAGCGAAGCGGAGACGGGCAGAAGCGAACGAAGAGAGCGTCGACAAATGCGACCCCGGGAGCATTTGGCGCTGCCCTGGAACGTTAGAGGGGGTTTTGAAAGTCCCGATGAAGAAACGGCTTTCATAACCTCCCCTACCCCCTCCTTGGAAAGGAGGGGAATGGACGTAAAACTATCAATAATCTCATTCAACAAATCAAGAATCTTTTTATCCGGAATATACTCCTCTAAAATATTCTTCAAAATCTGATGGTCAATGCTGGCAAAAAACTTCCTAATATCGCATTTTAATATCCAACAAGTTTTAGTATTGTTTTTGCTCATTTTGTAGGCAAATCTTCTAAATCTGTTTACGGCCTTATGCGTCCCCTTGCCTAAGCGACAAGAATAAGAATCGGCGATGAAAGTCCGGTCAAAAAACGGATACAAAATTCGATAAATCGCGTGATGGACGAGACGGTCTCGGACGCTCGCTTTGTGGATGTTCCTCGGCTTGGGGTCAGAGATATTGAAGGCGTGATAACCGCCATGCCGATAATTGCCATTTGCCAAATCATAATGGAGTGAGATAATATTATCCATAAGATGAAAGGAAAACTCCTGGACATCTTTTTTGTTTCGTTTGCCGCGGACAAACTCCTGCCAAGCCGACAATAAATTATTAAGACAAATAATATGTGTGAATGTATGGCGCAATTGAATTTTATTTCTCATAATAATCAAAATAATAATAAATCTCTACCCCCCCCCCCGCGACTTCCAAATTATTTACCTTAAATAAAATGATTGCGGCCTACAAACTCTGGCACATTTGGCTGAAAAATTTTCCCAAGACATCAAGATACACAATTGGCGAAAAGCTGGACGGACTATTTATAAAAATTTTAGAGCTATTTTTTATCGCCAGCGGTTCGCCAAAAGATAAAAAACTTCCCCTGATAAAAACAGCCATTGAAAACCTTGACTTGTTAAAATTCTTTCTTAGGTTAAGCTGGGAAATGAAACTGTTAGACACCAATAAATACCAAATACTGTCTGTAAAACTGGAAGAGGTGGGCAGATTGTCGTGGAAATGGAAAATTTCTATAGAAAAAACGCTCCCATTATAAATGAGAGCGGAAAAATAAACGGCTGGCGGACGACAGCGAAACGCCAATTGTCGTTGAAATCATTCTCAATCCAGTTGAGGTTCAAGTTGCGCTTAGCATCGTTCCTGTTGAGGTAGGCGAAATTGCGGTTGCTATCGGCATTACGCCAAGAAAATTGTGCCTCATGCCATCAGGGCCACCGCCGGTTGATAAAAGAATCTTCCGGCTGTATCTTATTCGGGATATAAAAATCCACCAGCATCAGGCACCAAGCAGTTTTATTTTTACTTGTTCGGTATTCCCAAGCCGTAGCCGGAGAAGTATTAACCGATATTTATTTTAAAGTATTTTCGTAATAAATAAAAGCCCCACGCGATAAACGAACTCATCGCGTGGGGAACAAAAGGGGTCAAAGGGGTCAGGACTGCCCGCCTGCCTTCGCTACGCTCAGGCGTTAGCGGGCAGGCTTGCGAACGACAGCGAAACGCCAACCGTCGTCGAAACCAAACTCAACCCAGTAGAAGCGCAGGCCGCGCTTAGCATCATGCCTGCTGAGGCAAACGAAGATGCGAACACCATCGGCACGGCGCCAAATTGAGCCTAAGGCGGCAATTGGAAATTGCCTTTGGAGTTCGGGTTGGGCAACGCCCAGAGCCAGAAGCTCCTCAATCTTGGCGGGGCAATAGCCGAGTTTGTCTATCTCGGCTAAGACATCGTCGCCGTTATCGAAGTCACGATTGAAATGAAGAAGCTCAACTGCCGCTTCCTGTTTGCCGGTTCCCGTGATTGGGAAATGCTCGGCCATGATGTCCGAGTTCACCCAGTCATACTTGCCGAGCTTGATCATGTCGGCGAGGGGTTGGGTCCGGTCAATGACGAGATTGAATCTTCCCACCACATAGCGGCTGGCTTCTTCTGTCGCTTGGCGTACCGATTGGCCGGCTTGGACGATAAGGCCGGCAATCGTCTTCAATGTTTCTTTGCCTTCTTCTTGGGCGAGACGATAGATACCCGCCCCGACATCGCCGCCGAGCTCCTTAATGTACTTCACGAGCTCAATGACGATGGAGAGCAAAGCGCCCATCGCCGAAATCACTGCCGCGACCTTCTCTTTTTTCGCGCTCATTCTTCTACCCTTCTTTCTTTGGTCAGCCCCTCATTCCAGCCCAATGCCAGAATCCCAGGCTAACCTATTTTAAGAACTGCTCTAATTATAGCATACTCGCTAAATTTTGTCAAGTGCTTTACTTAAGAATTAATTATAACTAAAAATAGCCAAATTTGGCTATTTTTAGTATAAAATGTAACCTTTTTATCGTCATCCCAGCGAAAGCTGGGATCCAGGGTGCTAATTATTAGCGCGCCAAAATTGTGCATGTTCTGTGATAATAAGGACTAATTTTTACAAATTCTGGATTCCCGCTTCTGCGGGAATGACGAATGGGGTGCTATTCTCCCCACTGTTTCATCGTCCCGCCTCTTTGCGCGTCTTCAAAAGTGAATCCTGCAGGATAGCGGGCCTTGAGCTTGGCGATATTTTCTGCCAAGACCTCATTAAAATCCCAGCCGAAAAAATTACAGATCATCGCCGCGTACCAAAACGTGTCGCCCAAATTCTCTTTGATGCCGTCTTTAACCACGTCATTTTGGTGGGCGAAAGTTTTTTTGATACAGCTCGCCACATCCCCAGCTTCGCCGGCGATGCCCAGTCCCCAAGTGGCAATTTCCAGTTCAGGATTGTCAAATTTTTTGGCCGTTAATTTACAAAACTCTTGATAATTTTTTAAGTCCATATACCCTTTAATGTCATCCCGAGGGAGCGAAGCGACCGTGGGGATCCCATGTTTTTAGAGGTAGTTCCTCTATTTAAAAATGGGATTGCCACGCTTCACGGCGGCCAAAGGCCGCCGCTCCGCTCGCAATGACAGTAAAAATTTGTAATTTGTAATTTTGAATTTGGTGCTTAATTATTTTATCTCATAACTAATGCTCACATACACCACCACCTCTTCGCTTCCCGCTTGGATGTCCGGTGCCGGAAGGGCTTTTTCCGAGGCGCCACCGCCGATTCCCAAGCCGAGCGTGTAGGCAATCGGATAATCGCCGGCCATCGCTTCCGAGAAATTGACAATGCGGCCGAGTTTGATGCCAACTTGGTCGGCCAAGGTCTTGGCTTTTTCTTTGGCCTGTTTGATTGCTTTTTCCCGCGCTTCTTGCCGGTAAACTTCCGGGTCATCAATGGTAAATTGCGGGCCATTCACGCTGTTAGCGCCAAGCTCGCCGGCTTTAGCGAGAATCTCACCGATTTTATCAAAATTCCTGACCTTGACCTCCACGCTTTGATTGACAATATAACCGATAATTCTCTGCCGGCCGTCTGACCAATCATATTTGGGACTCACGGAAAAATTACTAGTCTGGATGTCTTTATCTTCAATTCTAAATTGGTCTTTGAGCGCCTTGGTGATGGCGTTCATTTTATCAGTATTTTCTTTTTGCGCTTCCTTAACCGTGCCTTTTTCGGTCAAGACGCCGATGCTGATTTGGGCGATATCCGGCTTGGCCGTCACTTTGCCGGTGCCATCCACGGTAACGCGGTCTTTAATGTCGGGTGATTTGCCGATGTAGTCGTAAACGCGCCAGGAATTCCTGGTCAAGCTGATGAGATAAACGCTCAAAAGAACGGCAACAATCGTCATTAAGACTAAGCCCCATTTCGGCGGCTTAAGGTTGAGATTTTTTTCCTCTTCCATAAATTTGTTTTATTTATTAATAAATTAGCTAAACTTAAATAATTTTAATTATCCACAATTTTAACTTGACTTTAATAATTCAGGTGCTATAATAAGCTTATCACCACGAAAAAGACCCTTATACGGTTCCGTCCGTATCGGGGGCTTTTTTATTTTTTAATACTAAAATATTCTTTTGATTATCTAAATAAGCAATCGGCACATTGATCCTTTTTAAAAGAACGGAGCACTTATTATTCGGCGACAAGACGGCCCTTAACTTATTCTTTTCCAATAAAAATTTAACCAGTCCGGCATAATCACCGTCACTTGAAACAATAATACATTTTTCAAAATTATTCTCAAAAGTATCTCTAACGGCCCACAAAACCAAATCGGCATCGCAATTGCCTTTAACCTTACCATCGCCATCGCAAGTCGTCTCTTTAAAAACCAAGGTAAACCCAACTTCTTGCAAAAAAGTATAGATGTCCTTATGTTTCGGAACTAAACCGATGAATAAATAGGCTCTTTCAACTTGATACTTTTCTTTAAGCCAGATTCGGAACCTTTTATAATCAAGACGCCAACCTAATTCTTTGACGCCTTTATATAAATTAGCCCCGTCAATATAGGCAAAATTTTTATTTTGTTTCTCCATTATTCAATTGATTTATCCAATCTTGACGTTCTACAACCCTCCTGAGCCATTAGGATCATATCCATTGATTATCTCCCAGCCGTCGCGGTATCCGTCGCCATCAGTATCGTGATTATTGGGATTGGTATGATAAAAATTGGTCTCGTCACTATTGGCAAGGCCGTCATCGTCATTGTCAGTGAAATCCTGACTGGCCCGGATATAATCAGTTTCAAAACCGTCATAAATAGTGACGACTTTTTTCTTCCAATCGGTATTGTTGTAAAATTCCATTCCTTCCCAGTCGTTCACCAATTTGAGTTTCGCGTTTTCAAAAACAGTATAAATTTTAGGGCTATTTCTGAATTTAATCAGCCGAGAACCGGATTTAACGGGCATATTGGTCCCGATAACAATGGAATCAAAATCAGCTTGGGAAATTTTTTGGCTGAAAACATTAGCGCCGTCTTTTTTTAATTTTGACCAGGTGCCGGTGTAATAGCTCCAAAAAACTGGCTCGCTGGTAAATAGATGCTTTCTGCCATCCGCCTTGATAAGATAAATATCCGGATGATTAGAAAGCTTGATTAAATCACTGTCTTTCAACACATTGATTGTTTTACTAAAAGTATTGTTGGTTTCATTGGATTCGGACAGCTGATTGGCGCCGTCAATTTTAAAAATCAATAATTTTTCTCCACCACCGGTAAACCTGCCAAAGATGTTATAAGTGAAAGAACTACCGGGAATTAATGGATTAGATGCCGCCGGCGAGACAGCAGCGCCGGTTTGGGAATTGCTTTCTTGTTGGAAATTACTGTGAGAAAAAGCGACATTATTAACGCCCAAATTATTCGTCAGATTGACATCGCCATTGTATCTGACCTTGATTATTATTTTGGTCGTCATGCCGACGATCGGCTGAACCGGCGAAAAAGAGACGTCTTCAATGGATAAATCCATGGTGACGGCAGAAACGTTTCCAACAGCAATGAAAAGAGCGAAGAACAAAGAAGCCGCAAAGGCAATAATTTTGTTTTTCATACATTTAGTTAATTATCTTCCTTAGTCCGGGAAGTTTTTTTCCCTCCAAAAATTCCAACATCGCCCCGCCGCCGGTGGAAATAAAATTGAATTTTTTTTGAAGTCCCAGCCGCCTGATGATTTGGACGGTCTCACCGCCGCCGACAATGGTCTCGGCGTGTGACTTGGCGAGGATTTTTATGAGCGCCTCCGTGCCTTTGGCAAAAGCCGGCGTTTCAATGAGCCCCATCGGTCCGTTCCAAACAACCATTTTAGCTCTTTTAAGTATCTTCTCATATAATTTTACTGTATCCGGCCCGATATCCAAAATCACTTCATTATATCTCACATCGGCAATGGCGTCAATCCGGTCTTTTTTCGCTTGGTAATTTTTGGCCATCACCCCGTCCACCGGCACGACCAACTTATTGTCGGTCAGGCGGATTTTTTCCACTTCTTTGAACATCTCCGGCTCAATGAACGATTTACCGACTGAAATGCCCATCGCTTTCAAAACGGTGTTGGCGAGCGCGCCGCCTAGTAAAACCTTTTCGGCAACCGGCAAAAAATTCTTGATGACTTTAATTTTAGTGGAAATCTTAGCCCCGCCGATGATGACAACCAAGGGCTTTTTCGGATTCTTTATCACTTTAGATAAATTATCAATTTCTTGTCCCAAAAGCAAGCCCGCGTAACTGGGCAGATAATTTTGAATCGTGGAGACCGACGCTTGGTCGCGATGTGAGACGGCAAAACCGTCGTTGACAAAAATGTCGCCCAACTTTGCTAATTCTTTAGCCAGCTTTTCTTTGCCTCTCCATAGCTTTAGCGAAGGCAGGCTTTGTCTCGCCGAAGCTTCTAGCGTAGGTGGATCTTCGCCCGGATTGAAGCGGATATTTTCCAACATCATAACTTCGCCGTTTTTGAGCTGGTTGATTTGTTTTTGTAGAGACGCATTGCCATGCGTCTCAATAATATCATCAGATTTATAAACGCATTTTCCGAGAAGCTGGGACAATCTCACCGCCACCGGATCAAGACGCAAATCCTCTACTACTTTACCATCGGGTCTTCCAAGGTGCGCCATAATTATCACCTTTGCGCCTTTCTTGATCAAAAATTTAATCGTGGGTAAAGTTTGAACTATGCGATAGTCCTCATTTTTATCCACCTTCAGATCTTTACCAATAGTCATATTAAAATCAACGCGCAGGAGGACGCGGCGGCCTTTAATGTTAGCGACATTTCTAATGGATTTGATTTTCATATTTGATAATATTATAGCACACTGTCGGCGGGAATTGGTAATCAGTAATTGGTAACTGGTAATCGGTAATTGAATTTTAAAAAAAAATAAAAAAGCTCCGCGCATTTCTGTACGGAGCTTGCTCAAAAACGATTTAAGGACAAAGGTTCAAGGATTCAAAGAACCCAGGGAACCAAGATCCAAAGAGCTAACTTGCGAGCAAAGCCGCGGGATCGTGGAAATACCAGTCACGGTCGAGCCAGTAGCAGTTCCAGTACCATCTGTTGCCATTCCAATAGAGATCGCGGACATAGAGGCGGCCACCAGCGTGGCGATAGATCGTACCCCAGAAGAAGATGAAGATGGTATTTCCGTTCTCATCTTTCTTCCATTCTTCCGGGATGTATTCCTGATTTTCCGACAAGAAATCCAGAATACTGACGGAGAGAACCGGTTTGCCATCAAGCTCCTTCTTGAGTTCATGGCCGACAACAGTCTTGCCGTTAACCTGCTTCAGAGAGCGGTATAGAACGACTTTCCGGCCGTCAAGATAGAGGCCGTCTGGTCGTTTTTCAATCGTTACCTTGCCTTGGCGGGCGTGTTTTTCAATAGACGCGCCGCTAAAAGGCAACCGGGGATCTTTGTCGGTATCGATTTCGGCTTTGAAGGTTGAGGCGGTCATTTTCTTGGCTTCTTTAGCGGCTTGGCGCGCCGCTTCGGCGACGGCTTTTTTGTCTTCTTCGGTTTGCATTTCTATAATCAAGTCGGCGAACCTGCCTCGTAAATGTTCGCATTCAATCAATCGAATGCTTTCCGGACTTCCGCCTTTCGCTCCGACTTCATCGGCAATGCCGTGAAGCGCCAATAGCATCTCTACGCTAACTCCTATCGCCCGTCTTATATCCACGTCACACTTACCCATCTTTCCTCCTTTTCCGGCCCATCCTCCTCCGAGCCAATCTCGGATTCAGACCCACCGGTTGTTAAGGTGCTTAACGGAGTATTATATAGGAATATATTAGTTTTGTCAAACGAAAAAAATTCCTCCCCTTTCAAAGGGGAGGCGAGGAGGGGTTTTGAAACCTATTTTATAATTCATGGCTTTCATAACCTCCCCTAACCTGCCTGCGCAGGCAGGCCACTCCTTAGAGAAGGAGGGGAATTTGATTATTCTCCTTCAATCTCTTTCAGAATCCAGCTATCGCCGGCGGTTTTGTTGACAATGATATCAATCCCGGCGGCCGGGCCGCCTTCGGCGAGCATTTTAATATTGAATTTCAAATTTTCCGGCATGATTTCTTCGCCGTGCTCCACGACCGAACCCAACTCAATCACCGCTTTGGTGATTTTTTTTAAATTATTTTTGGCCGAATAATCTATTATCGTCCTATAAATCTGATCTGCTAAATGGAAATCATGCATAGAAATTAATTTCTAATTTAAAAATTTTAAAAATAAATAACCCACTTCGTCATTCCCGCGAAAGCGGGAATCCAGGATTAGCAAAATAGACTTGGCAGTAATTGTTAATAGATATATTTATCAAGATCTTTAAATAAATCTATCCAACAAGGATTTTCTTTTTCTATCAGTTCTATTTTCCATTTTCGTTCCCATTTCTTAAGATTCTTTTCTCTGACTATTGCTTCTCCAATAGATGTGAACGATTCAAAATATACTAATTTATTCACATTATATTTATTAGTGAATCCTTCGTTCTCTTTGTTTTTATGCTGTAGAACTCGCCAATAGATATTATTTGTAACGCCAATATATAAAGTGCCATTTTTTTGACTCGCCAAGATATAGACGTAATAATATCGTTCCTCCATACGATATTTTTAGTGGATTAAAACTTAGCACCCTGGATCCCCGCTTTCGCGGGGATGACGGGAAGAGAGAAGATTAATTAGTGAGTGGCACACGATATACACGGGTCATAAGCCCTAATGAGTGCCCTGATTTTGATCGAGCGTTTTGCGGGCGAGAGTTTTATTAGGTCGGGAATGTAAGCGACAATGTCTTCTTCCAAATTTTTTAGAAATGACACGGTCGGAGTGATAATTTGGCAATCAGTGATGTAGCCGTTTTTGTCGATTTTGTAATAATGATAAAGCGTGCCGCGCGGGGCTTCTACGGCGTCGGCGCCCGAGGTCTCCCGGCCGAGCGGATTGGCCGAGGCGATGGTTTGCAAATCAACCGGAGACGCGATAAATCGCGTCTCTACACTACTGATTTCTTTCAATAATTTCTTCACTTCCTCGATACCGTGGACGATTTCAATTGCCTGCGCGGAAATATTTTCAAAAGTATTATATTGCGGAAATTTCCATTTGAGGCCGTTTAAAATCCCCTTCGCTAATGGATTCAATTTTTGATGATTATTATTGATGCGCGCCAAGGCGCCGACCATAAACGGCTCGCCGTTAAGCTCGGCGGACTTAGCCGCGCGATACGGCTCTTCTATCTCCTTGATATTCTTGGTAAATTTTTCCGCTTTAATAATTTTTGGCGACGCGTTCGGAAAATTAATAATTTTTAAATCGCCATCATAAAAAGCGTATTCGTCTTTATCGGTCAAGCTGACAAACTGGGTCTGGCGCTTGAATTTAGGAAATTTTATCTTGATCGCCAAATCCGCCAGCTTCAGAGCGTCTTTCAAAATATTCTCGAATTGCGACTCCAGATTTTTCAAAACGGCAAAATCCGGCGCGGTCTTGAAACCCCCAACTTCGCAATTGATCGGATGGACGGCTCGGCCGCCGATGGCTTCAATAAGTTTAAGCGCCCATTCGCGGACTTTAATGGCGGCGTCGGCTTCTCGCGGCTGGCGGCGGATAAAATTCAAATCATTTTCCAGTTCAAAAAAATCCGGCAAAGACAGAAAAAATAAATGAAGCGCGTGGCTATGGATAATCTGGCCGAGAAGCAGTAATTTGCGGAGGTTAATCACTTCTTCGGTCGGCTGGATATTAAAAGCATTTTCAATCGCCTTGATTGAAGACAGCTTATGGACCACCGGACAGATGCCGCAAATGCGCGAAGTGATAATCGGCGCCTCGCTAAAATGCCGGCCGATCAAGATGCCCTCAATCAAGCGCGCGCCTTCGGTCGTCATAATTTTGGCGGATTTGACATCGCCTTTCAAAATCTCGGCGACAAAATCCGCCTGGCCTTCCATTTTGCCGATGTGGTTGATTGATATTTTCATAATGAGGGTTTTTCTTTTTAAACTACAAATCCAAAATTACAATTTCCAAATGGGATTTTTTACGCCCAATCGTCGTTTTGGAATTTGAGATTTTTGATTTGGTGCTTCAGTAATTATCTAAAAATCATCTTTTTTATCTGCTTTTGTTCCCATTAACCTCGTCAGATCTTAACTGACCCATAATACTATCTCTCGCGCCAAACACCTCCATCACCCGATAAACCTGCTCGCGCGAGAAATTATTGAGCAAATAAGTCATCAAATTTTTTATTTGCGCGCCTTCAAATAATCCGCGACAACCCCAACAGGCCTGCTTGCTCTTTAGACAGACTGCTTTACAGCCGGCTAAGGAAATCGGTCCAAGACAAATCTCCCCCTTTTGAAGCAAACACTCATATCCGCGCATCTGACATTCTTCGCAGACCGGATTTTGCGGCAGACGAACCGGTTTGGCAATTAAAAGCTGATGGATAATTTCCATCAATTCGTCGCCGTCAATCGGACAGCCGGGAATCGTCAAATCCACTTTGACGAAATTATTCACCTCTTTAATATCGGGGTTGGGCACTCGCATTGATTGGTAAACCTGCCTGATTACCCGTTTTTTATTTTGATAATTTTTTAATTCCCAAACGCCGCCCAACGCCGCGCAATTGCCCAAGACGACTAAAAATTTTGAACGCTGGCGCATCTCTTTGAGCAGTTTGATATTTTCGGCCGTCACCGGATTGCCTTCCACAAAACAAATGTCGTAATTCTTGTCCGGCATCGGCTGGTCTTCCAAAAGTCGGAATTCGTCCAGCTCCACTTTTTTCAACCAATTCAAAAACCGCTTGCCCTGGTCAAGCATCACGAATTGGCAGCCTTCGCAGGAAGTCAAGCCGATGATGGCGATTCGCGGTTTTAATTTTTTATTTTTCAGCATTTTATATAAATAAATCCCTTTTTCCTTTTTTAGTTTCTTCAAGGTTATGAATCAATATTTTCTTGGTTTCAAAATTAGATATCTTATCTATTTCCTTTTGAATCAATTTATCGCCTATTTTTCTCGTTTCATCAGAAGCATAATCAATTAAATATTCCTGAAGCGTCGCGATGGCATTTGGCTGGCAAAATTTATGAATTTCAAATTCTTTGGCCAAACTCATAAAATTTTCTCCCGTGCGACTACTCCGATAACATGCCGTGCAAAAACTCGGCACATAATCAAGCGCGCAGATATCGGAAATAATTTCATCCAAACTCCTGTGATCATGCACGCTGAATTGCTCCGGCCCAACAGACTCTTTGCCATAACCGCCCGGACTAGTTTTGGATCCAGCTGATGCCTGGGAAATACCTATATGAAAAGCTTGCCTTCTAATCTTCGAATTTTCTCTGGTAGAAATTATCATGCCGGTGTATGGAACTGCCAATCTAATTATAGCAATTATCTTCAAAAAATCCTTATCACTTACAGCGTACCCATTTTTCAAATTCACAGTAACTGCCTGATTAAATCGCGGCACCGAGATTGTATGCGGACCGACGCCTAATTTATTTTCCAAATATTTGGCATGCGCGATAAGCGACACAACCTCATATTTATAATCATAAAGCCCGAATAATACTCCCATGCCATAATCGTCTATTCCCGCTTCATACGCGCGTTCATGAGCGGTGATTTGCCTGTCATAATCGGCCTTTGGACCTTGATGCAATTTTTCGTAAGTCGGCCGATGATAAGTTTCTTGAAAAAGCTGGTAAGTGCCAATGCCGGCGTCTTTTAACTTTTTATAATTATCAACAGTGGTCGCCGCTATATTCACATTCACTCTTCTAATTTCTCCCTTGCCGTTTTTGGTATCATAAATTGTCCTTATTGCATCAACCACATAATCAATAGGATTATTTGTTGGATCCTCTCCAAGCTCCAATAACAATCTCTTGTGGCCCATTGCTTCTAAAATACAAACCTGCTCTTTGATTTCCGTCAATGTCAATTTCGTACGAATTGACTTATTATCAGCGTGAAAGGCGCAGTAACGGCAATTATTCACGCAATAATCGGAAGCATACAATGGAGCAAAAAGCACAATTCTATTACCATAAATTTCTTGCTTTATCTTCCCTGCCATTTCAAACAATTTTTGAAGTAGATCATCATCTTCTATATTTAAAAGAACCGCGACTTCTTCCATATCCAATCCATGTTTCAATAAAGCTTTCTGTAATATATTTAAAATATTTTCTGCATCAAACTTTTTTGCATCTACTAGGATGTCATCAATTTTTTGTTCGAATAATATTTCCACCTCATTAAATTTTTATCTGTAATTCATTTTCCAGCATTTGATAGCTCAACTCGCCCTTAAACAGCGCCCACTTTTCATATCTTTTTTCGCGGTCAAAGAATTTGTTGGCGTAAATGGAATAATTTTCGCGGTATTTGTCGGGCGTCAAATTAAACATCACGCTGTTCGCGCCGGCCATAAACGCTTTTTGGCGGAAGGCCTCGCCGCCGATTGTTTCCATGGCGGTCGTGACCGGAATGCGCGCTTTGGGCATGGCCAAGCGAGTCGTGGCAATGATTTTTAAAATCATTTCGGCGCCCGTGTTTTTTTCATCGGCCAGAGGCGTGCCAAGCGTCGGAATAAACGGGCCGAAAGACGGCATGAACGTCCCCAACTCCCTCATCATAATAATATCATCGGCCAAATCGGAAACTGTCTGGCCGGGCAGGCCGACCATCATGCCGGTGGAAATGACATAGCCCAGCTTTTTCATTATTTTTAAATTTTCTAAACGGTCGGACAAACTGTCATTTTCATGAAGCTGTTTGTAGATTTTAGGATTGGAAGTTTCAAAGCGATACAAGACGCCGTTCGCGCCGGTCTTTTTCAAATTCTCATAAACCGACCGCGGCCTTTCGCCGATGCTTAAATAAATAAAGGCGCGGCACTTTTCTTTTATTTTTTTTATTATCTCAATTAATCTTTCTTCCGTGTAATATTCATCTTCGCCGGATTGGAGGACTAATATTTTGTAACCTTTTTCGTTCACGGCTTGGAGCGCGGATTCAACTATTTCCTCCGTGGCCATCCGATATCGAACGATTCGATTATCACAACGCAAGCCACAATAGGCGCAATTATTCCGGCAATGATTGGAAAATTCAATAATGCCGTGGACACAGATGTGGTCCTTGATGCTGGCTTTTCGAATAATATTGGCCTCGCTATAAATCGCTTCCAAATCCGATTCGTTTTCAAGCGAAAGGAGATATTCTATTTCTTCTTTTTTCAAATCTCTTTGTGAAGCGGACTCAAGAATGTTTCGCAGGTCCGGCGATAAATTTTCCGGCTTGGCTTTTTTGTACGAGCCGAGTAAATTAAAAATTTCTTGCGCCTCACACTCGGTAATTTTCTTAATCAAATAATCGCCGGTAAAAAGCACCCAATCCCCGGCTTGAATTTTTTCCGACAGGCCGATTTTCACTTTCTGTTTTTTGCCACTGGCTAAAATATCAGCGCGATAGCCGTCAGAAGAAATCACTTTGGCGGGGAGAGTGAGGCACATTTAATTAAGTCAAAAGTCAAAAGTCAAAAGTCAAAAGTAATTTTTTACTCTTTCCTTTTAACTTTAACTTAATGTTTATTTTCTCCTGAAAATCAACCAGCCCCATGACGATTAAAACAACCGGCCAGACGATGTCCCAAGCGATGCTGGGCATAATCCCCAAATTCTTGAGGAGGAACACGGCGCCGATGACGATGAGAGCGGCGGCTAACATAGTTTTTGTGTTAATTAATTAGCTAATTTTAATCTATTTAAATTTGATAATAAATTAGCAGCATTATCGATGAGAGCCGGTATTGGTTCATTTAAAGATCCCACAAATTTCAAGCCATTAGTATAACTATCAATCGCTCGATCAACTTGCCCATCCTTTTCATATGCTAGGCCAAGCGTCAAGGAAGCCAGTTGATAAATATCGGTCTCGTCATAATTTCCTGATATCCCAGCCCTACTTTTCAAATAATTAACACTAACACTGCAATTACTAATAGCATCCTTTATTTGTTTATTATCATAATCAATTTTACATTTCCGATAATAAATATCAGCATTATTTTCATTACTATTTACATCTTGTAAAAACTTATTATCTTCTTTGTTGGTATTGCTTTCACCGTAACCTAAATTTGTAAGTTCATACGACTTGCCATCGCTTGATACCTTATAAATCAATTTTGGCCAATACTCTTCTATTTTTTTATCTTTTGAAAATGGAGTAAATCCCTTATCTATAAGTTGTTGTAAATTGTCGGGATATTTATTGAAATGTCTCTTATAAACTTTAATCAAATTATTTGCTTCATATAAATCAAATTCATCAGGATCTGCGTGTAAAGCCGTGGCGAGCATCATTAAAAACTGAAAAATAAAAATAATAACTAAAAAAATTATACCTAAATTTAATAATTTATTTTTTAGTTTAAACTTTAGTTTAGCTACAAAAATTGAAACTACAACAAGAAATCCTACTAATATCCATGCCACAAAAATTGCATCTGTGTGAATCCAAATATCACTTATAAAAGGAATATACACACTCATAAAGGGTAAAATAAAAGATAAAATAACTCCCAATATAATCAACCAATTAATTATTGCCATTTTACTATAAATTTTTGGAGATTTAATGTCCATGGGTTTGTTTTATTAGTTAAATAACTTCGGGAATGTTTTTGATTTGTTTCCATGAAAAGACTGGCCCGTCTTTACAGACATAATAAGAGCCGATGGCGCAATGCTGGCAGACGCCCATCCCGCAATACATTTTGCGCTCCAAGGAAAGATAAATATTTTCGTCTTTGATTTTTTTCTTTTTTAATTCGGCGATGGCAAATCGATACATGGCCGGCGGGCCGACCAAAATTGCCACCGAGGCCGGATCAATCTCGGCTTTTTCAATCAATTTTGTCACTAAACCTTTTTCGCCGCGCCAATTCTTTGATGGCTTTTCCAAAATAATTTTGAGCTCGGCTTTACGATTCCAAGCGGCATATTCATTTCTAAAAAGCAAAGTTTTTTCGTCGCGGCAACCATAAAAAATTTGAAGCGATTTACTTTTCAATCCGCTTGACAAATAGTCATTGATCAGCGGTCGAAGCGGCAAAAATCCGCAGCCGCCGCCGATTATTACCAGCGGCTTATCGGTGAATTTATCATAATCAAAACCATTGCCAAACGGCCCGCGAATGCAGACCTCATCGCCCTTTCCGAGCTGATGAAGGCGATGAGTTAAGGCGCCGGCATCGCGGATGCCGAGTTCAAAAAACTTTTTCGCGTCTTTCGGCGACGAACAAATACTGATTGGACACTCGCCCCAGCCGGCCAAGCCGATTTGGATGAACTGGCCGGAAAGAAAGTCAAACTCACGGCGAATTTTTTTGTCAATAAAAACAAAACGGAATAATTTAGTATCTACCGACTCCTGTTTGACGGAAATTATTTTAGCGAGCTGAAGAGAAGGCATTTTATACAATTTCTAATTTTATAATTTTTAATTTTAATGTCATTGCGAGGAGCACGCCGAGCTTAAGCGAGGCGAGCGGACGAAGCAATCCCATGTTTTTTAAAATTTTTTATTCTTTGTTGTTTGATTATTGGTCATTGATATTTTTTTGTTTCTTGTATCTTGTCTCTTGGTTTATTTTTTCAATGTTCTTAAATATATCAATCCCCACCGGACACGCCTTCACGCAACGGCCGCAGGAGACGCAACCCGGCAGAGAATATTCGCGCGGAATGCGGACGAATTTATGCTCATACCAGAAATGGATTTTTTTTCTGACCGTATCCAGCTCCAGGTGACCGCCGGCAACACGCGAAAAATCATTATAAAAACAATTGCCCCATTTTCTCTCGCGGCTGGAATTGGCCGGGTCAACTTTGTCTTCAATATCATAGCAGAAACAAGTCGGACAAGCGATTGAACATTTGCCGCAAGCGAGGCAGATTTTGTCCAGTTCGTCCCAAATCTTATGCTTGAATGATTTTTCCACTTTTTCTTTAAGCGCTAACATCTTTTTGTCCGGACCTTCTTCGCGAATCGGCCCGGCGAATTCAATGTGCTCGTAATTCTTGACGCCGCTGTTTTCCAAAACCGATTGCCCCCTGACCGAGCCGGAATAGAATTTCAGCCGGCCGCTTCTGGTCCGAATCAAAAAAATATCAAAAACCAAATGTTCCAAAACATCTTCCTCGTAATTGTGGCTGAAAACCTTGAATTTTTTATAATCAGCGGGCAGGCCGCCGCTGTAGCCGACAAAAAGGATGTTCCGCCGCCGCTTCTGATAAAACGGGTCGCGTGAAAAAACCTGCTCATAAAGCGTAAATGCCTTCAAATCCAAGACGTTCATGCCCACGCAAGCGATCGGCGGAAACTTTCCCGCGATTTCCGACAATCTACTTTTTTCAATATTAAAAATACGCTCTCGGTG
>ERZ1292629.439-Hain-H43-01um-R1-439-length-44960-cov-25_pt1 | contig 44960 bp, 66 predicted proteins | sample MGYA00564399_ERZ1292629 | MGnify/ENA primary metagenome ERZ1292629 (study PRJEB36523, sample SAMEA6512636) | groundwater metagenome | collected 2019-01-08 | study: AquaDiva: Metagenomics assemblies of 32 groundwater samples
GTCGTATGATGAAGCGTACTGGCGATTATTCACCGGCTGAGGTTAAGGATGTTGTGTCTCGTAGAATAGCGGAAGAAAGAGCGAAAGGAACGGTAGCATGACAATATGAGAATATTAAAACATGGTGACTATGGCTATTGGGCAGAAGCTAAAGACATGCCCTGTATAGTATTACAGATAGACGGAAAATTAAGGGGGTTTTCATTGGACGATGTAGGCGAATATTCCTACGAAAAGATGGATGAACAGGAAATTGAATTTTTTAAACTAAAAGGAAATGCCTTTGATGTTTTATTCAGAAGAAAAAAGAAAGAGCGAAAGGAACAGTAGTGTGATCCATTTTCGTAGTAAGAATGATATTCTCTCATGGCTTGAAACCCATTGTCCCAGAAAAGCCATTGTCCGCTCTCTCTCTCAGAACGGGGCCGAACTACTCGGGGGATTCGATCCTATTCCCTCGAGTGGTCGGCCCGGATGGATAGTGAGGATACGGTCGGCCTATGGTAAAGTGTGGTTGGTGGCCATAATTCCGAACAGCAGACAGGCCGATTATGAAATCCGTATCCTACAGAGAGTACCCTGGGAACATTATGTAGGATGTAAGGACAGAGATTGTATCTATAGTGGGGATAAACCCTGGTTATATAAATTGTTGAAATATAGGAATAAGAGATGAAAGCATTCTATGAATGGTGGAAAACAAACAAATTTGGTAAAAATAATACACCTGGCCCAAAAGATGTTTGGCGTGCTGCATTGAAGTTAAGCCTGCGATTATTACAAGACCAGTATGAGGGTGGATTATCTGCTTTCGACGAGATTTCTAAGGAGCTAGTCGATGACTAAACCGGAACACATCATGGCGTGGTTGGTGTCACATCCGTTCAACCCGACTAGTATGATTCATAACCAACATGAGAAAATTGGCAGGAATCAGTTGTGTCCATGTGGAAGTAAGATTAAATACAAGAAATGCTGTGGGAGAGTGAAATGAGTATCAGAACACTTGAAACCGAGATCTTGCAAGAAGCTAGGATAGTTGTAGGGAACCAAAGATTACGATTAAAGGATATCATGGAGTGGACCACTGGAGATATAGAACCACATGAAGATGAAAAAATATATCGCCTTCCAAATATAGGAGTTAATATAGCCATTAAGGAAACACAAAAATGATTCACCCATACATTTTCAGAGAGAAGAGCATAAGGCTCACGATAATCGGTTCGGAACTGGATGAGTTAATAGCCGGGCCAAAAGCTATCCTGTGGAGTCGTGATGGTATATATGGACTGATACCTATAGAAGTGGTTAAGAATCACATTCAGTTGTGGTCCGACATTAACAGACAACTGGAATGTGATGACAGACATGTCAATGGTCTGGATTTCAAGTGGGGAGAATCCTTAGAAATTCCACCTGAGACTGGCCGTGCCCTGGAATCATCGGAGGGAGTTCAATGATGAAATTTGTTAAGGGTGTGCCTTTCAAAGGATGTAAAGAACCAAGTTGGTATCTTTATATTGATGGTTCGTTAGAAAGTCACAATCTAATTGCTAATGTTACGAATGGCAGTATAATGCGTATCTTTACCGATCCTCATTTGCTACGTGATTCTATGGATGCCCACATTTTGACCAACGCTATTTCGCGTCTACAAATTTCGTTAATGATGGGCGATAGAAATGGGTGGTATATGAATAAAGTCGGTGGTATGTGCCCCAATCTTTTTGATATCTCTGAGACAATAGAAACTGATTGTTGGCCTGAAAAACAACGTATTAAAATATCAAAGTGGCCACAGGGCAAGCATTACTATGCTACGGTGGACGGCATAGCTGTCACGGATGACGATGGTGTTAAAAAATGGAATACGGTAGAGGCTGCGGAAAGAGCGGCTAAGAAATTCATACTTACTCAGCCGTCATAATACTCCAGCCATCCACTTGACGAACCCAGGCAGGACGGCCATGATGAGACCGACAACCAGACCTGATATAATCCGCGTTCTGGCCCGGTCACCCGCCTCGTGGCGGGCTATGTGGTTACACATGATAACCTCAAGCCGTGCTAATCGTTCTTTAATTGTTCCGCCCTGTAGGTCGCTCATCCTGGTCTCCTCGTTGGTGGTCGTCTTGCCGATGGCCGCGTGGGTGGTCGTCTTGCCGGTGGCCGCGTGGGTGGCCGACGTGAAGACCCGCCACTTTCATCATCTTTACCCACCGAACGTAACACTTCAGCAAGTTGTATCGTGCCCGGTACCCCAATAGCAGTACCTATAGTCAACGCCAACAATTCCAGACCCATCAATAATTTTTTATCCGGATCATTGGTTTTCCTTAGCCACTTTATCTTGTTTACAATCTCGTTTGCTAAGGCTATAGACGGAACTGGTATACTGCCGTAACTGTAGATACTCATGGCCTGTGACACAAACGGAATATTCTGGAACATATTCGTGATAATTTCTTCAGTGAATGTCTCCGACCAGTCATCAAGTTCCCGACCAGTAATCAGGGCTATCAATTCCTTCGACAATCTACGTAATCCCATTTCAGCAAAGCCGGCCATAGACAGCCAGAAGAACATATTGGTTAGTTTACCTACGTCTCTTTCTTTTATGCCAGCTCTAAGCATATCGTGTTCGATGAGAGACCAACGGTTGAGCATGAAAGATTGGAATTGGAAAGCCAATCTATCTATTGACTTATTCCCAGTAAATGTCCCGCGAGTAAACGCAGAAGGTAAATCTTTGAAGAATGCGGATGACTGTGTTCTACGTGCTATAAGCTGTGCATAGTCTCTGGCGTCTTCATTAACCTTATTCACATCGAACGTCAGACCATGTTCATCAAGATATTTCTGATAGGCACCTGCGACTATAGAAGCATTGGCTATTCCATCTATTTTCTGTAACGCCCAGAATCCTGCACGTTCTATTTTCTCGACAGTAGAACTACCGAACTCTAGAAATTCTATATCACCACCCATACGATGTTTTACTTCCGGGAAGTTCTTAATCAAGAACTCACGCAACTGTCGGTTGGTAGTTACAGCCGATGCTCCGGTGAAGGCGTATCGGCCTATCAGTCCGGCACCATCTAACAGCGGCGTTGTATTTACCAGGGCAGAGGATAATTTGAACCCTATAACTGCCGCACCTACGTGCTTACGATAGATATCCAATACAGGTATTGTCTTATCCTGCCCGACTAAACCTTTACGTGCCATAAGATCAAGCCAAGAACGCATTTCTTCCTGACCTGCATCACCTACGGCGTCACGATAAGTAGACGTGGATGCGATCTCTTGCAATCGTTTAATGTCAGACCCGAGTTCAATAAGGTAACTGGCGTTATCAACGTGTTGCAGGAAAATTTCCACTGCATTGATTTTTATCTTTTGTTTCCCGCCGGTACGAGTTATCGTGAATCCTTTCTTTACTTCTTTCTTTAGGGTATCTGGATATTCAATCAACTTATCACTAAACATGTCCCGCAATTCATAGTCAGACATTGCCTCGAAATCGGTCATAAACGAGAAGTAATTCTTTACACGTTCAAGTTTCTCGTTAAATACATTCCGCATGATGGTGTCTATCGGATCAGTCAACTCATCCAGTTTACTTCGTATTAACGTGTAGAGTTGTAGTTCTTCAGGCGTCAATACTACTTGGTTAATTCGTTCCTCAGTGTATCCACTATCCAATAGTTTCTGTTTGCCGTTATCTTGTTGGAGTGCGGCGTGAACACCTATTCGTTCAAAATTACCGTCATCGAATCCAGATTTGTTAATGAACTCTATTACTTCTTTCACAGTCGCATCCAAACGGTCCAAATACCTACCCCATCCCCTATCCAATGTTCGTTTAAACACAGTATAATTAGGTCCGTCATAAGTTCCATGCCCACCGTCCATCAGATCTACTAAAACATCTGTGGGCGTAATCGCCCTTTTTTTCTGGGCGGCTATGTTTAGAACCCGACTCAATTTATTCTTCAAGCGATCAGTGAAGTCAAGTTTCTTGCCGATCTCACTGGCCTTAACCATATCCCGATCTGTGATATGTACAGAACCCTCGGATAGTTTCTTTAGGTCTTTCTGTTTACTACGTTCATATTCGGCAGTTTCTAATCTACGCCTAAGACCCCCGAGGTCTTTTAATTTCTGTATTGACGTGGCTAATGCCTCAATCTGTTCGATAGTATAGTCATTGAGTGGAGTCTGTTCTAAGGATTTCAAAAGAGCCACAGGAATATTCTTGGCCTGTTCTGGATTACGCTTGACGAAATCTCGTAGACTTTCAAGCCTCTTAGTCGCGGCTTCTGATCGAAATGATGGGTCTATCTGCCCACGTATAGTATCAATCGCGTCACGATAGACTATATCTACAGACTTCGGGATATCCTGTTTGATTACTTTTAGAGCGGCGTCTAACCGTTTCTTTGCCCTGGCCTTCGCCCTCAGTGTGACTCTCAGTTCTTTCCGACCTCCGATGTAAGCCATACGAGCGTATCTTTCAGACCTGCGTAAAACTGCTCGTAGGACTTCACCAACAGTCATTTTAGATTCCTGTAATCTACTCGGTTCAACAGCTCCATATATAGCCGACCTGGTATCTTTAACGATCTTTACTGCCTTATCCTTAGCCTTTTCTAATTGTGTTACCAACTGTTTCTTTTCAAGTATCTCAGACTTTACGGTATCCCGTTCTGTCACCTGTTCAAGTGTAAGCGATACCAGTTGTTTTCTTAATTCTCTGATTTCTTCCTTTAACGCCTCAATCTCCCCACGATCACGGTAAACAATTCCTTCTTCCTGACTCGGGATTATTTTGAACGGTCTGGCTACAGGGTCAAGACCAAGAACATTACGCAGGGTCTTTATGTCACCCCAATCCGCGTTAGCCATCCACATATCTTTACGGGTATTTATTTTATTCTCGTCAAGTCGACGCTTCAGGTCGTTCTCAAGCCACTCAAGATATTGTTCGGCCTCACCTTTAGTAACTTTTACTTTAGTACGTTTGGTCGGCCAACCTTTTTCAGTAAACCCCTTGACATCTTCAGGTTTAAGTTCTGTTCCCTTAGTCATACGTTTCTTCATGCCGGCGGTCACGTTGCCTATATAGAGTTCAGGTTCTACTTCCTGATACTCCTCTACTTCAAGTTCCTTTTCGGCTACTCCTGCCTCTTCTTCAGTCTCCAATTCCTCCTCGGGAGTCGGGGTTTTTAACGCGGTAGTTTTAGTCGTTGGTTTATACTCTAATATAAGGTCACTACCTTCTACTCGTTGTGTCCAACCTAATTTTTTATACCAGTTAATAAGTTGTTCTCTGGTTAAAGCTGGTTTACCCTTTCCAATATACTTTGTTATCTGTGTAGGTTCACCCAATAGAGTTAATCCTGATTTATCAGCAGCTTGTTGAAGTTCAATCATTGCTTGTCTAGCAAGACCTATTCCCCTTTTTTCTGGTTCTACAACCAAACCTTGTATAGTTAGTTCATCCGGTTTACCTGTTCCTGATTTTCCAAGTATTACTTCACCTCCTTGTATGTGTATAGGAGCGGAGTCAACAGCTATTCTAACATTTTTATCCGACGAGACAAAAGTAGTAAATGTATTTTTACCAAAAGATATCGACTCTTCTTGATCCGCCACATTAAAACCAGATTTTGTTAGAGAGTCTATAAAAGTATTTTGCCGTTCTTCAGGCGTAGGAGTTTTTAACGCGACAGTTTCAGGCATGGGCAACGCCGCCGGAGGTTGGGCTGGAGCGGGTTCCACCGGTTTTAAGATATTTTGAGCAGTAGGTCTTCCTAAGATACGTTCTTCTTGGGTTAGTTTGTATCCTTTCGGAAGTTGTCCTGCTTTTTTTGCTAACTCTTCCGCTTGCTCGTTGGTAATAAATCTTCCGGTCGTAGTAACAAATCCTTCCTGTATAGATTTGGGCATCGGTTTGCCCTCTTTTATAACAGGGAACATTTCTTTCATATTTGCCGCTGCATGAACGTGTGTGAGACCTTCAGATATTTCACCGGTATTGGGATTGTAATAGGCTGCCGCTCGTATCTTCTCCACCGCTGGCCGTTCAATCGCCGAACCTGATGCGGCCTGGTCGAGCACCACATCCTCGCCAGTAACCGAGTCCACGTATCGTTCACCTTCACGAGTTACTTCCTGTTCGGTGATGCCGGTACGGCTGCCCGAGACTGTCTTATAGACGTTAATCTGTTGTGTTGGTTCCTCACCCGGTCTTATAACCTGCGATACGCCGGCCTCGGATACTGGCTGTCCCCTAACCTTCGCGGCCACACCGCCAGCCACACCAGGAATAACACTAAGTGCCGCCGCGACAGTAGCCTCTTGAGCACGACGATCTACGAATCCCGTCAATCCACCCTGTATCTCTTTACCGTAAACACTTTTAGCCACCGATTCTCCTGCCATACCCTGACTCATCTCTTGAAAAGACTGCGTGGCGGCGGCCTTGATGGTATCATAGGTCAATGCCTTACCACCTTTAACTAACTTCTGGGCCGTTCGGTTAAGCAGAGTGTTATACGAACCCTTGGCAATCTTTATCAAACCCTGTATCTGCATAGTCTCAAGGGCGGCAGATACAGACCCGTACAGACCATAGGCGGCTACGGCATCTTCTTCACTGGCCTTATCTTGTTTGGCCTGATCGTATGCACTCTGGCCCTCGGTAACATACATTAGACCAGCGGCCATATTAGGTTGGCCGGCAACTGTAAGGATAGTCGCGTTGGCTAGAAGTGGTATAGCCTCCGTCATGGCTACGCCTAATTTTACAGGATTAGTAACCAGGTCAACAAAGCTCTTGGGGGGTTCGGATGCCCATTCAGGATGATTCTTGAGTATGGTTTCTACACCCTGTTTATGAAGTTGTGCAGATTCACCTAACCAGTCAGCCACCTTATCGGTTGTCTGTTTGGCCTGAAACATTTGTCTCTGAAACGATTTCTGTTTCTCAGGATCTTTTTCACTCAGAACACGTTCTGCCCACGACCATTGGTTTAGTAATCCCCATTGTTTAACCGCGACAGATGGGGCTTTAAGAAGGGCACCAGCCGCAGTCATTTCACCACGAGCCAACGCACCTACTGCCTGGCCACCAGTTATAACAGGTTCGTTTGGATCATATGAAGTTGTCATACCGGCAGAAGCCCCGCGAAAAGCTGATGGTAGCGGTTTAACAGGTTGCTGCGGTTGGACAGGTTGTTCTCGTTTCGCCAATTCTCTACGGGCCAGTTCCGCTCGTGCTTGTTCCGGTGTGATGGGCATTACCTACCCTCCACTATACGTTTGAGTTCTTCATCACTCATCCTGGAGAAATCTTCCAGTTCATGTCGTTGGACGCCAGTTTCCTTTTGCTGTAGATAATTCTGAGTTTGTTGTGCGATAGAACCACCCATACGTTTAGAGGTCACGGCAGTTTTCATCAGGGATGATGTAGGTTTACCGATAAGGGCATTCTGAAGAGTCTGTACTCGTTCCGATTCTGATTTAAGTGTGCCGAATAATTGTACCTCCTCCGGTTTAGCTGTACGCCAGGCACCACGCTTCCACGTCTTAGACTTCTCATCATACGAACTGGAAGTAGGATCAAATACCTCCGCCTGTTCCGGTGCAGTTTTCTCAAACCACTGTGGCCTCCACCCACTTGGAATCTTCCCGGCAGGGATAACCCGGAACTGTCTTAAATCAGTGTCGATACGATTCTTATAAATGTCAAGATCACTGAACTGTTTCAGAGCGGTCTGTTCCTTCGGCTGTGATCTGGTTTCCATTTGGAACTTGGCCTCGTTGAAGGCTAATTTATACTTGGATTGGAGTTTGCCGGCTATATCCTTGAACTCTTCATCAGTCATTGGTTGACCGGCGAATTTACCTATTTCTACTTTATACTGTTCCCCATAGAATTTTTTCAATCGTTCGATCTCAGTATTTTCCAACGTCTGTTGCGGGGTGAGGGTAGATACACCAGAAAATCTAGTTACCTTACCCGTAGCCACGTCAGTAATAGTTCCTTCTCCCATTTTATCACCTAAAAAGAAATCATAGGAATGTCATGTATTCGTTGTGACCCGCCGTATACCTGTTGCTTTGCGGCCAACTGAGTATAATCAGGATTCATTGAATATCCGCCTATAGGCCAAGTCGCTCCACCAACTGTATTGCCAGCAAATGTAATGCCCGTAAGTTCAGAAGCGAGTTTCTTATACTCAAGAGAACTTGGGTCCATACCACCTATAGATTGTAGTTTCCTGGTCAGTTCACTCTGGGCTGTACGTTGTGCCCCCGTAGAAGATAAATACCCGGCTTTAGACATGAGAGCATTGACAAGATTACCTGTTCTGGTAGCCTCTAACTCTCTACCGAATTGAGCAACTGGTTCTTTTACTCTGGCCCGTGATGTAGCCGCAGGTTCAAACTCTTTAGTGCCACCACGCATAGGTCCTAGACCGACAGTAGTAGCACCACGAAGGGCCTCATCTTCTAACTGTTTCTGCAATGCTGTCGAAAGTTTACCAGCCCTGGTAGAAAATTCACCACCAGGTTGATACCGGCCAATAATCGAATCGAATGGAGTAGCCATGATATATTACCCCGTCATACCACCCTGATACTTTAATTCATTCTGCCAATACGCCAATTCTCGTTGAGCGGCTTCAATAGATATTCTCTTAGGATTAGCACCCGTTGCTTTCATTGTCTGAATGTATGCTTCCCATTCTCGAATCTTTGCTTCAGGACCTTCAGCACCATATCCACCGATATTAAAGGTTCCTTTAGGACCAGATATAAGACCTGTTCCTTTCGGCATTGTAGATGTTCCACCACCCTGTAAAGATGGTATCCCAGAATACGCCTGCCCCACGCTTCCCTGTGCCCCGTAACTACCCGGATAGTTATTAACACTACCACTACTAACACCACCGCCACCACCTCCCCCTATAGACGGCATCGTGAAATATCCACCATTGGTACTTCCGCCTCCACCATCACCCCCGCTTATATTCATTCCCCCACCGGAAGATCCGCCACCCATACCGGCACTTCCTACTATAGATTTATTCAATGCCGATAACTGACTCTCATTGCGGGTTTCTCTGGATGCCAACTGTTCCTGTCCGAGCAGATTAGCCTGTTGTAACATGGCATTTGTTAATGCCTGTGTACGCGACGTTTCGATAGAAGATCGTACCGGGACACCAACTTCTTCTTCAAATCTGGCGGCATTAGCCATAGGCACACTTGTACCAGATAGCCCCCGGCTAACTTGTCCTTGAAAAGCAGAAGCTAAAGCCTGTGAGCGTTTACGCAATAGGGTGCCAAGTTCTTTCTGTTCAAATGCCCCACCAGGTTGATATTGATTTATAGCCTGTTGTATTAGACCAGTTGCCTCACTTGCCATTATTTCAACCGTCCTTTCTTAACACCCTGTATGGAAATCGACTCTAATCCCCAGGTCTCTGAGGCGTTTAGATTCTCCAATCTTATCGTGGCATACATCCCACGTACACGTTTCTTCTTAACGTCTCCTCTCGGATGTCCAGGCCCATTCAACGTGCCCGATACTTTAGGAGATGTGTTCGTAATCAGTTTGTCAATAGCGGCATCAGCCGTGCGATCAACGAATACTTTATATGCCACATCGTCTGAATCCGCCGTACTTCCGGTCCCGTCGTCACCCGTTAGAACAGACACTATAGATTCTATTGTACCCTCATGTCGTTCATCACCAAGTTTAACCGGTCCAATACCTACATAACTCTGAATCGCTTCGGTGCTAGCACCCACGTTATCATCATCTGCTGTGTCATCATAGTAACGGATAAATCCGTCATTGCAACCTACCAACAGGTGCCGATAATCCGGGTCGCCGGCTTCATACCAGAACAGATCAAACATTCCACATGCTGTGGGATATGTTTCCGGGAATAGTCCTTCACTTCTGAAACTATACCAGTATCCAGTATTACTCCCGTTAGAAAGTAAAGTTCTTTGGATAATTATACCATCACGTTTTCTGTCATATCCCATTACAAGACGGTGTAATGTAGGATTGTAGGCCAAATCCTTTATGAAATCAGGATATGAATCACGAGTAAGATTCTCTGGCATTCCGAAACCTGACGGGATTTTCAACAAGCCCTTTGTCGATAGGATGAACAAATTTTCCTTGTCATCCCAGCACCATGCTTTCGGTCCGAGGATTCCAGATGTCAGGTCGAGTTCGTTAATCGAACCCCCCTCGGCTGCATCACCAGATAGATACCACAATGTATTCGCACAGGCGTGAACCATGAAATCATCTTTATACGGTATCTGGGCGATTACTATATCGCCTATTTCACCGGCATCCGCGTCACCACCTCGTACAGCAGATTGGGCGTCGTTCTCTCCGAACAACCAATTCCAAGGATTACGTTGCCGCGACTGATACCATTGGTGTGGATATTGTTCATCTTTCGCCAGACACAAACGGCCACGATAAAGTTTCACGTCAAATGCAGTAGCGGGCATCACACCAAATGTAGCACTTCCGCCGAATACTGTCCAGTTATACCAATGTGGTCCGGCAACTTCAGCCGTTCCGGTAAATGATATCGAGTTCCCATCGTTGTCTGTACCCGTCACTGTCTCAGCCGCAAAGGTTGCTGTGGTTGTTCGTTTGCCATAAATAGTACAGGCACCGGACAGAGATGTTATGTAATCTACCACCATCTTAGCACCCGATGTACCTCCCGTCAATACCGTTTGGAAATCAGGTGGGTTGCCGGTTAAGTTGGCAACAGTGATTTTAACATTTACAAAATCGGCCACTTTAAGTTTAGTGCCATTTGCTATGAACATCTTGCCGTATGCTTCTACTGCTGTAAGAAAATCGGTAGTGTCGAGTTGTCCTACCGATGCAGCTAACTGGATCATAGTGCCGGATGGAGACTCATACCACAACTCACCTGATGCTATCGCCCATAATTTTTTTGCTACATACGCTTCAGTGGTGGGTGGTGTGTTTACGGGAGTTCCGTTGGTCCTGAACCAGGCGTCATGTGTAGTGGAAGCAGCACCCCAAGAGGAGCCAGAATTGGTGCTGTAATATCTTGAACCACTCGCGTATACCGTTGTATCTGTTCCGAGCACTCTTAAATCATCGGCTGTTGCCGAAGGAGCACTTATCACTATAGCATACGTTGTCGCATTGGCAATATTATAAGAAGCAGAAAATGTTATCGTGTACCAAGCACCTGCTAAATCTTCTGTTATAGAAGTACCAGCTATTGTCCCTGATGCTAAATACGAACCGGTAGGTTTGCCATCACCATCAACTGCTTTTATTCCTACAGTTACTGTCCCTATTGTAGTGCTGGCTACTCTACGAAGATGTAAGTCTATAGAAGCAAAAGTATAGGCAGCAGTAGTAAGAAAGGTTTGTGCCCCCCAAGTAGCACCGCCAATAGAAATAGCACCCGTTTCAACACCAGTAGTATGTGAATCGTATACAGCCATATTTAACTCACAATCGTAACACTACCCATAGCCACCACCGGACCAGAGACAGATGCTATTTGTTGGGCATACCGTTTGCTTAATCCTGGTCTCTGGGCACCACACACTCTACCAGTCTTCGGGTTGAGCGGACGCATGTTACTTAAATCAGGGGAAGTCAATAAGGGTTGTTTGTCAGACGGCAGACCCATGTACTTTCCCCGAATAGGAAACGTAAATTCCATTACTTTCTTCCTTCTAGTTTCATCATTTCCTTCTTAGTCAATCCGGCTTGTTCAAGTCCTTTTCTAATTACCTTAGTCCTTACCGTCACTTCATTTTTCTTCGGCATGTAGGCATTTCCACCATGATACACTTCATAGAGTTTACGCCGGACCCTTTTCATCAAGGGTTCACCTTTTGGTGTATTCTTTGCGGCAGTCTTTTTCTTACTGGCAGCAACCACTTCTTTGTGACTCTCGCCTATCGACTGGTCTTTCTCATAGGCGGCTCTTGCTTGACGTGCTGTAATAGGCATTTTATTACTCCTAATGGGGGCCAGTTACCATACCGGCCCCCGAATAAGCATTATTGTAGGTTAATTGAAATCATGGACCCGGTATATAATCCGAACATCCAATTTACCGTCTCCCAGCGTCCATTCAGCCGCACCGTTATTGAATAGTACGAGTGACGTATTCTTTATCGCCTCAAGGTCGACCGTAGTAGCCAGGGCAGTCTCATCAGCATGTGCTACTCGAATTTCATCAGTGGTCTGGTCGATGAAATTAGTGGCGTCGATAGCCGTACACACGTCCTGACCACCACTATACTGGACCACCAGATTGGCACTCGACTCAGTGTATCCCGTATCATCAGCGATATACTTAATGACTACCGAGACAAACTCCAATACCTTGTTAGCTCCCGGTGCCGGGATCAATTCCTTAGCCGTTGCCCGCAATGCCAGCATCTCGGTTGAACTAATTTCCACCCGTCGTTCAAGGGTGACGCCACCCTTGTAACCATCGGCATCTCTGATTTGATTTTCAATGTTGTAAAATATGTTAGCTCTGTTCATCTTGTTCTCCTTGTTCTTTCACGGAGCGAGATTCACTCCGTCTAAATTGTTAAACATCGTGATCTGTAGTAATGTCGCTCCAAGTACGTTCATGGACGACATCTGTTCCTTGATTCATTGAGCCTAAAGTGCGAGGATGACTCCTATAGTCAGTCTCGTATGCTTTGGGTAACGCCTTGTTCATATATTTATCCACGAAATTCTTTCCGCTTTCAGCCACAGATTCATCTTCCTCTTCAGTCTTATACATGCAGGCTGCCAGAATCGCTTCATCAAAACGAAAACCAGCAGGATGACGGTTATTCGCGGGTTCCACTGTGTACACAGAATTAGCACCGGGATTAGTGCCGCCACCAGCACCAGCAGAAGTAAGCCAATCAGCAACAGTAAATGTACCAGTGCTACCCGTATAGTCTGTGACAACCGCATAACTTCCCTTTCCGGTTCCATAGATAATTCTGGCTATCCATCCGTTGAAATAATCATTACCCTCAGTCCTGGCCGCGTCAACCAGAGTGGTGTCACCACCACTGTCACCTACGCCGGCCTCAAGGTCCAGGTTATCAAAATAGAGTGTGTATGGAAATTCCAGCGTGTCCGATTCAGACGGTTTCGGATCCAGAACCAACTCCCATCTTCGCTTGATGGACGTAGTGGCGAGCGTCGAACCCTTCGGTTCCAGTGGTCGGTACGCCGCCCGGCGAGGATAACCAGTCAGTTCAGTAGTGGCTTTTACTGTACGAAGTTGTGCCTCATCGACCCATTTAATCTCAGTAGAGTGATTAGTGTCCTTAGCATAAGTAATCTTCCCATTCACTTCTCCACCGAAATTCTCGGCCAGCGGATACCTTGCGATATCACCACCGACGGTTTCATATCGGGTAATTGCATACGTACTACTGGCTGCCGGATCTGTTCCACCGGCATTACCATATTGGTCGAGCCAGTCGGCCACTGTGATAACACCTGTAGCACCAACGTAATCCGTTATCTGAGCATAACTGCCGTTACCTGTTCCTCCAGTGATGTAGATCCAATATCCGTTGAGGGCATCATTCGTAGGATATGTGGTTGCCAACGGTAAGTCAGTCAGAGATGTTGCACCTGCCGCATCAGCCGTCCCTGTGACCCGAGTGCCGTTGATAGTGACTGACATGATACGCCGCATCCACCGCCAACCATTCTTCGGGGCATCAGCGATGAACATCTTGATACCATCGTTGACTATCTTTTTGCAGAGTTGCAGATTATAGTCGTCATCAGCCGGCACCAGAGCAGCACCCGTACCCCCACCATAATAGGCCACACCCATTTCATGTGCTACCTTAGCCACCAGGTCAACAAATCCGTAGGCACTCGTCGGCTCGCTCATTACTTCACCTCTTTCATCCGCATGATCCGCACAATCGCTTCCTCGTGAATCTCGCCGCCGAGATTAGCCTTACCCTCAGCCGTCAGTTCCACCAGGCGATTAACCGCTTGCTTCAGCACACCGGCCTCACGTTCGTCAAGTTCGAGACTGTCATTTTCACTATTGCGAATTTGTTTAGCCAGTCCCACCGCTTCGGCAATATCTTCGGCTGATTTGAACACACCCACGCTCCTGAGCCAACCACTTAGATTTGCCCGCAGCGGATATTCTTGCTTCTCTAACCCCATCCTATGAGGCTGGTCTGCGGTCGGCATCGGAACATACACATCCACTTCGTACTTACTCAGGTCTAACTCAAACTTCTTCATGTCGTTTCTCCTTTGGACAAGGTTAATAAGGCCCCCAACCGGCCCTTGCCCGAAGGACCGGCCAGGAGCAACGATTCAATTACGCACGAGCACCAAGTTGTGCGATTCTGACCCAATCAACGCTCAATTCGGCGTCGGCACCAGCAACTTCAATCTTTGATACACCTGACAGGCACATTGCTACATTGGGGATGTTCGCAGCAGTCACGCCCGTTTCCACCAAAACTCCATTGACATAAAATTCTACCGATGTAAGTCCGGTAATCCTGAAACCAACAGTCATATAAGTGGCGTCAGTATTACCTGCTACGTCTGCGGTCTTATCATCAGCGGCAGCACGAGCCGTTACAGAGCTAATTTTATTGTCTGTACCCGCAGCTTCGTGGTAGAATCCGCACTTGTCCACAACGTCATCAAGAACACCAGCTGCCATAAGTGTAGTATCAGTAGCAGCAAGGCCGATGAAATATAGGTCAGTGGCGTCGTTCATCTTGATACGGGCCTCGAACCAAATGGTTTTGCCAGCAGCAGGAAGAAATCGACAGTTAAGAAGTTGTGCTTCTGTACCATCATCGGAAGTTGTGTTGCCAGCCGAATCAAACTTCAATTCTCCACCTTCGGCAGCAACTAAGGACAACGTACCAGTAGTGGTATTTGTAATTGTCCAACCTTCAGTGGTAACAGTATTTGCCATTCCCATAAAATCATCGGCATAGACAATACCAAGACCGGGATTCTTAACAATCTCGTCCCAGGGACAATCTCTCCATAGATTCTCACTGTACCCTACACCGAGTGTACCATCATAAATATCTCCGAATCCAGGATGGACGATTTTGGCCCAGACAAGCCCGGCTGTGGACGAACGATCAACCGTCTCATAAGCGATACCCACACATGGACCCATACCGGCCTGAGTAGCATTTACAAAGGTTTGTTCACCATCTTCGAGATATAACCTGTCCAATCGAACAATGTTTTTATCCGTGTAAACGGGAACAACTGCTCCATTAGGAATGTAAATCTCGATAATATCGCCGTCAGCACCTTTTTTAGATCCAAGGACGGCTATAATACCTGCAAAGGCAGATGGTTCGTCAACACTGACCTCTTCAACAATCAAAAACCGCCCATTATACGCCTGGGCACCTTCAGCATAAGCTGTAGCATTCTCACCACCGAAGTCACCCGTAAGACGGTTGATGGTAAGTTCTTTCCAATCAGCAGTAATATCACTATTGTAACTAACGGGTTGTCCTACTTTAGCTACAGTAGCGGCAGTCTTAGGTCTCCACACTACTCGCTTACGCTCGGCAACGGTATCTATAGTCGAGATACCCCAATAACCTATTTGACCTCTACCCATTTTAATCTCCTCACATTACATTACGAAACTATCGGTTTGTGGATCACAAAACCAGCCTGGCGACGATTCGTACACAGGTTATTGTGTGAACCATCCAGGAAGATTGTGAACGTCGTGTGCTGGCCCCGATCCGTCATCGGCTCAGACTCTTCCATCCAGTATCCATCCTGAACATACGGAATAAACTTGTTGAAATCAACACAGTAGATAGGAGATGTCGCCCCGGCAGTAACAGGGTCAGTCACTCCATCCAACTGATTGATATACACAACCGGCAGACGGTTAATGTAAACCAATCCACCATCATCCATACGGATGTTACCGAGAACTTCCTTGCCCGTATGGTTATCATCCTTCGCATCAGCCAACTCCTGCAAACTGACAGCCGTATCAGCGTCGGTATAAATCCTTTTGGCTGCATTACGCGGCTGAGCCGGGTCATTCAACATCAGCGGAGCTTTGAACTTAGTCCTCAAGAAGGCAGTACGGAACGTCTTCAGGAGGCTGTTGTCCACCTTAGTATAGGTAGCCGCCCAATTCTTCCACTGAGTGTACGTGGCCGCATCCAGACCGGCACAAACCGTGCTGGTGGCCGCATTCTGGAAACGAATCGTCTGACCACTGAACCCTGCCGTAGTGCTGTTAGCGTCCAACATAACAATATAATACGGAACACCATACGGATTCAAATCATCGGTCGCGGTATCAGGGGTCTTCCAGAACCGCTCTTCAATCAGGTCGGCCAAACTCCACAGACCGTCTATACGCCGGGTTTCAAGCAACCGGATGAAACCCTTAGCGGAGTTCTTATTGCGAAGAATCTCAACCTTGTCCCATGAATAGTGCGTACCAATCTGGGTCCAGGGCACTTCAATCTCGTGCATCACGTCACCAACAGCAGGCTCATCGGTATCAAACAACCGACGATACCGAGCATTGCCGGTGGGACTGAGCATCAATTTCCTCTTAATAGAAGTTCCACCATCGACCTCCATACGGTCTTGCTGATAAATTCGGCAAGCCTCGTAATCGTTATTTGTCCAAGTCACTTCAAAATACTGCTTGGGGAGGTCAGGCAGAGTGGTCTCTATAAGGTCTACCAAATCTGCATTCTTAACACCCATTTGTTTCTCCTTTTATCCAAAAATACTGTGTAATCTGTCTTGTACGTCACTTGCTAATTCATCTCGTGTTCGTGCTTTCTTAGGTTCACCAGCATCAGAGGATACCTTAGATACCGACCGAGAACCAGCAGATGGTTTGATCGTCATACTGTTCGACCGTTTGGTAACATCACTCTTAATACGTTCACGGATAACCCGTTCACGTACCGGCTCACTAATCATCATGTGAGCACGTTCGAGAGCTTCCACCGGGTCCATCTGTTTGTTCATGGACTCGGCACCAACAAGAATCATGTTGGCCTGTTCCAAAACTCGCCATCTATTGTTATATTGACCATGACCCAAATCACTCCAATCCTGACCAATGTTCAGACTACCATAAAAATCAGAGTAGTCCTTCAGGTTGTTGCCGCTGAAGAAATTCTCTACCTGAAGTTCTACGTTAGGATCTGGTCCGACTGGTTTCTGTTGCATCGGTTGAGACACAGGTTGTGCAATATGCTTGGATGCTTCCTCAAGTTGCCTGTTCTGTGCCTCTAACAGGACTACAGTCTTGTCGTCAAGGTCAAAATCTTCCTTGAGTTTCTTTACGTCGACTCCTTCAAATCTCGGTTGGTCTTTCGGTTCCGGCTGCTTGAGAACATTGTCCTTCTCTATCTTAGCCTTCCCGAGCAACGCCCATTCACGCGAGGCATTGTTGACATCCATATAACAATTCTGAAATGTCTTCAACGCGGCGTCTGGGTTGGCCTCATAGAATGCCTGGACATCTTCCTCTTTCCATCCACGATGGACAGCAGCCCTAACAAATGCTGATGGTAACTCATCTTCCTTGACGACATCCGTGTCACCGTCTTTCTTGACAACAGGGGTAGGTGAATCTTTGTCTGCCGACTTATTACCAGTCGGGGTAGACTTGTCATCATCTGCCTGGTCGTCATCATCCGGTTCCTGTGTGAGTTTGTTCAGATTCGCCAATCGAGCATCGACCCCACTCACCAGTTTAGAGTTTTCAATAGCACTCTTGTCGAGTTCTTTCAACTTATCTGAATGCTCACCTGTGTTTCCTTGCAACATAGTTTTTCCTTTCAGTCTGTCCCCTAATCGGGGAGGTAGGTGTTAGGATATTTTCTTTACACTAAACCGCTTACGTTGCGGTAACTTTTGAATGTTACATTTTTTAAGGTACGATTCATGGTCAGTGAAGTTATCAAACACTGGCTGACCCTCCGGTGTAATCTCGATATTCGGGAACATACGCCGGTGTTCAGGAATCTGGTCAGGGTGCATAGCAAGACTGTCGCTCACAATCGGTCTAACGTACCGTTGTTTTCGTCCGGCACTCACTCTGAATCCATACTTCCGTTTCATCTGTGCCCCGCAGTCACATACCATAGGTTCGCCTGCTTCACTCATCATGCGAATTACCTCTTTCACTATACCACACTCCGGGCATGAGAAATCATAAAACATTAGCGTACTCCCTCAAAAGTCTCCTGGCCTTGGTTTGGATATCCTTCCTGGAAATTCTGATTCTGTTCACCCTGCGGCCCCATCATCTTACGGGCCATAGGACTGCCCCCATTCTGTTGCACTGCTTTTGGATTAAGTGATGCTTTGCCCGCCGGTTGGGGTCCAAGAGACATCTGCAACTGAATGCGTTGCATAAAAGTCGGGTCGATAAACCAATCTTCGACCTCATCAAGAATATCGTTCTCTCGGGCAAGGTCAGTAATTGCCTCTTGCAGATTAAACGGTATACCCATTTGCATAGTAATCTGGGCCGTCATAGCAAGAGCCGGCACGATATTCGTAGCAAACATCTCTATCCGTTTTGACCTCACAGCCGGATCCAGACGAGACATCGACCGTTGTTTAATCGTAAATGTAAACTCAAGGAAATCACCCTGTTTCTGTTCTGGCGTCAACTGAAGTTGCATGTACTCACCACCTGGTTGTCGTTTACTAAACGGGATATCAATCAGGGGATCAGTATGCAAATACCAGGCCATCTTCCGGTTAATCTCAGCCGAACAGTCATACACCATATCCCGCATATCTTCTATGGTAACGGTCTGATTGGCCTGTAAGATACTCTGTCCGGTAGCGGTTTTAGCCCCCGCTGCGATACCGGCCATCTGGTCGGGATTACCACTCATGTAGTTATACCAGGTCTGCAATGCCGACATGGCCCCTACATTTTTATCGTTCGCCCCGCCGAAAGACACTACCTTAACAGTATCAGGAGAACCAAACACCATATCTCCGTCTGAGGATGTCCTAATATCCTCGGCTTCGTCGGCACCAGCCGGATCAACAATCGCCACATCCTTCTGCCGTTTAATCTGATCGACCATCTTCTTCATGGTCTCACCGGCCACATGGTGCAAATCATACCATATACCAACGGGGGCTATCGGAAGCGGATTGCCTGGAACTGGTTGAGTCACGGCCAATTTCGTGTATGGTCCCTCTTTCGGCCCATAGTATTCCCTAGCAGCCAGGAAATCATCCATTATGATCTGTTCAGGATCGCCTATGGTAATCAGAGCATCAGCACCAGGAACGAATAACTCTACCACGTCCACCATATCCTGAAGTTCGATCATCTCACTATTCGACATCCCGCTTGTCGATATGGCTTCTACTTTTCGCGTAGCATCCGGGTGTCTGGACGATGGGAGTTTCATCACAAGATCATGGTTGAACTGACTGTCATCCAGAAGTATCTGTCTGGGTATGCGATTCCTATCACCTTCGAACATAGCCTTGCGAAGTTTCCTACACGTCGGGTCAAATATATAGTCATCGAGGTCGACGTTATCTGTGTATACCTGACCCTGGTCGATTAGTTCGTCACCGAAGTTAATCATGGTCCCCCCCTGAGCCAAACCAGTTTTGAATATCCCTATTCCGAAACAGGCGTCAACTGTGCCGTATCGGAGGATTTCTTTCAGGTCTATCTGCCTATCAATCCAGTCAGTAGCGAGACTCATCAGGTAAGCATATTCCCTATGGGCCACATTTTCAGTGGTCACTTCATTCACAGGATTCTTCATTATCAGATTAGGTATAAGTGCTCTAATCGTATGGAAAATCAAATTGATAGGCTCGTCTCCGACCAGACCATATTTCTTGGCATAATACTGGCCAACGTATGCCTTTATAAACATGGCCCGAGCCTTGCGATAATGCCGTGCTCTAATGAAGCCCTGTTTCACAACATTTTGAAGTTTACGAGGATCAAGTACACTTGCCATTAGCATCCACCATACATAAATGCGTATACAAAAGCCGCCATCATAGTACCCAAAAATGTTACAGCAAACAAAATTGGAATAATATCTTCTGGTTCCATTCTCTACCTCCTGAAGTCAAAAGCTGATCCTGCTCGTTCACGTTTCCTGGTTTCCTGCGATACCTTCTTACGATACCAGGCAGATCGCATAGTAGTCGTGCCAGTACGTTCCTGTAACTTACCCTGACCCATGTCACTGTCATCAATCGTCAGGGCGTCAGCTATCACACAGTCACCATGAGTCTTCTTGGCCGACACTGTTTCCTCTACAAACTCAGCAGGACCACAACCACCATCGTCGTAATATACGTAGTTTAGAGCCTCTTCCAACGCCCAGATAGAGTGATTGATGTATTTACTACCGGCCAACACTCGGTCGTATGCGTCGAGTAAAACATCCTTCTGAGACCTACTGCTATGCCACCCGTACTGTTTGAGTTTACGTTCTTTAGAATCACCTGGTTTGCGGTTACGATAGTAATATGGATAATGATATGTCTTCACCACCATCCTACCGAAATCCCAACCTGGTCCATTCATCTCCCATTTCAAGAATGGAAGTTTACGCCGACCGCCAACCCATAGGGCCAGGGCCGTAACCATCTTAGCCATCTCATAAGGTGGAGTATTAGCGTCACGCCATTCAGCAATTTTCTCTCCGGTCTGTTTGCATTTAATACTCACGACTGAGTTCGATGCCCCTTGTCCTTTTGAGATGTCGATCCCGAAGATGTAATCTTTGGTCTGGTCTGGTCTACCATTAGGTAGTTCAACCCAGATTCTGAGTTCTCCATCTTTAGAAACCCTTCGGGCGTCCACCCTAGTCGTATCACGTCGTTTAAGTGTAGTTGCGATTCCGTCATCAGCAGTTCCTTTTTTAAAACTAATTGACCATCTGGACTTCGGTTCACGCCCGAATAGGATAATATGTTTCCTTATATTATCTGTAGTCAGACGAAGCGACCCTGCCTCCATATCAATGGCGTCAAGTTCTCGGGCCATTTCTTTCGGAGACCGAACCTTTTCTTCGGTGTCATACCAGGGCGAACGAATCTTCCAGGCACCTGTAACAGACTCCTGGATAACGTAACGACCCCTACCCATTTCCGGGTGATCCCACCACATCAACGGAAATACTCGTATCTTACCAGACTTTTTCCATTTACTATATTCAGTACCGGGACCAGCACCAGTAGAATTTATGATCCTCATCAGGCCGGCATCACGAGTGGCCGACCGCATTAAGGCACCCTTCTCTACTTTAGCGAACTCATCGAGAAGAATCACGAGCCGCCTGTCACCAGATGCGGCGTGTTCGGTCGTAGACTCACCATCTATACATGCACCATTCAGGCGATTCGCCATGTGCATCTTAGTACGTTCACGCTGTCCAGGTTTACAATCAGGAGGTGTCATCCAACTCGGCAACCACTTGTTAATGTAGTCATGCCGTTGGAAAAGAGCCTTCATATTACCTGGTTTATCCACATAGTCTTCAGTCCTGGACAATTCAAGAAGCTGGGCGTTTTCTTTGAATAACCAGAGGTGGTGCATAAACGCAATACACATCCATGATGCACCCATTTTCCTGGATTTATCGAATAGAATGTCCTCGCCCTTTACCAGACATTGTTCTAGGATATTAAACGCTTCATCCTGGATCTCCCAAGTAATGAACGGAACATCAGCATTAGGAGATACAATACGTCTGCCGGTATCACCCTCTTCATCGAACTGGTGAAAAGTCCAGCCAAATGTGCCGAGCCAATACAACAATGACTCTTTACAGGCTGCCATCAAATCAATCTGCATCCCCTTGTCATTTTCGGCAGCAGCGATTATTTTCTGCCTATAAATCAAGTTGGTGTTTTCCCGTTTGGGAACCTTCAATCCGGTTTTCGGGCACGTCCAAAATTCTGGTGTGTCAGGGAAAGGTTCCCGTAGTTGCGGTTTTAGTTGTTCTATAACGTCAATCATTATTGCCCGTCAGCCAACTGGTTCAATCGTTTCTTCTGTTGCTCGCCGATCTTATCAGACAACTTACTCTTGCCTTCTTCTGATTCTTTTCCGACTGTAGGCACCTTACCTTCAAGTCTGTCCCACAGCATCGAGATAAAAAACTTATCGGGAGAATGTCTAGTCTCTTCTCCAGTCTCGGAGATCTTCTCAATATATCCGAGAGACTTATCCCACACCAATCGAGCCAGGACTTCAATCTTCGTAAGTGACCGGCCTTCATCATCTATCGTGTGTTGTTCATTGCCAATCTGTTTAATCAGTTTAGTCAACTGAATAGTAGTAAGATGGGCCTTACCCTGCGGGGTCAGGTCGCCCGGATCTTTTGCCCTATGGTTTCCACGATTAGCCATATACCTTCCTCAATTTCTTCCTGGTCTTCGACACCAGGTTCTCTTTTTTCTTAGGAATATCGGCACCGCCGCGACGAGCAACATCCAGGGCTATGGCAACTGCCTGTTTGTGTGGTTTGCCATGAGTCTCTTCAGTCTCTATATTCTTACCGATGTTTTTCTTACCTTTTAACAATGGCATATGTTACTCCCAATGTTCCTTCAGAGCTTTATAGTACAGATACACGTAAATAGGGTTTAGGAAAAAGTAAACCATTTCGGAGTAGTACCATTCTAATGCCGCGTAAATCGGTAGAGACGCGAACATAGTAAGATATCCCCATCGTTCCGTCGTCTTTCTGGTCAACAATTTCGCGGATATCAGAGAACAACTGATGGTCGCTATCTGCAAAATGGTTCCTATTAGGTCCAGGGTCATCGGTCTCATTTCCCATTATTCTAATTTCCTTTTGATGTATAAGACCAATCTTCGACAGTTTGCGGGATCGACTTTTCTTTCCGAAATTGATCCATTCCAAACATCAGTGTCACTTCATCCAAGCGATCTTTGAACAAATCAACAGGCATAGCCATAACAAGAACAGGACTGAATCCTCCAACGAGAATACCTCGTACTCGACCATCAAGAGTGAAAATAGGACACCCACTATTGCCAGGATGACCGGCGACCGTAGTAATCCATCCGATTTCCCAACCATAATCTTCTCCCAACATATCCCAACTTCTATCGAGTGCCGAGATGATTCCAGAACTAAGGTGGTTGAAGTTGATCTTACCATACGGTGATCCAATAGCAAATACATTTTGCCCAAGGTTGCATTCTTTAATCGACCCTAACTCTAGAACGTGCAACTTAACCTCATGTTTAACTTTAGCACATTCGAGTTCCCGCCCCACCTCAGACACACACCGCAAGTCGTCTATCCAGATGAAACCCACATCCCGGTTCTTAAACGAGATGGCCCTTGCCGCTCGAAGTCTGTGGCCATCGTAAGTCGTAATCTCGAAGTCCGTCACACCTTCTACTATATGTCGGGCTGTAGCAATCAATCTTGGTCCTACAACAAATCCACTCCCTTGCCATTCGGGGCACATTACATGTACGACGCCTGGAATCACCCTGGGGACTATCTCTTCGACGGTCGACATATTAGACTTCTTTTCAATTATATCCATTCGGGTTACAGTATCGAGTAACTTTTGAGAATGAGGTCCCCATATAATTTGCTGTTCTCGTATGGATTCTGCAATCGCCTTTCGAGCGAGGTCATTCATGTTCATAATCGAATCAGATTTCAGTTGCAGATTATCCAGAATCGCGTCGTTCTTAGTCCATGTAACATCCATCAGATATAACGACCACACCAACAGGAGTAGTATTAACACCCACTTCTTCATTGTGCTACTCCATAATGCCATGCTGCTTTAGGATATCGTTCAGCCAGGCAGATTCCTGTCCATACACACTTCTGTTTAAACACACATTGAGATTTCCCCGTTCGGAAACACGCCGAATTTCCCTCTTGGCGTTGGATGTCACGTATTTTTTGGACGATAACCGGGTTCATACCCACCAACCTCTGACAACCATGTCTATAGCAGTCCAGACAGTGTTTGTAAAATTGTATTGAATAATACGATTCACGTCACATTCGACCAATTCACAGTAATCAATAGTTGAATTTATTACTTGCGTTCTCATCAATGTTATATTATATTCATCAGTCTGCCCCTTTTTACGCAATCGCATTACAGAACCTGCCACGTTATCAGTAATACATATTAGAAACAAAACTGCTTTTGCCCCTGCCGGGACAATAGCACTTAAAGTTAAATCATGCCATTGCCCATCGGTAATAAAGTTAGGCAGTGTAAAATCATCGGCTGTTGGAGGGGTTGCAAATGTTCTACTCACAAAAATAGTGAATGTTCCATTTGGCGGCGGAGCACTTCCATCTACCGATGAATAGACAAGTAAATTCCATGTAGTAACTCCGTCTCCTACTTTTATTTTTCCAGTGTCTGTTTCATATCCAATAACAGCAGACCTTAAAACTGGATTAGTTTGTATCCATACATTTGAATGAAAAAACTCTGCTCCACTAAAAACTTCAATAGCCATTTATTCTCCTTTTATGTCCACCAACCTGAAACAGAAAAACCAATATATGTCCAGGTAGTGTTAGTCGCTTTATACTCAACAACACGATTTGCATCACACTCTACAACCATATCCATATCAAAAGACAAATTTGCTACTTGAGTTCTTATACGTGAAGCATTATATTCATTAGTTTGTCCATTTTTACGGACAGCAAAAACTGAACCAGAAACATCATCTGCTATATTCCCTTTCAATAAAACTACTTTTGCCCCAGCAGGAACTATTGCACTTAAATCCCAATCTCTATATATTCCATCAGTAATAAAATCAGTTTTATCCGCCGCTGCTGGATCTCCTCTTCCAACAAAAGTACCACCTGCACTAAATTCAACATCAGTACCGCCCGTATTTACCTTAATGAATTTGTCCGCGTTTGCTTGTATTGTTGCGTTTGAAATTGCCATTACGCCACTAACCCTAATTCTTGAAGTCTATCAATCACTGCTATAATAGCAGTCCGTGCTTCTGTGTCGATAACTAAACCGCCCGATGGGTCTGCAACTGTTGCCGGTTGGTCAACCGGTATCACTCCATAGAATCCCAGAAGTTGATTCGTTGCTGTCCCTATTTTTGTACCTGTTACAGTTGGCAATACAATATTCCCCGGATTTGAAAGCACACTGCCAAGAAAGTCTATACCCCCGCTGCCCCCAACTCGCAATCTCGTAGTTCCACTAGTAGTAAATGAAATTGCATTTGCAGCACTGGTATATAATCCAAGTTCTCCTTGATAATCTCCCCCCCATATTCTATAAATTCCTGTTCCAGTGGTTCCAAATTGAAGAACAGCATTACTACTATTAAGCCCTGTTAAATATAAAGATATAGTATTATCAACTCCTCCTATCGTAGCCCTGGCAAAAGAAGGGGAGGCAACCGTAGTTACACTCTGGTTGATAAAACTATGGTCTGTGCCGTTGTTAGATTTGTGGGCATAGGCGGCATCCCAATTAGAGTTTTCAGTGACAGAGACATGAACACTGTCACCACCAGCAATTTGACTGTGGTCATAAGCGGCTTTAGCATTAGCTATTGTTAGTGTGTTTGTTTCGTCAGATAAATTACCTGACAAATATAAATGTCTCCAACGATAGTCTGTTGCTCCAACCGCTCCTAAATCCTTAGCAGCATCGCTAGTAGGACTCCAATCACAGTTGACCTTACCGGCAATTTTCAAATCGTCAAAAGCGTCAAAAGAAGATATGCTTGCCCCTCCCACAATACTATTGGTTCCACCTCCATCTATATAACCTGAATAGGCAACGGAATCCCCCGAAGTTTCAAGAATAAAAGGTCTAAATGTCGTATATCCTACCGGGGTTGCCCGTCTAATATAAAATCTTCCCCTGCTTATGGTGTGGGCTGCATTAAGAGAATGAATGAAACTCGATTCTGCATAAGAGGGAAAAAGTACCACATTTTCAAATGTAATGTTTTCTACCGATCCAGTAAAAGCACTTCCTATCCACAGAAAATTAGTAGCGTTTGCTCCCGAACCATTTGCTAAATCACCCCATATATTTGAGAAATGATTATGGTCCCAATCTTGACCATTGGTTACATTGGTAAAAGAGAATAACGCCTTGAGTGAATTTCCCACTCCCGACCCGGTAAAGTGGATGTTATCAAATGTATTCTGTTCACAATAATAAGACTGTGCATGAAGATTTATTCCCGTAGCAAATCGGGAAATCAAAATATCTTGAAATCGGTATCTGTTAATATCTATTGCTTTAATGGCAATACTGCTTCCAACTGTGGGTGGTCCCAACATATTAAAACCACCAATATCAGCACCATAACCAATCGGGGCCGGAGTTGGGTTTACAGTTAATGCTATTGTTGTTCCCGTATATGATAAAGAGACCGCATTGTGTCCGTCTCCTATCAATCCTATATAGGCTGGAAGGGTAATTGTCGATTCCAGTTTATATGTTCCACGCGGCAAGTAAATCGTACTGCCCGCCGTTGCCGCGTTTATGGCCGTCTGTATCGCCGTTGCCGCATTAGTAACTCCCGTATTGTCGGCGAAATAGGGAGCAGCAGTTACGTCCACCCAATGTCTTTTTTGGGCTATAAGATGAAAATTCACAGGAGCAGACAGAGTCAAATCAGTTGCTGTAATTGCCCCCGCCACATCAAGCAATGTCCCAGGGGCATACTTGCCAATTCCTATGTTTCCACTTGGATCACAATACCAAACCAAAGTACCGGGATTATCCGATCCCACTACACCACGTAACCAGGCAAAATCACCATTCACGGCCCTATCCGTTTGTATTCCCCAACTCTGATGTCCCGCTCCCCCTAATCCTTCCACATCCCAAATCAATCTACAGGCATCAACAGCGTTATTTAACCTGAGAACAGCGAGACCTATATCAGTATGCCCGATTACAACTGCCGAAGGAAGTGACAGAGTAATACTCCCAGCACCGGGAGTCGATGTAATCTGATTTGCGGTTCCGGTTATCGCAGCCAGTACAGGAACTGCCCCTGTAGAACCGATTGGAATTTGCCCGTTGGTAGCCGTCCCGAGTGAGGTCAAGACCTTACTGGCGGGTGTGTAAATCAGACTGTTAGCCGTCAGACCAGTCAGGGTCAGACCAGAGAACGTCGGGATAGATGTAGTCCCGAGCAAAATCGAGTTTAGACGTTGGAAGTTCCGCCTTACTGCGTCCCACTGATTCTCGTGAACTGTTACCAGACCCAACGACATTACGGAGCTACTTTCCGAATATACGCATTCTTAGTGCTGGTATCACCTTCGAGGTATAGTGTGGTCTTGCCGAACGGCATCCTGAAGATACTCGTTACATTCGGTGGGAACACCCATTCGATATTCGCAGCCGTGCTGGTAACACCTGTAATACCTGCAAGGATAGCAGTACCTATAGGGGTTATAGCGTACTGTTGCCCACTTACGAGTGTCTGGGTCACATCATCACCGGCTGTAGCGGTTGCAACGGTTATCCCTGATGCGGCAACTGGATCGACTACGTGAGGATGATTGGGAGTTCTATTTCCCGAATTGTCGCATGAATATGCTTCCATTATATTCCACCTTTCTGTTTAAGTGCTATCTCGATTTTCGTCCTCTCCGCCTGGGCAGTTCCACGCATCGTTAGAAGACTCTGGGTATCTCTGTGGTAGGCGTCAGGGTCCGTCAGGATGACCGCCTGAGCGATAAAAGCCTGCCGGGTCATCGTCTGACCAGGTGGAAGCGAATCGTACATCTTAGCGGCTGCTAGTGCGTTCATGTTTCTACCTCTGGCACTTCTATCTCATCGTCACGGATTATCTCTATTTTTTCCACCATTCCTGCTGGAATTATCTGGTAACCTGCTTCTTCACCCACAACTGAGGTGAGAACACGGATACATTCACTGTCCTGGCTGAGTAACCAGCCTACAGATTTCGCTAGAGGGGGTCTAATTGTCTCAATAAGCTGGATTGGAGCCCAATTCTCGACCTGGACGGCATCACGCCAGTAAATAACTACAAGTGTGCCTTGTTCAGGGGCCATATTAACGCCTCTTTATTAAATAGTGCAGGGCTTTTATGAACAATTCCGGGCTTTCTTTAAAGTTCCCTAATGCCGTATTGCAGTTACCACATAGCAAACCGCGTTTTCTCAGGATTACACTTCTTCCAATCTACTACTTTCTCCCTATTTAGTATTGGATTAGCACATCTACGGGCACTATTTTTACACATCCCGCACCAACTAGTCAGACCATCTGATTTGCTCGGGTCTTTGTGGAAGAACTCACTGGTGGCCGGATATGGTTTCTTGCATTTAGGACAGGTTTTTATCGGTACCTGGTTCATACACCTTCTATAAATAGTTACCTTCCCCACTATACCTGAATACCGCCAGTTCTTGCCACAAATCCTCGACATTTCTGAATAACTGCCGATGAATTGTTCTTGACTATCCTCTCTCTAAACCAAAAATGGCATGTCGGGGGTCTCTGAAGAGGGGGGTTCAATGGGTCCCATCCAGTCGGGTTAGGGGTACTACCCCGGCACCCAGCATGATCGACATGACCGACATACTCATTACCATCTATACACATGATATGATTGATACGTGCGATGCCCATGATGTATCACGCAAAGGTATGACTGTTATATTGTAGTATAACACTACAATCGTTAAACTGAATTTAATCGTTACAATTGATACAACTAACTGTACTATACAAAATAGTACACATAAGTACAGCTTATAATGTTATAAGTTACATGATTGTTGGTCTGATAACTCTCAGTATCATGCAATGATAATGCAGAATATGTGCATGTCGCGTGTATTTACGCGTGTCGAGCGAGGGTTTCCTAGACACAGCCGACTGTACTACTGTTATATTACACTATAACACTTCGCTATATCATTCATTCATATTTTAATTTGTGTCGGAAAACCCCGGCTATAGTTTCTTGTTACTTACCTACACACACTGCCCTATAATAACTTACATATTTACTCTATTTTACTAAGCGGTAGTATGTATGTAAGTAAGCTACTTCTATAACCGCGGCTCTGAATGAAAATAAATAATATGAATAAATGTCAAAAACTCACAGTATTCGAGTATATAGGGAATGACTATATTATTATGAAGGAATAAAATATGAGAAAATGGGAATATCAACAGGATATAAGACGTACAAGACCTTGTCGGCCAATATGCTCATATTGCCACAAACGGTTTAGGCCGATTGTCAAGCAGGGCATACGCTGTAATCAGTGCAAACACTTAGTGGAGAGTAGAGATTATGAATGAACGACAAGTGCCCGGTTACCCGGATTATGTCGTCCGGCAGGACGGGACGATATACAACACCAAACATAAGCGGATAGTAAAGGGCAAACGTAATGGTGTTGTAACGCTCTACGATGCTCAAGGCTATCCGAAACAGTTTATGACTGCCCACGTCATAGCCGAAGCGTTTGGCCGCCCCAGACCGAATAGCAGGGCTAAAATACAGTATCGGGATGGGAACAGGAACAATCTTGTCCCTGATAATCTTTTTTGGCCGCATGGTATATCCGGTTGTGTTCAATGTCACAGGCCGATTAACTCGACCACGTACAAACAGTTGGATAAACTACATCCGACGTTATGTTGGCAATGTTGCGGAATGACTACTAAAGGACGTGTGCCTAACATACAAACTAAATGGCCTTGCCCATTATGCAAATAAGAAATATTTCAAGACTAAAGGACAAAATTATGCAAGCACCAAAACTAATCCCAGACTATCCGAATTATTGTATTAGCGAAGATGGTACACTTTACAACCGCAAGACCCGGTACGTTCTAAAACCGAATTGTCAAGGCAAAGTCACGTTATGTAACCCACACAATACACGACAAGTCGGTATCGACCATTTAGTGGCTGAAGCATTTATCAGCCTGTCACCAGGCAAACATACCCACGTATTGCATATAGACAACGACCGGCATAATTGCAACGCGTCTAATCTTCGCTGGTCGATGAAAGGCGTGGCATTGCAAATATGTAAATGCTGTGGGAAAGCAGCACCGAATTTACAGTCTGGTATCTATTGCCCGACGTGTATGAATAATGGAGCGTACAAGACTTGTGATTATCAGTTGTCGTTCGAGCAGCCGAAATCTGATAGTGAGTAGTCAAGGATAATTTTATTTTCTACTTGACAATACTTCGATAATATGTTATACTATAATCATGGGACGATTAAGATATACTGGTAAGTGTCACACTAAAGGTTGCAAACATTATATAGACGAGGGTTTGGCACGTCTTGTAGCTATCTATTGGCTATATTGCCCTCAATGTGTGGACAAACAACAAGCAAAAAGAAAATTCTCTTGACATTCGATTCTAATCTTGTTATACTTCGATTATGGCAATAGTGCCACGTTAAAGGGTAAAGACAATGAGACTTGGCAAGAATATGAGACACGCTTTAGCGTTTGCGAGACAGTATCCGGGATGGCATACTGCTGATAAGCGTTGTCAGGCGACCAAAAAAGCAATAGCACGACTGGTTGTGTCGGGACTGGTAGAACAGAACAAGTACGGGCAATTCAGAGCCGTTTGACCATACCAGCAGACAACCCGGTTCAAGTCCGGGCATTAAGCCGGAAAACAAACAATGAAAACATGTAAAGATTATCCGAAGTGTCAACGAATCGGTTGCCGTTATAAAGGCCGTCCACCTAAAGATTGCAAATGCCCGTTAGCAGAGGCTATAAAAGATCCGATTAAGTGGCTGCCTATTGACTAACTATATCAGGCAACAATGGTCTTATGAGAATTTTGTACTTGACATTCGATCACGAATTTGTTATAATACTGAAAATAGCAGTGTTGGCGTATTTGAGTTTATGTTAGAGGGACGAGAAAATGGACAAAAATAAAATAGACGAAGAAGCCGAAAAAGAAGCAAAGGCACTTGATCGTCAGGGACGGCGGTATAACGATGAACGTGTTCGCCAGCAGGCTGACTACAACCAGACAGTTTTCGATAAACTGTTTTCGGAGTAAAAAAATTCTTGACAGCTTGCGGATTTTTCTCTTGACATTGCTTTTGCTTTGTGATATACTATGAGCATGATGACAACTACAAGAATGGATGTACCGAGAAAACCGAAAGCAAGGATTTATCACATTGATAATATCCCTGATAGAATCTTGCGGATACACGCACGCAAGCGGAATAGGCGACGTGCAAGCAAGCAAATTGATTTAAAAATGTTATCCGTCTATGCACGGATTGATAATCCCGAATTGTACGGGCAATTTCACAAACCTATTTTAAGGGGACAAAAAATGACAATGGTAAAGCGAAAGATCAATGGTGATGAGAAAACGATTACACCGTTACAAAATTTCGATCATTCTGTTGGCAGGCGGCTTGACGCCTTGAAGTATCAATTCGAGCTCTTGGGCAAGTGCGTCGGACCGCAATTTGAATCGACACAAGAACGCCTGGATTTCGTTGAATTGGCGATTACCGAAATGTATGATGCCGCGATCAAAGCCTTGCGAAATCCGACGAAAAAGCAAGCCGTTAAGAGCGTATTTGCAGCGAAACTGTCGGCTTGTTAGTACCACCGCCACTACTGTACTGTAATTGATACAGTACAGGCTTGGCGATAGTGCCATATTGGAGAAAATAAAATGAATCAGCAATTACAAGAGGCGTGGACAAAAAGAAAAACGCTCTATGTAGAGGGTAACAAACTCTATGTAGAGGGTAACAAGCTCTATGCAGAGGGTAACAAACTTTATGTAGAGGGTGACAAACTCTGTGCAGAGGGTAACAAACTCTGTGCAGAGGGTGACAAACTCTATGCAAAGGGTAACAAACTTCGTGCAGAGGGTGACAAACTCTATGCAGAGGGTGAGATTATTTGGCTGAAAACCGTAATTTCGGTTTACGGCAACATCCCTATTAAATGGGATGGAGATAAATGTATTCTGAATGTTTCAGAAATATATGAATAATTCTATTCCCTCTCTACGGCACTATGGCCGATATGGTATAGTGCCGACTTGTGGGAATAGGATTTAAGTAGGAGATAAATTATGAAGTTTACCATGTGCCAAATTGATAATGTACTAATCAATCCACCGCAGGATACTACCGTCGAACGGTTTTACGATACGTTTTGGCAACAAAAAAAATCGGACGGATATTTTCGCCCATCGTTCGCATGGGAATTGCCGTTATGGATAGCGGAGATTAGTTATACGTTGCCGCGTGATGTGATTAGTCAACTGCATATTGTGTCGGCTAAACGATACGGTGGTCACATACACTTGCCGGAATCGGATTACTATTTGTTTTCGGTGTTGGATGTAAACAGGGATATAATCGAGGAAATAATTTTCAATAATCCACGTGCAAAATTTGTTTGCGGCGGTTATACAAAACTGTCAAGAGAATATCCGAATGTAATATGGTGCGATACTATACAGCAATTCTGTAATCATTTTGGACTTGAGTATCGGTATGGTACAGATTATTTTCTATTCGCTGGGATTGAATGTATCCCACGTTTGACGTTATCTACCGGTTGTAAACATCATTGCAAGTTTTGTATCGTGCCGAATCAGCTTGAAATAAAAACGCCTGAAGATGTGCGGCAGCAATGCGATAGTTTTAAGCCGTTGAAATTTAAACTGGTATATCTCAACGATAAAACTTTCGGCCAAGCCGACAACTGCCATTGGCTTGATGGCATGTACCGATGGATAAAATCGTATAATCCTGAATTTGAAGGGTTTATCGTACAGACTACGGCTTCAATGGTATGCAAACGGCCCATAGATTTTTGGGAAAAACTGCATATTAAAGTAGTCGAAATAGGCGTCGAAACATTTAACGATAATCTGTTGAAACGCTACCGAAAACCGGCGTCCGAGCATACCATAGATCAGGCGATACAAAAACTTGCACAAGCCGGCGTGACGTGTATCGCTAATATCATTCTCGGATTGCCGGGTGAAACTGAGGATACATATTATCATACGGCGGATTTCTTGAAGTGGTGCGGCTATCTTGATTATCTATATTCCCTAAATATCTACACACTGGCTGCTTATGCCGATTCTGATTTGGGAATATCAGCCGATGAAAATGACGTAAATGAATTGCATGATGATAGATCATTTTGGACACCAGAAGAACGTGACGCATATCGTATATGGTCGGAACGATTTTACACAGTAGGTATTGCTATTGTAGGAGAGTGAATTATGTTGAAAACATGGGAATTTACAGTAACATTAAGGGGTGTCGGCTACAGCCAAGATGAAGCATGGCAGGAAGCCGTTGATTCGTTTATAGCTGATCCCGGTGATCCAGATACAGCAGAAATAGTGGAGGAAATATGATAATCTATCCGATAACAAGTAGAACACGTTTTAAACTGTTACCCACTAATAAATTCCGTTTATACGTGATATTTGGAAATTACATTTTAGTCTTGTGGCCTATTTGGAGGAGAAAATAAAATGAAAACATTACTAACAGATCAGGGTACAGCAGCGGGTGAGACATTCCTGTGCGGTACGTGTTTTTACGGGCCTGATGGATTATTAAATCAGGCATATGCACGTGAACAGGCGGCACTTACGGATGATGTCGAACCGGACAGCTTATTTGAAGATTGTACGGGTAATAATGCCGCTCCATGTTGCATTTGCGGTGTGTACGAGATAATAGAGAGGGATACAGAATGAGGCTATACCGCTTATATACAGAGCGTAAACGCAAGGCATGGCTAATCCGATTGGTGACCGAACATTTCAACGGTTTTACAGTATTCGATACTATAGGCGTATGGAATGGCATACAAGAGAAGTCAGTATGTATCGAAATTATCACGTCCGATGTTGTCGCAGCATGTAAATTGGGTTGGATTAGCCATGCTATATGCGGATTGAATCGGCAGGGATGTGTACTGATAATCGAACACGACGTATCGGCTAAATTGTACAAAACTAATGGTGTGGAGAAATTGACATGATTGTAGAACAAGAATTAACCCAAGAGGAAATACAATGTAGGGCTAAAGAAAATAGCGAATATTTTTCCCTGTTGTTCCGACACTACGTAGAAGAACATTGTGATCCTGAAGAATCGTATTGGTGGTAAGGAATAGACGTGAAAACAATCCCCCTATCGAATCGTGACTTCGGCTGTCAAGTTGACGACAGTGATTATGAATTTCTCAGTGCGTTCTCATGGTACGCCAAAGCCAGCAGGTGTGGTGATTATGCTTGTACGGCAATAAGACAGGGCGACAAGGTTATCGTGTTGCGTATGCACCGTTTGATTGCTGGTTGTTACGACTATAAGACAGTTGACCATTTAGACGGAGAACACTTCAACAACCAGCGTGATAATCTTGAGATTGTCGAAATGCTGGAAAACGTCAGGCGATATTGGAATACACGCGGACAAGAACAATATAAAGACTCCATCCCGTTTTAGGATACAACGATGGCCGGGTGATAAAACCTAAAATATGCGAACGCTGCGGCAAGCGTAAGAAATTGGTGGGACACCACGAAAATTACAGTAAACCCTTAGAAGTAATGTGGGTGTGTCAAATGTGCCATAAGAAAATTCACTTTGAAAGGAACAATTATGTCAAGAGGAGTAATGACAGTAACGGATGCAGTGTCTATTGTGTATGTAGAACATGGTTGTGAGGAAAATTGGGATTGGGACGATTTTATCGAGGGGGTTAGGTCTGAGATAAAACATAAATTTTCTTCGTTTCAGGATGTTGATAAATGGGATGGCCGAGAAGAACATCGTATCCTTGAAAACGATCTTGCTCGTGTAGTGATATGTGAATATTGTGGATTGGCGTCTATCAATCTAGCCGTGCGGGAAGATGGTGACTGGTATTATGATAGATTGCCGTTAGCCGAGCATTGGTGTAGGCAAATAGCACCTAAATTTGAGGCGTTATTCTCGGATAGACTACGACGTATTGCTACAGCGAGTAATGGAGAATCGCTCTATGAGAAAGTGAATCCATGAGTTTTCCAATACACTGTTCATGTGAAGGCCCGGATTTTGGTAAACCCGCCGTAGCACGTGACCCGGTATCGGGCGTTACTAAAGAATATGTAACAGATAATCCGATACCGGAAGGGACGAAATTTGTAGTACAATACGGTGACTATACCATACGGTTTGAACTCGACTCACATTATTACAGTAACCCTAATCTGTCAGTGATCAAAGTGCTTAACGTGATGGAGAAATCGAAATGAAAGATCAATACGGGAATGCAGTGCCGGATGATTTGGTGTTGTTGCCGAGTCAGATTTTAAGCAGTAGCGAGGAAATCGAAACAGTTATTAAGGCAAAGTGGTATGAGCTTAATAGGTGGTGCTTGTGTGCTTCGTTTGCCGAAATCGGCGGGCTTAGCGAAGATGCGTTTGAAGACGCAGGAATCGACAAGCCGGATACAATAGACTATGTAGATGATTGTTTGCATAGGTACAGTCTGGAAGATGGGTTCTATCATGCTTAAATCTTGGGAGAACTAAAATGAAGACTTATGAAGAATGGTTGTCGGATGAGGAAGAATTAAACGGGAAATTAACTGAAAACGAAAAAGCATTGACAGAAGCAGCGTATCAAGCCGCTCTGCAAGAAGCTATCATGGCGATAGACAACTTAATGGAAGGGGACTAAAATGAAACCATTTGTAATTCAAGTAAAAACAGATTCATCGTATGGCGGTTCATTGGTAGCTGGACGTAATGGCGTACACAACCTTACTGCTATTCGTATAGAACGGTATCCGGCGGGAGGTATAATGATCGACGGCATAGGTAGAAGTGGTAAAATCCTTAATGCCGGGTTTTATCTTACCCCATCTGACGCGGATAATTTTCTTAGGGGGCTTAAAGATGCCGGAATTATCACCTGATGATCTTGAACAGCACGTCGTACAGCTTGAGAAGATAGTTTCTGATGAGGAAACCGTCAGGCTAGCAGAAGTGTTTATGAACACGTTCGATAAAAAATCATGGGATATTCTGAGGAGAAAAAATGTATAGATTGGTGAATCAGCAAGATGGGAATGTGAGTTGCGACATAAATGTTAAGGATACGCTGGCGGCGGCGTTAGAGGCTCTCGATTATCTGGGATATAGCCTGCATTTAGACCAATGTGGGGGCGGCATTGTGGGGTTTCCTATGAAATTAAAGGTCGTAATCGAAGTGCTGGGTGGTTGTGCAGAAGTGACATCGTGTCCTGAAAATGTTGAAGTAGAGATAATCGACCATGACAATGACAGGAGATAAAACATGGACAAAATGAAACTGAAAAAGGCGTTGAAAAAGAAGACACATTGTTCTTTGCAACATGATGGCTGGCCGTGTGGAACTTGCTTCTTCGCCATGGGTAAAAAATTGACGAACAAAGACTGGCAAGCCCTGTTGTTATTCCGGGGTGATAACAAAAAAGAAGACCTTAATAATCTACCCCGCAACATCGACGCCAGTTTAGAGAAAATATACAAAATAGCTGTCGATTGAGGTACAGAATAAATGGACGGTAACAAAGAGAAAATACCGCTGACACATGAAGAAGCTGTTCGTATCGGGCGTATAGCCAGGGGTATAGCCGACAAATTGATATGTCAGGAAACGCTTCGGCTTGCATTGCCCATAGCACGTTTAATCCACGAAATGATAATTGCAGATTATAAACGAATAAAAGAAAGGCATGGTGAAGTTTTATGACAAAGAAAAATTTTGGATGGGTGCTGTATGACATGACTGATTGTGCCGATGACGGGCTTCCTGGATATTGCGGCAGTAGATATGGAAGTCCTTATATGGAGGAAATTGAAGACGCCTATGTATATGAAACCAGAAAAATAGCCAGACAAACATACATAGTCGGCACAGATCGTATCCGTAAAGTATCCCTGGATTCCAATGGCCGGCCAGTAGCCGTGATAGGGAGGGGATGATTATAATGTGTATGCCGAATCCAACGATTGAAGGGTATAAGACGGCTCATCGTCAGAACAAGGACGGAAGTTATCACTGTACAGTGATGAAATCTGATATTGGCTGTCAAAAACTCACGGTAAGCAGATATAATGAGAGGGACTGTAATGCTGAGAAAAATAACACCGGAAATGGAACGACTGTATCGCCTGTGTCACCATGACTTCGATGGTATGAGTTATGCCGAAGCTGCGGAAGTTGTGGGTATTTCCGTTCGCAGCGTCTATAGGGTTCTTAACGAAATGAGAAAACTCGCTCCACAGTTGTTTCCAATCCTGAATAAAGAGCAGGCGGAGATATGGCGAGCGTGGGATACGGAAGATAGTTTAACTAATGAAGAGATTGCTTTTGCTCTGGGTTTAACCGAAGATGCCCTTAATTCAAAGATAGCTGTAATACGGTGTAAGCTGGGCGTTAGCAGGCCGTACAAGAGAAATACTGTTAGGATGCCAAGTTCACAGATGGATGAACTGGAACCGGATAAAATAATTGAGACATTCTGAACCAATCAGGGCCAGATAGACGCCAAAGCTGTTACCAGCAACCATGTAAAGAGGATGTCCTGGCCCTTCTTTTTTCTTTACCAAAAAACTTGGAGACACATATGGACGACAAAATAAGAACTTTTCCGTCAGGAAGTACGCGGGACACGGTAGTGGGAAAGTTGAGCTATATGAAAGCCCTATCCCCCGAAGTTCTTGAAGCATACGTGACATACCTGGACAAACACAGGAAGCAATCAGACGGGTCAATGCGAGAGTTTGATAATTGGAAGTTGGGCATAGATAAATGGACATATCTCGATAGCCTTCTCCGGCATGACAAAGCCGTATGGAAACTCATGCTTGGATACGAGGTGTCAGATAATCATGGGCCGGTGACATTGCTTGATTCACTGATGGCGGTGATTTTCAATGCGTCAGGACTGGCCTATGAGCTTTTGATCGAAGAAGGGAAGGCCAAGAGATGCGTACAATTTTCCTGATAATCATGGTCGGGTCGTTCTTGGGACTGGGGGTTATCGACTGTATTCATTGGAATTGGCGAACGGGAATAGCGTCAATTTTATTGGGCGTCGTCCAACTGTTAATTTTTTTAAGAGGTGGAAAATGATTATCTTTCTTGATATGGACGGAGTTATGGTAGATTTTATCGGCGGTATCAATAAGATATTCGATCTGCCGAAAGAATTTCCACCGCCAAAAGCGGATGGATTGCCACAGTGGAATTGGTTTGAGAATTATGGATTGACAGGAAAACAAGTAAACTACGTTTGCAATATAGATTTTTGGGCTAATCTCGAATGGATGCACGACGGGAAACAGATTCTTGACGCTGTTGAATCGAGGTTCAGGGATATCTACCTGCTTACTACCCCCATGCCCAATCCGGGATCAGGAACAGGTAAGATGCTGTGGGTAAACAAACATTTGCCCCGATACTCGAAACGGACTATCATTACCCAAACACCCAAGTCACTCTTTGCCGGGCCAGATCGCCTTTTGATTGATGATAAAGATAGTAATGTGGCCGAGTTTGTAGCCGCCGGGGGAGTGGGGATACTGGTTCCACGTCCCTGGAATGAGTTATCGGGATGGGCAGATGAAACATTGCAAGTAGTTAAGAATAGTTTGGAGGTGTTATGAGGGTTCTTTGTATCGGTGACATTCATGTACCCTGGACACGCAAGGGATATCTGCAATTCTGCAAGGATTTATACTATCAGTGGGATTGTAATGCCGTTGTGTTCATCGGGGACGTAGTTGATCTTCACGCTATCTCGTTTCACGAGAAGGAACCTGACTGTCCAGGTGCTAAGGAAGAATATGAGCGGACAAAAGTTGCTGTAGCACAGTGGTATAAGGCATTTTCAAAAGCTAAGGTGTGCATAGGCAATCACGATGAGCGTGTTATCCGTTGTACCAAGAGTATGAATGTCCCAGAAGTTTATCTCAAGTCTCATAATGATACCTGGGGCACGCCTAAGTGGGATTGGCAGCCGGATCATATTATAGATGACGTGTACTACTATCATGGAACAGGTCAGAGCGGATTATATCCGGCTGCCAATGCCGTCAGAAAAATGCTCATGTCCTGTGTGCTCGGGCACAACCATACTGCGTCAAGTGTGAAGTATTATGCCAATCCCATGCGTAGGATATTCGCCTGTGACACTGGTTGTGGAGTGGACGATAAACAGATGGCTTTTGCTTATGGCAGGAACAATAAACAGCGGAGTATTATAAGTGCAGCCGTTATCATAGACGGCATACCTTACGTTGAACCTATGCCGATGGGCAGGAATGAAACGTACCATGACAGCAATTTCTGACATCCTACGACAAGCCGGCTATCCCGAAGAGACCTTGACGCTAGATTTTGAATCCTACTTCGACGGTGAGTATTCGTTTAAGGAAATGAGTACAATAGAGTATATTACCGATGAACGATTTGCGTTTACCGGAGTAGGATTTAAGTTCAATTCGGAGACGCCTATCTTTGTGCCCGGTACCCAAGTTATATATGCAATCGGGCGTCTCCGAAATCGTTTTAATAATCTAACCGTTATCATGCAGAATGCCAAGTTTGATGCAACCGTACTATCAGAAAAATTCGGGATTTATCTTCCCTATGTGATAGATATCCTAGACCTGGCCCGGTATTATGATTCCAGGATGAGGCATGATCTTGGCAACCTGGCGAAATTGTTCAAAGCCAGGGCTAAAGGAGATACCAAACAATTTCAGGGCCAGCATTGGGAAGATATGAATCATCAGGCCATGAAAGAATACTGCTTTGGTGATGTAGAGATCGAATATGACCTCTTTGAAAAACTGTTACCGATGATAGATAATCCTGAGATAGAATTGCCCCTGATGCAACATACGCTTAACCTTTATTTGAAACCGCCGTTTAGACTAGATACTAAATTGGCACAGGAAATAGCCGATGGTATGTCGGTAGAACTCGGTAAGGATATTGAGAAGGTATCTTCGCTCGTGATGAAATACATCACCAAGAAGAAGACTACACCTATCGAAATCATCCGGGCTACAAACATTTTCCCTAAGATTCTCGCCGATGTTCTTCCCGAAGGTGAAAAAGTTCCGATGAAGCAAAACAAACCGAAGCATGGCAAACCCAAAAAGATGATCCCTGCTCTAGCCCAGGAAGATGTTGCATTCCAGTTGCTACTCGCCCATTCTAATGAACAAGTACGCAATCTATGCAAGGCTAAGGCCGCTTGTACAAGTTGGCCACTGCATCAGGCTAAGGTTGAGGGGTTGATTAAACAGGCAGCATGTGCAAATGGAAATCTCCACGCTCCGCTTAAATACTATGGTGCTCACACCGGCAGATGGTCCGGGATGGAGGGGATTAACCTGCTCAATATGGGTGGCAAGGGGAGAGGCAGACCTATTCATCCGTTGATTGCTAAAGTGCGTAACACTATCTTACCGCCAGGGGATCACAAGTTTATCATTGTTGATTCAGCCCAGATAGAGGCCAGAGAAGTAGCCTGGATATCAGGGCAGAATGATCTGGTAGAAGATTTCCGAACAGGTGGAGATCCGTATTCTCGTCTTGCTACGAAGGTGTTCGGTGGCCGGGTATGGAAACCCACACCAGAAGAAAAGAAGACACCAGAGGGACAGACAACAGATGTACGTAGGGGGTTTGGGAAGGACACAATTTTGGGTGCAGGTTTCGGTCTTGGCACTAATACATTTTTTACTCGTTGTCGCCAGAATGAAACTTTACGGCCCTTATTCGACAGTGGAGAATATACATGGGATTTTATAGATAGACTTATCAAAACATATCGTAGTGATTACCCATGTATTCCCGCGTTCTGGCGTGCCATCGAAAAATGTTTCCGATGGGTGACAAAATATCCCAATGAAGTGATGACATATTTCATCCCCGATGATAAGATGTGTCTGCATGAAGGAATGAGCAGAACTAAACCCATTATCAAGAATGCTATTTTAACATTCTGGAAGGAAGGTTCCACTACTATCATTCAGTTGCCGTCAGGTCGGCGATTATTTTACCGATACGCAGCCGTAAATCCGAAGGACAAATCGTTGAAGTATATCTGGGGTCCGCTGTGGGGTGGGACACTTACGGAAAATGTTATCCAGGCTATATGCCGCGACCTGTTGGCCGGATGGTTACTTGGATGTGAGCGACAGGGAATACATATCGTATTGCATAGTTATGACGAGCTTGTGGGTTGTGTGTCCGATAGCAAAGCGGAATGGGCACTAGCCGAGATGAAACGAATAATGACAACCGGGCCTGATTGGGCAGCCGGTTTACCGTTGGGTGTAGAAGGTGAGATTGCGGAGTGCTACAAGAAATGAAAAATTATCGTAAAGCGAAAAAGAGCGAATGTACTTGTGAACAGTGTAGGTATAGACACCCTCCTGAATGGTATCAGAAACGATTGCGATATTTGTTTAACCGATGCTGTAATCCTATGGGATATGTAGTGGGAAAGAAAATGACCTGTGATTCAGCGAGAATATGAAACACCAGACAAAACAAGAACGATGTCGTGACCTGTTCGACACCTACAGGTGTATAAAGAAAGGTGTGCCTATTAGGAGATCAATGGCTAAAGATAGCAGTATTCCAACACATCCAGTAGTTCCGGTTGACCCTGACAAACAGGAATCATGTGTGCTTGCTGAATGCTTAGACTGGCTGCGACGGCACCATATTTTCTGCAATCGCCATGATTGTGGGGCCGGTGATTTCGGCTTTGGGTACGCCACCTATGGTATAAAAAATGCCGGGGATATAATAGGTATCCTGTATAATGGCATTCACTTTGAGATAGAAACTAAGGCAGGCAAAGGTGGGCGACTAAGCAAGGGCCAACAGAAACGTATGCGAGATGTGCGAAATTGTCACGCATATTATTTCGTGGTACATGGTGTGGAAGAGTTGGAATATTACTTCAAGATAGAGGGACTGATATGAAAGCATTTGAAGAATGGGACAATAAAGCTAATCCGGGGCATAGTTATAAAGCTGGTCGTGAGTATGCCTGGCGAGCTGCATTGAAATGGGTATTAGAAAATGGTGAATTATTACATACTCATTATGCCTGTGGTAAATCTACGCATGAAATTATCACCGAGGAATTATCCAATGACTAAACGACCATTACATCTATCGGCATCGGCAATAGCCTCATTTAAAGCATGTCCTGTACGGTTCAGAAATGCCTATGTCCTGGGCCTTCGTACAGTAGGAGATACTGAGACCCAACGTGTTGGGACTAATTGGCACCACATCCTGGATATAGCGACCAGGAAACCTGGTAGTGTATGTACTAGTTGTGCGAACAAGTCGGCCAATGATCCTGAGTGTACTCTGTGTGCCGGCACAGGACATCTTCCTGATGATATTATGGATGCTGTTACCAGAGAAATCAACGGCATTTACGAGGGCAAGACATTCTCTGACCCCATAGCCGCTGAGATTGAGCGAGTGAAACTCCTGTATTCTCTATCTGGATATCGTTGGTATTATTCAGAACAACCGGAAGAAGTTATCACTAGAGAACAACATTTCGATCTTACACTACGTAATCCTGAGACCGGACATACCCTTCCAAATGTTAGACTTAAAGGCTGTATCGACAAGATTATCAACTGGAATGGGCATCCGGCTATAAAAGAACATAAGTCAACTAGCAGTTCTGTCGATCCTGATTCTACGTATTGGGGGCACCTGAACCTGGACACTCAGACCACGTTATATCTCTACGCGGCTCGTAGATGGCAGGCCGAAGGACTACTGGAACCCTGGGGAATTAAAGCCAGCGATCCGCCGATTAGTAAGATTCTATACGACGTGTGGCACAAGCCACAGATCAGTCCGAAGAAACTGACACAGGGCGATAGCAAGAAGTTCGTGGCCGAAGGGATATATTTCGGGCAGAAATTTGAGATGCGAAGCGGAGACTTACCGGAGAAGGATGTGTGCGAGATCAATGGAATACAGGCCATCGTTGAACCCGGTACTAAACCAGGTACATTCGCCGTTCAGGAAACTCCTGAGATGTACGGTGCCCGCCTCCTGACAGATATCGTGGAACGACCTGGATTTTATTTCCGATGTGTGGAACTTAGCAAAACTGATAAGGAAATGGAATCGTTTGAGTGGGAACTATTTAACATCTACCGTACTATGCAGGATATGATTCGTACCGGGCATTGGTACAGAGATGAACATCAATGTGAGGCTAAGTATAAATGTGACTACATATCATGTTGCTATAATGGCGTGAATGTAGAAAGCGGGATTGTACCCGATGGATTCAAACTTATATTTGATGAGGAGAAATGATGAGTAACATAGATAACGATGAAATAACGACGTGGTTGATAATTATGTTTTTAGTGGGTTTACTAATTGGCAGTTTCGCCACTTATTCCTGTATGATACACTAACAAGGAGAAAAACAATGGCTCATTGGTCTAAAAAATTTATGTGGATGCGACGATTTGTGTGGGCGGGCTATAACCAACATGGAGATAGATATAAGAAATTGAATGACATGCAGATTTCTATATGCCGGATCGAGGCGGACAGGGACAATATAATTGACCTGAGAAATCTTATACTTCTTAGTTCACAACTTGATGCACCTGTTCGATATGATTTCGACGCAAATCCGCAAGAAGCATATATCGAAGTTGTGTCAGCCGAAAAATTACGGGAGATAATATAATGGCGATTAAACCACCGATAAGAAATAAACCACCTACGACACCGAGTGGAAAGCCACCGGCACCGCAGGCTAAACAACAGGTAGTGACACCGATTAAGAAATTCTCAGTGTCGACATGGGAGGGTGACACTGAAGGTGAGAAGATTATTGTGTATGCTGATTCAGGTATGGGAAAAACTACCCTGGCATCTATGGCCCCTAAGCCAATTTTCATAGCCCTTGATGATGGCAGTCGTAAGATACGTAACCCGTTGACAGGAGAGAGGTTACGATATATTCCGAGTGTAGAAACATACGAAGATGTAAGATCCGTCATACAACAACTTCATTTATTTGATGACTATGAAACTCTAGTAATTGATACCGGAACTATCATGCAAGACTTAGCTCTAAAATGGACGCTGGCAAATGTGAAGGCCGGTGAACATGAGAAACAGTATAACGCTACTTGTATTGAGAGTTATGGATGGGGTAAAGGGTATCGTCATCTGTATGATACGATGAAACTCATATTGGCCGATTTCGATACCCTAGTCCATCGGGGCAGGAGTATTATCATCCTCTGCCAGATGGCTCAGGATGTAATAGCTAATGCCAGTGGTGCCGACTTCATGTGTGATGTGCCCAAGTTGCAGGGTCAACATGGTAAGGTTACACCGGCCATATGGTCTGCCTATAATGAATGGGCCGACCACGTGTTAAAGATTGGCTATTCAAATATCGCATCACAAGATGGTAAAGCAGCCAGTAGTAATGAGCGAGTTATATTCGTACATGGCCAGATTTACTTCAAGGCCAAGAGCCGTACTATTCCGTATCAGTATCCAGTCGTATCGTTTAGTCATCCCGGAGACGACTCGATATGGCAATTCTTATTTAACGAGGCGTGGAAAAATTTGGAAGATCAGAAATAACACTTTAGAAACGTCTATCTAAGAAAGGGAAAAAATGATGTATGTAATCAAGAAGGGCGATAGGTATGTGGCAGATGCCGATAAAGAAA
>ERZ1292629.440-Hain-H43-01um-R1-440-length-44929-cov-7_pt1 | contig 44929 bp, 50 predicted proteins | sample MGYA00564399_ERZ1292629 | MGnify/ENA primary metagenome ERZ1292629 (study PRJEB36523, sample SAMEA6512636) | groundwater metagenome | collected 2019-01-08 | study: AquaDiva: Metagenomics assemblies of 32 groundwater samples
AAACGTCAGCAATTTCTGCTAAAATAAGTACGCGCAGAGGTATAAACAAGCACCAGACAGGAAAAGTCAAAGAGTTTTGGTTCGCCTCGCTTCGCTCGGCGGCCAAAACCCATTGCAATGGCCGCTGGCCGATTTTTTGGCTTGACAACTGCGCTACTCTATGCTATGTTCTCGACATCGCGTGTCCAATCTCACAGGAGGATTTAAATGCGCAAGTTCTTTGCAACCAGTCTCGTCGGTCTCGCCCTACTCGCTGGCATTCCGTCTGTCGCACAAGCGCAGTGCCTTTTGTGCGGCATCATCGGCTTCGCGATCGGCAGTAGCACCAGCGGCGTGAACGCCACTCCGCAGGATATTTCCGGCGGTGGCGGCGCAGTGCTCTACATCGCGCCGAGGATCTCTGAACGGATCACCGAGCCGCTCGCCGTTCGCATCGCCGCCACTCCGGTCGCCGGTTTTTCCAGCGGCACCGAATGGAGCTACAAATGGAAGGGCACGACCATCCAGCAAATCTTCGAGAAGACGGTGGAGAAACCCGACCAGTTTGTGGTGCTCGAAGTTATGCGTCTTATCAACCCGAGCAACACCAACGCCGCAACGTTTTGGTTCGCCTATCTCGAAAAGGACAAGGTCGTCCCGCTCGAACGGCTCACGCCGCGCGAGCAGAAATAGCTACCCCAGCATCGCTGGCGAAGGCCTCGTGTTTGAAAGGAGCTTCGCGCTCACTTCAGCACGGGGCTTCTTTCTTTTTCAATTCAAAGAGCAATTGTATGCGCTCCGCGAATTCATATCTAGTCCGCCAACCTTCGACGGACTCAGGTTAAAAAGAAAAATTGGATACCCGCCCCGTACCGAACGGTACGTGGGGTCGCGAAAACTTTTTGCGACGGCAAAAAGTTATTTGTGACTAGCCTATGTAAAACCCTAGCGGTTCCAACCAAGCTATTGACAAAAGCTCCTATTAGGAGTATAATTGATACAGGTTCCAAATCATGTCTACGGTCTCAGGAGGGCCATCAGATGATTAGCTCATTCACACTTGTCAGTCCGGAAATCGTCGCTCGGGTTGGCAAACTCGACGCATGGAACAAGTTCATGCTCAAGTTATCGGAGGCGTTGGAATCGATCGATCAAATCGGCGGCCACGAATATATACGAGTTTTCGCGGAGTATCCGAGTTCGTCCGACTTCTACAACATGCAACTCGGCTTTCCTCTGCGCGTCACTTACCACCTCGCAGACAATCTTGGAAAGCCGGCGGCGTTTCAGGAGGATGGTCACGTGAGGTTGTATGCCAAGGATGGCAATTACCTCGGATTCGTGGACCTTCATCCTCGGGACACTGTCCGTACGGACGACATCGACAGGCTCGCCGCCGACTTGTCGGCTGCTGTTCTCCGGCAACTGCAGTTCCAATTCGCAGGTGTCGCAGCCTGAAACAACCCACCCTAACGGAAGATCCGCTTCGGTGGGTTTTCTGTTTTATAAAGCACAAGAATGTATTGGGTATCCTCCACTTTGAGAGGTTCTAACTTCGTCCACTAATTGGCACATAAGGTACAATATGTTTCATGAATATATTCATCGCGCCCGTTGTTATTTCTGCCCTGGCGCTCGCGGCGGTGTACTGGTGGGGAGGCATGGCGGCGTTTTTGCTCGCGTGCTTGCTTTCGATTCTTGAGATCACGCTTTCATTCGACAACGCGGTCGTCAACGCCAAAGTGCTGGCGCAGATGAGCGAGCAGTGGCAAAAAAGATTTCTCACGTGGGGAATCCTCATCGCGGTGTTCGGCACACGCCTCATCTTACCGGCGATCATCGTGGGGGTTGCCGCGTGGATATCGCCCATCGCCGCAGCCGTGCTTGCGTTTGAGAGTCCCGCCGAATATGCGCGCATGCTTGCCGAGGCGTCGCACGCCATCAATGCGTTCGGCGGCGTGTTTTTGCTCATGGTTTCGCTTAAATATTTCTTCGATGTCGGCAAAGAGGTGCACTGGATAGCGTGGGTTGAACGCTCGCTCGCGCGCTGGGGAAGGATCGAGGCGATAGAGCTTGCGATAGCGCTCGCAACGCTGCTCGGGCTCTCATATCTCGCGCCCGACCAAGCGCAAGTGCTCGCGGCGGGGAGCATCGGACTCCTTATTTTCGTGGTGATGCAGGGCATCACGAGCACCCTTGATCTTAAGGCGGGGAACGTGGCGGCGGGAGGCGCGGTGCTCTTTGCGTACCTCAACATTCTTGACTCGGCTTTTTCACTCGACGGCGTGGTGGGCGCGTTTGCGCTTACGTCGGTGATTCCGATTATTTTTGTGGGCTTGGGTGTCGGTGCATACTTTGTACGTTCTATTACCGTGTATCTTGTGCGCAAAAAGACGCTTGAGACGCTGCGCTATCTCGAGCACGGCGCGCATTGGGCGATCTTGGGCCTCGGCTTATCGATGCTGGTTGGGATCGTCATGCATGTGCCGGAGGTGGTGACCGGCATGATAGGTCTTGTGTTCGTCACGCTTGCATACATCTCGTCGCTGCGCGCGGGAGCGCATTCCTAGCATTTAAGGGCTCATTTTGATACGCTCTGTAAACATGGCGGTGGGTGCGACGAAGGTGCGGGTTCAGTTGGAAAAATGTATGGCGGCTATGGTGTAACGGTTAACACTGGAGCTTGTGGAGCTCTCGATCAGGGTTCGATTCCCTGTAGCCGCCCCGAAAAATATGATACAAAAAACACGAGGATTTTTTACAGAGTTTAAAAGTTTTGCGGTCAAAGGCAATGCCTTTGAGCTGGCGATCGCGGTCGTCATCGGCACTGCGTTTACTGCGGTTGTAAATTCGCTGGTGGGGGACCTCATCACTCCGTTTCTTGGGCTCGTGACCAATAACGTCGACCTCAAAACGCTCTCGTTTTCGCTGCAACCCGACCTCGTTCTTAAATACGGCGCATTCCTCCAAACGGTCTTTAACTTCCTCCTCATCTCGCTTTCTATTTTCGTAGTATTTAAACTCATCTCAAGCGCGCGCAAGCGGATTTTCAGAGAACAAGAGCAGATTCCTCCGTATGAGAAGCCAGTACAAGAACAATTGCTCGAAGAAATCCGCGATTTGCTCAAGGAACGAAAATAAGTTAGCGTAGAGTGATGTTGGAAGTGAAAAAACTCGAAGTTTCCCCATCTTTCGCAATTATCATCACGGGCGTCATCATCGCAGGCGCGATTATTTTTGTAGGAAAATTCCCGGCGCAAGCAGGGCCTAACCCATCGCCGCAACAAGGAGCGGAGGCGCCGGCAAACGTATCAGCCCCGACAGCGCAGGATCACCGCCGCGGATCGCCGAATGCGCCTATCGTGCTTATCGAATACTCGGACTTTCAATGTCCGTTCTGCCAGCGCATCGACGCAACGCTCCAGCGCATTGTCGACGAATCGCAAGGTCAGATTGCCTGGGTGTACCGTCATTTTCCGCTCGAGAGCATCCACCCTGAAGCGCGCCCGGCCGCGCTGGCGTCCGAATGTATCGCCGAGCAATTAGGCAACGATGGTTTCTGGAAATTTGCGGATGCCGTATTTGCGGACCAACAATCAATTGGCGCGGCACAATTTACAAAAATAGCGGCTGATCTTGGCGCCAATGCGGCGCAGTTTGCCTCATGCACTGCAAGCGAAAAATATGGGAGCAAGGTGGACGCGGAAGCTAATGAAGCGCAGTTAAACGGTGGCTCCGGCACGCCGTATACTATTGTGTATGGCTATGGGCAGCAAAAGCCATTCAGCGGAGCTCTGCCCTACGCGCAAATCAAGGCTGTAATTTCTTCGGTTCAAAACCGTCAATAACTTCACAGCTCACTCACGTTATTTATAATTTTTTCATCGTATGGAAGCCTTATTTGAAGGTCAGTCGGGCGATCGTTTGCGCAAGGCTCTCTTAGCCGTCGCGGTGCTGCTTTCTGTTTTTTTAGGACTTAGGTCATTCGCCGAGTTGCAAGGCTTGCGCTATGTGGGTGCAGGGATACCGCCGGCGAACACTATCTCGGTTTCGGGATATGGCGAGGCAGTCGCCGTACCGGATATCGCCACTTTTTCGTTTAGCGTCGTAGCTACCAAGGCAACCGTCGCGGCGGCCCAGGAAGAGGCGACCACCAAGGCAAATGCGGTTACCAAGTATCTCAAGGATGCGGGTATCGCCGAAAAAGATATTCAAACATCCAACTACTCGGTGTATCCGCAATACGACTATCAAACACAGGTGTGTCAAAGCAACGGCTATTGCCCGCCCGGCCGCCAGGTGCTGCGCGGCTATGAGGTGCGCCAAACCACTACCGTCAAAGTGCGCCTGACTGCGCAGGCAGGCGATACCGCTAAAGCGGGAGATATCTTGAGTGGCATTGGATCGCTCGGCGCTACGGAAGTTTCGGGACTCAACTTTACGTTTGATAACCCGCAAGCGGTGCAGGATGAGGCGCGCAACAAGGCGATCGAGGACGCTAAAAAAAAGGCAGATGTGCTTGCCGAACAGCTCGGCGTGCGCTTGGTGCGGGTTGTCTCCTTCAACGAAAACGGCAATTACCCCACACCTATATATGGGCTTGGTATGGGAATGGGAGGCGATGCAGCCCAGACGAAGGCGGCGGCCCCCGAGATTTCGGTTGGAGAAAATAAAGTCGTGAGCAACGTCTCAATCATCTACGAAATTCGCTAGTAGTTGACTTAGCAAAGAAAAAGAGTATTATGTGGAAAAGACCCCGGGAGGGGTTTTTTCTTAGGGGAATTTATTTACCAAGTATGGCTATGTTGGATTATTTTAAAGAGGTTAGAAGCGAAATGAAGCACGTGTCGTGGCCGACGCGCGCGCAGGCTGTTGTCTATACGGCAGTGGTTGTGGGCGTGTCGTTTGCAACGGCACTGTATTTGGGGCTTTGGGACTATGTGTTTACGTTTGTTATTCAAAAGATCATCTAAGCATCACCTATGGCAAAGCAAGATACATCAGTGGGCAGGGCGTGGTACGCGATACATACGTATGCCGGATATGAAAACGCGGTGGCGCGCAACTTGCGACAGCGCATCGAGTCGCTTGGGCTCACGGACAAGATCTTCAGCGTTGTGGTGCCGACCGAGCGCACGATCAAAATCAAAGGCGGTCGCCGTGTTGAGGAGGAGGAAAAGGTTTACCCGGGCTACGTGCTCGTCGACATGATTGTAGACGACCAGTCGTGGTATGTGGTGCGCAACACGCCGCGCGTAACCGGCTTTGTCGGTTCGGGGGTTAACCCGGTGCCGCTCAAGCAGTCCGAGGTGGATGAGCTGTTGGGGCGCATGCAGGCAACCGAGGGCAGCGTCAAACATGCAATCGATTTGAGTGTGGGCGACTCGGTAGTGATCGTCGACGGGCCGTTTAAAGAGCTCGACGGCAAAGTGGGCGAGGTAGACGAGGCGCGCGGCAAGGTCAAAGTGCTGGTTGCGATGTTCGGCCGCGAAACGCCGGTAGAGTTGGACTTTTTGCAAGTCAAAAGGATTTAAGGTAGTATCAGTTTCGCTGAAATTCTTTCGAAAAAGTCCTCGGGTCGCCTAGAAGGCTCAACCAGACTATTTTCTCAAGAATCTTCAGCTCCACAAAAAAATGGCCAAAAAGATAGTCAAAAAAATAAAAATTATCGCACAAGGCGGCGCGGCCGCGATGACCCCTGCCATGGGTCAGGTGCTGGGGCCGGCCGGCATCAACATCGGCGAGTTTTTGAAAAAGTTCAACGACGCGTCCAAAGAGATGCGCGGCGACATGGTGCCTGCGGTTATCTCGGTCTACGAAGACCGCTCGTATGATTTCGTACTCAAAACGCCCCCGGCATCGAGCCTCATTTTGAAAGCCTTGGGCAAAGAAAAGGGGAGCGGCAAGCCAAACACCTCGAAAATCGGCACGCTCACAAAAGCGCAGGTCAAAGAAATTGCAGAGAAAAAAATGGCCGACCTTTCGGCCAACTCGGTAGAAGAAGCAATCAAAATCATCTCCGGCTCCGCCCGAAGCATGGGGGTGGACGTGAAATAAGAAACGTCCACCGGCCGGAGGCTGTCGAGCCGAGGCGGGCCCGCGCAACTTTTCAGCAGAAAAGTATGTGTGGGTGGATGTGAAATAATTTACTTCCCCAACGTCACCCAACTATATTTCAAACCTTCATGCTCTCGGAATTCTTCCGAGAGCTTTTTGGTAAATAGATGTTCGTACGCGGGGAAGTAGGCGTCGCCGTCTTTACGGTCATCGATGAGCGTCAAATATAATCGGTCAACAAAGGGGAGCGCTTGTTCATAAATCTGCGCGCCACCGATAATAAAAATTTCTTCTTGGTCTATTTCTCCCGCTTTTTCCAGCGCTTCTTTTAATGACTGCGTTACGAGCACGTTATCAAGGTTTCGCCTTGATGTGGCATCGGGAGAGCGGGTTACCACAATATTTGTGCGTCCTGGCAAGGGCTTGCCGAGGATTGTGAGAATCGATTCGAACGTCTTTCGACCCATAATGACCGGATGGCCGAGCGTCAAGGTCTTAAATCGCTTTAAATCATCAGGGATATGCCACACGAGCCCGTTTTTGCGGCCTATCAACCGGTTTTCCCCCATTGCGACTATCGCGTTAACCATTAGGATAGAGTAATGCAATACGAGGTCGAAATAAAGTCGCTCTTGGGAAGTGCTGAAAACGCGCAAAGTTTGCGCGAGCGGATGAAAATAATCGATCCGCATTTTGCGCTTACCTCGCGCAACCGCCAACTCAATCATTATTTTACTGGTATAGGGACTTTGGGGGGAATTTATTTAGCTTTTGAATCCTATTTTTCCGAACAGGCAAAAAAACAACTTAGATATTTAAAAGCCCATGCGAACAACTTTTCTCTTCGTACAAGGGGGAAAGATGAAGAGATGTTGTTAGTTATTAAGGCTTCTATAGATAGTACTTCAAGCCAAAATGGTATTACGAGAATTGAGTTTGAAGAGAAGATTAATTTACCACTTGAAGAAATTGATGAAATTCTTCTTAGTATTGGTTTTGAATATCAAGCCAAGTGGTCGCGCGAGCGGGAAGAGTATGTCTGCAAAGGCGTCTCCGTATGTCTCGACCGCAACGCGGGCTACGGATGGCTCGCCGAGTTTGAAAAGATGGTAGGTTCCGAGCATGAGTTAGAGAACGCGCGCAGTGAAGTCCGCGCGCTGATGGATTTGTGCGGAGTGCAAGAGCTGCAGCAAGACAGGCTTGAGCGCATGTTCGCGTTTTACAACGCGCATTGGCCCGAATATTATGGGACGGAAAAAGTATTTACTATCGCATAATCTATATGTTTTTATCTGATACCGATATAAAAAAAGCAGTCAAAGCGGGGAATATCACTCTGACGCCGTTTGACGAGTCGCGGTTGCAGCCGGCGAGTTATGACATTTTGCTCGGCAACACGTTTGTGATTAATGACCCGCACTCGACCACCAACATCGACCCGGTCAAAAAAGTGTTCCCCAAAACCCGCGAGGTGGTGATCCCCGACGATGGGATTTTTGTGCTGCATCCGGGGGTTTCGATACTCGGCTACTCCAAAGACTATTTCGGGTCGAATACGCATTTGATCGAGGTTAACGGCAAAAGCTCACTCGCGCGCATCGGGCTTCTCGTCCACAACTCCGCGGCGCTCATCAACCCGGGCCACTTTTTGCATGTGGCGCTTGAGCTTTGCAACCTCAACAACGTGCCGATTATTTTGCGCCCCACCATGGCCATCGCCCAACTCACGTTCTCGGAGCTTTCATCGCCGCCGCGCCAAAATTATCAGGACACGGGACGCTACGTGGGGGACAACATCAAAGGATACGTTGAGGCACGCAAACGCGTCGCGCGAAGATCCGCCAAAGGCGGATCGGCCTCGGGTCGAAAATAACCATGCAGAAGCACCCCGAGCATCAATATTTGGACTTACTGCGCGAATGCCTCGCGGGCGAGGAACAGGTCGACAAGGGCACGGGAGTTAAAACCTACAGCGTCTTCGGTCGGCAAATCCGTTTTGACCTCTCGCAGGGGTTTCCGCTCCTTACGACTAAAAAAGTGTACTGGAATGGCGTCTTGCACGAGCTCTACTGGTTTCTCTCGGGGCAGAGCAACATTAAATATCTGGTAGACAACAATGTGCATATTTGGGATGACTACCCATACAAAATTTATAAAGAAAAAAGCGACCGTGGCGAGGAGCTTGAGCTCACCAAAGAACAATTTATCGAACACATTAAAACCGACGCAACCTTTGCCCGCGAACACGGCGAGCTGCCGCATATCTACGGCGAACTGTGGCGCCGCTGGCCCGCCAACGACGGTCGCGCCGTCGACCAGTTGGGCTGGGTGGTCGACGAATTGCGCAAAGATCCCGATGCACACAATACATTGGTCACCTCGTGGAACCCGCAGTACCTCTACTCGATGGCTGCCCCGGGCGAAGGGGCCCGTTTTCCTATTTGTCACAATCTCTACCAGGTAAATATCAAACACGGCAAAGTCTGCCTGCAACTCTACCAGCGAAGCGCCGACATTTTTTTGGGCGTGCCGTTTAATATCGCGAGTTATGCGCTGCTCACCATGGTACTTGCCAAGGTGTTAGGCCGCGAACCGGGAGAGTTTGTGCACACCTTCGGCGACTTACATATGTATGAAAATCATCGAGCACAGGTTGAGGAGCAGCTCTCGCGCGAGCCAAAAGCGTTTCCACAGGTGCGGATCGAGGGAAATGCCTCGACTCTGGATGCATTCAAACCCGAGCAGGTAAAACTCCAGCAGTATGATCCACATCCGCCGATTAAGGCGGAGCTGACGGTCGCAGGCGGTTTTAATAAAAAATTGCATATGGTGTAATGATCCACAGCTGAATCGCTTATGAATGTAATGGATACACACCATGAACTTTTACGAATATATACAAAAGCAGGATGCAGAAGTGTTTCAAGCGCTTGCCGGAGAAGAAAAGCGCGAGGCGGAGGGTTTGGAGCTGATCCCGTCTGAAAATTATGTCAGCCGCGCGGTGCGCGAGGCACAAGGCTCGGTCTTAACCAACAAATATTCCGAAGGGTACCCGGGCAAACGCTACTATGGCGGGCAGGAGTTCACCGATGCGGTCGAAACAATCGCGATTGACCGCGCCAAAAAACTTTTTGGCGCGGGGTTCGCCAATGTGCAGACCTTGGGCGGGGCGAACGCCAACATCGCGATGTATTTTGCGCTCCTTGCGCCCGGCGACACGGTCTTGGGTATGGATCTCTCGCATGGCGGGCACTTAACCCACGGGCATCCGGTAACCTACATCACCAAGATTTTCAATTTCGTGCGCTACAAAATGAAAGATCCGGAGACCGGCGAAATCGATTACGACGAAATGCGCAAAACGGCGCTCGCGGTGAAGCCAAAAATCGTCCTGGCCGGCTTTTCGGCATATCCGCGCGAACTCAATTACGAAAAATTTGTTTCGATTGCGCGCGAGGTGGGCGCGTATGCGGTGATGGACATTGCTCATATTGCTGGGCTCATTGCCGGCGGCGCGGTTAAGAATCCGTTTGACTTCGGTTTCGACATCATGACTTCAACCACGCACAAAACGCTGCGCGGCCCGCGCGGCGGGCTCATCCTCACGCGCGAAAGCGAAGAGATTGCAAAAAAAATAGACAAAACCGTGTTCCCGGGGCTCCAAGGCGGGCCGCACATGAACAACATCGCCGCAAAAGCGGTGGCGTTTGGCGAGGCGCTCAATCCCTCGTTTAAATCCTACAGCGCACAGATTCTCAAAAACGCTAAAGCGATGGAAGAAGTGTTTCGGACGGCTGGCGTGCGGATGTTGACCGGCGGCACCTCGAACCATCTCATTCTTGCCGATGTGTTCGGCTCGCTCGGAGTCTCGGGCAAAGAGGCCGAAGCGGTGCTCGACAGTGTCGGCATTACGCTCAATAAAAATGCTATTGCCGATGATACGCGCAAGCCGATGGATCCTTCGGGTATCCGTTTTGGCACGCCCGCCATCACTACCCGCGGGTTTAAAGAAAAAGAGTGTGCCCGCGTTGCGGAGCTCATGCTGCAAGCTCTTGCACACCGCACCGATCAGAACAACCTTGATGCCATTCATCAAGAAATAAAAGCCCTCTGCGCGAAATTTCCTATACCCGAGTCGTTCGTATAACTCGATTTAAGCTGAAGGAGTACAATAGGGGAATGCACTGGCTGAAAGAGCATTTTCCGCGAGCAATTGCTTTTTGGGAGCGCTACGAGCGCCATATCTCCGCCGCAGGTCTTGCGACCGGCTTTATTTTTGATCTTATCATTGCCGATCGACCCGACAGTATACCGAACAACCTACTTCTTTTGAGCTACATCTTGCTTTCGGGCGTGCTTATCGTGGTTCTTAACGTGCGCGCAACGCGCAAACTTGAGGAGGAGCATTCGCCCGAACCGCTTTTTTTACTGCTCATTTTGCAATTTTGCTTCGGCGGTTTGGCAAGCAATTTGTTGGTACTCTACGGCCGCAGCGGTACGCTGGCCGGCAGCGCGCTTTTTTTAGGATTGCTTGCGGTCATGCTCGTCGGAAACGAATTTTTAAAAACCCGCTACGAACAGTTGCGCTTTAACATCGGTGTTTACTATCTGCTGCTTCTGACCTACTGCCTCATTGCGGTGCCGGTGTTCCTCTTCCACACGATCGGCACGTGGGTGTTTATCTTGAGCGGGCTGATGAGTCTCGTCATCTTCGCGGTTTTTCTCGGCGTCTTGTTTGCGGTCGTGTTTCGCGGCCGCGAGCGGCCGCTGCGCGAGATCAGTGTCATTGTCGGCTCGATATTTATTGTGTTTAATCTGCTCTACTTTCTAAATATTATTCCTCCGGTGCCGCTCTCGCTCAAAAATGTCGGCATCTATCATTCGCTGCTTAAACAATCCGAGGGCGGATATCTGGCAATCTTTGAGCGGCCGCCATGGTATGTGTTTTGGCGCGACACCTCCGGTACCTATACGCTCCCCGCGGGGAACGGAGCGTTTTGTTATTCGTCGGTTTTTGCGCCGACCAACCTCGAGGCGCCGATTTTTCATCGCTGGGAGAAATATAATGAAGAAAATAAAAAGTGGGAGACGCAGTCGCATATTTCTTTCTCGATTTCAGGCGGGCGCGACGAAGGATACCGGGGCTTTAGCCAAAAAGGTTCGCTGACGTCGGGGACGTGGCGCTGCAATGTCGAGACCGCAAGCGGTGCTCTGATCGGCCGCATCTCGTTTACCGTGATAGAAAGCAAAATTCCGCCCGTACTTTCGACAAAAAAACTCTAAAACGAACGGCTCCCCGCAGGGGAGCCGTAATCTTCACGAGCCGAATATTTCGGCAATACTTTTATTGCAGCGCATGCCCCGCAGGCGGAGACCCGTTTCAAGCCCCCGTATCGTCGCTATGGCCTCCTCGGGACTTTCGAAGTCCTTCGGTTCGATTTCAATGAATACATGCGACGCGGCTTTGTTGAGTTCGCCGACTTTGTAGACGACAACCTCGCATCGCAACCCGTCGGCGTTGTGGAGCGTCCAAAACATCCCGCTTTGGTAGATGCAAAAATGTTTTGCCGACTGTGCAAGTGTGCACACCACCGACATGAAGGCCCGCACGTGCTGCACTTCTGCATCCGGAATGGCGAGGTTGAACTCGCTGCGGATCAGGTTAGTACCTTGGCGCAGTTGCGTCTTGACGGTCAACTCGGCGGGGACATTGGCACTAAAACGATAGCGAAAGGTTGCCGAACCGCCCCTGCCTTTCACCACATAGTACTGGTCGACGCCCGCAAAGACGGTACATTTTTCGACACTGTATCGGAGCTTGCGCGCCGCCGGGGCAATTTTGTCGAGGATTTCAGCAAACCGTCGGTCAACGGAGTGTTTCCCCGTGATTTCGTATTTTTGCTCGATTTCCCTGTCTTTGGGCCGGATGTTCCGCAAGTCAAACAGCGTGCCGAGTTCGCCGTTGGTGTTTTGTTCGAGTATACGCAGGAGTGCTGCGCCTTCAGGAAACATATTGCTTTTTGCCACGACACTCTCCTTGTTCGTTTATCCAAGCACACTGTACCGATATTCGCAGTAAAGTCAAAGAATGGTAAGGTATCTTTATGCAGCGGGGAAAATTTATTGTCATCGAAGGGGGAGACGGCGCGGGCAAAGACACGCAGATTGAACTCTTAAAAAAAGATTTTCCTGACTTTGTATACACGCGTGAGCCGGGTGGCACACCGCTCGGCAAAGTGCTGCGCGAGATGGTGTTGCATGAGTCGTACGGCGCGCTGCCGCTACTTACTGAAGCGTTTCTCTTTTTGGCCGACCGCGCTCAGCACGCCGCCGAAGTAGTGACCCCTGCACTGGCGGCCGGCAAGACTGTGGTGGCCAACCGTTCGTGGATTTCGATGGTGGCCTATCAGGTGTATGGACGTGACCACCATGATTTGAAAGAAGTAGTGGATGCGGCAGTTGCAAGAATATACGGAGAGTGTCCCATCGACCTCGCGCTCATACTTGATCTTGCGCCGGAGGTAGGGGTGGCGCGTCAGCGTGCGGAAGGAAAGAAATTTGATGTGATGGAGAACATGTCGCTTGAAGCGCGCGAACGCGTGCGCAACGGGTTTCTTAAGACGGCGCGAAGCCTCCCTGCGGCGCAGGTTATCAATGCCAACCGCTCGATTGACGAGGTATATAAGGAGGTAAAAATAGCGGTGTCGGAGCTTCTCGAAAAAACCTTGTAACATAAGGGTTTTTAAGTGCTTGACTTTTAATGCATAAGGTGATACAATAGTAATTAGGTTCAGCTAGCCCACCATGGGCTTACAAAGGGAGTTACTATGACCAACTCAGCCAACATCGCCACGGCCGCGCCTGTCAGCAAGAAGAGACAGAGCGAAGTCAATGCAGCCCTTCATCGTCTGATGAATCAGGCGAGCGATGCTCCGGCCGACAAGCAGAAGGCCGCCTGGTACATCGCCATGCGTGGAGTGATCCACGCATTCGAGCAGAAGGAATTGCATCCCACGCTGGATGCCCGCTTCCGGCAGGATTGTCCCAGGCAGTTCAAGGACACCCACTTCCGTTTCCAGAAGGAGACGGGAACGCTGCCTAGGCCCACCCGGGTCGCGGCGTAACAGTTCAAATTTTTTCGCCCGTCTGGTACCGGCTCCCTTGCAGGGAGCCGGTTTTCTTTTTTTCTGCTACTCTTTGAGCATGCGGGAGCGGATCGCACAGGCTATCAAACAGGCGCTTGCGGCTATGGGCGCAGGCGAAGCGCCCTTTGTCGTTGAGCGGCCGGCCGCCTTGGCTCACGGCGATTACGCGACCAATGCGGCCATTGTGGCCAAAGTGGATGCACAAGAGCTTGCGGCGAAACTGCATATTGAGGGGGTTGAAAAAATAGAGGTGGTGGGGAAGTTTATAAACTTTTTTCTTTCTCGTGAAGCGCTGATTCCTAAAATTCAAAGTTTTCCGCAGCTCTATGCGGGGAAGACCGTACTCGTCGAGTATACGAGCCCGAATCTTTTTAAGCCGCTGCACATAGGCAACCTCATAGGAAATATTTTGGGAGAATCTATCGCGCGTCTGTTCCAAGCAACCGGCGCCGAAGTAAAAAGAATCAACTATCCCTCCGACATCGGGCTGACGGTGGCTAAGGGAGTGTGGGGACTCTCCAAAACAAAAGGAGACCCAACCGACATTGCAGCGCTGGGTGCGGCATATGTCGCAGGTAACGCCGCGTACGAAGACGGCTCTGCAAAAGCGGAAATAGACGAAATAAATACCGCGCTGTATGAAAATTCAAATCCAGAATGGAGCGACTTGCGGAAAAAAGGAATTGCAACATCTCTCGCGCATCTTGACGGGCTTTGCGCGAGGTTGGGTACCACCTTTGATACAGAATTTTTTGAGAGCGAGTCGGGTCCGGTCGGCCGCGATATTGTCCGTGCGAATATAGGAAAAGTGTTTGAAGAAAGCGATGGCGCGGTGGTGTATCGTGGGGCGCATACCCGGGTGTTTCTTAATTCCCGCGGGCTCCCGACGTATGAAGCAAAGGAAGTAGGACTCTTCGAGCTTAAAACTAAAGCGCACCCTAACTTTGATATCTCACTCACGGTGACGGGCAGCGAGCAAAAAGATTTTTTTGCAGTTGTATTTGACGCGATTGCCAAACTCTTTGCCACGCAGACTGCCGGTAAAGTGCTTCGCCATATCTCCAACGGTTTCCTGCGACTCACCACAGGTAAAATGTCCTCGCGCCTTGGCAATGTCATTACAGGCGAATCACTGCTTGAGGATTTAACGGAAGCCGCGCGGGGGAGGGAAGACGTTGCGGTAGGCGCGATTAAATATGCGGTACTTAAATCAGGCAGCGGCAAAGATATCATGTTTGATCCGGAGAAGTCGCTCTCTCTTGAGGGCGACTCGGGTCCCTATGTGCAGTATGCGCTAGTGCGGGCTCGGGCGCTTTTGCGCAAGGCTGCCGATGCTGCCGTGACTCAACATGTTACGTCAGAGAGCGCAATCTTGGAACGTCTTTTAATCCATTTTCCGGATGTGGTGGCCCGTGCCGCAAAAGAGATGGAGCCGCATCATGTTGCAACATACGTCACTGAACTCGCGTCAGTGTTTAACGGCTGGTATGCACACGAACGGGCGATAGTCGACGGAAAAATTTCAGGCCACACACTCAAGGTAGTTGAGGCGGTTGAACGCACTCTCGCACAAGGGCTTCGGGTGCTCGGCATCCCCGCACCCGAGGAGATGTAAAATAAAGTGTCATGTCAGATTTACCTAAACGCGAAGAAGCAATACTCAAATTTTGGGAGGAACAGAAGATTTTTGAGAAATCATTAGCCAAGCCTGCGCCCAAAGGCGAGTATGTTTTTTATGATGGGCCGCCGTTCGCGAGCGGGTTGCCGCACTATGGCCATGTACTTGCCGGCACGATTAAAGACGTTATCCCGCGCTTCCGCACCATGCAGGGCTACCATGTGCCGCGCCAGTGGGGGTGGGACTGCCACGGCCTGCCGGTTGAAAATCTAGTTGAAAAAGAGCTGGGGCTCAAGGCAAAACGGGATATAGAGAAGTTTGGCATTAAGGAGTTTAACGAAGCCGCACGCGCCCACATCATGAAGGATGATGCCGAATGGAAGCGCATCATCCCGCGCACGGGGCGCTGGGCCAACATGGATCTCGATTACAAAACCATGGATCCGACCTACACCGAGTCGGTATGGTGGGCGTTTAAAAATTTGTACAACCGGGGTCTTGTCTACGAAGGATTTAAATCATTGCACTATTGCCCGCATTGCGGGACGACGCTTTCAAACTTTGAGGTGGCGCAGGGCTACAAAGATATCGAAGACATTGGAGTTACAGTAAAATTTAAAATAAAGAATCCTAAAGCTCATGATTTGCCTGAAAATACTTATCTTCTTGCCTGGACGACAACAGCGTGGACTTTGCCAGGTAACGCTGCGTTGGCAGTAGGAAAAAACTTTTCGTATGATCTTTTGCCTGGAGAAGAAAATTTAATAGTTTCTAGTCAATATAGAACTCGAGAAGGCTTATCTTATGAGGGCCCAGAGATCAGTCCTGCCGGAAAAAATCTTACCGGGGCTGATTTAGTTGGTATTGAATACGAACCGCCGTTTGCATATTTTAAAGACGACCTTCACAAACACAAAACACACGCGTGGCGGGTGTATGCCGCAAATTTTGTAACGCTCGAGGACGGCACGGGCATCGTGCATATCGCGCCGACGTTTGGCGCCGATGACCTGGCGCTCGCACAAAAAGAAAAAATTCCCACGATTCATCATGTAAATGACGAGGGCAAATTTATTGCAACAGTGAGTGACTTTGCCGGGCTTACCGTCAAACCTAAAGGCAATCCAAAAGACACAGATGCAAAAATTGTCGTGCATCTCGAACAATCGGGGCTGTTGTTCAAGGAAGAAAAGATAAAACATTCGTATCCGCATTGTTGGCGCTGCGACACCCCGCTTCTTAACTGGGCGGCAAATTCATGGTTTGTGAATGTGCAGAAAATTAAAAAAAAGCTCATTGCCGAGAATGCCAAGATGCAGTGGGTGCCCGAGCATGTGGGCAGGGGGCGCTTCCACAAGGGGTTAGAGTCGGCGCCCGACTGGGCGATATGGCGGTCGCGTTTTTGGGGTGCGCCCTTGCCGGTGTGGCGGCACAGCAAAACGAAAGAAATAAAAGTTGCGGGGTCGGTCAGTGAGCTGCTTGCAATGATGCGCCGCAGCGGCAACCGCTACTTCGTGATGCGCCACGGCGAAGCCGATAGCAATTCGACGCGCATTCTCGATAACGGGGCAAATCCCAACATTCATCTGACAGAAAAAGGTAAAAACGATATTGTACATTCTGCACAAGAACTTAAAAAAGAGGACATTAACTTGATTGTTACTTCACCCGTTGTGCGTGCTCATGAAACTGCTGTACTCATCCAAAAAGAATTGGGGCTTTCTGACGCGGCGATCATGGTGGATAAACGGTTGTCCGAATTTAATATGGGTGTTTTTTCCGGAAGATCTTACGACGAGTGGTATACATTTTATGATTCTACCGCACGACGTTTTATCGAAGCGCCAGAGCAGGGGGAGACATTTACTGACGTCCGTCGTCGAATCGGCGAGACATTATTTGAAATTGAACGTCGTTACACTAATAAAAATATTCTTATTGTGTCGCACGGCAACCCGTTGTGGCTTATGGAGGCAATTGCAAAACAAAAATCCATTAATCAATTGGGGGAAGAGGGAGAAAAGCTTATGCAGAAAGGAGAAGTTAGAGAACTGCCATTTGTACCCTTCCCGCACAACGACAACTACGAACTCGATTTGCATCGGCCCTACATCGACGAGATTGCCATGGGCAACACGATCGACGGGGAGTGGAAGCGCGTTCCCGACGTGTTTGACTGCTGGTTTGAGTCGGGCTCGATGCCGTTTGCGAGCAACCACTATCCGTTTGAGAAAAAAGATTTTAATCCGAAACGCTTGTTTGGTATCTTAAGCAAAGGATATCCGGCAGATTTTATTGCCGAAGGGTTGGACCAAACCCGCGGCTGGTTTTACTCGGCTCTAGTGCTGGGGACCGCGCTTTTTGGTCGGAGCCCCTACAAATACGTTGTCGTCAACGGGTTGGTTTTGGCGAGCGACGGACAAAAAATGAGCAAACGGCTCAAGAACTACCCTGACCTTATGGAGGTGATTGAAAAATACGGTGCAGATTCGCTGAGGTATTTCTTGCTGTCATCTCCGGCAGTGCGCGCCGAAGATCTGCGCTTTAACGAGCGCGGTATTGAGGAAGTGTCAAAAAAACTTTTGATGCGCCTTGATAACGTGCGCAGTTTTTATGAATTGTATGCTCCGCAGACCGAGAAGCCGCCTCACGTGCGAGAAAATAGTCTGGCCCGCGGGCCGGTTTTACCGGCCGACGGGAGAACCGAGGACTTTTTCGCAGGACGTGAGGCGGCGGATCATGTGTTGGATAAGTGGATTCTTTCGCGTCTGGCGGAGCTCGTGCGCGACACCACCGCGGGGTACGAACACTACGAGCTCGACGCGGCGACGCGGCCGCTCACTGGTTTTATCGACGACCTTTCAACGTGGTACCTGCGCCGCTCACGCGAGCGGTTCTCTGCCAGAGGCAGATCCGCCTCGGGCGGAAAGGAAGATAAAGAACAAGCAACTGCCACCTTGCACCATGTATTGCTGACGGTGGCGAAAGTGATGGCGCCCGTGATGCCATTTTTTGCCGAGTCGCTCTATCTTGCCATGCGGTTGGAAGAAGACCCCGAGAGCGTACATTTGTGCGAGTGGCCAACCGCGGGAGCAATTGATGCGGCGCTGCAGGGCGAGATGTTGCAGGTGCGTACGCTTGCGAGCAAGGGGCTGCAGATGCGGGAGGATGCGGGGGTTAAGCTGCGTCAGCCGCTTAGTTTGTTCGAAACGAGTATTGAGTTGCGTGATGAGCTGAAGCGCATACTCATGGATGAACTTAATGTTAAAGAAATAAAAATAAATTCAGATCTCGCGTTTCTTGAAGACAGGCTTGATACCACCATCACCCCCGAACTCAAAGAAGAGGGGACTCTGCGTACCCTCATCCGCCGCGTGCAAGAGTGGCGCAAAGAGCAAAAATTCACTATTACTGACAGGCCGTCTTATGAGTTGCTGATAACTGCAGAAGAAAAAGCGGTTGCAGAGAAACATCGCACGACAATCATGCAAGAAACAAACTTGAAAGAACTGACAATTACACAAGCCGATGCATAAGTTATTTGTGAGCGACGGCATAGTGCTCAGTAAGCGTGTGTTGGGAGAGGCTAACACGCATGTCGCGCTGTTAACCAAAGAGTTGGGGCTCATCAAGGCATCGGCACGCAGCGCGCGCGTTGAAAAATCAAAACTGCGCTACGGGCTTGAGCCGCTTACCCGCGGCACCTTTTCGTTAATCCGCGGCAAGTATGAGTGGAAGGTAACGGGCGTCAGCGAAATTTCCAACCAATATACTGTGCCTACTGCGGCAAGTCGCCGCATCGCACTGGGGCGCGTAACGCGGCTTATACTGCGCCTGGTGCAAGGTGAAGAGCCGGTGCCCGCGCTCTACGGGGCGGTGGTTGAGGGATTTCAATTTTTAATCGATGCCAGAGATCAACAAGATGCCGACGCTATTGAAATTGTGCTGGTGCTGCGCATTCTTGCGCAGTTAGGATATCTCCCTAAAACATCCGAACTCGAACCGTTCACCTCTGGCGACCTGTTTTCGATCGAGCTCGCGGCCGCCGCCGCTCGCTCTCGCGCAACCCTGATCCGCGCCATCAATACTTCGCTCGAATCTACGGGGCTGTAAAAGTGCGCCGCGGTATATCCGATCGCTTCGCTAGGGTATAATCGACGTTATGCCGGATGGGGAAAACATTCCGAGAGACTCAAGCATCAAAAGCACCGTAGACAAGCTCAAACGGCGCCTGTATACGAGGCAAAAAGACGAGTCTATTAATACTGATGTACGCAGCCCGCTTTCGCAGTCGCGGGATGATGCGCCGGTTGCCTGGGCGCCGGTTGAAGAGCGCGCGCTGCCGGATGAGGTTGCGCCGCTGCGCCCCACGGGCGTGCCTGAAAAAAAGAAGCTTTCTTTTGCGGGGAAATTTCTCATTGGCTCGGCATTCTTTTTTGTGTGGGCGGCGGCGATCGCGGGGTATGTTTTTTTTGGCGGCGGCAATCTTATCTCGCCGCAAAATATCGATATTGAACTGGTCGCTCCTTCGCTTATCGACGGCGGCAAAGAAGCGACGTTCCAAGTAATCATCCACAACAAAAATACCGCTCCCCTTGAAGTTGCCGATCTGCTCATCACCTACCCCGAAGGCACCCGCGACCCCAGCAACCCCACCAAGGCGCTCTTGCACGACCGGCAGACCATCGGCACTGTTGGTCAGGGAGAGCAGATTAAACGCACACTGAGTGGAATTTTCTTTGGACAGGAAGGTACCGAACAAAAAGTACAAGTAACGCTGCAGTACACGCTCAAAGGTTCAAATGCCGTGTTTGAAAAAGATGCCGAAGCCAGCTTTTTGGTTGGCTCCTCGCCGGTTTCGCTTTCTATTGACGCGCCTTCGGAGGCGATCGCGGGCGAACAATTTAGCATCGACGTGGTGGTGCAAAGCAACGCAACCGAACCTGTCGCCAATGTGGTGGTGCAAGGTCAATATCCATTTGGTTTTTCGGTGATCCGCTCGCAGCCGCAGGCGGCTCCCGGCGGAGCGCTCTGGCGGCTTGGCACCATGGCCCCCGGCGTATCGCAGACGATCCATCTGACCGGCGCCATCGAAGGGCAAGACGGCGATGAGCGGGTGTTTAGGTTTTTGGTCGGGTCTAACGCAGACCAAACCGACAGCAGGGTAAAAGTGCCGTTCCTCACGGTACCTGTGACGCTCACCGTACACCGGCCGTTTATATCCGGATCGATTGCAGTCGACGGCAAAACCGGCAAAACCGTCTCCATTACCCCCGGCATGTCGGTGCAAGGAACGGTCACATGGCAAAATAATCTTGCCGATGCGGTTTCCGACGTGCAGCTCGCGCTCGCGCTCGACGGCCCGATGCTCGACAAAGGTTCGGTGCAAGTCGCAAACGGATTTTATCAATCATCCAACTCAACGATTATCTGGACGAAAGATCAGGACCCTTCGTTGGCATCCGTGGCGCCGGGCGGTACGGCCACACTTCAATTTTCTTTTGCCACGTATCCGCCCGGTACCGGCGGCACGATCTATGCGAACCCGACCATTGATCTTAATCTCACCATCAACGGCGTCAGGGTAGGCGAAGGGAACGTTCCGCAGCAGATTTCTTCGGCGGCATCGATGGCGGTCAGCCTTGCGTCCGCACTTTCGCTTGAAGCGCGGGGGCTGCATTTTTCGGGCGCGTTTTCTAACAGCGGACCCATGCCGCCGAAGGCCGAAAACGAAACCACGTACACTGTTTTATGGACGGTTAAAAATTCTTCCAACACCGTAGCCAATGCAAAAGTGTCGACCGTATTGCCTCCGTATGTGAACTTTGTCAAAGGCGAGTCCGGCGTTACATATGATGCAGGCAGCCGCACGGTGGTTTGGACCATGGGTGACCTCAAGGCGGGGGTAGGGTACAATCTTCCGGTCCGCACCGCTTCGTTCCAAGTGGCGCTCACCCCGAGCCTCTCGCAAGTGAATCAAAGTCCCGCGCTTACCGGCAACGCGCTCTTTACCGGGCAGGACCGTTTTGCGCAAGTACAAGTACAAACCTCTGCCGAAGCGCCAACTACTGCATTGAGCGGGGAGAGCGGCTTTGAGAGCGGTATGGGCGTCGTCGCACCGAAATAATTTTCATGAAAGAATCGGAGAATTTGATGGAAAAAATTGTGTCGCTGTGTAAGCGGCGCGGCTTTGTCTACCAAGGTTCCGAAATTTACGGAGGGCTCGCCGGTACCTGGGACTACGGCCCACTCGGCGTTGCACTTAAGAAAAATATTGAGAATTTGTGGTGGCGTTTTTTTGTGGATGCCCGGGATGACATGTACGGCATCGACACGGCGATTTTGATGAACCCCAAAGTGTGGGAGGCGAGCGGTCATGTAGATGGATTCAGCGACCCTCTGGTGCAATGCAAAAAATGCAAAAAACGTTTTCGTGCGGATCATCTCGACGACACTTCAAAATGCCCCGAATGTGGGGGAGTGCTTTCCGAGCCGCGCCAGTTCAATATGATGTTCAAAACCTCCGTTGGGTCAGTCGACGGTTCCGATACGACCGTGTATCTGCGCCCCGAAACGGCCCAGGGAATGTTCGTTAATTTTAAAAATGTTATAGACTCATTCCACCCCAAACTGCCGTTCGGTATGGCCCAAATAGGCCGCAATTTCCGAAACGAGATTGCTCCTCGCGATTTTATATTCCGTGTCCGCGAACTTGAAATCATGGAGCTCGAGTATTTTATTGAAGAAAAAATGTGGGAAGAAAAGTTTGAATACTGGCTCGAACAAATGATGGGTTGGTTTACCCTTTTGGGATTTGGCAAAAACGATATCCGTCAAATTGAAATCCCCAACGGCGAACGCGCTCATTACAGCAAACGCACGGTGGATTTTCATTTTAAGTATCCGCATAAATTTGACGAGATAGGCGGGCTTGCGTACCGTACCGACTTTGATCTTAAAAACCACATCGCACACAGTGGAGTTGACTTACAATACACGGATCCAAATACGAACGAAAAATTCGTGCCTCATGTGCTTGAGCCGACGTTTGGCCTCGGCCGCCACATCCTCGCAGTCATTGTAAAAGCCTATACCGAGGATGTGCTTGGGGGAGAAAAGCGCATCGTGTTGAAGTTCCCTCCACACCTAGCTCCCATCAAGGCGGCTGTGTTTCCGCTGCTTAAAAATAAGCCCGAGCTGGTCGCGAAAGCGCGCGAACTATATACAGATCTCAAAAAAGATATTCCGCAAATTGTCTGGGACGATAACGGCAACATCGGCAAACGCTACCGCCGCCAGGACGAAATCGGCACGCCGTTTTGCATCACCATCGACTTCGACACCCTGCAGGATGGCACGGTGACCGTGCGCGACCGCGACACGGGTGCCCAAGAGCGAATCGCTTCGACTGACCTCGCCACGTTCATCGCCTCAAAGATACAAGGGTAATGTGCTAAAATGAGAATATGGCGTCGCGGGAAATGAATGTCCATATATCCTCGAGCACCATGCTCAAATCGCTTCTCTTTGTGCTGCTCATGGCCGTGCTGTGGTATCTGCGCGATATCGTACTGGTGGTATTAACGGCCATTGTCATAGCCTCGGCGATAGAGCCTGCGATTCACTTTTTCATACGGCACGGGCTCAAGCGGATCCTCGCGGTGATACTCATGTATGTGACGGTGCTGGGGACGTTTTTTGCCGCGCTGTTCTTCTTTATTCCGCCACTGCTTACCGATGCCGCCAATTTTTTGCAGCAACTGCCGCAAACGCTCACCTCGCTTAATTTCACCGAGGCAACCTATGGCTTGTTGCCATGGGGGTCCGTGGGCGACACCCTTTCTTCGGCAGATCTCTTGCAGCAAATTTCCACCACACTCACGGATTCGACGGGAGGCATTTTTACGACGGTGTCCGCGTTTTTCGGCGGACTGACGTCGTTTGTGCTGATCATTGTATTTTCTTTCTACTTTTCAGTGCAGGACACCGGTGTTGATGATTTTTTGCGGATTATCACTCCTACCAAACATCAGAACTATGTACTCGGCCTCTGGAAGCGCTCGCAGCAAAAAATAGGCAAGTGGATGCAGGGACAGCTCGTGCTCGCGCTCATTGTGGGCATTTTGCTCTACCTTGGGCTCGTTATTTTGGGGGTGCCGCACGCGCTCCTGCTCGCGGTATTGGCGGCTATTTTTGAACTTATACCGGTATTCGGGCAATTTTTGGCGGCAATCCCCGCAGTGGCTGTCGGCTTTGTCGACGGCGGCATCACGGCGGCGCTCCTTATTACCGGTCTGTACCTCGTCGTACAGCAATTTGAAGCACATCTCATCTATCCTGTGGTTGTGCAAAAAGTTGTCGGCGTGCCGCCGCTTCTGGTCATCTTGGCGCTCATCGTGGGTTACAAACTTGTTGGATTTTTGGGAGTATTGCTCTCGGTCCCCATCGCGGGGGCCATCCAAGAGCTGGTCAGGGATATCGAAAAGGCAAAAACCCGCTCCCTTGCGAAGAGTGGGGATGAGGAGTAATTTTCTCGCATGTCTCAAAAAAAGTTTTACCTGACAACGCCGATTTTTTATCCTAATGCAAAACTGCATTTGGGACACGCGTACACTACAACCGTAAGCGATGTTCTCGTGCGCTACCACCGCCTCGTGGGCGATAAGACTTATTTTTTAACCGGTTCGGATGAGAATGCGCAGAAAATGGTTGAAGCCGCTCGCAAGGAAGGCAAAGAGCCGCTTCAATTTTTGGATGAAATAGTCGCCAAGTTCGAGGCTCTTTTTAAAGAACTTGAGATCTCGTACGATCAATTTATTAGAACTACGGACAAGGAAAAACATTGGCCCGGCGCTCAAAAGCTGTGGCAACAATTAGCAGAGGCTGGAGATATCTATAAAAAAGAATACGAAGGGCTGTACTGCGTGGGCCATGAAGCCTTTGTGACCGAAAAAGAGCTCGTTGACGGAAAGTGCCCCGATCACGGCACGGTGCCGGAGAGGATCAAAGAAGAAAATTATTTCTTTAGGCTTTCCAAATACAGCGAGGAAATTAAGAGAAAAATCGAATCAGATGAGCTGCGTATTGTGCCGGCAACGCGAAAAAAAGAGATTCTTTCGTTTATTGAGCAAGGGCTTGAGGACGTTAGTTTCTCTCGGCCGCGAAGACTGGATTGGCCGGAAGGACTCGGTGTTCCTGTCCCGGGAGAAGAAACGCATGTGATGTATGTGTGGTGCGACGCGCTTGCGAACTACATTACCGCGCTTGGATATGGGCGTGACGACACTCTGTATAAAGAGTTTTGGCCGGGGGTGCACGTCATCGGCAAAGACATCCTGCGCTTTCATGCGGCCATTTGGCCGGGCATGCTACTTTCGGCAAAATTACCTTTGCCGACAACACTGCTTGTACATGGATTTATCACTTCCGGTGGTAAAAAAATGTCCAAAACATTGGGGAACGTCATTGACCCCGAGGAGCTGATTGCAGAGTATGGCAAAGATGCGGTGCGGTATTATTTGGCGCGACACATCTCGCCTTTTGAAGACGGCGATATTACGCGCGAGTCGTTCAAAGAGATTTATAACGGGGATCTTGCCAATGGGCTTGGTAACTTGGTGGCGCGCATCATGCAGCTTGCCGAGACGCATCTGGAGGGTCCGGTCAAAGTTGAGTTTGTTCCGTATCCGCACGAGTTTACGGAGGCTTTTGAAAAGTTTGAAATAAATCGCGCGGCGGATTATGTCTGGCACAGAATTCAATTGCTTGACCGCACAATAACCGAAACCGAGCCATACAAGGTTGTCAAAACTAATGCGGACGAAGGAAAAAGAATCATTGCTGACCTGGTGCGTGAGCTTGCGGCGATAGACTTGCTTCTCGAACCATTTATGCCTGAGACGAGTAAAAAAATCATAGAGGCGATCATGGCAAACAAAAAACCCGAGAATCTTTTCGCTCGCAAAGAGTAATGAAATACTTTGACGCGCACTGCCACTTACAGTTTCCGCAATACGATGCGGATAGGGAAGACGTGCTCAAACGGATGCAGGAGTTAGAGATGGGTGGCATTGTGGTGGGGACTGATTTAGAAATGAGTAAAGCAGGGCTCGCGCTCGCCAAGCAGCACGATTTTTTGTGGGCGTCGGTTGGGTGCCACCCCAATGATGAAGAAGATTTTGATGTGGCAAAGTATGAAGAGTTGGCAAAAGACCCAAAGGTGGTCGCAATAGGGGAGTGCGGTCTGGATTATTTTCGGAGTTCCGGCGAGGGGCAAAAGGAGCGCTTTTTGGCCCAAATCGACCTGGCGGAGAGGCTCGGCAAACCGCTCATCATCCACTGCAGGGATGCACACGACGACATGCTCGCACTACTTGCCGAGCGCAAGCCTGCCGTGCCGGTCGTGATGCATTTTTTTACGGCAACCGGCGAGCTGGCGCAAAAATATCTAGACCTTGGTTGTTACCTGTCTTTCCCCGGGCCAATAACCTACACCACCATGTACGACGACTCTATTAGGATTGCGCCCCTGGATAAAATCCTTGCCGAGACCGACTCGCCCTTTGCCGCGCCAACCCCAAACCGGGGAAAACGCAACGAACCGGCCTATGTCGTTGAGGTGGTCAAAAAAATCGCCTCCGTCAAAGGCATCTCTGTCGAGGAGATGACCACCCAGGTAGTCCTTAATTCACAACGTATTTTTGTGCTTGCAAAGTAGTCTTACTTATGTTATAATTAAAACTAGCTGATAGGTACAGGATTCGCCTGTATCTGCGGCTCTTTCAAACCGAGGAGATGACGCCATGGCCAAGGTCATGACCCCATCCGATACGACAATTACGGCCGGCCAAATCGGCAAGTTCCAGGAGCTGCTCGGCGCGCGCTTGCGCAAGAGCGGGCTCCAGAGCGAGCCGGTCCAACAGGTGCTCGCCTCGCAGGGCGATGCAATCGCCGATGAAATGGTCGCGGCAATCCGCAAGCGCGTCGAGGCGATGAGTTCGATCATTGTCCGCTACGTCAAAGTCGACCGCTCGCGCACGCCGCAGGCAGTGCTTAAGGCAACCGGCCGCCGGCTCTATACCACCGACAGCGTGGTCGCCACCATGCCTCGCGGCACGGGCGACGAGGCGGAGGTCCACTTCTTCAAGCTGGATCTCTCCGAGCGGGGCGGCTGGATCTCGGACGCCGATCTCGACAAGGAGTACGAGCTGCGCGGGCTTAATCCCGCCGACCCGTACTCGCAGGCTGCCGTCAACGAGGCCAATCCGGCATTCGCGGACGACCACCCCAACGGCACCCATTGGAGGGATGCCGACAGCAAGTGGTGCTTCGCCACGTTCAGCCAGTGGGACGGCGGGCGCGGCGTGGGCGTCGGCCGCGCCCGCGCTTGGCGCGTCAACTGGTGGTTCGCGGGCGTCCGCAAGTGACTTTTGGACTTTAGTTCTGGCCCTTGGATTTCAGAACTTGGTCCTCCGGCTCCGATGGAAACATCGGAGCCGTTTTGTATACTAAAAACGGTAGTAGGCGAGTACGCGGGCGGCAGGGACTGCCCGCTGCCGAATCCAGCAGACGCATATTGAGAGTTTCTCCGGCCAGTGCTTGAGAAAGAGTGGTATGCGCGAGCTTAAAAAATAGAAGATACTTGGTGCGGCGCACTAAGGCATTACAGATGCCGGATACGATGCAGCTTTTGCGAGCATTCGCAAAGCGGTGGCGCGGGAGGTGCGCCGCACGATTCGCCACGTTCAACCAGTGGAACGACGAGCGCAACGTGAACGTCAACCGCAACGACAACGATTGGAACGACAACTGGTGGTTCGCGGGCGTCCGCAACTCTCTTCAATTCTCGCCCCGCTTCGGCGGGGCCGAGTTTTTTAGCAACTGCCCGTGCCAACCGCCGAGCATCTTGCCGATATCGTTCAATTGAGTAGAGAGCGCAATATACCGCTTGTCCCGGAGGGACTTCGTCTCCCACAGGACCATCAGCAGCAGTTTGAGCGTGTCCAGCTTGCGGATAGCGAATCTCACCCACGGCAGTTTCTCGTCTTTTACCAAGAAGCCCGCACTTGCCGTCGCTTCCATCATTTCCACAAAAAGTGTATCTATTTTCTCGCCGAAGGTATAGCGATGCACTTTCGGCAACGTACAATGATACTCATGCCAAAGCAAATAAGCTTGTTTGATGCGCTCGAGCACGGGCAAGAGCTGCAAAGAGGCTCGGGGGGGGGTTCACGGCAGAGTCTTCCCGCATAGTTACAACGATATCATCTCGGTGGAGAATCTGCTCGGGGCTTGGAAGGAGTTTCGCAGGGGCAAACGCAGCAAGTTGGATGTTCTTGAGTTCCAAAGTGACTTGATATATCAAGTCACCAAGCTCCACGGAGAGTTGATGAGCAAGACCTACAAGCATGGCGGATACAAGCATTTTAAAATAAGCGACCCAAAACCCCGCGACATCCATAAGGCCAGCGTGCGCGACCGGCTCCTGCACCATGCAGTCTACCGCATCTTGTATCCGTACTTTGAGGCACAATTCATCCATGACTCCTACTCCTGCCGGCTGGGGAAAGGGACACACAAAGCGATGAACCGTTTTCGCTCCTTTGCGGCCAAAATCTCTTGCAACCACACCCGTACCTGCTGGGTCTTAAAGTGCGACATCCGCAAGTTCTTCGCGAGCATCGAACACGCCGCTCTGCTGGATATCCTATGCTCCCGCATCTCCGACCAAGACATCCTCTGGCTTCTGCGCGAGGTCATCGGCAGCTTCTGTAGCAAGGGTAGTCCTTGCTCCAAAGGCCTGCCGCTCGGCAATCTCACGAGCCAGCTTCTTGTGAATGTCTACATGAACGAATTCGACCAATTTGTAAAGCATAAACTTAAAGTCATATACTATATCCGCTATGCGGATGATTTTGTACTCCTCTCGCACGAGAGACACTACCTCGAACAAACACTTTCATATATGGAAGTGTTCCTACAGGAAAAATTGAAGTTAGAACTGCATTCAGACAAAGTGTTTATCAAAACCGTTGCCTCTGGAGTTGATTTTTTAGGTTGGGTGCATTTTGCTAACCACCGCGTGCTGCGCACCTCAACCAAACGGCGGATGTTTAGGAGACTTAGGGAGCGGGAGGGAAGTCTAGGCGAGGAGGCTGCTCGGCAGTCATATTTTGGGATGTTGGGACACGGGAATGCTCGTAAGTTGCGGACAAAAATCTGATGTGCTAGAGTGCCTGTCTATGGCAGAAACGTCGCAGCCCGAAGAGGGCTTTACCCAAGCGAATGACGCCAGCTCCGAGGGAGCGGCAAAAACACCCGTCTATGAGATCGGGTTTCATGTCGTGCCCACCGTCGGGGACGAAGGCGTTTCGGCGGTTGTTGAAAAAATTCATGCCGCACTCGGCGATGCCGAAATAATCAAAGAACAATTTCCTGCAAAAATGATGCTGGCGTATGTGATTGAGCGCGCAGCCGAAGGCAAGCGCGAAAAATACGCCGAGGCGTATTTTGGCTGGATCAAATTCGCGATGGAGCGAGACGCCATTCCTGCCTTTGAGGATGTGCTGCGTGGCATGCGCGACGTGCTCCGCTTTTTGTTGATAGAGACGGTGCGCGAAGACATCGTGTCGCCGCGCCGCGCGATTTTTACCTCTGACCGTCTTGAGGGCCAGACGCTCAAAAAGCCAACAGCTGCTCCTGAGGCCCCCGCCGCAGTGTCTGAAGAAGAACTTGATAAGTCTATTGAAGCACTGGTACAGTAACCTCTATGTATCTCAACAAGGCAATGGTATATGGCAATCTGACCCGCGATCCGGAGGCGCGCGCGCTCCCCTCGGGCGGGCAGGTGTGCTCGTTTGGCCTTGCCACGAACCGCGTTTTTAAAAAGGCCGACGGCAGCAAGCAGGAGCAGGTAGAATTTCATAACATCGTCGTCTTTGGCCGCCAGGCCGAAACCTGCGCGCAATACCTCAAGAAAGGAAGCCCCGCGTTTGTCGAAGGCCGTTTGCAGACCCGCAGTTGGGAAGGGGACAAGGGCAAACAATATAAAACCGAGATAATCGCCGACCGCGTGCAGTTTGGCCCGCGTGCCGGAGGCGCGTCGAGCGCCGCAGGTACCGACCGAAGGGAGGTAAGCGATGCTGAAGCTCCTCAGAAAGCGCCCAAAGAAGACGTGATCGACTATCCCGAGGAAGATATTAATCCTGACGATATCCCGTTTTAAAAAAGAAAAGTATGAAACCCGACCAATATACGCAATTCCAGCGCATCGATTACAAAGATGTCGAAACGCTGCGAAAGTTTCTGAACCCGCACGGCAAAATCATGTCCCGTCGCCGCACCGGACTTTCTTCGACCAATCAGCGCGCGCTTGCGCAAGCGATCAAGCGCGCGCGCTTTATGGCGCTACTTCCTTATATTGTTCGATAGTTTTTAGATTTCCTCTACCGACGGCACAATCCCCACGTGGAGCACATCGTTGCTGGGAGCCCCGTTGGGGTCTAAGCAGGTCAAAATGTAGGTCATCTGATCCGTGATCGCGGGCGTTTGCAAATTTATTGCTTCGACGACACTGCTGCCCGGCACAAGCGCGCCACTTTGGTCGCGCACCGAGCAGGACGACATACACGTTGCCGACCAAGAGAGGTATGTCGATTCTCCGCGGCGCACGCGCGTTGGCGCGGCGTTAAACGACGGATCAAATGCGACACCGATTGGATTTTGCGCCACCGCGCTCACTTGGCTAAAATCGATCCACCCTATTACATCGCTTCCCCACGCATATCCCGTGAGCGGACCGACTATTCCTTGTCCGCCGGTTAAGGTTGGTCCATACCCCGGGGTCGAGCCGTTGAGCGCGATCCACCCGTCCCAGCCATTGCCGGTTGCCGAAAGTGCCTTTACCCACCCCTGCACGTTGTTGCCGTTTATTTGGGCATTCTTTTTTTGCGTTCCGGGTCCGGACGGCATGCTTGCCGTGTCAAGTCCGCCGAATTGTATCCAGCCTATGACATCGCTCCAGCCGTAGCCGTTGAGATTTGCAGTTTCATCGAAGGAGACTCCGCCTGCCGGGCAGTACGACGTTCCAAAACAAATCCATCCGACCGTATCGCTCCACGCCCATCCGTAAATGCCGGAGAGGGAACTGCCCTCTCCGGTGCCGCCTGTGCAACTTGCTTGAGCGTTGGGCGTGTAGAGAAAGTAGCGCGGAACGTACGTGTCCGCCAAAATAAACAAAATAATGAGCGCAGAAAAAAGCGCGATAGAAACAAACGCATTGGGAGTTCGGCCTACAGACCACATAGGTCTATTATCCTCTATTTACAAAAAAATGCTGCTATACTAAATGGGCATGGGTGGGGAAACATTGGTCCTTTGGCAGCGTCTGGTAGTGGGGGCGATTGTGATAGGCCTACTGGCTTTGGCGGGGGTACTCATTACTATTTTTGTCGTCATTCCCGGGCTTAAAGAGGGATCTGTGGCGGAGCAAGCCCCGGCGCTTACGTTAGAAGAAGCACGGCAAAATGCTCTCGAAACGTACGAAGCGATACAAGCCAGTGCCACGACCACGCCGCCCTCGGCACAGCTGGATGCCGCGATTAAGGCTGTCGCTCCTTCTGACGGCACTACCCCCGAAGAGCGGCAAGCCGCACTTGAAAACTATTTGGGATCACAACAATGAAAAAGTATGAAGCAGGAATTATTTAAAACAGGGCGTATCGTAGTAGTGGGGATGCTCGCGGTAATGTTTTTCGGGACCTTTGCCGGTGCATGGACAGGCCCTTCCGGCCCGCCGCCGACGAATAACGTCGCGCCTCCGGTAACGCTCACAGCCGCCAGCCAAACTATTACCGGCAATCTTTACATCGGCACGGGGTTTGGTTTTTCAGCCCCAACGCTTTGCATCGGCGTCGATTGCCGCAGCGCGTGGCCTGCGTGGACCGAGCCGGTGCGCGGAAGCAGCTTTAACTACAACACATGGACTTCGTCATCAGCTAAGGCGGGCGCAGTTCGATGGGTGGATGGCGGCAGTGCTAATACCAATGGTCCCACTGGTGGCGGAAACAGCACCGGTCATCTTGTCCAGTTTGATCCCCTATATAGTTCGTTGCCGGATCTATACAAAGTTCAATTTGCTGTCCCGTATGACGGATACTTATACTGGCGCGCTCAAGGTAATGGCAACTGGGGTGTATGGAATCAGCTTGCGCACTCGGCATCAGCATCGGTGCCGCAAGGGACACTCTGCGGTAGCCGCGCGGTTTATTGTGATGGGTATGGTACTGTCGTCTACGATGAAGGCAGTCAGTCTTCCACCTGCATGGCAAATACTATTTCGGTGAGCGGTGGATGTGCAGTAGTGACGGGTGGGCCTTATGGATTTTTACGCCCCAATGCCGTAGCCGGGTGCCCCAGTGGATACAGCGGTCGCTATACGCGTTCCGGCTTTGATCCTATCGGTTTAGGATATGCGTATTATATTCTCAATTGTGTCAAGGACTGATTAATTCTTATCTACGCGCTCGACGTACGTACCTAGTTCGGTATTTATTCTTACAATGTCGCCCTCGTTGATAAAGAGGGGGGCGTTTAGCGTGGCACCCGTCTCAAGCGTTATTTGCTTGGAGCCGCCCTGCGCGGTGTTGCCTTTGACCGCCGGCGGGGCCTCTTTGACCACTAGGTCCATTTTTATCGGTACGCGGACTGAAATTATTTTTCCTGCCCCGAGGTCACTCGAGGGGTCGTGAAAGACGAGCGCATCTACGACTGAATTGGGCTTCAAAAATTGTCCCGCAGCGCCGATGAGATCCTCAGCGAGTGTAAACCTGTCTGCAGGATTGTTCTCGGCGCAAAACCACCACTCGCCCCGGTTGGCGTATAAAAATTTGACGGGTTTGGTAGAGAGGTCGGCCTCCTCGGCTTTTTCGGCCTGGTGAAAGGCCTGTTCGGTCACTTTGCCGGTGATGAGGTGGCGCAGTTTGGTCTGGTTAACGGGCTTGCGCATCTGTTTGCGGAACACATGCGCGTCTAAAACCTCGTACGGCTCGCCGTCGAGGAGAATGACTTTTTTGGGCAGAATCTCGTTGTATTCGAGCATATAAATAAAAAATGCCTCTCGGCAGTGCTCCCACTATACCTGAAACTTTTATTTACTCAAGCGGTTGTAATGAACGGTCACTATGATATATCCTGTGGCAATGGAATATCTCACCCTCGATGGGACTCGGGGCAAGTCGCCCGAGGAACAAACGGATGAAGAAGTGCTTCAGGCATCTGTGTCGCATCCGTCATTGTTTGCGCTCATCGTGCGCAAGTATGAAGAACCCTTCATGCGCAAGGCACTCTCGATTATCCGCGAGCGGGAAGAGGCGGAGGATATCGTACAGACCGCGTTCACCAAAATTTACTTGAACGCCGGCAAGTTCAAAAAGCAGGAAGGGGCCAGCTTTTCTTCGTGGGGCTATCGTATTCTTGTGAACACCGCGCTCACACACTACACCAAGCGCAAGCGTGCCGGCGCGCATACGGCCGAGCTTGACGAGGATATCTGGGCGCTTATCCCCGACAAGCAACTGCGGCAGTTTGAAAAGACGGAGCTCATGGATGAAGTGGCCTCGGTGCTCTCGCGGATGCCGGCACCCTTTGCCAAGGCACTCACGATGTTTTTCCTAGAAGGGAAGACACAGGAAGAGGTAGCGCGAGAGGAGGGGGTTTCGGTGGGGGCGATCAAGACGCGCGTGCATCGCGCCAAAAGCGAATTTAGGAAAATTTATAAAGCAGTCACAACTAATTTATGAGCACTATCGAACAACAGGTCATGGCCTCGGTCGGCGTCATCTACGCGCTGCGCCAGCTTTTTTCGCGCACCGCACTTAAGCTCTATGTATGCGCCATGAGTCTCTACGGCATGGCTCAATTGGTGTGGGTTGAACGCGTATTTACCAACCTTGAACATACGGGCTTGGTCGGCCTTGCGCGGTTTATTTTTTCGGCGGTGTTTAACACCGAGCTTGCCGTGCAGCTTATACTTGCGGTCTTTGTCGTTGCGCTCTTTTCCCTCGCGCTCGACTTTTTCCGCTCATCCGCTCCAATGCGTGCTATCGCGTAAAAGAATCTTATTCTTCGGTGGGGGCGCTCGCTTTTGTCATGGTGCCGCCTGCCGCAAGACTTTTGCGGATTTCACGCAAGAGTTCGTTTGCAATTTTTTTATTCTCGCGCAGATACGTGCGGGTGGCATCGTAGCCGCGGCCGAGTTTTATTCCTTCGCCCTCCGAAGCCTTGGCGGAGGAGGGGCCGAACGAGTACGACGCGCCGCTTTTTTGGATTATGCCGAGCCGCTCGCCGAGCGCGATCAGCTCGCCCTCGGTTGACACGCCCTCGTTGTACATAAGATCAAATTCCGTCGTGCGAAAGGGCGCGGCCACTTTATTTTTTACTACTTTCACGCGATGCCGGCCCCCAACCACCTCGTCGCCCTTTTTAATTTGCGCAATGCGCCGGATGTCGAGGCGGATCGACGTATAGAATTTAAGCGCTTTGCCGCCGGTCGTTGTTTCAGGGTTGCCGAACATGACGCCGATTTGCATGCGAATTTGGTTGATAAACACAACAATCGTTTTTGATTTAGCCACGATGGCGGTGAGCTTGCGCAGCGCCTGCGACATGAGCCGTGCCTGCTTGCCCACTTGGTAGCTGCCCATGTCTCCCTCGATTTCGTCCTTGGGGGTGAGCGCCGCCACGGAGTCTATGACGATGATATCGACTTTGCCCGAGCGCACCAAAGACTCCACAATCTCAAGCGCTTGCTCACCGGTGTCGGGTTGCGAGACCAGCAGGTTGCCGATATTGACGCCGATTTTTTTTGCATATTCCGGATCCAGCGCATGCTCCGCGTCGATAAACGCGCAGACGCCGCCTTTTTTCTGCGCTTCGGCAATGGCATGCAGCGAGAGCGTTGTTTTACCCGACGACTCGGGGCCAAAAATTTCGATAATGCGTCCGCGCGGATAACCGCCGATACCGAGCGCCCAATCAAGCCCGATTGAGCCGGATGGGATGACGTCGACATCGACTCTCGGCGTGTCGCCGAGTTTCATAATCGCTTCGTCGCCGAATTTTGTTTTAATCTCGCGGATGGCCGCATCGATGGCGCTTTGATCTTTACCGCCAGCGCTTTTCTTATCTGATACTTTAGCCATAGGATTAACTTAGTGGGCAGTAATTAAGCATAGTAATTGAAACCGATTCCGTTGTCTTGCGCCCAAAGCGGTCTACTCCCGCGACCGTGATCACTGTAACGCCGGGCGGCGGGACAAGCAACTCGCGGAAGGTACCGCCCTCGTCGGTGTAGGAATGCTGGTCGTTAATGGTCAAAAATGAGATATTGTGCGCCGTGCCGGTGACCCACACCGCGCTTGAGGTGGCCGAACCGTTTTGCGGGCTAATGAGTACGATCTGCGGGCCTTCAAGGAGCCGGCGCGCCTCGAAAATCCCGTATCCCACGAGCAGGAGAAGCGCCAACGCTAAAAGAATTTTTTTCATTCGACCGCGGGTTCTTGCGGCTCGCGCCCAAGCACCTCGCGCGGCTTAGCGCCGTCTTGAGGACCGATGACCCCGCGCTCTTCGAGCATGTCCATGAGCCGCGCCGCGCGCGCGTACCCGACGCGCAATTTTCGTTGAATGTACGAGGTTGATCCTTTGCCCGCCTCCAGCACTGCCGCGCGCGCGGCTTCATACATATCGTCATCAACCTCTTCGTCGCCAAAGCCTCCGAGGCTTATTCCGGTCTCGGCATTTGCCGGAGCGCCGATATCAATCGGAAGCTCTGCCTCGTTGTGTTTTGCAATATATTCGACAACCTCTTTAACTTCTTTTTCGCTGATGTAGGCGTTTTGAAGGCGTATCGGTTTGCCCATTTCGGCCGAAAGATAGAGCATATCGCCGCTCCCCAGCAAGTTTTCCGCGCCGCCCTGGTCGAGGATGGTGCGCGAGTCAAACTGCGATGCCACCTGCAGTGCGATACGCGACGGAATATTTGCCTTGATAAGACCGGTGATCACATTTACCGAGGGACGCTGCGTACTTAAAATCAAATGGATGCCGACGGCGCGGCTCATTTGCGCCAAGCGAACTACTGCACCTTCAAGCTCGCGCGGATACGTCTGCATGATGTCCGCCAACTCATCCAACACAATCACAATGTACGGCATAGCCTCGGGCACCGCCTCGCCTTCTTCCGGCGAACCTTTTTTGCGCAGCGCTTCAAGCTGGGGGGCTAAAATATTTTGGTGATACGATTCGATATCACGCACGCGCATCTCTTCTAAAATATTGTAGCGGCGCTCCATCTCTTTGCCCGCCCAACGCAATGCGGCGATAGCTTTTTTGGCGTCGGTGATAACCGGCGTTAATAAATGCGGGAGCGAGCGGTACAAGGTGAGTTCGACGCGCTTAGGATCGATCATAATAAGCCGCAATTGCGCCGGCGAACAGCGGTAGAGCAGCGAATTGATGAGGCCGTGGATCGCAACCGATTTACCCGAGCCGGTGGCTCCCGCAATAAGGAGGTGCGGCATCTTTGCAATATTGCCAAAGAGCGATCCGCCGGCAATGTCGCGTCCGAGCGCCACCAACAGCGATTTTGGCGATTCGGCAAACTCCGGCGTTTCAAGCAAGGTGCCCAGGCCCACCGTTACTTTTGCCGAGTTAGGAACCTCGATGCCGACCAGCGATTTGCCCGGGATCGGCGCTTCGATGCGCACCGGGTGCGCGGCGAGTGCCAGCTCTAAATTATTTTGCAGCGAAACAATTTTTTGCAACCGCACGCCTTCGGCAGGCTTAATGGCGTATCGCGTGACCGACGGCCCGATTGAAATTTCATCAAGTTCAACCACGATGCCGAAATTTTGGAGCGTCCGTTTAATGATGTTCGCGTTTCCTTTGATATCGCCGACGCCCGGACGGCCGCGGTCGCGCTCAAGGAGCGAGAGCGGCGGCGGCGCATATTCACCAAGAAGCATTTTGAGCGCATTCGCCGAACGCCTCACCTGCACCTCGTGCGCGTGCGCCGCGCGGGTGGCAATCACGGGCGACTCCACTTCCTCTTCCTCATACGGTTCTTCTTCAAGAGGACCATCAAGCGGAAGGCCGCTCATCGTAGGCTCGGTTTTTGTAGGCCGGCCCACCAGTGTCCGCAAGGCATTCCACAGCGCAAGGAGTGGCGCGAGTATGAGCTTTCCCTCAAGCAAAATAAGGAGCGACATCAGCAAAAGGCCGCCCAAGATGATAAGCGCGGCATAAAAATCAAAAAATTGCACCGCAGGATTTGCGAGTGATGCTCCCACGAGGCCGCCCTTGCCTGATACCAGTTCTATAAATGCCAGACCGGCAAGAATAAACACGGCGCTTGCCGCCGCCTTTACTATGGTAAAGCCGCTCGACTCTGTTTTAAGCGCGCTCCCCGCCAATACAAAAAAGAGTGCCGGCACTAAAAAATAGCCGACCCCCAACAGGTGCGCGAGCAACCGGTAGGAGTCGCTCCCTGCGATGCCTGCGGCATCAAATGCGGCCAACGTCAAAAAAGATCCCATGATGATGAGTACCACCACCGCAAGAGCCCGCCTTGTGTCAGGTGGAACACTGCCCAGGGTAAATTTTTTTATCCCGGGATTTTTGCCATTTTTACGCGCCATGCGCTAATCGTATCATGAAAGGAATGGCTTGCGTCCCGTAGCAGATATTCTATACTCAAGGACGTTGGTTATGTCTTTTGTAAGTCCTTTACACATGAAGGACAATAAAAAGACATAAAAAGACAACGTGTGCCAGAACGCAACAAAAAATTTCACGAAATAGCCCTGCAATCAAGCCTTTTTAAAGGACGCAGCGATTGGTATTTTTGCTATTTAAAGGCAGAAAAGATTGCCCATGTACTTTCTTTGCTTGCAGATCGTTCACCTCAATCTCATGCGTCTCTTATAAAAGACAGCGCCGAGCTTGCCGGAGAACTACCTTCTACCTTGGTGCATTTTGCCGCCGGGGGGGTGGAGAAAGCGATGGTACTTGCCGACTTGTTTTCCCTACTCTCGCACCTCCGGCTCATGGGTACCAACCGGACAGTAAGTACTGAAAATGTGGCTATTTTGACCCAAGAGTTAGAACAGGTGGTCGAGCGTATAGCTACAGAAGACCACCCCTCTCCTTTTATTACTTCAGCAGACTTCTCGGTGCCATCTCTTGCAGACCGTTTTACTGCCACCCCGCTCCTTGCCTCTAAAATACCCACCTCAAGGCTAAAGGACATACATAAAGGACAGTCTAAAGGACAAAATGGACAGGATGGGTCAAAAGGACAAAAACGTTCCATACAAATCCTCGATTTCATACGTACGGGTAGCAAAAGAGCGTCAATAAAAGACATAGTTAAAATAGTCACCGACTGTAGTGAAAAGACCATCCAGCGTGAGCTCGGGTACCTTATTGACCAAGGGCTGATTAAAAAGGAGGGTGAGCGCCGGTGGAGCGTATATGTAGCAGTATAGGCCCCCCTGTTGCTAAAGAGGGGCTTTTGCTATATGTTGGTGAGCGGCTAATGTCACAGGAGGCAATAGTAAGACATTGTTATCCACAAGCACTTTTTGGTGTAAGCCCCTTTGGGGCCTATACTAAAGTGCGTAGCCGCCGTTCGTTGACAATTGAATAGGATGTTTATGAAGACGTTGTAAGCTTTTTTTGCTTAGAGCGTCATTCTCAATGGGTGATACTGTATTTCCTTGTCCCGTTTCGGCTGCTGATGATTGCTATTCAAAATCCTCTCTTGCTACCAATGCTAAGCCCTGCCCTCGCGCCGGTTCTTTGACAGAACCCCGGAGCCAGGCCTTGCCCGGTAGATTGTTCGGTTCATTTTATTCGTAGATTACAAGTAATTTATTAGTTCGCATTAGATATGACTATTACTCACAGTTCTACACGACTCATCGCCACCGTGGCAGGAGTTGCAGTTGCGGCTGCGTTTATCGCAGGTGCATTCGCAATGCCGGCAAAGGCGGCACTCAGCTCGTCTCAGGTCAGCGCGATCATCTCGCTTCTCCAGTCCTTCGGGGCTGATTCAGCGACGATCGCCAACGTGCAGGCATCGCTTACAGGCGGTACGCCTTCAGGCGGTTCAGGCAGTGGTACAGGCGCAGCATGCTATGCATGGGGTCGCGCACTCACCGTCGGTTCAGCTGGTGCTGACGTTACGGCACTTCAGCAGTTCCTTAACTCCAGTGTGGCAACGCAGGTTGCGGCATCCGGCGCAGGATCACCTGGCATGGAGACAGCAACTTTCGGCCCTGCAACGCAGGCGGCGGTTGCTAAGTTCCAGACCGCAAACGGCATCTCACCGGCAGCAGGCTACTTCGGCCCAGTAACACGCGCAGCGGTTGCTGCTAAGTGCTCTGCGAGCGGAACTCCAGGCACACCGGTTCCTCCAGGCACACTCAAGGGTGGCGAAGGACAGCTCCTTATCAACAGCAACCTCGGCGACGTCGAGACCGATGTTGATGAGAACGACAGCGACGTAAAAGTTGTCGGTGCTGAAGTTGAGGCAGACGACTCTGATGTCATGATTGAGCGCCTCGATGTCGACTTCACCGTTGGCGCGAACGGCAGCGCAAATCTTGACGACTACATCGAAAGCGTAAGCGTCTGGCTCGACGGCAAGAAACTTGCCGAGCAAGATGTTGACGAAGGCGATGAAGACTCAAGCGATGTCTTCTCGTTCCGCTTCACCGGATTGAACGGCATTGTCACCGAAGGTGACAAGGCCAACCTTTACGTTGCAGTTGACTCAGTTGGCAATGTTGACACCGGCGACTCCGATGTAACTATCGATGTTGACATCCCAACCGACGGTATCCGCGCAGTTGACGCGGCAGGCATCTCCGATACGTATGTAGATGCAAGCCCTGTTCTTGACGGCGGATTCTCGATCTCGACCGAAACGACTGGCGACCTTGATATCTCCGAAGGAGATAGCAACCCGCTCGGCCAGGTTGTACAAATCGACGAGGAGGATGACACCGACGGTGTTCTCGTTCTCGCATTCGATGCCGAGGCAAACAATCAAGATCTAACCATCGACGCTATCCCGGTCGGCCTCATAGAGGTCGGTGAGGATGCGGGTATGGATGGGCCGGTCAAGCGCGTCATCCTCAAGAAGGACGGCGTTACGCTTGATACGGTAACTATCACTGCTACGACAGATCTGACCCACCAAGCCCTCTTCGATAACCTTGATATCGAGATCCAGAAGGGTGACACTGCAGAGTTCAAGGTCTATGTTGACCTCAACGACGCGGATGTAGCCACCTTTGCAACCGGCACGACGCTCTACGCGACTACGACCGGCAGCAACAGTGCATGGGATGTCGAGGATGCAAGCGGCAACAATGTGACCCCAGATGGCTCTGTAAGCAACTCGGGCGACCTGCTCGTGTTCCACACGGAAGGCATTGTGGTCAAACTTGTCAGCACCTCTGCAACGAAGACCTTCTCTTCTGACAGCGCAGGTGAGGCAGACGTTGGCGAGTTCAAGATCGTTGTTGATATCACCGCCGTTGGCTCTGATATGTACATCGACAAGGACGCAACGTCCGATCCTGATCGCGACGGTTCTGACTCTGCTGGCGACGGATTCCTCTTCGCAACGACGACAGACTCCACAACCGGCACCACGACGACCGACGCGCTCTCTCAAACGAGCGGCTCGACGTCGGGTGACACCACGAACGCCTTCAAGATCAACGAGGGCGACACGGAGCGCTTTACGCTCACGGTCACTGGCACCGCAGCTATCGACGGCTTTATCGGAGTACAGCTCACGGGTCTCAACTGGGATACCGATGGCGATACTGACACTACTGCCGACAACTTCTACACTTCGAACTTGAGCGACTTCAAGACTGGTCTCTTGTCGGTATTCTTCCAGTAAGAGTTGTAGAACTCTCGCAAACCTGAAGGCTAGTCCTTCAAGGCAAGCAACAAAAACCACCCCTCTCGGGGTGGTTTTTGTTGTGCCCGTTCGTAGCTTTCAGCGAAGACGGGTTTTGCCTACAGAAGACTTTTTCAGTGTGGATAAGATCTCTATATACAATTCCCCCTGTATAATACGTTCATGTCACTTGCACTGCCTATCATTAGGCGCAGAGTCCTTTCGCTTATTACTATTGCATTCGCCGTCTTTTTATTCTCCGCGTTGTCACCGGAGAAAGCACACGCTGCCGCTCTTACCGTGGTTGCAGCGACCACCACCTCCAACAACGCTTCCACTACGCTTGCCAAGGTGGGGAATACCTACCGTGTAGGGCTCAACTTGAGCGGTACACCGGTCGCAACCAGCACGCCCGTCATCAATATCCAAAACATGGGCACATCGACCATGTCGGGCAGTGGAGCGTGGTGGTTCTACTCCACAACCACCACAAGCGTATGGAATGACGGCGCGGTGGTTTTTAAGATTGGCTACGGCGATTCCGCCCCGGGTGTCAACAATGCAACTACCACCGTTACTCAAACAAGCCTCACCGGGTCGAATGTCCGTTTTGATAAGACGGCTCCCTCCGTCTCTACCCTTACGTCAGACGCGACAGCGGCCGGAGCGCTCAAGGTGGGGGACACTATTGTTTTTACCCTCACGCCGGGTGCTACGGAATATGGAGGCACCATAGCCGGATCTTACAATGGTACGTCGCTTAGCTGGAGCACCAGCGACTCAGGGGCGACTTTTACGGCTACCTACACCGTAACGGAAGGTGAGACTGACCGGACTTCCGCCCTGCAGATTTCGAGCGTGATCCCGACCGATGCCGCAGGCAATGCCGGCTCCGCAGGCGCGGGGAGTGATGTGGTAAAAACCATTGACGCTAATTCTCCCTCAACTCCCCCGGCAGCAACTCCGGGGGGAGGGAGCATCACTGGTACTGAAAATGTCAGCCTCGCATTTTCAGACTCTAGCATTCGCTACACAACAGATGGTTCATCCCCCACCTGTTCTACGGGAACGCTGTTTTCGAGCGCAATTAGTGTCAGTACGTCTCAAACCATTAAAGCTATTGGCTGCGATGCCGCAGGCAACAGCTCATCGGTTGCTTCGTTTGCATACACGGTTCTAAGTACTAGCAGTAGCGGTGGCGGATTCATTCGATACACGGGCCCTCAATACGCGGCCGTTCCTGCCGCTTCCATATCTGGCGGAGGACTTAGCGAGTCTCAAGTGCGGTCTGTTCTTGAGGTACTGCGTTCTTTCGGAGTCGAACAATCGGTTATGAATAGTGTTACTGCCGCGTTGCGTGGTCAACCGAATTCCAAGGTTCCTGTGCTACCCACGCTCACAGGAGCACTTACTCGAGATCTAGAGGTCGGAATTTACGGAGAAGACGTCCGTACTCTACAGGTATTCTTAAATGGACACGGATTCCCAATCGCTTCTTCGGGCACCGGTTCTCCGGGTAACGAAACAACATACTTTGGCGCTCTCACTAAGGCGGCGCTCATCAAGTTTCAAATAGCTAAAGGGATTTCTCCTGCAGCCGGTTACCTTGGCCAGAAGACTCGTGCTGCGATATCCAGAATGTAGGCCGCTTTTGCGGTATACTGTGCGTATGTATACAAAGCGTGTGGCGGCAGCAATTCTTTGCTTTGCTGTTGTGTTTGGAGTTATGGGTGGCATCGCTGCACCTAATGCGCATGCGGCACAGAAAGAACCAACCCCCACACAAGACTGGCTCACGGGCACGCAGATCCAAGCTATTTTAGAGTTGCTGCGTGAGTTTGGAGTGGGCCCCGCGCTCATCTCAAAAATAAGCTTTGTGCTCATTCGCAAGACAATTAATTTGCAGTTGCCACAATAAGTATGGAGCGGTTTTTTACCAAAACATTTTTTAAATTCTTTTTCGGGTTTGTAGCCATTATCAGTGTAGCCTTTGGGGTGATGATTGCCGCCTCCTCCTTCTCAACAGAATCCAACACCCCCACTACCACAGCTTCCCCCTCCGACTACTAACAGCGATTTTACGACCCGGCCTTGCTACGCGGAATAGAGTAGGATATAGTGCTCCCCAAGGGCCGCGAAGACAGCAGGAATCCCAAGGCATTGGCCGAGGGGGTTAATACAAAAGAACTCCTGCCGAGTGTGTCGATCTCCAAGGCCTTTTAGCGGGCTTTTAATTTTGCCCAAAAAAATATGGCAATTACAAAACAGAAGAAAGAAGAGATAGTAGCAAAAGTAGAAGAAATCGCGAAGAAAGCAAAAACAATAGTTTTTGCAAACTTCAAAAAGCTTACCGTCAATGATCAGACGCAGATGCGCCGCTCTTTGCGCGCGCAGGATGTGGGTTACACGGTCGCCAAAAAATCTCTGCTTCGCCGGGTGTTGGAAAGCGCAGGCTATGAAGGGCAGGTGCCAGAGCTCGAAGGGGAAATAGCTATTGCGTATGGAAGCGATGAACTCGCTCCAGCACGTGAACTCGCAACCTTCGTTAAAAAATTCCCAGAGCAGCTCGCCTTTGCAGGCGGCGTGTTTGGCGGAAAATTCGTAAGCAAAGAAGAAATAGCTTCGATTGCGGCAATCCCCGGAATGGAAACCTTGCGTGCGATGTTCGCTCAAGTTATCAACTCTCCGCGGAGCCGGTTTGCGGTCGTGCTCGGCAAGGTGGCAGAAACTAAAAATTAATAATTCAAAACTATGACGCAAGAACAAATCATCGAAGCGGTTGAGAAAATGTCTGTGCTCGAGCTCAACACACTCGTCAAAGCAATTGAGGAGAAGTGGGGCGTTTCGGCGGCGGCCGTTGCCGTAGCAGGCCCAGCAGCAGCCGGTCCGGCTGAGGAAAAGTCAGCATATACCGCGCATCTTGCAGATGCCGGCGCGCAGAAGGTGCAGGTGATCAAGGCGGTTAAAGACGCGTTGGGCCTGGGCCTCAAAGAGGCTAAAGATCTCGTCGACGCGGCCCCCACGGTCCTCAAAGACGGTATGAAGAAAGAAGATGCCGACAAACTTAAGGCAGCTGTTGAGGCGGCCGGCGGCAAGGTCGAGCTAAAGTAACTTTTCCTTACATACTGCAGTTGTAGCAAATAACTGTGAGTAGTGAGCAAAATCCTCGCCCTTGCGAGGATTTTGCTTTGTGTATAGGAATTGCGTATAGTACGCAGGACTGATTTGACCCTATGGCTGACCCACTGGAAAAACTTTTAGGAAGTTCGGCTCGCATCAAGCTGCTCCGGCTTTTCCTCTTTAACCCGAAACAATTTTTTACTATCCCTCAAGCGGCTTCGCGCGCGCGGGTGACCGAGCGCACGGTGCGCAAAGAGTTGAAGCTTTTTCACGGTATCCGGCTCGTGCGCCGCTCGTCGACCCGCAAAAGAAGCGGCGCGCGCTACGGCTTGAATGACGATTTTAAGTATCTTGCGGCGCTCCAAAATCTTTTGCTCAACGCATCTTCCCGCGGCGAGTATATATACGACTACGTGCGCAAGGCGGGGAGCATCAAACTCATCGTGCTCTCCGGAATATTTTTGGGCGACTGGGACGGCGCCCTTGACCTCCTTATCGTCGGCGACCGGGTGCAAGACCACAAACTGCGCACGCTCATACGGCGTTTTGAGTCGGATCTCGGCAAAGAGCTCCGTTATGCGTGCCTGGCAAGCGATGATTTTTTCTATCGGCTCAATATGAACGACAAGCTCGTGCGGGATGTCTTGGACTATCCGCACAGAATCGTGTTCGATAAATTAAATATCGGCCTAAAATAACGCTTTAGCGTATTCACCGTTTACCCACAGGCTATCCACAGCCATGTCCCATGGCGGGTGCCCGATGCTACAATTAGGGGGTCGAGTATTAACCGTTAATAGATTATTTATTTACATATGATCGTACAGACATGGGTTTCAGTGCTCCAACAGAGCTTCTACAACCTGCTCTGGGGCGTTGTGAACTTCATCCCCAACTTCGTGTTGGCGGTAATCATTTTACTCATCGGTTGGTTCATCGCGTCCTGGCTTGACTACATTATCGAGCAGGCGGTGAAAGCAATCCATGTGGATCATGCGCTTCGCGGATTGGGAGTGGAAGGTGTCGTCAACCGTGCAGGCTATCAGTTGAATGCCGGCAAATTCTTGGGACTCTTGGTGAAGTGGTTCGTCATTGTGGTCTTCCTCATTGCCGCGCTCTCTGTCATGGGACTTTCGCAAGTGACGTTCTTCTTGCAACAGGTGGTCTTGGGCTATGTGCCGAATGTCATCGTCGCAGCGCTCATCCTCTTGGTTGCGGCGGTGGTAGCCGATGTCGCGCAGAAAGTGATCGCAGGCGCAGCGCGCGCGGCAGGTGTTGCGGCAGCCGGATTTGCCGGTGCGGTGGCACGCTGGTCTATCTGGATCTTCGCGATCCTCGCAGCGCTCTCGCAGCTGGGTATCGCAACCGCATTGCTCCAGACGCTCTTTACCGGAGTCGTCGTGGCGCTCTCGCTTGCGTTTGGTCTTTCCTTCGGTTTGGGAGGTCAGGAGTCGGCATCCCGCTTCCTCGACCGCATCCGCGAAGACATGCGCCCACGAGGGTAACTCAACATTGTTCGATGGGATACAAAAACCCCCGTAGAAGGGGGTTTTTGTTTTATAAAAAAGAATCCCCGCGCTTCGCTGCAAAGCAAAACGCGGGGTGACGCTAGTGCTCATAGAACCACGGTCGGGCGGTTCAACCGAAACCAGCGCCTTCAACAAACGGCCAGGGCGTTGTAAGTCCGCCCCAACCTTCCATTCTGCACATGAGAACCTCCAATCTGCGCCTCGGTCAGGAGGCACACCTTAAGCCTAACACAAGGCTTTTTTTGGGCAAAAGGGGCTTCACCCGCCTCGCCGAAGACGTCGAGTCGAGGCGGGTTTGACTTCTATATAGAGGGGTGTATATTGAATATGTCCATATGTTTACCTACCTAAAAGCCATGAAGCGCAGCGCGTAGACCGCGAGGTCTTATGCGCCGCTTCGAAAGAAGCGGCTTTTTTGTTGGAGAGAATAATGGCGATCCTTGTCAATTTAATCCCGTCCCGCGAAGAAATTTCCCATCTGGGTCTTTTCAACTTCGTGGAGATGGAA
>ERZ1292629.179-Hain-H43-01um-R1-179-length-66113-cov-7_pt2 | contig 44773 bp, 60 predicted proteins | sample MGYA00564399_ERZ1292629 | MGnify/ENA primary metagenome ERZ1292629 (study PRJEB36523, sample SAMEA6512636) | groundwater metagenome | collected 2019-01-08 | study: AquaDiva: Metagenomics assemblies of 32 groundwater samples
GCGATGGGTGCGTCTGGGTATGAAAAAACCACCCACTCGGGGCGGTTACCAGATGCGCATATAGTACTCCTGTGCTGCAAATAGTCAAGCTCGCCTGGCAAGGAACTGCCTCTTTCTTGCTTTATACTAAGAGGAATGCATGCAGAGGAAGGGCAACTGCTAAACTTTTTGATAGATAGCGGGCTTATCTCACGCTCGCAGCTTGATGCACTCTATGCCGGAGAAGATGACCGACCGCTTGCCACCATCTTGGTCGAACGGGGGCTTCTTTCTGAAGATGAGGTACGCCGCGCCACCGCGACGGCTCTCGGCATACCCTTCATTATATTGTCGCACGATGATATTGACCCTGAGGCGCTTGAGCTTATCCCCGAGCCTCTCGCGCGCAATCGCAATGTCATCGCGTACCGCACGCAGGATGATGCGGTGCAAGTGGCGCTCCTTGATATGCAGGATCTACAAGCGGTGGAATTTTTGCGGCCACGCATGCGCGTAACGCCCCGGCTCACCAATCGCGATTCACTGCGGCGCGGGCTCCTTTTGTATCAAAAACAATTGAAGAAAAAATTTGGGCTGGCGATTGCGCGCGATGTGCAAGCCATTGTCGAGCCGGCTCCGGGCGCGTCCGAAGAGTTGCTCCGCTACAGCGCTGAGCGCTTGCCGGTTGTCTACGTGACCGACTCTCTGGTGCGCCATGCGCTGCATCAAAAAGCATCGCATGTGCATTTGGAGTGGGGAGAGGAAGGGTTGACGGTGCGCTACCGCATCGCCGGCGTGATGCATGACGCGATGCTTCTGCCGCGCCATGCGGCGCATCCCGTGTTGCTGCGATTAAAGTTGCTCGCCGGTCTCATACTCAAATCAACCGAGCCGCAGGAAGGCCGCTTCAAATTAAAAATTGATGACGACGTATATTCGGTGCGAGCCTCGACGCTGCCCACGATCACCGGCGAAAAAATCGTATTGCGCATTATGTCCGAACAGTCGCGCGCACGCGGATTTACGCTTGAGTCGCTGGGATTTCATGGGATGCAGTTGGAGTATGTGCATGCAGCGTTGCTCAAGCACAAAGGACTCGTGCTTGTCGCCGGCCCCGCAGGTTCGGGAAAGACGACGACGCTCTACACGCTGCTTGATCTGCTGCATAATCCGCATCTTTCGATTTCCACGATTGAAGATTCGATAGAGATGCGTCTGCCGTACGCCGCGCAGACCGCCATCAATCCTGCGATCGGGTTGACGCCGAGCATGGCGCTGCGCGCGGCGCTTCGTCTTGATCCCGATGTCGTGGTTATAAGCGAACTTCGCGACGCGGATACTGCACTTTTGGCGCTGCAAGCGGCCAACTCGGGCAAGCTCATACTCGCGGGCATCAACGCGGGCACGGCGGCTCTGGCGGTAGAAACATTGGCGGCGCTCGCGCCGCGCAAACTGATTGCGCCGTCGCTCTTGCTTGTTATCGCCGGACGTTTGGTCAAAAAAATGTGCGGTACATATCGCTCTTCATATAAAATTTCGCGCGCCGAGAGTAATCTGCTCGAGCCGTATGCCGACTTCGGCCGCGTCCTAGCCGCGCTTAAAGACGAAAAAGTAATAGACAAACAACTGCCGTGGAAGGAGGTGCTTTTTGAAAGTGCCGAGGGCTGCAAAGAGTGCGTCGGAGGGTACCAGGGGATGCTCGGGATCCATGAAGTGATGCCGGTCTCGGCGGCAATCGCGCGTTTAATCGAAGAGGGAGAGCCGGTGGAGGCGGTCGATGAGCAGGCACGCAGCGAGGAGGTGCTTACCCTGGTTGCAGATGGTATTTTTAAGGCCGCCTTGCACCAGACCAGCCTTGAGGAAATTGTACGAGTCGTGGCGCAAGATTAGTGCTATATTTCTGATGTGTCTAAGAAACGCTTAGTCGTCGCAAACTGGAAGATGTACATCCAAAGTCCCAAGGAGGCTGCGAATTTTGCGCGCGCCTTGCGGCGCAAGGCGCGCGCATTCTCCGGCGTCGAGGCGGTCATCGCGCCTGCGTACCCGCTTATTCCCGCAGTTGCCGAGGCGCTCAAAGGTTCGTCTGTACACACAGGAGCGCAAACGCTCTCCGTATTTGACGACGGGGCGCACACGGGTTTTGTATCGGCGCATATGCTCAAAGAGGCCGGCGCAACATATGTGCTCGTCGGACACTCCGAACGCCGTGCCGAAGGCGAGACCGACGAGATGATCCGAACCGAGCTTGGACATGCGTCGGTGGCCGGGCTCACCCCTGTCCTTTGTGTCGGCGAATCAGAGCGCAATGCCGAAGGCTCCCACTTTGGCGTAATCGAAAAACAACTTTCCTCGGCGCTTCAGGGTATCCCGGGTTCTGCTCTAAAGCTCATCGTTGCGTACGAGCCCGTGTGGGCGATAGGAAAGAGCGCCTCCGATTCCATTGATGTACAAGCGCTTACTGAAGTAGTTATTTTTATACGAAAAACGCTCACCGAGAACATCGACCGCAAAGCGGCACTCAAGGTGCCGATTCTGTACGGCGGTTCGGTCGAACCCCAAAATGCCGGCAATTTAATTAAAGAGAGCGGGGTGAGTGGATTTTTAGTGGGTCATGCAAGCACCGAACTCGATTCGTTTGTCGAAATTTTGAAAGCCGTTCGGCCAGCTCGTAACCATGCAAGGAATTAAATCTGTTCGAGAGGCGGACGTGCAAGGCAAACGCGTGTTGGTGCGCGTCGATTTTAATGTACCTATGCAAAATGGGCAGGTGGCGGATGGCTCACGGATCAAAGCGGCGCTGCCGACGATTGCGCTTTTGCAGAAAAAAGGCGCACAAAAAATTATTTTGCTGACGCATCTCGGCCGGCCTGAAGGAAAACAACAAAAAGAATTTTCTCTCGCGCCTATTGCGCAGAACCTTGCTTCAGAAAAGGTCCTCGGGTCGGCTTCGCCTCAACCAGACCATTTTCCTCAGCAAGGTTCTGATTCATATCGAATTTCCGATAGTATTGAACTGCGCGAAAATTTGCGCTTCGACCCGCGCGAAGAACAAAACGACGCATCGTTTGCGCAAGAGCTCGCCGCGCAGGGCGATGTGTATGTCAATGAAGCTTTTTCAAACTCGCATCGAACCCATGCGTCTATGGTTTCTTTGCCGAATTTACTTCCAGGATATCTAGGGTTGCAATGTGCGGGCGAAATTGAGCATCTTTCGGAGGCGCTCACCCCGCCGCAAGGGTCTGTTGCGCTTGTTGCGGTAACCAAGGTAGACAAGTTTCCGCTGGTAGAGAAACTTGCAACTCTGTATCACAAAGTTTTAGTGGGAGGACCTGTCCAAAGTGACTATATCCCGACGGCTCCGAACATTGAGGTTCCTACTGATGGAATTCCAGAGCGTCGAGGTCTCCTCGATATTGGTCCACAGACACGCGCAGCCTATGTACAAGAAGTGTCCGATGCTCCATTTGTACTTTGGAATGGCCCATTGGGCTGGTATGAAAAAGGATACACAGAAAGCACCGATGCCATTGCACGGACAATAATTTCACATGAAATACGTGCAGTGATTGGCGGCGGCGACACCGTCGCCGCCGTGGCAAAATTTAATTTTGATCCCGAACGCGTATTTATTTCAACTGGCGGGGGAGCGATGCTGCAATTTTTGGTAGACGGTACGCTCCCCGCGCTCGAAGCGCTAAAGCGTTGAAGTGTTGCGCAGTGTTTGAGGAATGAGATGCAGGTGTGCATGCGGCACATCCTTCCCGACGATTGAAAGCTGTACGTAATCGGCCTTATGGTCTTCTTTGAGCTTGAGTGCCAGAAATTGTGCCGCGCTAAACCATTCATTGGCAATATCCTTCGGCACTTCATAAAACCAGGAGTGATGCTCTTTGGGAATAACCAGTGTATGGCCCGGCTTAACAGGCTTGATGTCCGGGAATGCGACCACAAACTCGTTCTCGTACATGAAGTGAGTCGGTATTTCACCCGAGACGATTTTGCAAAAAATGCAATCAGGCATTCTTCCATTATACTAAATAAAATGAAATCGTATCGAGTGAGAGCGCGGCTGCACGATGAGCTTCTGCAAGACCTGCTTTTGTCTCGGGGGATTGCGGGTACCGAGGCGCAGGCGCAGTTTCTCTCTCCCGACTTTGCCCGGGACTCGCACGACCCGTTCTTGCTCCCCGACATGGGGGTTGCGGTCGAGCGTATTCTTGCCGCTGTCAAAAATAATGAGCCGGTTGCCGTGTGGAGCGACTATGACGCCGACGGTATCCCGGGCGGCGTCATCCTCGCGCAATTTTTGCGCGAGCTCGGGCTTTCGGTGCGGCACTATATACCGCACCGGCATGACGAAGGCTACGGGCTCAACCGCGAAGGGCTCGATGAACTCGCCGGACAAAAAATTTCTCTCGTCATCACGGTAGATCTTGGCACAACCGAACACGAAAACATTGTCTACGCAGCAACAAAAGGAATTGACGTTATCGTTACTGACCACCATCTTGTTGCTCCCGGGGAAGGTTCTTCGCAAAAGGTCCTCGGGTCGGCTTCGCCTCAACCAGACCATTTTGTTCAGAACCTTCCCCTTGCGCTAGCCGTCATCAATCCCAAGCGTCTCGACAGCAAATATCCGTTCGACGGTCTCTGCGGCGCGGGAGTGGCATGGAAATTAATTCAGGCGATTCTGTTTAAAAATCGCCCCGACGGTTTTGCGGAGGGTCGCGAAAAATGGATGCTCGACCTTGTTGGCATCGCAACGCTCTCGGACATGGTCCCGCTTGTCGGCGAAAACCGGATGCTCGCGCGCTCTGGCCTCAGGGTGATTAAATCGGCGGGGTGGCGCGCGCACCGACCGGGGCTCTCGGCACTGTTGCAACTGTTGCGCATCAATCCGCAAACGCTTACCGAAGACGATATCGGTTTTATGATCTCTCCGCGCATCAACGCGGCGTCGCGCATGGATTCGCCCGAGCTCGCGGCGCGGTTGTTGGCAACCACGAACAGCGAAGAAGCCCCCGCTCTTGCCCGCACGCTCAATGCGCTGAACGACGAGCGCAAGGGGCTCGTCGCCGCGACTGTCAAAGAAGCAAACAAGCGTCTCGCGGGCATGGATCTTACCAAAAGCCCGCTCATCGTCATGGGGAATCCCGCATGGCGGCCGGGGATCTTGGGGCTCGTGGCAAATAATCTTGTCGAGACGCACGGCAAGCCCGTTTTTTTGTGGGGACGCGAAGGCGGTGAAGTGCTGCGTGGTTCGTGCCGCTCAGATGGCGTCATGAATATCGTCGAACTCATGAGTGCCGCCGGAGATGTTTTCGATCATTTCGGCGGGCATTACGCCTCGGGCGGTTTTTCGGTGGCGGAGGAAAAAATTCACGAACTTTCAAACAGACTCACGAGCGCGTTTGCCGAAGTCGCGTCCAACATTGCCGCGCTCCCCGAGCTCGTGCTCGATCGCGAAGTGGCATTAGCCGAAGTGCCGCACGCGCAGCGCGACCTCATGCAGCTCGCACCCTTCGGCGTCGGCAATGAAAAGCCTCTGTTCATGTTCCCCGGGGTTTCGATAGGGTCGATACGCACGTTTGGCAAACAGCGCAACCATTTAGAATTTTCGTTCGAGCGCAATGCCGCACGCACAAGCGGCATCGCATTTTTTGCGACACCCGAATCGTTTCAAAAATCTGCAACAGTCGGCGAGCGCGCCGATGTGGTGGGCCATATCGAGCTCGACTGGCGCGGGGCACCGCGCATCAGAGTTGTTGATATTATATAAAGACGATGGAAAAGATTATCATTTATACCGACGGCGGCGCGCGCGGTAACCCGGGGCCGGCGGGTATTGGCGCTGTTATCGCCGACACCGACGGGAATGTTCTTAAAGAGATCGCCCACTACATTGGGGAGCAGACAAACAATTACGCCGAGTACGAAGCGCTCATTCATGCGCTGGCGGTTGCGCGGGAGATGTTTGGAGACAAGATTCACGACATGCAGATCAGCGTCTATATGGACAGCGAGCTGGTGGTCCGCCAGCTCACCGGAGCGTACAAAGTTAAAGACCCCGGCCTCAAAGAGCAGTTCGCGCGCGTCGGTCAGCTCGCCGGTACGCTCAAACATATTTCATATAATCACGTGATGCGTGCCAAGAATGTCCGCGCCGACAAGCTGGTTAACGAGGCGATAGACAAAGCAATGGAGTAGTTCTACAGTGCTCGCGTGGAAACGCGAGGCACCAAATGGGCGCTTGCCGTACTTGCCGTTGTTTGCATCGGGGTTTTATTTTTCTTGCGCGTTGATTGGTTTTTGCGCGCGGAACGCGCGCAGACGATCCCTGCTGCGGCGATGAACCGCACGGTAACGGTTGAGGGGGTGGTGGTGAACGATCCCGAGGCGCGCGAGACCTCGCTGCACGCGGTGGTTGCAGTTGAAACAATAAATACAACTCCTGCACGAGGAAAAATTTTGGCGATACTCCCGCGGGGGACGGCGTTTGCGTACAACGACCGCGTCAGTATTGAAGGCACACTCACGGCGCCCGATTCGTTTGTAACCGACACGGGTCGTGTCTTTGATTACCCCAACTATCTGCGCGTCCGCGGCATCTCGGGCATCGTGCGCTATGCCGAAGTAAACAGCGTCGAGCATGGAGGAGCAACGGTATATGGCTCGCTCTATCAACTCAAACATGCATTTGAGCGTTCGATCGAACGGGTGTTGTTCGAACCCCAGACGTCTCTCTTTGAAGGAATTTTGCTCGGCGAGCGGCGCGGGTTGCCGGACTCGCTCACCAACGCCTTTATCATAGCGAGCCTCATACACATCGTCGTACTCTCGGGCTACAACATTTCAATAGTGGGGGAGGCGGTGCTGCGCGGGATGACCTTTTTGCCGCGCAAGGCAAGTTATATCATCGGCGGGATATTGATGCTTCTCTTTGTACTCATGACCGGCGCTTCATCAACATCGATCCGCGCCGGCATCATGGCGGTCATCGCAATTGTGGCGCGGTACCTGCACCGGCCCACGGCGGCGCTGCGCGCGCTCGGCATCGCAGCTGCGGCAATGGTGTTTTGGAACCCACTCATTGTGCTCTATGACGCGTCATTTATTTTGAGTATCATCGCGACGTTCGGGCTTATTGTGCTGGGGCGCGTGGTTGAAGAGCGGCTAATGCGGGTGCCTGCATGGAGTTATTTCAATCTGCGTTCGATCGCGGCATCCACTATTGCCGTGCAAATTTTTATTTTGCCAGCGCTGCTGTATTTCACCGGCATACTTTCATTTGTTGCACTACCGGCAAACATACTTGTGCTTCCGGTCGTGAGCCTCACCATGCTTGCGGGGTTTATAGCGGGGCTTTTGGGAATGATCCACGCCGCGCTGGCATTCGTGCCAGCGTTTGTAACCGACACACTGCTGCGTTACATGATTGCTGTCGCAAATACGGCAAGTTCGCTCCCATTTTCATCAGTAACCATTCCCGCGTTCCCTGCATGGTTTGCACTTGTTGTTTACGTTCCGCTCAGCTGGGCCGCTCTGTTGTTGTACAATCGCTCCACAAAACTAAGGCATCAGGAGTCCGCGTAATTTTATTTTACTGCGCTCTGAAATCTATCTTCTACCACGCGCCAGTTGAGATTTTTGAAAAAGGCGTCGATATACTTGCCTTTGCCCTGCGCGCCGTAGTCGAGGATGAATGCATGCTCCCACACATCGAGCGCCAAGATGACGGGGAGCGTGACAAAGTGCCCTTGATGCTGCTCGCCCGAAAAGCCGAGATGGGATGTCTGCCCAATCGAGTCCCAATAGAGGAGCGACCAACCTGGGCCACGCATCATTCCGACTTGTTTCATTTCTACAATCAAGTTTTCAACTGAGCCAAAGTCTTTTGAAAGTGCCATGCCGAGCGTGCTCTCTGGGGCAAGTGGTGTCACGCCTCCCTCCCATTGAGAAAAATAAAGTTCGTGCAATCGCATGCCGCCCCACTCGAACGAGTGGCGACGAGTAAGTTCCGATATTGCGATCGCGTGTTTCTCAGATTCCTTCAGGTACTCAATGATCTTTGCTCCGATGGCATTAAAATTTTTTACATACCCGGCATACAGGCCCAGATGCTCCTCCGCAGACTTTGCAGAGATGCCGTCGAGCGCGGGAATAGTAAATTTTCTTTCTTGGTATTGCATCGCTCTAGAGTACCAAAAATAGAGCTGTACTACCGATGAATTTGGGGATATCCACAGGCACTTGCATTTTTTATCAATCTGTGCTATCCTAAAAGCCAGGTGCATGTGCACTGTTTTTAATGCAGAGGGGGAGGACCCAAATGTTCACAATTCGAGGTTTTGTGGTTATGGTGTTGCTGACGGTTAGTTTTTTAACCGCCATCGCATCGTTGCCGTATCCGCCGGAGCCCAAAGTTCAGGGTTTCTGGTCCTCATACGGACTGGAAGTCGAAAACGGGCAGATCAAGGCCGTCCGGGACGATCGGCAGTTCCATGAGACGCCGGCGCTTGTCGCTATCGAGCAAGCGCTCAGGAGATAATAAGAAGCAGGAAGGAAATTGGCGCGGGAGATCAAAAGATCGACCGCGCCCTTCTCTTTTGTTATATAAGGAGAGTGCAATTTTTACATACTTATTCGCGCCGACAGATAGGGTGGGGCGTTGTTGGTGTTCTTTGTGTTGTTTCGTTGGCATTGTGGACTGCGGCCATTGCCGTGACACCGCGCGGCGTGCTCACGTTTGCGGTTATGGATGTGGGGCAGGGCGACTCGCTCTATGTTGAATCTCCGACCGGCGTGCAGGTGGTGATCGACGGCGGTCCCGACTCGTCGCTTTTGCGCGAACTCCCAAAACGTATGCCCTACGGCGACCGTACGATCGATGCGGTGATCGCAACGCATCCCGATGCCGACCATGTTGCAGGCTTTGTCGACTTGTTGCGCCGCTACCGTGTGGGTGCATTTATTGACCCCGGCATTTCTAAACCTACGGCGACCGCTCAAAGGCTGGAGCAAGAAGTTGCAGACTTGCACATTCCGCGGTATCTCGCGCGGCGCGGCATGGTGTTGGATCTTGGCGGCGGCGCACGGCTTGAAATTTTATTCCCCGACCGCGATGTGTCGGGGCTTGCTTCAAACAAAGTCAACGAAGGCGGCATTGTGGCGCGCCTTGTGTATGGCGAGAGCGAAGCGCTGCTCATGGCAGACGTGCCCGTGAGCGTTGAAGATCATTTAGTTGTGCTTGATGGAGGGCAGTTACAAAGCGACCTGTTGAAAGTCGGGCACCATGGCTCGAAAACTGCGACGAGCGATGAATTTCTTTCCGCAGTGCATCCGCAGATTGCGATTATTTCGGTCGGTGCGAACAACCGCTACGGGCATCCGACTGCCGAAGTACTCAATCGTTTACGCGAGTATGGCATTACGGTTGTCCGTACGGATCTAAATGGCGCCGTTACTTTTCGCAGCGATGGAAAAAACTTTTACCAAACCGCTTCGCCTCTCGCGAGCGATTTTTTTAAATAATCCCTGCTTTTTTGAGGGTCTTGTAGGCGCCGTTTTTAGCGATAGTCTTGAGCGCTTGGGTCGAGAGGGTGAGCACGATGGAACGGTTGAGCTCCGGCACAAAGATGCGCTTTTTTTGGAGGTTGGGCTGTTTGCGATACTTGCCCGACGGGTTGAATTTCGTCGCGCGGATGCGGTTGGTGTACTTGCCGCCAACTTTTGAGCCTTTTTTGGTTACGGGACAGATTTTTGCCATAGAGACAAGTACAATATCACAACAAGTGCAACAAGTACAATACGAGAGAAAAAACGATAGTGCCTGTTGTTTTCATGGCACTTGTCGTACATAGTTAAGGAATGGAACTGATTTTTGCGCTCGTCATATTAATTGTGTCGGTGATACTGCACGAAGTGGCGCATGGCTACATGGCCAACTACCTCGGTGACCCGACCGCGCGCTTGCAAGGGCGGCTCACCCTCAACCCCATTTCGCACATCGATCCCTTGGGCTCGATCATTTTGCCTGCGATTTTAGTGTTTACCCATTCGCCGATCTTAATCGGGTATGCCAAGCCGGTGCCCTACAACCCCTATAATCTCCCTGGCAAATACGACGAGACGCTCGTGGCGTTTGCGGGCCCGGGGACCAATATTTTCCTCGCGCTTCTCTTTGGACTTGGTATCCGTTTTTTTGGCGGAGCGCTTGACCCGGCCCTAGTAGATGCTTTTTCGGTCATTGTGTACATCAATATGCTGCTCGCGCTTTTCAACTTGATCCCTGTACCGCCTTTGGACGGCTCAAAAATTCTTTCGGGGATTTTACCGCGCGGCCTCGCCGCTCGGTATGACCAGTTTCGTTTTGCGCTCGAGCGTCTTGGAGTACTTTCGGGCACGCTCCTTATATTGATGTTCTTTTACGTGCTTTCGCCGTTTTTTGGCGCCCTGCTTGGCAAGCTCTTTACGCTTTTGACAGGAGTGTCTATATAGAGTAGATTGGTGTGGCGCATCTGCGCATTTTATTTTACTCATGGCACGCATCTCACAACTGGTCCGCAAGGGACGCACCCAATTGAAAAGCAAATCAAAATCGCCCGCACTCGGGCGCGGTTTCAACACGCTCAAAAATCGTCCGGTTTTTTACCCGTCGCCCTTTAAGCGCGGGGTCTGCACCAAGGTGACGACCGTGACCCCACGCAAACCTAACTCCGCTATCCGCAAGATCGCGCGCGTACGCTTGACCAACGGACAAGAGATCACCGCCTACATCCCCGGCGAGGGTCACAACTTGCAGGAGCACTCGGTGGTGATTGTGCGCGCAGGCCGCGTGAAAGACATCAACGTGCGCTACCAGGTGGTGCGCGGCAAACTTGACGCCGCAGGCCTCGACAAGCGCCGCGTCTCGCGCTCGCGCTATGGTGCAAAACGCCCCAAGTAATTTTTAAGAAATTTATATGCGACGCCCCGTAAAAAATAGAAATATTGCCGGACCGGATATTAAGTTCAACTCCGTCCGCGTCGAAAAATTCATCAACTCGGTCATGTGGGACGGTAAAAAGTCTACTGCGCGCAAGGTGGTGTATGACGCGTTCGACATCATGAAAGAAAAAGCCAAGGTGGAAAATCCTTTGGAGCTTTTTGAAACCGCGATCCGCAACGTTGGCCCCGCGATGGAGATCCGCTCGCGCCGTGTGGGCGGCGCCAACTACCAGGTGCCGCGCGAGGTGCGCCCCGAGCGCAAGCAGGCATTGGCATTCCGCTGGATACTGCTTGCCGCGCGTGGCGGCAAAGGCAAACCCATGGCGCAAAAATTGGCGCAGGAGCTCATGGCAGCCGCCAACAATGAAGGCTCCGCTATAAAAAAGAAAGACGATACACACAGAATGGCAGAAGCAAATAAGGCGTTTGCCCACTTCGCGTGGTAAAATAAAAGAATGAGTTTTTTTGACTATTTACCACCTCTCTTTTGGCTAAGCATTGTCGCCATTATTTGCTTTGCCTATATTTGTATACGGTTGCTTAAATACGGCCTACAAAAAAATATTGAACAGAAAGGAAGTGGTGTCACCACCACGTTACTCACAGGCATGTCATGGTGGGTACGTCTCAGGTTAGTGTTGGTGGCACTTGCAGTTATTTTAATGGTTGGTATCGCTGTCTTAAAATCTTTTGGAGCAATTTAACCCATTTCGGCTGGCTATTTTCTAAGACCCGCAGGTTTAACCCGCAGGTAGAATTTGATAAAAAACGAGCCCGCCGGGTTACCGGCGGGCGTTTAATTTTGACGTTGAGGTGTATTTAGGCGGCTTGCAGCGCGAGACACTGCAAGATTATCTTCGCCGGGACTTCCACAAAATCATATTCCTTGATAGGGAAGTTCCCTGGCCCCATCCACAGACGACCATCTTGGTCTAACACGCCGATGTAGTCTTTGTGGCGGAATGCCAATGGCTGTGTTGATTCCACCGGTAGTTTGTCCTCGGTAAGTATAAAACGGTTCGATCTCAGTACCTGGGTGACGTCCATGGCGACTCTCCCTCGTCTCGGACTCTTTGGCACATCTGCCGCTACACTACCACGCGTTGCAATTTTTGAAAATTCAGTTATTCTACAGACACGCCGCAGGGCGCCTATTTTTTTACCAAACGTATGCCAACACGCGACTATCCACTCGAAAAAGTCCGAAATTTCGGCATTATCGCGCACATTGATGCGGGCAAGACTACCACGTCTGAACGCGTGCTCTACTATACCGGCGCGCAGCACAAAATCGGCGAGGTGCATGAGGGCGAGACCACGACCGACTGGATGGAGCAGGAGCGCGAGCGCGGCATCACCATCACTGCCGCCGCGATTACCTGTTTTTGGACCAAGTCTCTCGAACCCGACAAAAAAGATATCGCTAAAAAATACCGTTTTAATATTATCGACACGCCCGGCCACATCGACTTTACCGTCGAGGTGAAGCGCTCGATGCGCGTGTTGGACGGCGCCATCGTCGTGTTCGACGGCGTTGCCGGCGTTGAGCCGCAGTCGGAGACCAACTGGCGCTACGCCGACGAGGCCCAGGTGCCGCGCATTTGTTTTATCAACAAGCTCGACCGCATGGGCGCAAGTTTTGAAAAATCATTTCAGTCCATTCTCGACCGCCTCACCAAACACGCGGTGCGCATGCAGCTCCCGATCGGCGCCGAGGAAAAATTTGAGGGAGTCATCGACCTTCTCACCATGAAGGCCTACAAATTTGAGGGCACCATGGGCGAAGAGGTCATCGAAATGGAGATTCCTGACAATCACAAATCCGACGCCGCGATGTACCGCGCGCAACTTATCGAAAAAATTGTCGAGCAAGACGACGCGCTGATGACCGCCTACCTCGACGGCAAAGAGCCGACGCTCGAGGAGTTAAAGGCGGTGCTGCGCAAAGCGGTTATCGCCAATAAAATCTTCCCGGTCTACACCGGCTCGGCACTTAAAAACAAAGGCGTGCAGCTCGTGCTCGATGCTGTCGTCGATTATTTGCCGTCGCCCTTGGACATGCCGCCGGTGAAGGGGATTAATCCAAAGACGGGAGAAGAAGTGGTTCGCACCGCATCCGACACCGAGCCGTTTTGCGCGCTCGCGTTCAAGTTGCAAGCGGATCCGTTCGTGGGGCAGCTTACGTTCTTTCGCGTATATTCCGGCACCATCGAATCGGGATCATATTTGTACAACGCGACGACTGGGGTCAAAGAGCGCCTCGGCCGCATCGTGCGCCTGCAGGCCAATGAGCGCGAAGAGGTTAAAAAAGTGTACGCAGGAGAAATTGCGGCGGCGGTTGGGCTTAAGGACACTAAAACATCGCACACGCTCTGCGACGAAAATAATCCGATCATCTTGGAGCAGATTAAATTTCCCGAGCCGGTTATTTCGCTCCGCATCGAGCCGAAAACCAAAGCCGATCAGGAGAAAATGGGCATGGCGATGAAAAAACTTGCCGACGAAGACCCTACCTTTAAAGTCACGAACGACCCCGAAACGCAGGAGACACTTATCTCCGGCATGGGTGAGCTGCATCTCGAAATTTTGGTTGACCGCATGAAGCGCGAATTCGGCGTCGAGGCGAATGTCGGCAAGCCGCAGGTCGCGTACCGCGAGACTATCCAGCAAAAGTCTGAAGCGGAAGGCAAATATATTAAACAGACGGGGGGCAAAGGTCAGTACGGCCACGTGCGCCTGCGCATCAAGCCGCTTGAGCCCGTGGTTGAAAACAAAAAACTTTCTAAAAATATTACGCGCGAAGATCACTTCGAGTTTATCAACAACATCAAGGGAGGCGTGGTACCGCAAGAGTTTATCGGTCCGGTCGAAGACGGCGTGCGCGAGGCGATGGAACGCGGCATTGTTGCCGGATTTAAAATGGTGGATATTTCGGTGGAGCTGTACGATGGCTCCTACCACGATGTCGACTCTTCGGAAATTGCGTTCAAAATCGCGGCATCGATGGGCTTTCAAGAGGCAGCAAAAACAGCTAAACCCGTATTGCTTGAACCGATAATGAAAGTCGAGGTCGTGGTGCCGGAGAAGTTTACCGGAGACATCACCGGCTCCTTAAACTCCAAGCGCGGCCAGATCGAAAGTATGGAGGAACGCGGCCTCGCGCGCGCGATCAAGGCCAAGGTGCCGCTCTCCGAAATGTTTGGCTACACCACGAGCCTGCGCTCGATGACCGAGGGCCGCGCCTCCTTTACCATGGAGTTCGACCACTACGAAGTGGTGCCCCCCAACGTCGCACAAACAATAATCGCCGGCAGAAAATAAGAAAAACCCCCGCCGCAAGGCGGGATTTTTGTATCTTGCGCATTGCGGGAGAGGTGATTGAATGAGGGGTAGACTGAACATCATTATGGTCATGAGAGGAGGATGACTCATGCGGACTTCACCTCTGCTGCTGGCTCAACAGGCCGTATGCTTGTTCTTTGGAAGCGTCCCTCCGAAGCTTGACCCCGAGGAACGCTCCTTCGATGTAACGGTTGTCTACCCTTCTAATCCATCTCTGCCCAACCAACAGTACGACACCCGGGTGGAATGGCTTGAAGATTCCGGCTTGCTCAACTTGTACATTGCAGTCGATGGAGTTGCGGTTGCTCCATGGGCGGGGATAGATCGCTTTCTTGAGACTCTCAACAGGCGCATCACGCTCCTGTTGCCTGAGATAAAAGGCGGTTGCGGGAAAATCATGCTCTTTGATTCCCGCGAAGATCTGACAAAGGGGGTGCCGGGGCATATGGCAACGTTCCGGTACAATGGGCCCGGTACGCAAGGGACTGAGGCATTTGAGGAGGCATTTTTACCGGTATACGCCCGGGCAATCCAGGCACTGTATTTTACTCATCCGCTTTTCCGCTACATTGCGGCGACCGGCGAGGAGCCGAACGCAGAAGCCCAGATGCGGCTCTTGCTCATTGAGTATGGAAAGAGCGAAGTATTTCGAACTCCGGCGAAAGAGGAGCAATCCCCGCACGTTGTGTGGCCTCCCGGACTCTACGGCGGCATCGAAATACCCCTTAGGCAATGATAATAACTACCCGCCGCGCGAAAGCGCGGCGGCTTTTATACCACTTGCAATCTTCATCCCGTGGTGCTATAGATGCAGCCAAGTATGAAGCTATCACTCACAGGCGCAAGGGTAACGGGTGTGATTCTAGGACTCCTTTCCCTGTCCATTTCAGGAGTCGCTTCTGCCGGAATGATATACGGCGGAGGATACGGTAGCTATGGTTCCTACCAGCAAGTGTATCCTACGTACTCACAGCCAATCTATGCATACCCGACCTACCCACAAACGTACAATTACCAGCCCAGTTACTATTCATACCCGTCATATCCGGTTCAATACCCGTATCCGTATACGGCAGGAATTTCCATTACCAAGCCGGCCCGCGGAGACGACTTTGACGACGGCGACCGCATGACGATTAAGTGGCGTACGGAAGATGAACCGTCGCGTAGCGATGTGAGGCTTGATCTCTACTCGGCTTCCGGTAACCGCGTTTGGACAATCGCCACCGTCTCCAGCAGTAAAAATGAATACCGTTGGACTATCCCTGAGGACAACGAGTTCTGCACATACCGATATCAATACCAAAACACTTTCTGCGGAGGGTACCGTTCAGGTTCCTATTACATACAAGCGACACTGGTTACCCGCAGCGGGTATGGTATCGCTTCAGACACTAGCGGCCTCTTTACCATACGGCAGCATGCCATGGGCGGCTCTGTATGGGAATTTAGCGCCCGTCCGACGAGCGGCTACGAACCTCTGCGGGTAACGTTTACCATTGCTGCCGAGGGCGGGGACTACACGATAGATTTTGACGACGGCGACGACACCGATATCCGCATCCCCGCGATCTACTGTTTTGCGGCGCCATGTGTCCCGCCGCCGCAGTATGTCACGCACATCTACCGCGACAGGGGCACGTTTGACGTGACGCTCGAAGACGATGACGGCGACATTGTCGGCCGCGAGTCGATCCGGGTCCGCTAACGTTGCGTATTTGGAGCCTCTTTGCTACTATGTGCATCAACGCCATGTGCGGGCGCCTGCCTCGGCAGGCAAGTGTTTTCTTTTGCTCGAATTAGTTAATTAATCAATAGTAGAATTTTATTTATGGCAACATTTGAAAGGGCTAAGCCGCACCTCAACGTGGGCACCATCGGGCACGTTGACCACGGGAAGACGACGCTCACCGCGTCGATCCTCCACACGCTCGACATGGCTAAGGCAGACGGCTTTGGCGCGCGCGTTGAAGCGGTAGACAATATTGACAACGCACCCGAGGAAAAGGCGCGCGGTATTACGATCGCACTCCACCACTCTGAATACTGGACGCCGGAGCGCCACTACGCGCACATCGACGCTCCCGGCCACGCCGACTACATCAAGAACATGATCACCGGCGCAGCGCAGATGGACGGCGCGATCCTCGTGGTTGCCGCAACCGATGGTGTGATGCCCCAGACCCGCGAGCACATTCTCCTTGCCAAGCAGGTTGGCGTGCCGAAGATCATCGTCTTTCTTAACAAAGTAGACATGGTCGACGACAAAGACCTCGTTGATTTGGTTGAGGAGGAAGTTAAAGAACTTCTCACCAAACATGGCTACAACGACGCACCGGTTATCCGCGGCTCGGGCCTTAAGGCGCTCGAGAGCAACGACCTCGCCTCTGAATGGTCGCAAAAAGTGCTTGAGCTCGTCAAAACACTCGACAGCTACATCCCGATGCCGGTACGCGAGCTTGATAAGCCGTTCCTCATGCCGATTGAAGACATTTTCTCTATTGAAGGCCGCGGTACCGTGGTGACCGGCCGCATTGAACGCGGTCAGGTGAAGGTTGGCGAGGAGGTTGAGATTGTCGGTCTGCAGCCTACGACCAAAACGACTATCACCGGTATTGAAATGTTCAACAAGCAGCTTGACTCGGGAATCGCCGGCGACAACGCGGGTATCTTGCTTCGCGGCACCGCCAAAGAGAGCATCCACCGCGGTCAGGTCTTGGCAAAGCCGGGGTCAGTAACGCCGCACGCCGAGTTTGAGGCCGAGGTCTACATCCTCACCAAAGAGGAGGGCGGCCGCCACACCCCGTTCTTCACCGGATACAAACCGCAGTTCTATGTCCGCACCACCGACGTAACCGGCGAAGTAACCTTGCCTACAGGCACCGAAATGGTCATGCCGGGAGACACTATCACCTTCAAAGTTAAACTCGTCGCCCCTGTGGCGCTCGAAGCGCAGACGCGCTTTGCCGTCCGCGAGGGAGGCAAGACGGTGGGCGCAGGTGTGGTCACCAAAATCGTCGCATAAGAAAATTACTAAGGAGTAAGCTAACCGGGTATAGGTTACCCTTCGATAAAACTCAGGGCTTGCCCCGAGCGAAGTCGAGGGGAGAACTAGACTCAATAAAAAAATGGCTACCGAACCAAAAGAAAAGAAAGTCACAAAGCCCCGCGCCAAAAAGGCTGCAGCCCCCGTTGCCGTGCAGCGGTTGCGCATCAAGGTGCGCGCCTACGAGCACAAGGTGCTCGACGCGTCGGTGAAGCAGATTCTCGATACGGCGCTGCGCTATGATGCAAAAGTTGCCGGCCCCATACCCTTGCCGACTGAAATAAAAAAATACACCGTCAATCGCTCAACGTTTATCTACAAAGACGCGCGTGAGCAGTTTGAGATGCGCATCCACAAGCGCTTGATCGACATCCTCGACCCTTCTCCAAAGGTCATCGAGGCACTGACTAATTTGTCTTTGCCTTCGGGCGTGACGATTGACGTCAAGATGGTGTAACATATTAAAAAAGAAAAAAGCTCCTCGCAAGAGGAGCTTTTTTCGTGGTAGGCTGTCTGAAATTGCTCTTTGGAGGTACCAATGGAGATGCTTGTGGTAAAACCTCGCGCGGTGAAAATTCGCGTAGGAAAAAAGGCGCGTCAGCATATCGAACAGGTTCTCCGGCGCAATAATGAAATGCGCATGCGCCGGGGGGCTCTCTTTCAAGATTTCTCTGATAACGGTCGCGGCCCGGGAGAGATCTTTTACGCAAACATGAAAAAAGAGGAGTTTGAGGCGCTGCCGCTCCGGTGTAAACGCGATGGCGGCCCTGCACGACTGCTCAGCATCTTTGGCGAACTCTACAGCGAACGTTACAAAGACAAGGAGTCCATCGCGGTTTACCTACACACCTACGAGCTCGATGTCCTCGGGATTGAATACTAACTCCCAGAGTCCGACAGACAGTCGGGCTCGTTTCTTGCATAAAAACCAGTGTTGATATATAGTCTCGTGGACTCTAGACATAGGGTTGATCTGCGTCCCCTCGGGGACCTCCGACAACAAATGAAATTTATCCTTGGAACAAAGGGAAAGATGACGACTGTATTCACCGACGAAGGCAGGGCCTTTGCCGCGACCGTCATCAACGCCGCCCCCTCGACCGTTACCCAGCTCAAAACCGTTGAAAAAGAAGGCTATAACGCCGTTCAGATCGGCGTGGGCGAGACCAAAGCAACCCGGGTGAACAAAGCGCAGCTCGGCCACGCCAAGGGCAAGGCGCTCAAACATTTTCGCGAAACAAAAAACCGTGACGGCTCGGCTATCGCGATTGAAGTCGGGGCTATGATAGACGTCTCGGTATTTGTGCCGGGCGACAAGGTTGAAGTTTCGGCCCTATCTAAGGGCAGAGGCTTTCAGGGAGTCGTGAAACGCCATGGCTTCCACGGCGGTCCGCGCTCGCATGGTCAAAAGCACAGCGAACGCAGCCCGGGCTCTATCGGCGGGGGCGGCGGGCGAGCAGGCGGGCGCGTTGCCAAAGGTATGCGCATGGCTGGCCGCATGGGTAATGAGCGCGTTACGGTGCGCAATCTTTCAGTATTACAAGTATTGCCGGAGACCAACGAGATCGTCATTTCAGGAGCGGTCCCGGGTCGCCGCGGATCGCTTGTAGAAATACGCGGCTAAAAAATAGGAATTTTTTATGGAAGCAAAAATTTACAACATACAAGGCAAAGAAACAGGGACGTTCATGCTCCCCGAGAATATTTTTGGTCTCACATGGAACGCCGACCTGGTACACCAGGTGGTGGTGTCGATGCAAAGTAATGCGCGACAGCCTATCGCACACACCAAAGACCGCGGCGAGGTGCGCGGCGGCGGCAAAAAGCCCTGGCAGCAAAAAGGTACCGGTCGTGCGCGCCACGGCTCGAGCCGCTCGCCGATCTGGAAGGGAGGCGGTATCACCCACGGTCCGCGCAACGAAAAATTGTACGCGCGCAAAATAAATCAAAAAATAAAACAAAAAGCGCTGCTCGTGGCGTTGTCGCGCAAAGTTAAAGACGGCGAAGTTGTTTTTGTCGATCGTTTGGAGATGCAGGAGCCGAAAACGAAGCAGGCAAGCGCGTTTATGGCCGCCTTTGCCAAAAACTTCAGCGGCTTTAACAAGAAAAAGAACGCGGCGCTCGTCGTACTCCCAAGCGCGCACAAGCCAACGGTTAAAAGCTTCCGCAACCTGGGCAATGTCGCCGTAACCGAAGTGCGCAACTTAAACCCCATCTCGGTGCTCGGTTCGAAGTACATCGTCCTCGCCGATCCGAAAACCGCCGTTGAAGTATTGTCGAAAAAACACGTCGTGAAAGCTAAATAATATGCAAAAACCTCACTCAACAATCATTCTTGCGCCGCGCATCACCGAAAAAGGGGCATTCCTCTCTTCGGTCAATGCGTATGCGTTTAATGTTGCGAAGGATGCAACTAAAAAAGAAGTTGCCGAGGCGATTCGCGCGATTTTCAGCGTGACGCCTCGCAAAGTTACGTTTGTCGCTATCCCGCGCAAAATGGTCATGACTCGCGGCACCAATCGCAAGGGCCAAACCCGCGGCGGCAAAAAAGCATACGTGTTCCTTAAGAAAGGCGACACGATTGAGGTTGCGTAACACATCAAACATTTATGAAAAACTATCGACCATATACTAAATCGCGCCGTCACATGACAACGGTTTCGTTTAAAGAAAAACTTTCAACTAGCGAGCCGTACAAGCCGCTCACCACCGGCGGGAAGCGTTTCATGGGCCGCAACAGCGCGGGGCGCATTACCGTGCGCCACAAGGGCGGTGGACACAAACGCCTCTTCCGCGACGTTGATTTTTCTTACAACAAACACATACCCGCGCGCGTCGAGACGATCGAATATGATCCGAACCGTTCGGGATTCATCGGACTCTTGCTCTACGCCGACGGCGAGCGTCGCTATGCGCTGTTGCCGAAATCGGTCAAAGTGGGCGACACGATTGAAACGGGCGAGAGCGTGTCGGCGCGCCCGGGCAACCGATTGCAGCTCAAAAACGTACCGATCGGCGGGTTTGTATACAATGTTGAGTTGAAACCAGGCAACGGCGGCAAACTGGGCCGCGCCGCAGGCACGCATATCGAGGTAGTGGCACGCGACCAGGGGTATGTCGATCTCAAAATGCCTTCGAGTGAAATTCGCAAGGTGTTGGAGACCTGTTTTGCCACCTTGGGTGAAGTTTCCAACGACGAACATCATCTCACGGTCATCGGCAAAGCGGGCCGTTCGCGCTGGATGGGTATCCGCCCGACCGTGCGTGGCACCGCGATGAACCCGGTCGACCATCCGCACGGCGGAGGCGAAGGGCGCCAGGGCAGGGGATTGCGCCGCGCCAAGACCGCCTGGGGCAAGCCGTCGGGCAAAGGACAAAAAACCCGCACGCCGAAGAAGTATTCTAATTACTTGATTGTCAGCCGCCGCAAGGTCGGCAAACGCACCCGCGGAAATAAATAAAACGCCCGGAGAAATTTCTCCGGGTCGTTGTCTTTTTGGGCGGCTATGTAGCACTGCTTCATACGCCTCTTTTTTTTGTCTTGACCACCGTGATTTTGGCGATGACATCGCTCGGACTAGGCCGTCTTCGGCGAAAGCGTCCGAGGCTCGCTATTTGACGGCGGGCCTCTTCGGCACAAGCTTTAGCTGCAGCCGAGTTTAGACGCTTCATGTTTTTTGTCATGTGAGCCTGCTCCGTCCGTTCAGATGAGGTTTTTGTCGTACGTTCCGCCCACAACCCTATATCTTTAGCAAAACTTGCGCAAGAGGAAGGTTTCCTGTACAGTAGGCGCACTCCCGTGTCGCAAGGCCTAGGCGCTCGTTGCCTACGGCGGACAGGGGAATTTCTATTGCTTTAGACACGATATGGCACGATCACTCAAAAAAGGTCCCTACGTGGACGAAAAGCTCCTCAAGAAGATTGAGGGTAAAAAACCTCAGACCGCTGAGCTTATTAAGACGTGGGCGCGCCGCAGCCAGATTGCTCCTGAAATGGTGGGGTTTAAGTTTGGCGTGCATAACGGCAAAACCCACATTGAGGTCTTGGTAAGTGAAGACATGGTGGGGCACCGCTTGGGCGAATTCTCTCCCACGAAAAAGTTTACGCGCCACGGCGGTAAGATGCAGAAGGAGATGGAGACCAAGGCTAAAGAGGCTGAGATAGCGGCCGCGCAGGCGGCAAAAGCGGCGGCCGATGTAGCCGGAGCTAAGAAGCCTGCGGCAAAATAGTTCGACTACGCTCACTATAAATAATTATGACAGACGCAACTGCAAAACTAAAAAACTACCGACAGTCGCCGCGCAAGGTGCGGCTTGTCGCCGACTTGGTGCGCGGCAAAAACGTTGAGCACGCCTTGGCGCTCCTTGCGACATTGCCGAAACGCGCAAGCGAGCCTATGGCAAAGCTTATCCGCTCGGCCGTTGCCAATGCCCGCACTAACAAGGGAGTTGAAGCTGCAAATCTGATCATCTCGCACGTGGACGTCGGACAAGGGATCGTCTTTAAGCGCTCGATGCCCCGCGCGCGCGGCCGTGCAAGCGCTATCCGCAAAAAGTCGAGTCACATCACACTCGCACTGTCGGCTCGCCCTCAAAAATAATATGTCTAAAGTTGTACATCCATTTGCACATCGGCTCGGTATCTTGCGTGACTGGCGTCATCGCTGGTTTGCCACGGGAGCGGAGTACCAAGCCAACCTCAAGGCGGATGTATTGCTTCGCGAATTTTTGCTCAAGGAGATGCGCGGGATGTATATCGGCGGCATGGAGATCGAGCGCAACGCAAAAATGCTGCGCGTCATTCTTAAAACGTCGCGCCCGGGCGTCATCATCGGCCGTAGCGGCGAAGGTTCATTGAAACTCCGCAACAAAATCACCTCATTTTTGCAGAAGAAAAAGTTGGCGGTGCCCGAGATCAAACTTGATATAGAGGAGATCCGTTCGCCCGAGAGCAATGCCGCAATCGTGGCCTACATGGTTGCCGAAGGTTTGGAGAAGCGCTTGCCGTTTCGCCGCGTGTTGAAACAGACGATAGAAAAAGTGATGGCAAACCGCGACGTCAAAGGCGTACGCATTGCATTGGGCGGGATGCTCGGCGGCGGTTCCATGTCGCGCAACGAGCAACTTAAAAAAGGACGCATTCCGCTCCAGACCTTTCGCTCTGACATCGACTTTGCCCGTGAGCGTGCCAATTTGCCGCTCGGTGTTATCGGCGTAAAGGTATGGATATACAAAGGCGAGGTGTTTAATACAAAAGAAAAGTCGGCCCAAGGCCGATCAGCCTAGGGCTGAAAAAATAATCTATGTTATTCCCCAAAAAAGTAAAATTTAGAAAATGGCACACTATGCGCCGCAACGCGAAAACCACGAAAGTAGCAACGCGCGGCATCACGGTGGCGTTCGGCAGCCATGGGCTGAAAGCTACCACGCATGCGCGCGTGCGCTCCAACCAGATAGAGAGCGCTCGCAAGGTGGTGGTGCGCAGCCTCGGCAAAACCGGCAAAATGTGGTTGCGCATTTTCCCCGACAAGCCGTTTACGCAAAAACCGCCCGAAGTGAAGCTTGGCAAAGGCAAGGGTGATCCGGTTGGCTACGAGGTTGAGGTGTGGCCTGGCCGCGTCATCTTCGAGGTTGACGGCGTTACCGATGCTGTTGCCGTGCAGTCTCTCACCAAGGCCGCAAAAAAATTGCCGCTCAAAGCAAAAGTAGTTGCCCGACATTAATACGAGCTTGCGAGTATACATATAATGAAGTATGACTAAGAAATTTAACTTAAAAGATCACACGCCCGCTGACTTAACGAAGCTGGTCAGCGACAAGCGCGAAGAACTGCGCGCCTTGCGTTTTAACGTTGCAGGGAGTAAAAATCGTAATGTGAAACTCGGCCGCTCGCTGCGCAAAGCGGTCGCGCGGGCGCTTACAGAGCTTCAGTCAAGGTTAAACCTTAACACCAGGACTCCCAAGATTTAACCTTAAGTATATGGAAACCACTATTCACAAAAAAACGCTTCGCGGCACGGTCATCTCGGACAAGATGACGGATACAGCCGTGGTTGCGGTGTCTCGCTACACCAAACACCCGAAGTACAAAAAGTACATGAAAAAGACCAAGAAGTATCATGTGCACAATCCGGGCAACAAGGCCAAAGAGGGCGATCTCGTGGTAATACGCTCGTGCCGCCCGCTTTCGAAAACAAAGTCGTTCGAAATCGTGTTCGACAGTTCGATATAATTCACCATGATTCAAGACCGCTCACTTGTTGTAATTGCAGATAACTCCGGCGCTAAGATCGGAAGGATTTTCAAAATACCCGGCTCCAGCAAAAAGCGCTATGCCGAAATCGGCGAGGTGGTGATTCTGTCTGTGCAAACAGCAGAGCCCCGCAAAGCGGTGAAGAAAAAAGAAGTGTTGCACGCGGTGGTGGTGCGAACCCGCCAGCCGCTGCGCCGTAAAGACGGGTCATACATCCGTTTTGATGAAAACGCGGTCGTGGTGTTGGAGTGGGGTGCGAAGGATAAAAAAGAACCGAAGGCCGGACGCATCTTCGGCCCAATCCCGCGCGAGTTACAGGAGCTTGGTTACCAAACGATTATTTCCAGAGCTCCCGAGGTGGTCTAATCCTTCGACAAGCTCAGGATAATTTTTATGAAAAAATTACACGTAAAAAAAGGAGACACGGTGGTCGTGCGTTCAGGCAACGACAAAGGCAAGAGCGGCAAGATTGTCGAGGTATTTCCTAAACTGGGGCTGGTACTCGTCGAGGGTGTTGGGATGCATAAAAAGCATCAAAAACCCCGCCGTGAAGGGCAGCGTGGACAGATTGTCGACAAACAATTTCCCATTCATGCAAGCAAAGTAACGCTCAAAAAATAGTTCGACAAGCTCACTATACATACTTATGACTACGCTTTTGCAAGACAACCAAAAAACAGTGTTTAAAGACCTCAAAGAGCAGTTTGGGTGGACAAACGTGATGCAAGCGCCGCGTGTCACCAAGGTGGTGGTGTCGGTGGGTGTGGGCAAGATGGCAAAAGACAAAGCAAAAGTTGAGTTGGTCGCAGACCGCCTTGCAAAAATCACCGGTCAAAAACCGGCAACCCGCGGTGCAAAGAAATCAATCGCAACGTTTAAAACGCGCATCGGCGACCGCGTGGGCTACCAGGTGACGCTGCGCGGCAAACGCGCCGAAGATTTTCTTAATCGCCTCATCCATGTGGCGCTCCCTCGCACGAAAGATTTTAAAGGCATTGCCACCAGCGCAATCGACGAGATGGGCAACTACACGCTCGGCATCAAAGAGCATACGGTGTTCCCCGAGACTGCCGACGAAGAGCTCAAAGACGTCTTTGGCATGGCCATCACCGTTGTAACCACGGCAAAAAACAAAGAGGCCGCTCGCGCCTACCTCAGCCACCTCGGCTTCCCGTTTAAAAAATAGGCACAAAATAAGAAGGTAAATGCTATTTCTTCATACCGCATCCATTTGGGGTCTATAGCGTGTATAATGAAAAGAAGGGAATGTTAATGGATAAAAAAGCCCAATTTTTGAAGGTGTATGCTAATCTCCCGCAAGCGACGCGAGGGGAGATAGTGGCTGTAATCGGCAGCGAACCCTATACTTGGCAAGCTGCTAAACTAGAAGTAGAACAAGACACTGATATAGGGAATGAGATACTAGAGCTTCTTTCTAAGCTTAAAATATTAATATGAATGAAACAAGAGAAAATTTTGAAGAGCTGATCGTAGATCCTAGCCTCAAAGAGCAATTAAAGAAGCTTGTGCTTGAACGTATAAATGTAATGCCTAATACTTTGAGAGTCGCCGTAGGTTCTGAGGAACTCACAAAAGAAGACATGCTTCGCCACGTTCGAGAAGAAGATGAGACAGGCAAACAATTGATGGAAGCGGAGCTGTCTTTCCTAAGAGATTTAGCCAGTGGAGCTGTTTACGTAAGTGCATAATGACAGTTCTTATCACTCGACCTAAACACGATCTCATCACGCGTTATTTATGTGTGTGGTCAGAAGAAATTTTAGCAATTGCTCGTGCACATTATATTACTGTTTACGATCTGGAAGGAGAGAAAGCTAACAGAAAAAACCTGGAGAGTTATATAAAAAATAGACCTCCTTCGTTCGTTTTTTTGAATGGTCATGGAAATGCGGAAGTTGTGACTGGGCATGACAATGAGCCTTTGGTGGATATCAACAGTCGTCTTCCAGAAGTGATAGTTTACGCTAGAAGTTGTGACGCCGGTCAGGTCTTAGGCTCGGCTCTCATAAAAAACGGGACTCAAGCGTTCATAGGGTATAGGCGTAAATTTATTTGCGGGTATACGCCGGAGAAGATGTGGAAACCTTTAGAGGATCCGATAGCCCGTTTATTTTTGGTACCGTCTAATCTAATTGTTTCTACACTTCTGAAAGGACATTCTGTGCAAGACGCCCACGCTCGGTCTAAGGAGGAAATGTACAAAAACTTTAAAAAAATGATTTCAAGTAAAGCAACATATGAAGAAAGATATTCCGCACGCTGGCTTTGGAGTAATTTGAATAATCAAGTTCTCCTTGGTGAGGGTGGCGCAAAAATCTGAGAAGGAGCCTCGGCTTCCCGTTTAAAAAATAAACGACCGCAAAAATAAATCCGAATCGTTGTGACTTGGAAAAGCCATGTTTTTTGTATACTGTGATGGTACGGTTCTTTGTAACCGCTAGCTCGTGACAGAATATCCTCAAGGATAGTCACACAAAGACGGAGGTACGTCATGGCGTCCATGACATCCGATGTTACTCGCCATCTGAACTTTGCATCCAAGTTTTTCAAGGCCTGCGGTCAGGCGGGGTTCAATCCGACCGAGCTCAACGTGCTCGCACAGGATGTGCCGTTGCTGAAGCAGGCTCGGAATCTGTTGCACCAGAAGATGAGCGAGACTGAGACGAACAAGCACACCATCAACACCGCAGCGGCACCCGCGATTCCCGGCGGCTGTTCGATCGTCGAGAATCGTGTGTATGCAAACCCCGCCGAATGGCTGTGGGACCCGTCCAAGATCCACCTGTTTGTGCACGAAGAACAGAAAAAGGAACGCTTTCACGGGATGCCGGGCGAAGAGCTCAGGGAGGAGTTGGTAAGGACGCCTGTCCTGAATGCTGTCGTCCTCGATTACCTGCTTGAGCACCAGCATCTTGTTCCTGCAAGCTGGCAGTCAAGTGGCTGCGAGGGACGGCGTATCTATTTCTTCGGTACGGTGTATCGCAATAACTCCGACCGAGACATGGACTCGTTCTACTTCGTCCGTGGCCTTTGGTGGAATCACAACCACTGGCGGGAGTGCTCCAAGACTTTCGGACAAGAATTCCAAGCTGATGAGCCAGCGGCCGTGTTCCGCAATCTTTAGCTAGTTCAGTTTACGAATTATGCCCCGCCGCTACCAAGCGGCGGGGATATTTTTTTACAAGGTATCCCCTCACAGGAGGGAAGTACCCAAAAGACGTTTATGTGTTTTTGCGGAACAATGGCCAAGAGGTAGGCGGGGTTTGACTTGTGGGCCAAGGTCGCCTATAGTGCTTTGAGCCCTCAGGGCCCTTTTTTTCTGCCAGGTCCCCCTACATATCTTGGGGATACCAGCAGAATCATAGCCGCGAGGCAACTATGGCAAAGAAATCAACAGTAGCAAGGTCAAATCGCCCACCCAAATTCAAAAGCAGGGTAGTTCGCCGTTGCTTCCGGTGCGGGCGCAAACGCGCCTTTATGCGCGATTTCGGTATGTGCCGCGCCTGCTTTAGAGAGGCTGCCAACGAAGGCTTGATCCCAGGTGTCCGAAAATCATCATGGTAACTGACCCTATCGCAGATTTGCTTGTCCGCCTCCAAAACGCTGCACGCGTGCGCAAAGCGGATGTATCCGTTTCGTACTCGGCAATGAAGCTTGCGATTGCCGAAATTCTCGCGCGCGAGGGGTACACCGGCAAAATCGATAAAAAAAATAAAAACGCTTTGACTATTCCGCTTGTTTACAAAGACGGTAAACCGGCAATCTCCGGCGTAAAGCGTCTCTCCAAACTGTCGCGCCGCGTCTATGTGGGCGTGCGGGATATTCATCCGGTCAAACGCGGTCGCGGGCTCCTCGTCCTTTCGACCCCTGCGGGCGTCGTCACGGGCAAAGAGGCTCAAGAAAAGCGCGTAGGCGGTGAAGTATTGTTCGAAATTTGGTAATTATTATATGTCACGACTTGCAAAAAGAGCGCTCCTCATTCCTAAACAAACCGAAGTAACGGTGGGTGGTGGAGAAGTGCGTGTCAAAGGCCCAAAGGGCACGCTGGTGCGCCCGACGAGCCGGCATATTGAAATTTCGGTTACGCCCGAAGGCGTCGCGTTTGCGCCCAAGTCGAAATCAATCGAGTCGCGCACCGCGCTTGGCACCTACGCATCGCATCTGCGCAACATGATTGTGGGTGTGAATCAGGGTTTCACCAAAAAGCTGCTCATCGAAGGTGTCGGGTTTAAATGGGACGTCGCTGGCAAGCAGTTGAATTTGAGTTTGGGTTTTTCTCATCCCGTCAAAATGCAGATTCCCGAAGGTCTTACCGTAGCCGCCGAAAAAGGCACGCTCACGATCAGCGGTTTTGACAAAGAGCTGGTCGGTCAGTTTGCGGCAAACGTACGCGCGCAAAAAAAGCCCGAGCCGTACAAAGGCAAAGGCATCCGGTACGAAGGCGAAGTTATCCGCCGCAAGCAAGGCAAAAAGGCCGCATAGTTAGATATGACTCACTACAAATAATATGAACAGAACACGACGTCACAACCGCATACGCGCAAAAATAAAAGGCACATCCCTGCGCCCGCGTTTTTCTGTATACAAATCGAACCGCTATCTTGAGGCACAGCTCATCGACGACACGGCAGGACGTACGCTCGTCTCGGGTAAAATGGATGACGCCGGCAAACTGGGCAAAGATATTGCGACGCGCGCGAAGGCCCAGGGCATTTCAAAAGTCGTGTTTGACCGCGGTGGGTTTCGCTACACAGGCCGTGTGGCCGCGCTTGCCGAGGCCGCGCGCACTGCGGGATTGGAATTTTAATTATGACTGATACAAACGAAAAAGAAATAATGACTGAAACAACTCCCGAAGTCGAGGCGGTACCTGCTGGCATGGTTGAAGCTGTTCCTGCCGCCGCGCCGGAAGCGGCACCGGCTCGCCCGGGCCGCGGAGAGCGCCGGGGTGGCCGCCGGGGTGGCGGTCGCGGAGGCCCGCGCGCGCGCCCCGAGCGCAAGAGCGAGTTTGATCAAAAAATGATCACGATCCGCCGCGTTGCGCGCGTGGTTGCCGGCGGCCGACGCTTCTCCTTTTCAGTCGCGATCATCATCGGCAATAAAAAAGGCAAAGTCGGTGTAGGCTTGGGCAAGGCGGGGGACACTACGCTTGCCATAGACAAAGCCGTGCGCGATGCAAAAAAGCATCTCATCACGGTCGCGCTTACCAAAGACAATTCCATCGCCCACGAGGTTGAGGCAAAATACTGCGCGTCCTACGTGACGCTTATGCCGGCCAAGGGCCGCGGCTTGGTGGCAGGCTCATCGGTGCGTCCGGTTTTGGAACTCGCGGGCATCAGCAATTGCGTCGCAAAAATCCACTCCGGCAGCAAGAACGGCCTTAACAATGCGCGCGCGGCCATTGAAGCGCTCAAATCGCTCAAAGCGTAACAATCTTTATGCAACTCAACGACCTCAAACGAAAAAATCCGAACCGCGCGCACAAGCGCGTAGGCCGCGGCGGCGCGCGCGGCAAGACATCGGGTCGCGGCACCAAGGGGCAAAAGGCGCGTGCCGGGCACCGCATCATGCCGGCGATCCGCGAAATACTCAAAAAAATTCCGAAACGCCGCGGGTACAGCTTTCAGAGTATTCAGGCAAAACCTGCCGTACTCAATCTTTCGACGTTGGAGAAATTTTTCAGCGTGGGCGATGCGGTGAATCCGGTTACACTGCGCGAGCGTGGCATCGTGCGCGGTCGTCGCGGGGCATCCGTGAACATAAAAATTCTTGGTGATGGAGAACTCACCAAAAAACTGGTCGTAACCGGAGTCAGCGTTTCTGCAAGCGCCAAACAAAAAATCGAAAAAGCCGGCGGAACGATCGCAGCCAAATAACGATGAACTCGTTTTTTCAAAAATTCAAACTTCTTGTCTCGGATCCTATTTTACGCAACCGCCTGCTCTTCGTCATAGGTGCGTTGGCCGTGTTTCGTCTGTTGGCGGCGATCCCTATCCCCGGCATCAATGCGGCGCAGCTTGAACTGTTTTTCTCGAACAATCAATTTTTCGGCCTTCTTAATCTTTTCTCCGGCGGCGGGCTCTCAAACCTGTCCATCGTGCTCTTGGGCGTCGCCCCCTACATCACCGCATCGATTATTTTGCAGCTCATGACCATCATGATCCCGCGCCTCAAGCAGCTCTATCATGAAGAGGGGGAATTGGGGCGCCAAAAATTCAGCCAATACACACGCATGCTCACGCTGCCGCTTGCGATCGTGCAAGGCATCGCCTTTTTGATGCTTCTTGAACAGCAGGGAGTCGTTTCCTCTCTTTCACCGCTCCAGTTTGGCGCCAATCTTGTCGTTATTACCGCAGGCTCAATGCTGCTCATGTGGGTCGGAGAATTGATTTCAGAATTCGGGCTCGGCAACGGCGTCTCGGTGCTGATTTTTGCCGGTATCGTTGCGGGCCTGCCGCAGTCAATAAGCCAGGCGCTCTTTTCGTTCGACCAAACGCAGATCCCGGTATATCTGGCATTTCTTGCGGCGGCGCTTGCGACCGTGTTGGCGGTGGTCGTGGTTACTGAAGCCGAGCGTCCGGTGCCGGTCACCTATGCCAAGCGGGTACGCGGCATGAAGTTTTTCGGCGGTGCTTCGACCTACTTGCCGCTCCGGCTCAATCAGGCAGGCGTTATCCCGATCATTTTTGCACTCTCGTTCCTCTTGGTGCCGCAGATGTTCGCAAGCTTTTTTCAAACATCCTCTATTCCTTTAATCGCTGCGATGTCGCAGGCGATTATGGGCGGACTCAATAACCTCCTGACCTACGGCGGGCTCTACTTTGTTTTTGTGTTTATGTTTACGTACTTCTACACGGCAGTGACCTTTGATCCGCATCAGATCGCCGACAACCTGCAAAAAAACGGCGCATTTATCCCCGGCGTGCGCCCCGGCGGTTCGACGGAAGAATATTTAGGAAAAGTCATTACGCGCATCACGTTCGTGGGGGCGCTGTTCTTGGGATTGATCGCAGTCATGCCGATCATCATGCAGTCGGTGACGGGCATTCAAACGCTTACCTTGGGCGGTACCGCGCTTCTCATCGTCGTCTCGGTTATTTTGGATCTTTCGCGCCGCATCGACGCGCAAATCTCTATTCGGGAGTACTAACATGCGGGGGAAACTGATCTTGCTTGTGGGTCCTTCCGGCAGCGGCAAGGGGACTTTGTTCTCGTTTGTGCGGGAAACATTTCCAGCGTTTGTATATCCCACCTCATGGACCACCCGCGCACCCCGCGCCGAAGAGAGCGGTAAGTCGTATCATTTTGCCACGGAAGCAGAGTTTTTAGAGGCGCAAAAACGGGGTGAATTTTTAGAAACAGACCACCATTTTAATCATTACTACGGCACTCCGGCGCGCGTTGTGCTTGAGGCGCTCGCAGCGGGGCAGACCGTATTTCATGAATTGGAAATTCACGGCGTAAAACAATTGCTTTCAAAATTGCCGCGCGAACAGATAACAATTATTTTTGTCACCGCAGGCACATGGGATGAACTGGTTCGCCGCATCGAGGAGCGTGAAGCGATCACTGCCGACGAACTTGAAAAGCGGCGCATACGGTACGAAGAGGAGATGTTGTTCAAAGAACAGGCGGATTTTGTATTACCAAACGAACACGGTAAGTTAGAGGAGGCGAAAAACGAGTTACGCAAAATACTCGACTCTGTAGTAAGATAAGAACGTGCAGCGACAAACAGTCATTTTTTTGGGGCCTCAAGGGTGTGGCAAAGGAACGCACGCCGAACTGCTCAAAGCCTATTTGGAAAAAACCGACCCCGAGCGGGGCGTTTTGTATTTTTCGGCAGGAAAGCAGTTGCGAGCGTTTGTGCAGGGGCAAAGTTACACTGCCGACCTTAACCGCTCGATCATTGAACAGGGAGGACTCCTTCCGACGTTTTTGAGCGTGCACGTTTTTGCCGAGCAGCTCATGCACGAGATGAAAGGCAACGAACATCTGATCGTCGACGGGTTTCCCCGCACCGAAGACCAAGTCGCCATTCTCGACTCGGCGATGCGATTTTATAAACGCGAACAGCCGACCGTGGTGTATATCAATATTTCAGACGAGGAAGCGGTCAAGCGTCTGATAAAGCGCGGCCGTGCGGATGATACCGAAGCGGGCATCCGCGAGCGCTTGCGCTGGACGCGCGAGCATATGGATCCGATTTTGTCATGGTTCCGCAAGAATCCATTGTATCGGGTAGTCGAAATCAACGGCGAGCAGACGATCGAAGCGGTCTCCAAAGATATCGCTGCCGCACTCTCCTTCGTATGATCGCAAAAACTGAAGAAGAAATTTCCAATTTGCGCACGGCAGGAAAATTGTTAAGCGGCATTTTGCGCGAGCTTGCAAAAGAGGTTCGGCCGGGCATCTCGACGGCAGCACTTGACCTCAAAGCCTCGCAGCTCATCGAAAAGGCAGGAGCAAAACCGGCTTTTTTAGGCTACCAACCCGACGATGCCGCATACCCATACCCTGCGGCACTCTGCATCTCGATTGATGATGAGGTGGTACATGGCATTCCTTCGGAGAGTCGGATACTGGCAGCAGGAGAGTTGGTTATGCTCGACCTTGGGCTTTCGTACAACGGTTACTTTGCCGATGCGGCGATTACCGTGTGCGCCGGTCGGTGCGATGCCAAAGGCGAGCGGCTGATCGCCGCGACGCGCGAAGCGCTCAGTGCCGCTATACAGACGGTGAAAGCAGGAGTACATACTGGAGATATCGGGGCCGCGATTGCGGCAGTCGCTAAAAAATATAATCTCTCAGTGGTGGAAGATCTCGGAGGACATGCGTTAGGCAAAGTGCCGCATGAAAAACCTTTTATTGCGAATGTTGGGAACGCAGGAGAGGGGGAAGTATTGGAAGAAGGATTGGTGATTGCGATCGAGCCCATTTTTACCGAAGGAAAGGGAGACATCGTACTTGCGGATGATCAATGGACGTATCACACCGTCGACGGCTCGCGCAGCGCCGAGTTCGAACACACCATCCTCATCACCAAAAACGGCGCCGAAGTCTTGACGCAATAACATGGACGAAACGAAATTGAGATCTGTGAGTAAAACGATAGTGTGGAGGGTCCTTGCGACTCTTATAACACTAGTCGTTGCGTATTGGTTTACTGGATCGTTTGGAGAAGCGACCGAGATCAGTCTTGTTGCGGCGCTGCTCTCTACCGCAGCGTATTATTTGCACGAGCGTGTATGGAACAAAATCCGCTGGGGCCGTACAAACGTTTGATTTAATCTGGACAACTTACCTTGGTACGCTAACACTCCTATTACTAAACATTATTAATAACTGTCCTATAGGATTATTATAAATATATTGTTAGTATATCATTGTGAGTAAATTAGAAAAGGAAGTTGCTGCTCGTATACGACGGGGTAAAATCAATAATGCGGTTATTAGCACACTTGCTGTGAGCGGCCTCATCGCTATAGGACTCCTTGCGCCTAATGTTCTCGGAGCTATGGGGCGTCTTGGATTAATCAACCCGTCTCAAAGGCGACAAAATATACAGAGATCATTAACCCGGCTTATTCGAGGTAATTATGTAAATGTTGTACATGGATATGTAAAGCTCACCCCAAAAGGGGACAGATATGCGGCTCTGCTTGGAAAGGGAAAGTTAGTACCCAAAAAACCAAAACGTTGGGATGGTAAGTGGCGAGTTTTAATCTTTGATATTCCGGAACGACGCCGGAAGACACGCACTCAAGTACGTCTCACACTTAAACACCTCGGTTTTATACGCTTACAAGATAGTGTGTGGATATACCCTTATGATTGTGAGGATCTCATTACTTTATTTAAAGTTGACATGCGCGTTGGTAAAGACCTCCTTTACTTAATTGTAGATCAACTTGAATATGATTCCCAACTCCGCACCTACTTCAAACTTCATTAGGAGGGAATTTTCAGGCTGTATTAATAATTATCCTATAGGATAATTAAAAATACTCAGAGGAGTATAATACTGACAAAGGGTAATTTGCAAAAAAATAAAGAACGTTGTAGAGTACTTGCATACTTATGGCCACACACCCAAAAGAAGAAAAGACCTTCGTCATCATCAAGCCCGACGGCGTGCGCAAGGGGCTTATCGGCGAGATCATCAAGCGTTTCGAGCAGCGCGACCTCAAGGTCGTGGCGCTTGAAATGTTTCAACCAACCTACAAAGAGATGGACGACCACTACCCCAAAAGTCCGGCGTGGATCAACCGTCTCGGCGAACGCACCTCGGCGACCTATGCGAAGTACGGTCACGACCTCAAGCGCGATTTTGGCACCAATAATCTCACCATTGTCGGCAAAACCGTACGCAAGTGGCTCATTGCGTACATGGTCTCGGCGCCGCTCGTTAAGATGGTCGTGCAGGGCGTGCATGCGGTAGATATGGTTCGCAAAATTGTCGGCCCCACCATGCCGTATCTGGCTGAAATGGGGACTATCCGCGGCGACTTTTCGGCCGACTCGGCTATTTCAGCCAACATCGAAAAACGCGCGATCTACAACCTGTTGCATGCATCGGAGACCCCCGAAGAGGCAAAACATGAAATAGGGCATTGGTTCGGCAGAAAAGCAATCTTCAAATACAAGCGTTTTGGAATAGACGAATAGCCTTTGCAATTTTTAATGTGTGCTACACTTACGTCAGGACGGCGTAGGCAAATGTCCTTAAAGTGTTTCAAAGGGAGCCTGAAGGCGGTTCCGCCTTGGCGGGACGATAGGGCACCCACCTATCACAGGGAGACACTTGCCTGCGAAGTCCAACTAAAAAATCCCCTCGGGGATTTTTTAGTTGTCCTGAACGGAGTTGAAGGGCGTATAATAAAGTAAATGCAATCAACCATACACTTTTACGGCGGCGCGGGGCTCGTGACGGGCTCTAATTTTTTGCTGGAGAGCGGCGAGACTAAATTTTTGGTCGACTGCGGACTTTTTCAAAGCCAACATGCCTGCGAGGAAACAAACTGGAGCACTTTTCCATATGATCCAAAAACGATTCAGTATCTGATAGTTACTCATGCGCACATAGACCACATCGGACGCATCCCGAGGCTCATCAAAGAAGGTTTCAAAGGAAAAATTATTTCGACCGAGGCGACCAAGGCGCTCGCCGAGCCACTCCTTCTCGATGCGATTGAGTTGCTTGAACGTGAGGCGCATCGCTGCAATCGCGAACCGCTGTATGGAAAGGAGGATATTGCCCGCGCGCTCTCGCTCTGGGAAGGTATTTCATATCATCAAAAAAAAGACCTGCGAGACGGCTTTGAGCTTGAGTTCTTGGATTCGGGACATATTTTAGGCTCGGCAATGGCGTGGATAAAGCGGGGGGAGAAGAGCATTGTTTTTACCGGCGATTTGGGCGGAGGTAATTCACCGCTCCTCGCGTCTTGCGAAGATTTGCCTCGCGTCGATTACGTCGTCATGGAGAGCGTGTACGGCGATCGACTACAGCCTGAAAAGGAGCATCGCCGTGAAGCCCTCGAAGACATTATTGAAGACACTGCGGCACGAAAGGGGACGCTCCTGATCCCCGCATTTTCTAACGAACGCACACAAGACCTGTTATATGAAATCAGAAATCTCATGACCGAAAAAAGGGTACCACTTCAGCCGGTAATTCTTGACTCGCCACTCGCTGAAAAGATTACGCAGGCATTTTTGAAATTTCCTCCGTACTTCTCGTCGGAAGTTCGGGCGCGCGTGGAAAAAGGAGAGAATATTTTCGCGTTTCCGCAGCTGCAATTCGCTTCAACCGTTGAAGACTCGCGCAAGGCAGACCACATTCCGTCGCCTAAAATTATTATTGCGGGCTCGGGCATGAGCAATGGAGGTCGCGTTCGCGAACATGAGATGCATGTGTTGCCCGACGCAAATTCGACGTTGCTCATCGTTGGGTTTCAAGTTGCGGGGAGCCTTGGGCGGCAATTGCTTGAAGGATTGAAAAAAGTGACCTTTGACGGAAACCACATACCGGTTAAGTGCCGTGTTGAAGCAATCTATTCATACTCGGCGCACATGGATGGCGAGGAGTTGTTGGAATTTGTCAACAAGGGCGCCAAGTCATTGCAAGCCGTGTTTGTTGTGATGGGGGAGCCTAGTGCGGCGGGCACCTTGGTACAGCGTATCCGCGACTTTTTGGGCGTACGGGCGACCGCGCCTGAATTGGGAGAGCAGGCGACCATCGAGCTGTAACGTTTGTCTGTTAGAATAAAAGAATGGAAACGGCGAAACCTCTCCCGGGCCTCGCGGCTCACATTGTGGATCCAAAAAACGAACATTTGCATTTGAAACTCTGCGTTTCGGGCGCGGCGGAGACAGGACATTGCGGCGTCGATGCCTATGACAAAGGAATCGCATTGGGGCAAGAAATTGCGAAGCACGATGCGGTGCTGGTTACGGGTGCGACAACCGGTTTCCCGCTCTGGGCGGCCATGGGAGCAAAACAGGCGGGAGGATTCGTGCTCGGCTTTTCGCCGGCCTCGTCTGAAAAAGAGCATATCGAAACGTACAATCTGCCGGTCGAATATCACGACGTCATTGTGTATACGGGTTTCGGGTATCCGGGGCGCGACCTCATTTTGACGCGCTCGTCCGACGGCGTGTTTTTTGGCTGTGGGCGCATCGGCACCATCCATGAATTTACGATTTCATTTGAGGACAAAAAACCGATCGGTATTTTTGAAGCCGACTGGGAAACCGACGAAGTGATCAAGGATATGCTGGAGAAAGGACACCGCCCGAACGACCGGATACTGTTTGACGCGGATCCAAAGCATCTCGTCGAACGGGTGATTGCGCTCGTCAAACAAGATAAAATTAACCGCGCCTCCTTTCGCTTCGGCACCACCGACGAAGCATAAACAAAACCCCCCGCCTCCGGCGGGGGGTTTTGTTTATGCTAAGTTTGTCGAAGGGTTAGGCGACCTGTTTGACGAGTCGTGAGAAGGACGCGGGAGATTTTTCTGCAAGTTCGGCGAGCATTTTGCGGTTTACCAGCACCTTCTTTTTTGTGAGTGCGTCGATGAGGCGCGAGTAAGAAAGTTCTTTGCCGTTTTTGCCTTTGACGGCGAGCGTGTCGAGCCCGGCGTTGATGCGCACGTTCCACAAACGGCGGAAGTCGTTCTTTTTGTCGCGACGGTGCGCAAACGCATACTTGCCCGCGTGAAATATCGCCTCGCGCGCCTGGCGCTTCTTGGTGGAGCGGCCGTGACGGTAGCCCTTGGTCAAGCTCAGAATATTTTTGCGGCGCTTATTTGATGTTTTGCCTCCTTTAACGCGTGCCATAGTGATGCCTAGTTAAAATTTATATAACGCTGCTCAACTTTTTTCGTAAGCTGCAAAAGCTGAGTGCGGCGCTGGCCCATCTGCTTAGAACGCTTTTCTTTTGCGTTGAAATGGTTTTGCCCCGGCTTGCGCGCGACAATCTTCCCGCGGCGCGTTATCCTGAGGCGTTTGGTGAATGATTTGTTTGTTTTCATAAATTCTTATTTACCCTGAGCTCATCGAGTCTGAGACTCTCTGAGTCGAACGACTTGTCGAAGGGTTATTTCTTTCCTCCCCGCTCGATAACCGTTGAGAGTCCTTTTGGGCTTTTGGATATAGGGTCTCCAATTTTGTAGTCGTGAGGAATGAGTTTGAGGAATCGTTCCAACCGCTCTTTTAAGAACGGAAACTCCATATACTTGTACCGCCCCCACAAAAACAGGTCGACTTTCACCCGGTGGCCTTCGGCAAGCCATCCGGCCGCTTTTTTGGCCTTTAGCTGCAAGTCATGGTCGCCGGTCCCGATTTTTACCTGAACTGACTTGGTCTCGGTGGTATGGGATTTGGCCTTCATTTCCCGGCGTTTTTTCTCCTGTTGGTAGTGGAATTTACCATACTCCATGATTTTTTCAACCGGCGGATTGGCGTTGGGCGAGATCTCTATAAGGTCGAGCCCCACCTCCTCGGCGCGTTGAATAGCCTCAGAAAGCGGCAAAACCCCGAAGTTCTCCCCCTCGGGGCCTATGACGCGTACCTCGCTTGCGCGTATCTGGTGATTAATTCGCGTATCCAATTGCCTCAGAGTATAGCTCTATCGCAGGCCGATGACAACCGTGCGGATGGTGAAGTCGGGCAAAAGCACGTAGATGCGGTACCAGAAACCTGTCTGTAGACCCTTGGTTCCCCAGTTGTATTTGTAGTGATCGCCCGAGAGCTCAAACACGGATCCGCTGGTGATGGGGTCGCTGTAGAAGAGCTCATCCACGGGGTCGACCATGGCGGCGCCTTTTTGCGGCATAAGCCAAACCGGAGCGGCGGCAGTGGTGATGATGTTGCCGTTGGCATCTTTGAACTGCAATTTCACGGGAACGGTGCTGCCTCCTTTGAAGACGCTTACGTCCGGATTGATCTGGTGTGCGGTGTCGTTGATCGGCTGCAAGAATCCGTCCCACCGGTAATTGACGCGCAAAGTGCCGGGAGTAAATGCAAAGCTGTAGTTGTTGGATGCGAGGGTCCCTTGAGTGCAGGTAATGGGGTACGAGCCTACCGCGGCCGTGCTGCCGGCCGTGCATGCTGCCTCACCGGTGACATCGCTCGTTGCCAGCGTTTCGCCGTTTACAAAACCCGAGAGGGTCGATCCAAACGCGGGCAGCGCACCGCCGAGTATTGCGGTCGCGTCATTGGCTGTAACCGTGAGGGGAGCGGGAGTGATGTGCAAGACACCGGCAACATAGGTTGTGAAGGCGTAGCGGCCCGACGCAAGCGTGCCTGCCGTGCAGGAAATAGGGTAATCGCCGGCAGGGCTGCCTGCGGATGCGGTGGTGGTGCAGCTGGGGCTGCCGGCAACACCGCTTGTTGCAAGCGTCTCGCCGCCGATGAATCCGCTTAGTGTCGCCGTGAGCGGCGGCAGTGCCGAACCATAGACCGTGCTTTGTTCGTCGGCCACGACGGTGAGCGCTTTTTTGATGGTGAACTGTACGCTCGCGGAGCCGGAATTGTTGGCTGTATCGACAGCGGTAACGCTTGCCGTCGCGGCGCCAAGCGTCGCGGATGCGAGGTCAAGCGCAAGGCCGCCGTTAACCTCAGTGCCATTAAAGAAATAATGTGTCTCAGCGATAGGGCTTGCATCGGAGATAGTGGCGTCGATGAATACCGTAGCTGTCGTCAGATAGGTGGAACCGTGTATTGGAGTATTAATAAAGACGTCCGGTGCGGTCGTATCGGTAGGTGTCGGCGGTGTTGGCGGCACGCCCCACTTCCAGGCAAGGATGGTGAGGTCTGGGGGAGGCGGCAAGCCGGCACCAGCTTGCAGGTAGATGCTGCCGAGGATCATGTCGTCGTCTGAGGATGCGCCGTAGGCAGCGGCAAAAAAGTCATCACCGTGCGCCGGTGTCCCAAATGAGTTGGGGCTTGTGCGCAGCGTCGAGGCGGGGCCTTGGTTGAAACCAACTAATACGGGGGTCGCATTGCCGACAGTCCCTTTGTACAACTCCACTACTTTGAAGGGGGCGGTTTGCGGGACGGTGTAGGTACAAAATCCGTTTTGTGTTGGGACATACTCCTGCCCGCTTACGAAAGGTTCACTGTAGGGTTGGCAGTAAAACGTAAAGGGCTGCGGGGTGGTGGGAGAGTCCGGATCGGCGATAACGCTGGCGGATGCTGACAAAACTAACGAAAAAAATAATACTGACAGCCCCAGAGCGCGGGTAAGGTTTTTCATGCCCCTACGGTAGCATAGTTTTACCCTCTGCCAAAGTCTGAAGTCTTCATTGAATTTTTGTTGATAGTACAGGGTCACAAACAGGGTTGAAGTGCGATTGACCGTTATTTATTTTGAGTTTAATGTGAAGCTCGTTTCCTTGAACCTGTGAGGGTCCTATGCAGATAGCTTCCTCGACTTTTGCAATGCCAAAATTGCTGAGGTTGCCTGTCAATCTTACGCACCGGCTCATCAACGAAGCAAAGACTGAAGGACGCATCAAGTCCATCGGTACTGAAATTCCGTTCGGCAGCGACAATGTCCATGTCGGTATCTCCTATGATCCCGGCAAGGATCTGCTTACGGTCGATCGAAGTTGAAATTACGCACGACAAACGCCGGCCCCTTGGCCGGCGTTTTACTGTAGTGGACATGCTGCCTGAAAACTGGAATCAGTTGGAGGACCTTATTTTCGGGTGGTACCGAACGCTACAGGGGCTGAAAATAGCGCCCCAAAGCGTCAAAACTGCGCAACCTTAGGGTTACGATGCTGATCTGGAATCACATAGTGATATTGGAATAGGAGGTTGTGTGTTGGCGAGGGAGTGCGTATTATAGGCGACAATGAACGATGTCCAACGCCTTCTGGAGCAAACAGCACAGTTTAATACCGTTGATATTGGTGTTCTAAAAAGGGAGGATTTAGGACCTTTTAGCTTTGAGGATGTTTTTCCAAAATTGAAGTCACTTCATAGCCTCCTTACCCTCCTTTCTTCACAGGGGAAAGTTTTAGAAACTGATCCTTTCATTCCGCAAGATCTAATCAATAATCTCACTGATCGACTGACGGAGTTTAATCGTTTGGTTCAGAATATTCGAGACTTTGACGTTCGTAGTGGGGATCCAAATACTAAGAAACAAAGTATTGCTAATGATATACAGAGCCACCGGGAGCGGGCGGTAAAAAATCTTCATCCCTTATTTCTGTCTCTTCAGCAAAAACAAATTGATCCCGCCGCCTTCGCTTCCAGTGTTCAAGGGACTCGAGCGGAGGTGGAGGAGCTTCTCAAGAGGCTAAAGGAAAAAGACGAGGAAGCCTCCAAGGCACTGCAGGGTATTAAGGATATATCAGCAACCGCTGTAGCTGTGAAGTATTCTTCAGTTTTTGAGGATCAGGCACAGAAGCATAGGACTGTTGCTTGGCGTTGGTTTATGGCAGGTTGCGCCGTATTTGTAGTATTAGGTGGTTACCTGTTGTATTTGCTTTTACACGGACTACCGGTGACAACTGAATTAATTCAAACTCTACGCGAGCTTTCGGTTAGGGTTTTATTTTTAGTCGTTCTTTACTTCGCCCTAATACAATGTGTAAAAAATTATAACGTTAACAAACACTTACAAGTAGTAAACGAGCATCGACAAAATTCGCTACAAACATTCGAAGCCTTCGTTAGTGCTGCTGCTACCGATGATGTGAAAGGTGCGGTCTTATTGGAAGCGACTAAATCAATCTTTGACCCTGGTAAAACAGGTTATCTCCACAAAGAAGGACAAGTAAGTTATTCGTTCAGTATTGCAGATCTCTTTAAACGCAGTTAAAAATCAGTTTTTAACAAGAACTTTGCGCGTGCCTCTGTCTCTCGCTGGGCTGATGACACCGTGTCGTTCCAAAAGGTCGAGAATGTGTGCGGCACGCGCGTATCCGATACGGAGGGAACGTTGTAAGAATGCAGTCGAGGCTGTCTGTGCGTCGACGACTGCTTCGCGCGCTTGCTGGTATAAGTCCTCATCAGAGTTAGTGTCAAGAGCCCCGTCAGATTTTTTGCCGAGTACATCGAGAACTCGTTCCAGTCGTTTATCTACATGGTCATTGGTTAGTCTCGCGTTTTCTTTCAAGGAATTTTCTAATCGAATAAATCTTTTATCGAAATAATCAACGAGGAAATAGAAAGCAAGACCAGCAAGTACTCCGTACCCAATCCGAATGTAGACGGTATCTATATCGGGAGAGGTAAACCAAACTGTACCTAATGCGATCACAATCCAGAAGGCGTTCCACCAAAAACTAATACGTTTTGCCCCGCGCTCGATCTCCAGCTGATCTTTTTCGTAATCTTCCATACTTTAAGGGATTAGGTAGGTGATTAAACCACCGGCAAGAGCGACCATTGAGAACACAAGTACTTTCGTTCGTGGTGTTTTTCCTTTTGCCAGATACAGCCCAAGTGCGATTAACCCAATAAGTGCTACGTTAGACCAATCGTGCAGATTCATATTTCGTATCCTTTCTAATAATCGTGTTTGACTCCCAACAAAAAGCCCGCCACGGGTAGAGACCGAAGTCTCTCGTACGGGTTTCCCCATACGGCGGATCACGCAACCCCATGACGGGTTTTTTTGTGCGTGATCCGACTTTTCGGCCTTGCCGACGAGAAGCGCCAGGTTAGGTCCTTCAAATTATTCAGTTGTAAGGCTACTTTAGCATAAAAACCGCTATGGAACCGACAAAATACAAACAGCCGCAAGCCTTTTTGAGGAGTTTGCGGCGCAAAATTCACCAGATGGGGGACTTGGTCACAAATAAGTTTTTGCCGTCGCAAAAACTTTTTGCGACCCCGGCTCGCGGTTTTGCCAGTGCAAAACATCGCTGCGCCTTTCGAATCCCCACGCAAGCAAAGCAGTTTGCTTGCTCCTCCTTCTTTAACAAACAACACAAAACCCGCCAAAAGGCGGGCTGTGTTGTTTGTGGAGAAGGGGGGATTCGAACCCCCGTGCAATGAGAAACGGATTGGGCGTGTACGAGACGTAGTACATCTTGAGTGCTCGCTCTGCTGCATAAAAGATGCACGAAAGCGCAACAGAGCAAAGTTCATGTCTTAGGTACTGAGGTGAACGGTCTCAGTACAGCAGCTCGATGATATAACACCGGACTCCCCCTCACGAGCGTTGAGAGAGCGGCGACGAATTACGCCTTAGCGTAGGCGAACTCGAAATCATTCGCCGTGAAAAACGGCGATGCAACTGATTTTGCAGTTAGAATTTGGAGCAGTTTAAAGAAGTACCCCAGTTCTGCCTCGCGCATCAATCGCGTCTATTCATTGTCTAGGCCTGTCATCCCCGAGAAGCGCACGACGCTAACCCCGCGCTTTTCAAAAACTTCTGACCTGTGTTCCGCAAAAGTTCTTTCGAAAAAGTCCTCGGATCTCCCGTATCGCGCTCGAAGCGCTCTCGGGCCAGACTATTTTCTCAAGAGCCTTTTGCTCCACGAACTATTTACTTTTCAATGTTCTGCGCATCTCGCGTTCGGTGTCGCGGCGCTTCAAGACCTCGCGCTTGTCGAACTTTTTCCTGCCGCGCGCTGCCGCAATCTTCAGCTTCAATTTACTACCCTTATTATACACCCAAAGGGGCACTATTGTCAAGCCCTTTTGCCGCTCAAACCCTGCCAGTTCAGCAAGCTCTTTCTTGGTGAGCAGCAAGCGCCGCGAACGGTCTGGGTCATAGCCCTTCGGCGTGTTGGCGGCCTGGTAGGGAGGGATGTGCATCCCTACTATATATGCCTCTCCACCCCTGATGATTACATGAGCACCCTCAAGCTGCCCCAACTTTTGGCGGAGTGCCTTGACCTCGTGGCCGAGCAATTCGATACCCGCCTCGAACTCTTCGAGGACTTCATAGTTGAGACGCGCCTTTTTGTGCTCGATGAGATTCACCTGCTGAATATACCAAATTAGGGGAGATATGGTATTATGTTTTCTCAATGGCAGAGTCTCACGATCCAAAGCAAAGCGGCCGAAAAAAGCAAAGGCCGCAGATGCCCCAAATGCCGCGCGGCGATAACTTTTGGGTTAATCTTGCCACCTCGGTGTTGTTGCTCCTCTTGTTGGCGGGGATCTACACCTACTTCGTAGGTGGGCAAAAACCCAAGGCCGAAAACATCGCCATCTCGCAGCTTGCGGCGGATATCGAGGCGGGGAAAGTGTCTAAAATTTTGGTCGACGGCGACGACCTCACCGTGACCTACCTGCCAGCCCAAGCTGGCGCCGCCACCACCGAGAAGACGTCTAAAAAAGAGCCCGAGTCGGCGCTCACCGAAACGCTCGCCAACTACGGCGTTGCCAAACCCGAGCTCGACAAAATCGCAATCGAGATCAAACGCGAAAGCTCATGGCAATTTTGGCTCACGGCCTTGGCGCCGTTTATCGCGCCGATTTTGCTCATTGCATTTTTCGTTTGGTACCTCTCAAGGCAGGTGCGCGGCGCGGGCATGCAGGCGTTCACCTTTGGCCAATCTAGACCGCGCGTCACCGACCCCAACGACACCGCAACGCGTGTCACGTTTAAAGATGTCGCCGGTGCCAAGGAGGCCAAGCAAGAGCTCCTTGAGATTGTCGACTTTTTAAAAAATCCCAAAAAATTCCTCGACATCGGCGCGCGCATCCCGAAAGGTATTTTGCTTATGGGTGCGGCGGGTACCGGCAAGACGCTGCTTGCCCGCGCGGTGGCGGGGGAGGCAGGCGTGCCGTTTTTCTCGATTTCGGGTTCGGAGTTTGTGGAGATGTTTGTCGGCGTCGGTGCCAGCCGCGTGCGTGACCTCTTTTTGACTGCAAAAAAAGCGGCGCCGGCGATTATTTTTGTGGATGAAATAGACGCTGTGGGTCGCGTGCGCGGCACCGGGGTCGGCGGCGGCAACGACGAGCGCGAGCAAACGCTCAATCAGATCTTGGTTGAGATGGACGGTTTTGAGCCCAACGAAAAAGTCATCGTCATGGCGGCGACCAACCGCCCCGACGTGTTGGACCCCGCGCTCGTGCGCCCGGGGCGCTTTGACCGCCGGGTGGTGATCGAGCTTCCTGACCGCGGCGACCGGTTTGATATTTTGGGCATCCATGCGCGCAAGAAGCCCTTGGCCGAGGATGTAAACCTCAATGTCATCGCAGAGCGCACCCCCGGATTTTCGGGCGCCGATTTGGCAAATCTCATGAACGAGGCGGCTATTTTGGCGGCGCGCGAAAACCGCAAGAGCGTGGCGCAGTTTGACCTCATCCGCTCGATAGAAAAAGTGATGCTCGGCCCCGAGCGCCGCTCGCATGTGTTAAATAAAAAAGAGAAGGAGATCACCGCCTACCACGAGGCGGGGCATGCGCTGGTGGCAAGCGTGCTCCCCTATGCCGACCCGGTGCACAAAATTTCAATCATCTCGCGCGGCCGGGCGGCAGGCTACACGCTGAAGCTTCCGTTCGAAGACAAGCGCATGCAGAGTAAAAATGAATTTTTAGACGACATCGCGATGTCGCTCGGCGGGTATGTTGCGGAGAAGACCGTCTTTGGCGACCTCACGACCGGCGCATCGAACGACCTTCAGGTGTTGACGGCGCTCGCGCGCAATATGATCACCCGCTACGGCA